>Ga0193751_1000859_pt1 | contig 21024 bp, 23 predicted proteins | sample L1c2metaG_FD_143050 | JGI IMG/M metagenome (GOLD analysis project Ga0193751, IMG submission 143050) | Soil microbial communities from a riparian zone of the East river system, Colorado, United States - L1c2 | ecosystem: Environmental > Terrestrial > Soil > Riparian zone | place: USA: East River... | reverse complement strand
GTCCTTCAACTGGAGCAAGCACCTCGACGCGGAGCAGATCGCCGGCTTCCAGCGCATGCTCGCCGAGATGGGATACCGCTTCCAGTTCATCACGCTCGCCGGCTTCCACGCCCTCAATGCGGGTATGTTCGAGCTCGCCCGTGGATACGCGTCCGACGACATGACGGCATACGTGAAGCTCCAGTCGCGCGAGTTCGAGCTGGAGGAGTTCGGCTACACGGCCACGCGGCACCAGCGTGAGGTCGGCGCCGGCTACTTCGATCTCGTCGCGCAGGCGGTGTCGCCGGAAAGCTCGACGCTCGCGCTCAAGGGCTCCACGGAAGAGGCGCAGTTCGAGCAGGAAGCTGTGGCGTGAGCGTTGCCGCCTCCGAGGAGATCCTCTCCCCGCATGCGGTGGCGTTCGTCGAGCGGCTCCATCGTGAGCTGAACCCGCGGCGGCTCGAGCTGCTCGACCGGCGGCACGAGCGGCAGCTCGAGCTCGACCGCGGCGCGCTCCCGGACTTTCGCGCCGACACGCGCGCGATTCGCGAGGGCGACTGGCGCGTCGCGCCGGCGCCCGGCGACCTCCTCGACCGGCGCTGCGAGATCACCGGGCCTGTGGAGCGCAAGATGATGATCAACGCGCTCAACTCCGGCGCGCGCGTCTTCATGGCCGACTTCGAGGACGCCAACTCGCCCACGTGGGAGAACGTCGTCCAGGGCCAGGCCAACGTCCGCGACGCGGTGCGGCGCGAGATCGCGCTCGACACGGACGAGAAGAGCTACCGGCTGAACGACGAGATCGCGACGCTCATGATCCGGCCGCGCGGCTGGCACCTGGTCGAGCGGCACTTCGAGGTGGACGGCGAGCCGGTGTCCGCGTCGCTCTTCGACTTCGGCCTCGTCATGTTCCACAACGCCGCGGCCAAGGTGCCGTACTTCTACCTCCCGAAGCTCGAGTCGCGGGAGGAGGCGGAGCTGTGGGCCTCCGCATTCGCACTCGCGGAGGACGAGCTCGGTGTGCCGCACGGCTCGATCCGCTGCACGGTCCTGATCGAGACGATCCTCGCCGCCTTCGAGATGGACGAGATCCTGCACGCGCTGCGCGACTACGGTTGCTCGCTCAACGCAGGGCGCTGGGACTACATCTTCAGTGTGATCAAGAAGTTCCGGTCGCGCGACTGGGTGCTGCCGGACCGCATCCAGGTGACGATGACCGTGCCGTTCATGCGCGCGTACGCCGAGCTCCTAGTTGCAACTTGTCACAAGCGCGGCGCGCACGCGATCGGGGGCATGGCGGCGTTCATCCCGTCGCGGAAGGATCCGGAGGTGAACCGCATCGCGCTCGGCAAGGTGCGCGAGGACAAGGATCGCGAGGCGGGGCAGGGGTTCGACGGCACCTGGGTCGCGCACCCCGACCTCGTGCCGGTGGCGACGGACGCGTTCGACGCCGTGCTCGGCGACCGGCCGAACCAGGTCGACCGCCTGCGCGACGACGTCGTCGCCGACGCGGCCGCGTTGCTCTCCATCCCGGACACACCGGGCGAGGTCACGGACGCGGGGCTGCGCACGAACGTCTCCGTCGGCGTGCGCTACCTGGACGCCTGGCTGCACGGCGTTGGAGCGGCCGCGATCGACAATCTCATGGAGGACGCCGCGACGGCGGAGATCTCGCGCTCGCAGGTGTGGCAGTGGGTGCGCGCCGGCCGTTTCGACGAGGCGCGCGTGCGCCGCGAGGTGGCCGAGGTCGAGGCGGGCGAGGAGGCGAAAGGGCTTTTCCTGGAGGTGGCGCTGCAGCCGGAGCTCGTCGAATTTCTGACGGTCCCGGCGTACACTCACCTGGAGTGACGCTCGACAGCACCAAGGCAGACGACATCGCGCTCGTGATCGAGGAGGCGATCGTCTCGGGAGAGCTCGCGCCCGGGACCGTCCTCCGGCAGGAGCAGCTCTCGGAGCAGTTCAACGTCTCGCGCACCCCCGTCCGCGAGGCGCTGCGGCGCCTGGCCGCGCTCGGGCTCGTCTCCTTCGTGCCCAACCGCGGCGTGCGCGTCCGCACGATCGCGCGGGACGAGCTGCACGAGGCCTTCATGGTGCGCGCCGAGCTCGAAGGGCTCGCCAGCGAGGTGGCGGCGACGAAGTTCACTCCAGAGGACCTCGCCGAGCTCGACGCCGCGGAGCGGCGCTTCGCCGGCATCTCCCAGGAGCTCCGCGCGCGCGAGCCGGGAGATGACCGCCGCTCGATCATGGGCGACTGGGTGCGGGCGAACCACGCGTTCCACGACGTCATCTACGGCGTCGCCGCCCTCCCGCTCGTCGAGCAGCTCGCCAAGAGCGCACGGCGCACGTTCTCCGGGCCTGCCGTCTGGGCGCCGGGTGACCACTCCATCGACGGCCTCTATGCGAAGAACGCGGAGCAGCACCGCGCGATCAAGCAGGCGATCGCGGCAGGCAGCGCCGCCGGCGCGCGGGCCCTCGCGCGTGAGCACGTCCTGTCGTCGTTCCACCTGCTGGAGACGATCCTCGAGCAGGTCGGCGCGCAGCCGCGCGACTGGCGCGCCGGGCGCGCAGCCCGCCGCTGAGCTACGATTTCCGCATAGTCGCTGCCTGACCTCACCTGTCGCATGACTACGATCGGCTTCGCATGATGGAGCCGCTGTACAGGCACGAGGGCGTCGAGGAGCGCTGGCAGCGCACCTGGGAAGAGGAAGGCCTCTACCACGCCGACCCGGACCAGCCGGGCGACGCGTACGTGATCGCGGTGCCGCCGCCGAACGTGACGGGCGCGCTGCACATGGGCCACGCGCTCAACGGCTCGATCCAGGACGCGCTGATCCGCTGGCACCGCATGCGCGGCTTCAACACCCTGTGGCAGCCGGGGTTCGACCATGCCGGCATCGCGACCCAGGCAGTGGTCGAGAAGGAGCTGCGCAAGCAGGGCACGTCGCGGCTCGAGATCGGCCGCGAGGCCTTCGTCGAGCGCGTGTGGGAATGGCTGCACGAGTACGGCGGCGTGATCATGGGACAGTTCAGGCGCCTCGGCTGCTCGCTCGACTACGAGCGGGAGCGGTTCACGATGGACGACGCCTACATCGGCGCCGTGATGCGCTTCTTCGTGCACCTGTACGAGCGCGGCTGGCTGTTCCGCGACAACCGCATCGTCAACTGGTGCAGTGACTGCCGCACCTCGATCTCGGACCTCGAGGTCGAGCACATCGAGGTCGATGACGCGCTCACGTATGCCCGCTATCCGCTTGTCGACGGCAGCGGCGCCATCACGGTCGCCACCGTGCGGCCCGCCACGATCCTCGCCGATGTGGCCGTCGCGGTGAACCCCGCCGACGAGCGCTACCGGGATCTCGTCGGCAAGGAGGTGATCGTGCCGGTCGTCGGCCGGCACGTGCCGGTGATCGCCGACGAGCGGGTCGAGCTCGCGTTCGGCACCGGCGCGCTGAAAATCACGCCCGGGCACGATCCGATCGACTTCGAGATCGGCCGCGACCACGGCCTGCCCGCGCCTGCGGTGATCGGGCTCGACGGTCGCATGATCGGCGACATCCCGGACAAACTCATCGGTCTGACAGAAGAGGAGGCGGCTGAGTACGTCGTCGACTGGCTGCGGCAGGAGGGGCTGCTCGAGAAACGCGAGAGCTACCCGCACTCCGTCGGACATTGCGAGCGGAGTGGCACGCGCATCCAGCCACTTGCCTCGCTGCAGTGGTGGGTCGACATGGGGTCGATGGCGGCTGCCGCCGTCGACGCGATCGAGTCCGGCCGTGTCACCTTCCATCCGCCGGTGCAGAACCGCGTCGCGCTCGACTGGCTGAAGAACATCCGTCCGTGGAATGTCTCGCGCCAGCTTTGGTGGGGACACCAGCTGCCCATGTGGTACTGCCCCGACGGCCACGTTACGTGCTCCGAGACGGAGCCGGACGCATGCACCGAGTGCGGCTCAGGAGAGCTCGTCCGCGACCCGGACGTCCTCGACACGTGGTTCTCGTCGGCGCTCTGGCCGTTCGCGACGCTCGGTTGGCCGGACGACACGCCGGACCTGCGCCGGTACTACCCGGGCGACGTCAACTCGACCGCGCGCGAGATCATCTTCCTCTGGGAGGCGCGGATGGTGATGGCGGGTCTCGAGCTCGTCGGGGACATCCCGTTCAGCGACGTCATCATCCATTCGACGATCCTCGCGCAGGACGGCCGGCGCATGTCGAAGAGCCTCGGCACCGGGATCGATCCGCTCGAGCTCATCGGGCAGTACGGCGCCGATGCAACGCGTTACGGCCTACTGAAGATGTCGTCGACGCAGGACGTGCGCTTCTCCGCCCAGCCGATCGAGGAGGGCAGGAAGCTCGCGAACAAGCTCTGGAACGCGAGCCGCCTCTTGCTCATGTCGGGCGACGCGCGCGCCGAGCTCGAGCCGTCGTCGGTGGAGGAGCGGTGGATCCTTGCCCGTATCGACGCGACGCGGGCGGAGGTCGAGTCCGACCTCGAGCGCTTCGACTTCGCGCATGCGGTCGACCGGCTGTACCACCTCACGTTCGACGACTTCTGCGACTGGTACCTCGAAGCGATCAAGCCGCGCCTCGGCGAGGCGGCGGCGAAGGCGACCGCGCTGGCGGCGCTCGAGCGTCTGCTGACGCTCCTCCACCTCGTGATGCCGCACGTGACGGAGGAGATCTGGTCGCAGTTCCACGACACGCGGCTGATCGTGTCGCCGTGGCTCGAAGCCGAGACGTACGACGGTGACTTTCGGCCCATGGAGAGCGCGCAAACCGCCGCACGGATCTATCGGCGCAGCCGCGTTCGCATCAAGCTGATGGGTGACGCATCGCGCATCTTCGAGGCGGTCGTTCGCCCGACCGAAGACGGACAAGGCGACGTCGAGGCCGAGCGCGAGCGCGTCCGCAAGGAGATCGAGCGGTCCGAGCGGATGCTCGCGAACGAGAAGTTCGTGGCGAACGCTGCGCCCGCGGCGGTGGCTGTTGAGCGCGAGAAGCTGGCGCAATACCTTGCCGAGCGCGACGCACTGGGTTGAGTCGCTCAGCCCGTGGCCGGCGGACGGCTTCGGGCTCGACCGCATGCACGCGCTGCTCGCCGAGCTCGGCGATCCGCAGCGGCGCTATCCGGCCGTCCACGTCGTCGGCACGAACGGCAAGTCGACGACGACGCGGCTGACGGAGGCGCTGCTCGACGACGCGGGTCTCGCGGTCGGTGCGTACGTCTCGCCCCACGTGAGCGGCTGGGGCGAGCGCATCCGCATCCGCGGGAAGGAGGCTGACTTCGAGCGGGCCGTCGCCGCCGTTCGCGCGCCTGCGGAGCGTCTCGGGGCGACGCAGTTCGAAGTGCTGACCGCGGCCGCCCTCACGGCATTCGCGGAGGCGGAGGTCGACGTCGCCGTCGTCGAGGCCGGCCTCGGCGGGAGGCACGACGCGACGAACGTCCTCGAGACGCGCGTCGTCGTCCTCACCAACGTCGCGCTCGAGCACATGGACGTCCTGGGCGACACGCGCGAGGCGATCGCGGCCGAGAAGCTCGCAGTCGTCAGCCCCGGAACCGTCGTCGTGCTCGCCGAGCCGGAGTGGCAGGAGGTCGCCATCGAGAACGGCGCCGTCCGCGTCGAGCTCACCGCGCGCAGCAACCTCGCGCTCGCCATCACCGCCGCCGAGGCGTTCCTCGGACGGCCCGTCGAGGCGTCGGCCGCAGCCGATGTCCAGCTGCCCGGACGGCTCGAGCACCGCAGCGAGCAGCCGCTGGAGATCTGGGACGGCGCGCACAACCTCGCCGGGATCGGGTACCTGCTGCCGCGGCTGCCGGACCGTCGGTTCGTGATCGTCGCATCGATTCTGCGCGACAAGCGGCCCGAGCTCATGCTCGAGGCGCTCTCCGTCCTGGGAGACACGCTCGTGGCAACGGAGTCGGCAAACGCGCGCTCGCTCGCCGCATCGGAGCTCGCCGACCTCGCACGGCCCTTCTTCCGCCACGTTGAGGTCGAGCCCGATTCCGGGGCAGCCCGGAGCCTCGCCCTGGGTGCCGCGGGCGACGGCGGCGCCGTGCTCGTCACCGGGTCCCTCTATCTTCTGACCGAGCTCCATGGCCACGGTTAGCAGACATACGACGGGCGAGAAGCTTGGGATCTTCGCCTTTGCGATCCTCGTCCTCGTGATCATCGTCGGCGGGGCGTTCGCGGCCGGCTGGCTGATCGGTAGGACCCTGCTGTGACGACGCGGTCGGTCGCCGAGGTCGTCATCGCCTTCGCGGTGCTGTTCTGGCTCGCGTCCGCGTACTGGACGTACAAGGACGCAACCCGCCGGATCGACGACCCGTGGCTCGTCGCAATGGCGACGCTGCTCGGGCTCGTGCCCTACGTCGGCCCGCTCGTCTACATGCTCTTCCGGCCGCCGGAGTACCTCGAAGACGTGCGCGAGCGGGAGCTCGAGATCAAGGCGATGGAAGACCGCCTGTCGCGGCGCGGCCTCGCGTGCCCGGTGTGCCGATCCGATGTCGACTCGAGCTTCCTCGTCTGCCCGATCTGCACGACGAAGCTTCGGCAGGCATGCGTCAAGTGCCGCGCGCCGCTCGAGGCGCTGTGGCAGGTGTGCCCGTACTGCGAGACTCCGATCGAAGCCACGCCGGCTCCGTCTATAGTCCCGCGCCGTGAGCGTTGAGCGGACACTGATCCTGATCAAGCCGGACGCGGTTCGGCGACGTCTCGCCGGCGACATCCTGTCCCGCATCGAGCAGCGCGGCTTCGTCGTGCGCGCCGGCAAGCTCGTCACCGCCGACCGTACGCTCGGCGAGACCCACTACGCCGAGCACCGGGAGAAGCCGTTCTTCGGCGATCTCGTCGACTTCATCACCTCGGGGCCGACGTGGGCCCTCGTCGTCGAAGGCGAGGGTGCGATCGCGACCATGCGCAAGACGATCGGCGCGACGAACCCCGCGAATGCGGAGCCGGGCACGATTCGCGGAGATCTCGCGATGTCGATGCCTGACAACCTCGTGCACGGTTCCGACTCGCCGGAGTCGGCCGAGCGCGAGGTCGCGCTCTGGTTCTCCGGCGATGAGCTCGTCTAGCGTCGACCGGAACGTCGTCGCCTGGACGAAGGCGAACGTCGAGCACACCGACGGCGCGGCGCCCCGTCAGTGGAGTCGCGACGAGATCTCGTGGGGCGTCTTCGGCGTTCCCGAGTCGAGCGTCCGCTGCATCGGCGAGGTCGAGGGCCTCGACGTCGTGGAGCTCGGGTGCGGGACTGCGTACATCTCGGCCTGGCTTGCGAAGCGCGGCGCGCGGCCGGTCGGAGTCGATCCGACGCCGGCTCAGCTCGAGACCGCACGCAGGATGATGCGCGAGACGGGGATCGAGTTTCCGCTCCTACAGGCTCCGGGCGAGTCGGTGCCGCTGCCCGACGCGTCGTTCGACCTCGCGATCAGCGAGTACGGCGCATGCCTGTGGGCCGATCCGTACGAGTGGGTACCGGAAGCGGCTCGGCTTCTCCGGCCGAACGGCCGACTGATCTTCCTGACGAACTCGAACCTCTCGCAGCTGTGCGCGCCGGACGAGGGCACGCTCGGAACAACGCTCATCCGTCCGCTCTTCGGCATGTACCGCATGGAGTGGCCCGGCGAGGAAGGCGTGGAGTTCCACCTGCCGCACGGCGAGTGGGTCCGGCTGCTGCGCGCGAACGGTTTCGAGATCGAGGCGCTGCACGAGCTGCAGGCGCCCGAGGACGCGCAGGACCCCGTGTATTACGACTACGTCACCATGGATTGGGCTCGAAACTGGCCCGCCGAGGAGATCTGGGTAGCGCGCAAGACGTGAGCGCGTCGCCCGCCCCGCCGCTCCTCCTGGCGTCGACGTCGCCGCAGCGCCGAGCGATTCTCGAACAGCTCGGCCTTCGGTTCGAGGTGGTCGCTCCCCGCTACGAGGAGATCGGCGACGACCCGCTTGAGCACGCAGCCGGCAAGGCGCGCTCCGTGGAAGGCGGGGAGCGCCCCGTCGTCGGCGTCGACACGATCGTGCGCTGCGGCGACCGTGTGCTCGGCAAGCCCTCGCACGAAGGCGAGGCGGAGGAGATGCTCGAGCTCCTCTCGGGCAAGCGGCACGAGGTCGTCTCAGGCCTGTGCCTGCGCACGCCGGCGTGGGAGGAGCTGCGCGTCGAGACGACGGTCGTCACGTTCCGCGCGCTGACGCCCCGCGATCTGGCCTGGTATCTCTCCGCGCACGAATGGGAGGGGCGCGCGGGTGCGTACGCGATCCAGGGGCAAGGCGCGGCGCTCGTGGAGCGCATCGAGGGCGACTACCTCAACGTCGTCGGCCTTCCGGCGGCGACGCTCGTGAGGCTCCTCGCCGAGCGCTTCCCGGGTCTCTACGGCTTTGGTTAGCGGTAGACGCAATCGGGGTGCCCAGATTCGAACTGGGGACCTCTCCGACCCGAACGGAGCGCGCTACCAGGCTGCGCCACACCCCGATGTGCGGCCTCTAGGGTAGCTGCGTGGCTCTGCGGGCGGTCCTCTTCGATGTCGACTTCACGCTCGCCCGTCCCGGGCCGGAGCTCGGGCCGGAGGGATACGTGCGCGCCGGGGCGCGACATGGGCTCACGCTCGACCCGTCACGCTACGAGGCGGGACGGCAGGCAGCGTTGGCCGGGCTCGAGCGCCACCCCGAGCTCGAGCACGACGACGAGATCTGGTTCACGTTCACAGAACGGATCGTGTGCGGTATGGGAGGCAGCCCGCCCGCGTCGCACGACTGCGCTGTCGAGATCACCCGTGGCTGGGAGCGGCACGAGAATTTCGAGCTGTACGAGGACGTGATGCCCGTGCTCGACGAGCTGCGTCGCGCCGGCCTGAAGATTGCGCTCGTTTCGAACTCGGCGCGCGACGTGCATGCCTTCGCGCGCCATCACGCACTGGAGATCGACGCGGGGATCAGCTCGTTCCATCACGGCAAGACGAAGCCGCATGCATCGATCTTCCGCGCCGTCCTCGATCTGCTCGAGGTTGCGTCATCCGAGGCGGCCATGGTCGGCGACACGCTCGAGGCCGACATCGAGGGTGCGCTCGCGGTCGGAATGCAGGCGGTTCTCGTCGACCGTCTCGACCAGTGTCCCGGCTATGAGCCGCGCATCTCGGACCTGCGTGGGCTCTCCGCAGCCCTGGGGTTAGGTACTACTCTCTAATAGTGGCTGGTTGGCTTGCCTGGTCGATCGCCGCGGTGCTGCTCGCCGCGGGGGAGATCTTCACGCCGGGGTTGTTCTTCCTCGGACCGGTTGCCCTCGCAGCCGTCGCGAGCGCGGTCGCAGCTTCGATCGGCGGGGCGGTGTGGCTGCAACTCGTCGTCTTCATCGCCGGCTCGGTCGCGTCGCTCGGGCTGCTGCGGCCGATCGCGCGGGCGCATCTCCACATGCCGGTGGCGATCCGCACCGGCGCTGCGGCGCTCGAAGGTGCGCACGCGGTGGTCTTACAGCGGGTCGATCGTGAGGGCGGGCGCGTCCGCATCGGCGGCGACGAGTGGTCCGCGCGGGCGTACATGCCCGACCAGGTGATTGAGCCCGGAAAGAACGTCGAGGTCATGAAGATTGAAGGTGCCACCGCGCTTGTCTACGAGTGAGGGAGTCGAATGGTCGCGTTGATCGTCATCGCCGTCGTTGCAGTGCTTGTGCTGATCGTGCTCGCGCGCACGATTCGCATCGTCCCGCAGGCGCGCGCCGGCGTCATCGAACGGCTCGGCCGGTACCACCGCACGCTGAACCCGGGTCTCGCGATCGTCGTCCCGTTCGTCGACCGGCTGCGCCCGCTGATCGACCTGCGTGAGCAGGTCGTGTCGTTCCCGCCGCAGCCGGTGATCACCGAGGACAACCTCGTCGTCAACATCGACACGGTCATCTACTTCCAGGTGAACGATCCGAAGTCGGCGACGTACGAGATCGCGAACTACATCCAGGCGATCGAGCAGCTGACGGTGACGACGCTGCGTAACGTCATCGGCGGTCTGGCGCTCGAGAGCACGCTCACCTCGCGCGACGAGATCAACGGTCAGCTGCGCGGCGTGCTCGACGAGGCGACCGGGAAGTGGGGAATCCGCGTGAACCGCGTCGAGCTGAAGGCGATCGACCCACCCGCGTCGATCAAGGACTCGATGGAGAAGCAGATGCGCGCCGACCGTGAGAAGCGCGCGACCATTCTTCAGGCGGAGGGCCAGAAGCAGTCCGCGATCCTCACCGCCGAGGGTGAACAGCAGGCCGCGGTGCTGCGCGCGCAAGGGCAAAAGCAGGCGACGATTCTCGAAGCGGAGGGTCAGGCGCAGGCGATCGGCACCGTCTTCAAGGCGATCCACGACGGGAATCCCGATCCGCAGTTGCTCGCGTATCAGTACGTGCAGGCGCTCCCGCAGATCGCAGCGGGCGAATCGAACAAGGTGTGGATCGTCCCCGCCGAGTTCCAGCGTGCGCTCGGCCGCATCGGCCGCGAGGAGGACAAGGACGCTTAGAGCGCTGTGTCGGCCTCCGCGAGTGTCGCGACCGGGCCGACGCAGACGTCCTCGCCGTCGAAGAGGGCCAGCCACTCGGCGAGCGGCCGCCATGCGAAGAGCTCCGCGAGCTCGACGACGAGCGACGCCTGGTCTTCGTCGTATTGCCGCTCGGCGAGCTCCGGGCGTTCGAGGAGCTCGCACAGGCGGCCGAAGAACTTCGGCTCGAGCGCGCCCACCGTCAGATGACGGCCGTCGGACGTCTCGTACATTCGGTAGCACGCGAATCCCTGGGTCAGCACGGGCGCGCGCGACGCGAGCTTGTGCACGTTGTGCGTCATCGACACGACGATCCGCGCGCCCTTTCCGGTTCGTGTCCGCTCGAGGAGCGCGGCGAGGATCTCGGTGACCGCGCTGAGCGCACCGGCGGCGAAGTCGGCGACTTGCACCGGCGGGAGCGCGGGCGCGGTCGGCTCGAGCACGCCCGCCCACCCTTGGTAGTTGAGGTCGTGACCCGCACGGCGCTCGTGCGGGCCGCCGACACCGAAGCCGGTGATCGAGCAGTAGACGGCCGTTTCAGGCGCGGCATCGGGGCCGATGCCGAGCTGCGCGGCGACGCCGGGACGGAACGATTCGAGGACGACGTCTGCCTCGGCCATCAGGTCCGGGCCGGCTTCCCAGTCGGCCCATTCCTTGCCCTCGTGGAGCCGGCCGTACCACTCGAGGGACGTCACCCGCATCGGGTCGCCTGGCGGCCGCTCCACGCGGACGACCCGGGCTCCGAGCCGGAGGAGCTCGGCTCCCGCAAAGGCCCCGGGCGTGTACCGAGTGAAGTCGACGACCAGGATCCCCGCAAGCTGACGTTGCATTCGCGGCGAACCTAGCACTAGCCTTCGGCGACGTTGAACGAGCGGTCGACCGCAGCGGAGGAGAAACGGAGGGTCATCCTCGACGCTGCCGTGTGCGTGTTCGCCCGCAAGGGGTTCCACGCCTCGCGCGTCGGCGACATCGCCGAGGAGGCCGGCGTCGCGCACGGATTGCTCTATCACTACTTCTCGTCGAAGGACGAGGTGCTGGAGACGATCTTCCGCGAGCACTGGGCTGCGCTGCTCGAGCGCATCCACGCGGTCGAGTCCTCCGGGGATCCTCCGATCGAACAGCTCCGCGGGATCGTCCGCGCCATGTTCCACGGCTGGCGCGTCGAGCCCGACGTTGTGCGCGTCGTCATCCGCGAGATCGCGCGCAGCGCGGAAGTGAGCCAGCGGGTGGGCGAGCTGGTGAAGCCGATCGGCGCGATCCGGAGGATCTTCGAGCGCGGCCAGGCCGACGGCGAGTTTCGCCGCGACCTCGACGCGGACACGGCGGCCGTCATCGTCTACGGCGCGATCGACGAGCTCATCACTGGCTGGGTGCTCGGACGGCTCCCCGGTGACGAGGACGACGTCGCGAACTCCGAGCACCACATCGTCGAGGTGCTCGGGGCGGGACTGTCAGCCTCGGCCGAGCAGCTCCGCAAAGCGCGTCACGCCGACGTTTCCACCTGAGATCACGACGCCGGTTTTCTTGCTAGCCGCCTCGACGCGGCCCGTCAGCAGGGCCGCGATGCCGACCGCGCCGCTCGGTTCGACGACGAGCTTCATCCGGTCGAAGAGGAAGGCCATCGCCTTGAGGATCTCGTCGTCGGAAACCGTCACGACCTCGTCGAGGAGAAGGCGATTCACCTCGAAGGTCAGCTCGCCGGGCTCAGCGGCCTGCAGCCCGTCCGCGATCGTCCGCGGGACGTCGATGTGTACGCGCTCGCCCGCGGCCAGCGACCGTCGCGTGTCGTCGCCCGCTTCCGGCTCGACGCCGACGATGCGGATGCCGGGCCGCAGCGCCTTCGCTGCGGTCGCGCAGCCGGCGATCAGCCCGCCACCGCCTACCGGGATCACAATCACGTCGAGGTCGGGGACGTCATCGAGCAGTTCGAGCGCCGTCGTCCCCTGGCCCGCCATCACGAGCGGGTCGTCGTACGGGCGTACGAGCTCGACGCCGCGCTCCACCGCGAGCCGGCGTCCGATCTCCTCCCGGTCCTCGTTCCAGCGGTCGTAGCTCACGACCTCGGCGCCGTAGCCGCGCGTCGCCTCGAGCTTCGCCGGAGGCGCATCCTCTGGCATGACGATGGTGGCGCTCGTCCCGAGCAGCCGCGCAGCGATCGCAACGGCTTGCGCGTGGTTGCCCGAGGAGTACGCGAGGACGCCGCGGCCGCGCACGTCGGGTCGGAGCGACGCGATCTTGTTGTATGCGCCGCGGAACTTGAACGCGCCGCCGCGCTGAAAGCACTCCGCTTTCACGTACACCGACGCGCCGACGCGGTCGTCGAGCGTGCGCGACGTGAACACCGATGTTCGGTTCGCGACGCCGTCTAGCCGTGCGGCCGCCGCGCGGATGTCGTCGAGGGAGATCACCGGCATGGGCTCGCTTGCGTGTGCATCAGTCCGAACCCCCACAGCTTGCCGTCGAGGATGTAGTACACCGTGCGCACGCCGTGCGCGTCGTGCACCAATGCGGTGTACGCGGGGCACTGCAGCGGCGTCACCGGCGACGCAAGCTTCGTCACCTGGCCTTCGACGGCGCCGAGCTGAAGACCGGCAGGCGTTCGCCATCCGTGCGGCCGCCAGACGGTGTACACGGCCGAGACGCGTCCGCCCTGGAACTCCACCGCCAGCCCCGCGTGTGTGAACTGTTTGTACGTGAAGTACCAGGTCGGCCGCGCGCAGCCGTCGCAGGCGCCGAAGAAGGTGCCGAGCTGGGACCGGACCTCGGCCGCCGGCTCGGCTAGCTGGACGCCGCCGAGGGAGCGCCCCAGAACGAGGACGCCGTTGTGGGGAAGCGATCCCGTCGCGGCGACTGTTGCGGCGAGCGCGAACGCGGTCCTCATAAGGTTGGGAGTATGCCCCTCTGGGACGAGCTGGCCGGCCTCGAGGTCCGCGTCGATGGGTACGCGCTCCAGCGCCGCGAGCTCGCGCGCGACGCCTGGACGGGGACGGCGAAGCCGGCGAGGGGGAGGACGTCACCTACGAGGCAGCGGAGCACGACACGTTTCCCGCAGAGCTCATGCTCGCTGGCACCTGGTCACTCGACGACCTCTCGCGTCGCCTCGACGATTTCGCGCTGCCGGACTACCGGCGCTGGGCCTTCGAGAGCGCCGCGCTCGACCTCGCACTGCGCCAGACCGGCCGATCGCTGGCCGACGTCGTCGGACGGCCATACCGCCCCGTCCGCTTCGTCGCTTCCACGCGTAGTGACGTCGCTCCGTGGCTCGAGAACGATCCCGCGCTCGAGTTCAAGCTCGACGCGACGAAGGACTGGGACGAGGAGCTCATGCGCCGCCTCGCCGCGCTCGACCGTGTGCGGGTCGTGGACCTGAAGGCGTACTACCGCGGCACCGTCGTCGACCTCGAGCCCGACCCCGCCTTCTATCGAGCGGTGGCGGACGCGTTCCCCGACGTGGTGATCGAGGACGCATGGCTCGAGGACGGCTGCCTCGAAGCGCTGAGCGGGGCGGAGGGGCGGCTGAGCTTCGACGCGCCGATCCACTCGCTCGCGGACTTCGACGGTTTACCGATTGAGGCGCGCTGGCTGAACGTGAAGCCGTCGCGTTTCGGCACGGTGCGCAAGCTCGTCGAGTGCATCGAGGCGTGCGAGGCGCGCGGCGTCAGCATGTACGGCGGCGGCCAGTTCGAGCTGGGCCACGGGCGGTTGCAGATCCAGCGGCTGGCGAGCGTCTTCTACGCCGACGGGCCGAACGACACGGCGCCGGCGGCGTACAACGAGGGCGGGCCGAACCCGCAGCTCCCACGCAGCCCGCTCGCCGCTCCGGAAGGGATCGGGTTCTGAACCTCTTTACGCATGCGGGGCGGCTCGGCGACGCCCTCGGCGCGACGATGTGGGGCGCCACCGTGTACGTACTCGAGGCGGGGGAAACGACCCGATATCACTGGCACGTCGGCGAGGAGGAGTGGCTCGTCGTCCTCGACGGTGCGCCGACGCTTCGGACGCCGGACGGTGAGCGCGTGTTGCAGGCGTGGGACATCGCCGTCTTCCCGCGCGGCGAGGCGGGCGCGCACCAGTTGCGCAACGACACGGATCGGCCGGTGCGAGCGGTGTTCTTCTCGACCGTCTCCGACCCGGAAGTCGTCGGGTACCCGGACGAAGACCGGATCGGCGTGATCGCCGGCTGGACGCGCGGCGAGCCGTTGCGAGGCTGGGTCGTCGAACCGTGACGGAGATCTTCAACCTGCTGGACGGGCCGCGCGGCGACGAGCGCGCCGAGTGCGAAGGCTTCCACCACTTCGACCTGCCGCTCGGCCCGTTGCTCGGGGCCGAGCTTCTCGGCTGCTCGCTCTACACCATCCCGCCCGGAGCGCGGAACTGGCCGTATCACTTCCACCGCGGCAACGAGGAGTGGGTGCTCGTCGTCGTCGGCACGCCGACGCTCCGCACACCGGAAGGCGAGCGAGAGCTTGCTGTCGGCGACGTCGTCGCGTTCCCGGTGGACGAGGCAGGCGCGCACGATCTCTCCAACCGAACCGGCGAGGACGTTCGCGTTGCGATCTTCTCGACGTTGCGGCCGTCGGCGTATTCGGTGTATCCCGAAGCGACAAGGTCGGAGCGAACGCGAAGTACTTCCGCATGCAGGACGCGGTCGACTACTGGGACGGAGAGGGCCGCTCCTAGCGGAACGCGTTCTCGCCGGTCAGCGCCTGGCCGACGACGAGCGTGTGCACTTCGTGCGTCCCTTCGTACGTGAGGACGGACTCGAGGTTGTTCATGTGCCGGATGACCGGATACTCGAGCGTGATGCCGTTGCCGCCGAGGACGGTTCGCGCGCTGCGTGCGACTTCGAGTGCGCCGCGGACGTTGCCCATCTTGCCCATGCTCACGTGCTCGGGCCGCAGCGTCCCCTCATCCTTCTTCCGGCCGATGTGCAGCGCGACGAGCATGCCGCGGTTGACCTCGAGCGCCATCTCGGCGAGCTTCTGCTGCGTGAGCTGGTATCCGGCGATCGGCTTGCCGAAGACGATGCGCTCCTTCGCGTACTCGAGCGCGGACTCGAAACACGCGCGCGCGGATCCGACCGAGCCCCAGACGATCCCATAACGCGCCTCGCTCAGACAGGCGAGCGGGCCGCGCAGCGTCGAGACCTCGGGGAAGCGGTTCTCCTCCGGGATGCGCACGTCGTGGAACACGAGCTCGGACGTCACGGACGCGCGCAGCGACATCTTGCGGTGCATCTCCGGCGCTTCGAACCCGGGCATCCCGCGCTCGACGAGGAAGCCGTTGATCTGCCCCTCCTCGGTTCGCGCCCACACGACGGCGACGTCGGCGATCGAGCCGTTCGTGATCCACATCTTCGAGCCGTTCAGGATCCAGTCCGAACCGTCGCGGCGCGCGTGCGTGCGCATCGCGCCCGGGTCGGAGCCGGCGTCGGGCTCGGTCAGGCCGAAGCAGCCGATCGCGTCGCCCTCGTGCATCTGCGGCAGCCACCGTTGCTTCTGCTTCTCGGTTCCCCAGCGCCAGATGGCGTACATCGCGAGTGAGCCCTGGACCGAGACGAGGCTGCGGATCCCCGCGTCCCCGGCCTCGAGCTCCATGCAGGTAAGCCCGTAGGCGACGGAGCTCGCCCCAGGAAGGCCGTATCCCTCGAGGTGCATGCCGAACAGCCCGAGCTGGGCCAGCTCCTTCACGAGCTCTCGCGGCAGCACCGCGCGCTCGAACCAGTCGCCGATGTCCGGGAGCACGCGGTCGCGCACGAACTTGCGCACGGTGTCCCGGATCGCGCGCTCCTCGTCGTCCAGCAGCGCGTCGATGGCTAAGAAGTCGAGCGGGTCGAGCGCGGTGGGTTTCGCCGTCGTCGCCACGCCGAGATCCTAGTGCGCCGGAGCGAGGTGAACGAGCGCGAGCTCCAGCCAGGGTGCTGCGTACCGCTGCCAGAGGGCCTGGTCGTGGCCGCCCGGGTACGCCCGGAAGACGTGCGCGACGCCCTCCTCCGACAGCTCCTGGTTCAGCGTCTCGTTCTCGGCGTAGAAGCGCCAGTCGCTGCGCCCCACGTAGAACGCGATGAAGGTCCGAGTCGCGCGGAGCAGCTGCCGGACGGTCGGCAGCACGCGGCGGACGTCGGCCTTTGCATCGCGTGCCGCCGAGCCGAGATCGAGCGGCTTCGTGCCGGTCGGGTCCGTGGGGTGGAAGTAGCCGCTCCACGACTCGATCACGGAGAACTCGTCCAGGTGGTTGAGTGCGAGCTGCATCGCTCCGTAGCCGCCGGCCGAGATGCCGATCAGCGCGCGGCCTGCGCGTGAATGGATCGTGCGGAAGCGTGCATCGATGACGCGTGGCAGCTCGGTGGCGATCGCCGTCGCCCACCGGTCGCCGGGGCCGCGGTCGACGTATTCCGGATCGCTCTCGCCGGCGCGCGCCCCCTGCGGGACGACGACGATGGCCGGATGACCGACCGAGTCGAGCGCGCGCTCGACGAACCCGAGCGTCGTGTAGGTGGACGGCAGGCCGTGGAGGACATAGAGGACGGGATAGCGCTGCGTGCCTGCGTCGTACCCCAGCGGGAGGTACACCTCGAAGTGGAGGCGCGCGCCGATGGCTGCGGACGCGAAGGCGCTCTCCACTCGCCGCTGGGACGCGGATGCCGCGGGCGGGCCGAGGAGGGCCACCGCTGCTGCGCCTGCCAGGGCGAGGAGAGCGGTTTTCATCGTGGACGCACAATCGACGCGCAACGCGCGCTTAACGTCGCCACGCTACACACAGATGCGTGTGGGCCGTACGCGTCAAACCTCCGATTCCGGCTGCGTCTGCGGCCGGAGCGGCCGCGTTGGCGACATTTCTCGCCGTCGGGCTGTTCGGCGTGCGCGGATACGTGGACAACTACCTCCAGTACCGCGGATTCGCACCGCCTCGTGAGCCGGCGTTCTTCACCTCGCCGGGGACCACGGAACGGCTTCTGATCGCGAGCCCGGCGCTCGGAGGCCGAAAACAGGAGGCGTACGTCTACCTGCCTTCCGGCTATGCGCAGCACCGCGCGCGGCGGTATCCGGTGCTGTATCTGCTGCACGGGTTTCCGGGCCGTCCGCTCGCGTTCCTCGAGACCGTGCAGATGGGCATCGTCGACGACGCCTTCACGGCGAAGGGTCGGGCGCAGCCGCTCATCCTGTGATGCCGTTCGGCTCCACCAGCACGTTCAGCGACGAGGAGTGGGTCGACGGAGTTCGCGCCGGGAACGGGTGGGCGACGTTCGTCGCCCGCGATCTCGTGCGCGCGGTCGACTCGCGCTATCGCACGATCGCGTCGCGTCGAGGTCGCGCGATCGCCGGTTTGTCCGAGGGCGGCTACGGCGCGATCGACATTCGCGCTCCACCATCCGCGCGAGTTCTCCGTCGTCGAATCGTGGTCGGGCTACCAGCGGCCCGACAAGATCCGCTCGATCTTCGGGCCGAACCTGCGGACGCTCGCCGCGAACGATCCCCGTCTCCTGCTTCCACGGGTCGCGCCGACGCTGCGGAAGCTCGGTACGTACTTCTGGTTCTACTCGGGCTCGACGGATCCGTTGCACAAGCAGAACGCCGCGTTCTCCCGTGAGCTCGCGAGAACGCGAATCGCCCACCGCTACTTCCAGGTGTACGGCGGTCACAACTGGGCGCTCTGGCGGGACAACGCACGGGCCGCCTATCTCGTTGCCGCTGAGAGGCTTGCTCATGCGTAGCGCTGCGCGCAGCGCTACCGCGAGCATGCTCGCCGTCGGCGTCCTCCTCGCCGCAACAGGGTGGCTGTACGTCGCGCGTCCGGCCGTCTCCGTGCCGGGACCGGTGGTGCACGACGCGCTGGCGCTCGACGAGCTGTCGCGGCACGGCAGCGTCTCCATCTGGCTCTACCTGCTCGGTCTGCTCGCGCGCTGGGCGCGCGCGGAACGGCTCACGGCCGGGATGCTCCTCGGGCCGGCGGTCGCGGCCTGGCTCTACGCCGCCAACGGCGTGTCGATCCTCGTCGTGCGGCAGATTTCGGCGCACGAGGCGTTCCACGCCGCTGCGGCGGAACAGGCGGTCGTGATTCCCGCCGTCCTTGCAGGGATGGCCGGCGCGCTTCTCGGCCGGGCGCGGACGGTGGGCGCTCCGAGGGCGCGCGTCGTCCTCTCGTGGTTCGTCGCCGGTGTGGGACTACTTGCCGCGCTGGACGGAATGTTCCCCGAGCATCGCCGGTCACTAATCGGCGCGCTCGACGCCGCCCACGTGCATGGGCTCTCGAAGGCGCTCGTCGTTCCGCTTGCGCTCGGGCTGATGGTGACGGCGCGCAGCCTTGTGCGCGGAAGCCGGCGCGGCTGGCAGTTCGCCGTCGCGTTGCTGACGGTGCTGCTCGTGCTGCACGTCGAGCGCGGCTTCGATGACGGCGCGATCGTTACCGGCCTGGCGGTCGTCGCGCTGCTCGCGCGACGCGGCGACTTCCGGCTACGCGGTGATCCGTCCTCCAAGCCGCGCATCGCATTGCACGCAGCCGTCCTCGCGAGCGCGGTCGGCCTCTACGGGCTGGTCACGTTGTGGGTGAACCGCCTGATGGCCGATCAGCCGTACACCATCGGATTTGCGCTGCGCGTCACCGGTCGCGCGCTCGTGGGTCTGAGCTTTCGCGGCGCGCATCACCTCACAGGCCCGGTCGCCGACTGGTTCCCGCTCTCCGTCTTCCTGCTCGGTGTCGGCGGCGCCGTCGTCGTGCTCCTCGAGTGGCTCGGGCCTTGGCGCTATCGCCGCACGCGCGGCGTGCACGAGCTGGACGTCGTCCGGCGGTTGGTCACGATCTTCGGTGTGGACACGCTGGCGCCGTTCGCGCTTCGCTCGGATAAGTCGTACTTCTGTGCGCGCGACGAGTCGGCGTTCCTCGCGTACCGCGTCGTGAACGGGGTGGCCGTTGTCGCAGGCGATCCGGTCGGTCGCGCCGGCGCGCGTGAGGAGCTCGTGCGCTCGTTCCTCGAGTTCGCGCACGATCGCGGTTGGCGAGTGGCCGTACTCGGCGCATCGGAGCGCGATCTCGACCTCTATCGCTCGGTTGGTCTCCGCGCGCTCTATCAGGGCGACGAGGCCGTCGTCGAGACGGCGGCGTTCTCGCTCGACGGCAGAGCGATCCGCAAGGTGCGCCAGTCGGTGCACCGGTTGGAGAAGGCAGGCTTCGCAGCGCGCGTGCTTCGTCCGAGCGAGATCGGCGGCGCGTTTGCGCGAGGAGCTCGAGGAGATCGCACGGGCTTGGCGCGGAAACGCACCGGAACGCGGATTTGCCATGGCGTTCGACGCCCTTTTTCGAACCGACGAGGACGATGCCGTCTTCGTCGTGGGAGTCGACGGGGCGGGGCACGCGCAGGGCTTCCTGCACTTCGCCGTGTGCCGGGCCGGGTCGGCGCTCTCGTTGTCGTCGATGCCGCGGGCGGCCGGCGTCCCGAACGGATTCACCGAGTGGCTCATCTGCTCCTCGATCGATTGGGCGCGAACCCAAGGATTTGCGCGCGTGTCGCTCAATTTCTCGCCGTTCGCGGCCCTGCTGTCGCCCGACGCCGAGCTGAGCATCGGACAACGCCTCCAGGCTGCGACACTTCGCCGGATGAAGCCCTGGTTCCAGCTCGACAACCTGCTGCTCTTCAACCGGAAGTTCTTCCCCTCCTGGCAGCGGCGCTTCGTCGTGTACGAGCGGCGGCGCGATCTGCCGCGCGTGGGGATCGCGGCGCTCGCCGTCGAGGCGTACCTCCCCTTCCAGTGATCGCGGCCGGCCTCGCGCTGGCCGTCGGCTCCGCCGTCGCGATCGGTGGCGGCTACGCGCTCCAGCACTCGTCGGCGTCGCAGCTCCCGCCGCTCACGCTCCGCCGTCCGCTGCATTCGCTGGCCCTGCTCTTCCAGAGCGGCCGGTGGACGTTTGGGTTCTTCGCGGGAATCGGCGGCTGGGTGCTCTACGTCGTGGCGTTGCGCCTCGCGCCGCTCTCGCTCGTCCAGGCGGCGTCGGCCGGCGGCATCGGCGTGCTCGCGCTCGGCGGCGGCCGGCTGCGCCGGTCCGAGCGCATCGGCGTCGGAGCGGCGCTGGGCGGCCTCGTGCTGCTCGCATTCTCCGTCGGTTCGCACCCGCCGACCGGGCACGGCACCGCGGCCGCGGTCGTGATCTGGGTCGTCGTCTCGGCCGCGTGCGCCGGCGCTCTCGCTCGGTGGAGATCGTCGGCCGCGGCGCTCGGCACCGCTGCGGGGGTGCTGTACGCGGCCGGTGACGTCGCCACCAAGGCGGCCGTCGTCGGCGGCGCGCGGCTCGCGTTCGCGCCCGTACTGCTTGCGTGCAACGGCCTCGCGTTCGTCTGCCTCCAGCTCGCCTTCCAGCGCGGCAGTCGCCTCGCGTCCGCCGGCCTCGCCGTTCTCTGGACGAACGCGCTGCCGATCGTTGCCGGGACGGTCCTCTTCTCGGAGGCGCTTCCGGGCGGCGTGCGAGGCGGCCTCCGGGTCGCTGCCTTCGCGCTCGTCCTCGCGGGTGGCGTCGCCCTCAGCCGGCGCGGGCCGGGAGTA
>Ga0193751_1000858_pt1 | contig 21035 bp, 20 predicted proteins | sample L1c2metaG_FD_143050 | JGI IMG/M metagenome (GOLD analysis project Ga0193751, IMG submission 143050) | Soil microbial communities from a riparian zone of the East river system, Colorado, United States - L1c2 | ecosystem: Environmental > Terrestrial > Soil > Riparian zone | place: USA: East River... | reverse complement strand
GGTTATCTCCTGCTCGCGACCCTGGAGAAAGTCGTTTGATATGGAAATCTGCCGCCAGGACGACGCGTTACAGATCTCCGATCTGGATCCGTTTCTGGCAGAGCTGCTGCGACAAATCCCAGAGAGCACTAATCCCGACGGCGCGCCGGCCGCTGAAGCACGTCTTTTCAGCCAACCATCGGCAGAAAAGAAAATTCGCGCAGAATGGAAAAGTTACGTCGAACCTGAATTGCGACGGCTTTTTCGCAGCGCGACCGAAACAGTGGCCGATGATCTCACCCAGCTGAATGGCAACGAGAAATCATTGAGCAATTGCATTCTCCACATTCCGATCGCCCACGCCGATGCCTGGCTGAATACGCTGAATCAGGCACGGCTTGTGATCGCCGCCAAATACAAGTTCTCGGACGAAGAATTAAACGATCACGATCGCTCTCCGATCGGTTCGCGTCGAGACCTCGGATTGTTTCAGGTAAATTTTTACGGGTTTCTCCAGGAATTTATCCTGCGAGAAATATCCGGTTAGGCGGACCTCGGCCCCGATTGACCCTGACCGCGCTCGCGCACCATCGACATTAACTTGTCTTTGATCGCGGTGGAGGCCTTGGCCGCCTTGAGGCTGAGAGCGAAAGCTTCATGCAACCCGTAGCACTGATTGATAAAATCCTCGGCGGCGGAGCCGTATTGCTTGCGCGCAGCCTCAAAGTCCTGCAGCTCTTCGGGTTCTAACGCTCCGATTACGTAGAGCCGCGCGCAATTCTGGAATTCCTCAAAACTCATCTCTTAAATCCTTCAACCCGTCGTAGATCTTTTTCAAGCCTAATTCGAGCCGGGTTTTTACCGTCCCCAAGGGTATATTCGTATGAAAAGCGATTTCGCGCTGGCTCATCCCCTGAAAAAATGCAAGTTCGATCACTTGCTGCTGAGCCTCTGGGAGGGAATTGATCACTTTGGCCATTAGAACGCGGGTGTCCCCGGCTTCAATGTCCTTTTCGGTCACATTCTCCACCCAGGCAAGAGGTTGCTGCTCCGGCGCGGCTTGGAGACGCTCTTCGGCGCGGGTATAAGCCTGTTTTTTTCGCAATGCGTCAATCGCCCGCCGGCGGGTCAACGTCACCATCCAGCCCAGCGGTTTACCTTTCTCAGCCGAAAAATTCTTCGCCTGGTTCCAAATTTCCATGAACACTTCCTGAAGAAGGTCGTCCGCCTCGGTCTCGTTGCGAATGATGCGCAAAATCAGCGCTTTCATGATCCCGTTATAACGATCATAAAGCTGAGAAAACGCGTCCGCGTCACCCGATTGAATGCCCAGCATAAGATCGACATCGCTCGGCGCGCCCGGTTCAAGGTCGACCGCACTGGTCATTGATCTTTCCGAGGTCGCCACGTCAGGCTCAGACCCAGCAGCGGCTTGCAGATTTGGATTGACCACTGACGACATTCTCAAGTCTTAGTTCCGCCGGTCACCGGCGTCCAACGTTTTCGTTCTCTAGGCTCCCGATAAACCTTGACCGGTGCGGGACTGGCCAAATACGATTCGCGCTCAACTCAGCTGCGGTAATCCGCGTCAAAGCCAACCAAAAAAACATGAAAATTATTGTCCCATTTCTCGCAACTGTCTTCCTCACGGCAATGACCTTTGCTCAGCAAGAGTCCGCGTCGCCGTCGGAATCGACCGCGCCGGCAACCGAAGAAAAAGCATCGGCCACAGTCGAGGAAACGCCAGCCTCCAAGCCGGCTGAAGCCGCGTCTCCGGCTGCGGTAAAGAATGCTGAGGTAGCAACGTCTCCAAAAGCTGCCGCAACTGCGGCGGCAAAAAAGGAAGCAACGACTTCCACCGCCGCCAAGTCAGCTGCTGCCGCCGCTGCTCCGAGTGGAAAAAAAATGAGCGTCCGGGAGATGGAAGAAAAATGGGAAGCTTCAATTCCCAGTCACGACTTTACGACAGTCCAGGGGTTCGTTGCCTCTGATTTCGTCGGCGTATCTTCGCAAGGTAAGTTTACCGACAACGCCAGCATGCTGGCGGAATACAAGAAGGACAAGGACACCTACAAGTCGGCGAAAAACGAAAAACTAAACGTCAAGTCTTTCGGGCCAAATGTTACGGTTGTGACCGGCCGCGCCCGGGAAAAGGGAACAGGCAAAGACGGTAAAGCGTTCGATCGAACCTTCCTTTTCACCGACACCTGGATCTTGCGCAACGGACAATGGCAGTGCGTCGCTTCGCAGATCAACAAAGTTAAGGGATAATCCACACTTTAATGGCTCAAAGGGCGGCCGCGGCAACGCGGCCGCCTTTTTCTTGCGCCAGCGCTCCCAGGATATCGCTCCTGTGGCGCAAACTAACGGATCATTGCGCGGCGTGCTTTGTGCGGCAAAGGTTAGTCGCATGCCGGCCAGCCCTAAAGAATCAGCGACCGATCCGCTTTGGTACAAAGACGCGATCATCTACGAGCTGCACGTCAAAACATTCCATGACAGCGATGGCGACGGCGTTGGCGATTTCCGCGGCCTGATCCAAAAGCTCGATTACCTCAAGGAGCTCGGCATTACTGCTATCTGGCTCTTGCCCTTTTATCCTTCCCCGCTGCGTGATGACGGCTACGACATCGCCGATTATTTCGACGTCAATCCGAACTACGGAACGCTCGACGATTTTCGCGCGTTCCTCGACGCGGCGCACAAACGCGGCCTGCGCGTCATCACCGAGTTAGTGATTAATCATACGTCCGATCAGAATCCGTGGTTCCAAAAGTCCCGGCGCGCGCCGCCCGGTTCACCCGAACGCGAATTTTATGTCTGGAGCGATACGCCGGAAAAATATTCGGACGCACGGATCATCTTCAAAGATTTCGAAACGTCGAATTGGTCATGGGATCCATTGGCCAAGGCTTACTATTGGCACCGCTTCTACGCGCACCAGCCTGATTTAAACTTCGACAATCCGGCCGTCCACCAAGCGGTCGAGAAGGTTTGCGACTTCTGGCTCGCCATGGGCGTCGACGGAGTGCGGCTCGACGCCGTGCCTTATCTCTACGAACGCGAAGGGACGAGCTGCGAAAATTTACCCGAGACCCACGCCTACCTTAAAAAATTGCGCGCGCACGTCGATCAAAAATTCCCCGGTCGCATGTTGCTCGCTGAGGCGAACCAATGGCCGGAAGATGCGGTCGCCTATTTCGGCAGCGGCGACGAATCGCACATGAGTTTTCATTTCCCGCTCATGCCGCGCATGTTCATGGCGCTGCAAATGGAAGATCGGTTTCCGATCATCGATATCCTCGATCAAACGCCGCCGATTCCGGACAACTGCCAGTGGGCGATGTTCCTGCGCAATCACGACGAGCTGACGCTTGAAATGGTGACGGACGAGGAGCGCGATTACATGTGGCGCGTTTACGCCAACGATCCGCACGCGCGCATTAATCTCGGGATTCGCCGACGGCTGGCGCCCCTGCTCGCGAATAGCCGGCGCAAAATGGAACTTCTCAACACCATGCTTCTCTCCATGCCCGGCACGCCAATCATTTATTACGGCGACGAAATCGGCATGGGCGACAACATTTACCTTGGCGATCGCAACGGCTGTCGGACCCCGATGCAATGGAGTCCCGACCGCAACGCCGGTTTTTCCCTGGCCAATCCGCAACAGCTGCACTTGCCCGTCATCATCGATCCCGAATACCACTTCGAAGCGATCAACGTCGAGAATCAGCAGAAGAATTTGTCGTCGCTCCTTTGGTGGATGCGCCGCGTCATCGCCACACGGAAGAATTTCAAAGCCTTTTCCCGCGGAACTCTCGAATTTCTTTTTCCGGACAATGCCAAGGTGCTGGCCTTTCTCCGCCGGCACGAAGACGAAACCGTTCTAATTGTTGTGAACCTGTCGCGCTTCGCGCAAGTGGTTGAGATCGATCTGGCGCGCTTTTCCGGATGTAGGCCGATCGAGGTCTTCAGTCGCAACGCGTTCCCCATCATCAAAAAATCTGCTTATGTGCTCACGCTCGGGCCGCATTCGCATTACTGGTTCACCCTTCAGCCGCAAAGCGAGCGGCGGCGCTTGGAAAAAAAACGCGTTGTGCCGACGCTCAACGCTCGCCCCGAGTTGCAATCGCTGCTCGATGACGGCGAGCGAGCGCGCATCGAAGGCGAAGTTCTACCCGAATACATCGCAAGTTGCCGCTGGTTCGGTGCGAAGGCTCGCACCCTTCGACAGATGCGCGTGCTCGAACGCTCGACGATCTCGTCGGAGCCAAACGCCGCCCAATTTTGGTTCGTCGAAGTAAGTTATCTCGATGGCCCGACTGAAACCTATGCTTTGCCGGTAAAGATCCTTTCCGACGACAAAGCGCGGTCGCTTGCCCAATCTGCGCCGCACGCGGTCATCGCGCGTTTCAATGATGAACACGGTTCGACTCTCTTCGACGCGGTTTGGGACACCGATTTTCGAGAGAAACTTTTCCGCCTCATGTTGGATCGACAACATGCCAGCGGACGAAACGGAAATCTGGTCGGCGCCCTGAGTCCACGCGTAGGCGCGGTCACGACTGTTCTGCCTTCTAATGTTCTCAGCGGCGAGCAGAGCAACTCCTCGATGCTTTTTGCCGACAAATTCTTCCTCAAGCTTTACCGAAAACTGGAGGATGGCGTAAACCCGGACGTCGAGGTCACGCGGTTCCTTACCGAGCGCGCGCAATTTGGAAACGTGCCCGCGTTCGGCGGCTCAATTGAATATCGCCGCGCTAAAACGCAGCCCACTGTTGTTTGCTTGTTGCAGGACGCAATCACCAGCGAAGCCGACGCCTGGACAATGACGCTCGATCACGTCGGGCGTTTTTATGAACGGGTCCTTTGCCGCAAAGCCGAGTTGCAAAATGAAACCACCCCCGCCGGTCCGCTGGTTGAGGAATTGGTCGGCGGCATTTATCCGGAAAAAGCGAAACTGCTCGCGCAACGCACCGGTGAACTGCATCTCGCGCTCGCCTCCGTCCGGGACGATCCGCTCTTCGCGCCGGAACCGTTCAACGCCATGGCCCAGCGCTCGGTTTATCAAAGCATGCGCGCGCTTCTGCGGCGCAATTTCGAGTCGCTGAAAAAGAAACTGCGCGACGTGCCCGAGAATCTTCGCGACGAAGCCAAAGACGTTCTCGGCACAGAAAAGGAAATTCTGGCTCGCGAAAAACGTCTGCTCGATCGCAAAACGAACGCCGCCAAAATCCGGATCCACGGCGATTATCATCTCGGCCAGGTCCTCTCCACCGGAAAAGATTTCGTCATTCTCGATTTCGAAGGCGAACCGGCACGGCCGTTGAGCGAGCGCAAACTCAAACGCTCCGCGTTGCGCGATGTCGCCGGAATGATGCGCTCGTTCCAATACGCCGCTTACAGCGCGCTCTGGCAGCCGGCCATGCGCACCGAAGACGTCCCGTTTCTCGAGCGCTGGGCCGATCTCTGGTATCGCCAGATGAGCAGCATCTTTCTCCAAAGTTATTTGCAGAGCGCGTCTGGCGCCACGTTCGTCCCGCAAAACTCCGACGACCTCCAGATTCTTCTCGAAGCCTATCTCCTCGACAAAGCCGTCTACGAAATCGGTTACGAATTAAACAACCGCCCCGACTGGGTCATCATCCCCATCCGTGGCATTAAGCACATCTTGAAATCAGTGTAAAATTTGCCACAGCTGAAACACAGATGAAAAATCTGTTTCTTTTATCTGTGAAAATCTGTGTCAATCTGTGGCTCTAAACAATGGTTTGGAAAAACCCTATGAATCAGCATCTCGACAAGATCGACAATGACATTGCGGAGAAACATTTGTTAAAGCATCCGTTTTATCTCGCGTGGACGCGCGGGGTGCTGAGCAAGGAAGCGCTGACCGATTATGCGAAGCAGTACTATCATCATGTTGCGGCGTTTCCGACGTATCTCTCGGCCGTGCACGCCAAATGCGATGATCAACCGACGCGGAAACAACTTCTCGCCAACTTGATCGATGAAGAAGACGGCTCGCCGAATCATCCTGAGCTTTGGAAACAGTTCACCGAAGGTCTCGGCGTGGAAGATGTCGATCTTACTAAGACAGAGAAACAATCGGAGACGACGAATTTGATCGGAACGTTCCGATCAGTTTGCGGCAACAAATCGACCGCGCAAGGTTTGGCTGCGCTTTACGCTTACGAGAGTCAAATCCCGGCGATCTGTGAATCGAAGATCGATGGCTTAAAAAAGCATTACGGATTCACCGATCCGAAGCACTACGAATATTTCAGCGTTCACATCGATGCCGACCGCGAACATTCCGCGGCCGAGCGCGAAATGCTCAGTATCTACATCGACAATGACAACATCGACAACGTGCGCGCATCCGCGCGCCGCGTTCTAGATGCGCTTTGGGAAATGCTCTCCGGCGTTTGCCGAAGACACGCGATCGCGTGCTAGGCAACGCGACGGCGGTTATCTCGGTGTGATTCCTTCGGCCAGATCGACGTGGAAGCTCTGTTTTACCTTGTTGGTTCCGAGAGTTAATTCCGCGTTGTAATCGCCCGCCGGCAACAAACGTTTCGGATCGTCGCCGCCGTATTCGATGCTCATGTCTTTGCCCGGGCGCAGATCCCAATTCAATCGCGTGAACCCCGGCGTGCCGGGCGATTTGAGCGTCGCCACCGGTTGTCCGGTAGATTTCGTGATTGAGATTTTAATTTCGTCGCCAGTGAACTCTTTCACCCAAACCGTAAAGAGCGCGCCTTCGTCTGGATTCTTTCCGCGATAAACACCTTTGCCGTTTGAATCGACAAAACCCGGCTGCAAGTAAGCGCCGGTTACCGAGCGCACACTAAATAGATGCGCGGGCTTGGCTGCGATCTCAGGTGTAAATTCACGGAACGGCGTGCTGTCGTCGAGGACCGCGATGCTGCGGCCGTGCGTCGCGATTGCGAGATCGGCTGTACGCGGATGAATCTGAATGTCGTCCACACGCACTGGCGGAACGTCGCCGACGCGGACCCAATGCGTGCCTTGATCGAACGACGCGAACAAACCGAAGTGAGTTCCAGCGTAAAGTAATTTCGGGTTCACCAAATCTTCGCGCACGACTTCAACCGGATCGTTAGCCGGCAAATCGCCCACGACTGATTGCCAGGTCTTACCGAGATCGCTCGTCCGCAAGATCATCGGATGATCGTCGCCGGTGCGATATGCATTGGTCGCAACGTAAGCAACGTTTGGATCGACATTCGACGCGTCGATGCGCACGACCCACTGACCGCGCGCCGGTTCGGGCAAATTGTTTGTCAGCTCGGTCCACTTCCCGCCGTCGTTTTCAGTGATCCATAGCCGACCATCATCCGTCCCGGCCCAAAGTAATCCAGCGCGATTGGGCGATTCAGCCAGCGAAAATACGACGCCGTAACTTTCCGCGCCGCTGCCGACCGCATTCGTTTTGTTTGGATCGTTGTGCGTCAAGTCGGGACTGATCACGGAATATTTTTCCATTCGATCGGTCAGCTTGAAGACGCAATTGCCGCCGAGATAAATCACGCCCGGTTTGTGTTTGCTCATGATCAGCGGCGAGTTCCAATGGAACCGGTAACGCGGCGCACCTTCCGACGGCTCGGGCCGCAAGCGCCGCAGCTCGCCGTTGCGCAAATTGATCCGGTGCACCTCCCCACCCTGACTCTCGGCGTAAAACGTGTCGCGATCGGTCGGATCGAACAAGACGTAGAATCCGTCGCCGCCGGCTAACGCGGTCCAATCCGAATTGCGAAACAACTCTTTGCTTTGGACGCCGCTCGGCCCGACCCAGTTTTCGTTGTCCTGCAATCCGCCAGCGATGCGGAAATACGGTTTCGAATCGTCCAGACTGATTCGATAAAATTCTCCCGCCGGGAATTTATTCAGATGATCCCAATTTTTCCCACCGGCAAAACTTTGATAAAGGCCGCCGTCGGTCCCAAGCAACAAACGCTGACACACCGGCGGTTTTGGCGGTTTGTTTTTGTCTTCCGGTTTCGGGGGCTTCGGAGCCGGAGCGGTGCCGGGCTGAATTGCCATCGCGTGACAATCCGGGTGCACTTTCTCGGAAAGATCTTCCCGGAAATTTTTGCCGCCGTCATCGGAGACGAGCAACGCAAACTGGAGCAGATAAACGCGCTGATCGTTCCCGGGATCGATCCGGATCTGACTGAAATAGAACGGACGCGGATCGATCGCGCTCGTCCGCGTCCAATGTTCGCCGTTGTCTTCCGAGCGAAAAACGCCGCCGCTCTTGCTTCGCAAATCGCTGAGAGTGCCCGAACCGCCTTCAAAACTTTGCACAACGGCCATCACAATTTTCGGGTTGCTTGCGCTCACCGCCAGACCGATTCGACCGGTTTGCGCGGGCAAACCGCTGCTCAATTTTTTCCAGGTCGCGCCGCCGTTCGTGCTTTTGAAAATTCCGCCAACATCTTCGCCGCCAGACGCGTTCGGTCCTGAAGTGAAACTCCAAGGCGTACGTTGTCTCGCGTAAAGCGCCGCGTAAACAGTTTGCGGATTGCTAGAATCGAGAATCACGTCGCCGCAGCCGGTGCGCGCGTTGTGCGGTGCGGCCGCCTGGAGAATCAGCTTCCAGGTTTTGCCGCCGTCAGTTGTTTTGAACAAACCGCGCTCGCCGCCGTCGGCCCACAAATGCCCCATCGCCGCGACGTAGGCGACGTCAGGATTTTTTGGATCGACCACGATGCGTGCAATGGTGCGACTGTCTTTCAATCCGACGTTGGTCCAATGTTCGCCGCCGTCGGTTGTTCGATAAACGCCGTCGCCCCAATCGGAAGAATTCCGGTCGTTCGCTTCGCCGCTCCCGACCCAAATGACGTCCGAATCGGACGGCGCAATTGCGATCGCGCCGATGGAAAGCGCGGATTGTTTGTCGAAAATTGGATCGAACGAAACGCCGCTGTCGCCCGATTTGAAAACGCCGCCGTGTCCTAGCGCGACATAAAACACGAACGGATTGCGCGGATCGATCGCGATATCGGAAACGCGCCCGCCCATGACGGCGGGACCAATCGATCGCGCCTTGAGATTCTTGAAGAGCACATCGGTCAGCTGCGGAGCCCCAGCAGACGGCGCCGGCGTTGCGGAAGCCGACAGCGGTGGAGTCGTACTCGTTGGCGATGCAGCCGGCGAACCCGCCGCGGCGGGCGGAGAAGCTGGCGGTGATTCTTCCTGCGCGAACGAAACTGAAAGGCTGACAAACGAAGCGAAGATCAGAGCGATTCGAGTACTCATAGGCTTGAGAAACAAATCATGGCAATTTCACGCGGTAGAGCAAGCACCTCGCTTGCAGATTTCTGTAGCGGCGTTTCGTGAGCGCCGCAATATTGTCGATCTTGTATGACGCAGCCAGTGCTGGAAGGAAAGGTTGGAGTTGTCTTCGGTGTCGCGAATAAGCGCAGTATCGCCTGGGCAATCGCGCAGGCCTGGGCGGCCGCAGGCGCGCGTCTCATTTTCAATTACCAAGGCGAACGGCTGAAAGAGAACGTCGAGGAACTGACGGCAGCTTTCGGAGAGAAAACGCCACTCTTTCCATGTGACGTCTCGAGCGACGCGGAAATCAAAACATTCTTCGAGAAAGTCCGCGGCGAAACTGATCATGTCGATCTTCTACTCCACTCGATCGCGTTCGCGCCAAAGGAAGCGCTGGAAGGCGATTTCGTGAGCACCAACCGGGAAGCGTTTCGCGTCGCGCACGACATCAGCGCCTATTCGCTGGTCGCGCTGGCGCGGGAAGTATCACCATTGATGACAAACGGCGGCAGCATTGTGGCAATGACCTATTACGGCTCGGAAAAAGTTGTGCCGCACTACAACGTGATGGGCGTAGCAAAAGCGAGCCTGGAGGCATCCACTCGTTACCTCGCTTACGATCTTGGTCCTAAGAAAATCCGCGTGAACTGCATTTCAGCCGGTGCGGTGCAGACGCTGGCCGCGCGCGGCATCAGCGGGTTTACTCAAATGTTAAAGCATTATCAGGAACGCGCTCCGTTGAAGCGCAGCTGCGACCCAGCCGAGCTGGGCACGACCGGTGTTTTTCTGGCGAGCGACGGGGCCGCGGCAATCACCGGCCAGGTGATTTACGTCGACGGCGGCTACCAAATCATGGGAATGTAATTATGATCGCACGTGTTTGGTACGGGTGGACATCATGCGAAAACGCAGAGAAATACGAAAAGCTCCTGCGCGAAGAAGTCTTACTCGAAATCGCGCAGCGCAGCATTCCTGGCTATAAGGGCGCGGAATTGTTCGTCCGCAAAGCGGACGACGACGAGATGGAGTTTATCACGTTGCTCCGTTTCGAAACGCTCGACGCCGTGAAGATTTTTGCGGGCAAAAATTACGAGCAACCAGTGATCCCTCCGGAATGCCGGCGACTGCTCAAAAGGCACAGCGAAAAGTCGCGACACTACCAAATCGTCCGACTTAACTAGATGTCATTGGGCGACGAACTGCGGCAGTTGCTGGGGAGCGACGCAATAGCCGACGATCCGGAAACTCTCGCGGCCCACAGCGGCGACAAATGGTTTGCGGCTGAAGCGCCGGAAGCTGTGGTCTTTGCAAGATCAACATCCGACGTGTCAAAGCTGCTAAAATTTGCGTGCCAGAAGAAAATTCCGGTGACGGCGCGTGGCGCAGGATTCGGTTATGTCGGCGGGTGCGTTCCGTCGAAAAAAGGCATCGCGCTTTCGCTGATGCGGATGAACCGAATCAAGGATGTTAATTTTGCTGACGCGATTGCGATCGTCGAGCCGGGCGTGATCACGGCTGATCTGAAAACGTCCGTGCGCGCGCAGAAGTTATTTTATCCACCAGATCCTGCGAGCATGAAAGATTGCAGCATCGGTGGAAATATCGCGACCAACGCGGGCGGACCGCGCTGTTTGAAGTATGGCGTCACCCGGAATTATGTGACCGGTCTCGAAGTCGTACTCGCGAATGGCGACGTTCTGCGCACCGGCGGACGGGTGCACAAAAACAAAACTGGTTTCGACCTGATCGGCCTTTTTGTTGGTTCGGAAGGAATGCTCGGCGTTGTCACCGAAATCACGCTGCGACTGCTGCCACTGCCGCCCGCGCGCGCGACCCTTTCCGCCGCTTTCGCAACAATGTCACAAACCGCCGCAGCCGTGCAGGAAATTTTCGCGAAGGGATTTTTGCCGTCGTCGCTTGAGATTGCCGACAGTTTTACCCTCGAAGCCGCACGAAAAGATCTGGGCAAAGCGATCGTGCCGCCGGGCAATGCGCATCTTCTGATCGATCTTGATGGACAGGAGGAAAGCGTGCGAAGCGAAGCGGAAGCAATCCGCCAATTGCTCGTCGATAAAAAACCAAACACTCTGGAAATGGCGACGGGCGAAGAAGATTGCGAGAAACTATGGGAGTTGCGCAGGCAATTCAGCAATTCACTGCGCGCGACCGGCCTCACCAAATTGAATCAGGACGTGGTGGTGCCGCGCAGCCACATTGTCGATCTTATCGAGTTCGCCGAGCGGTTGCACGCGAAGTACGGATTTCCGATCGCCTGTTTTGGCCACGCCGGGGACGGCAACATTCACATCAACATCATGGCCGATCGTTACAATCGCGACGCGGACGTACGTCAAAAAGTGGAGCGCGCTCTGGATGACTTATTCGCGCAAGTGCTGGCCTGGGGTGGTGTTATCACCGGCGAACACGGTATCGGTCTGGCCAAAAAGCGCTGGTGGCCGGACGCGACCAGCGGGGTGGTCCGCGAGCTCCATCGCAAACTCAAAGACGTCCTCGACCCGAACGGGATTTTGAATCCGGGAAAATTCGTAGATTGATTTTTGAACGCGGCCGCGCGGCGAGGTTCGGATAGTTTAGGGAAGAATCGCGCCTAAATATATGCCAGCGCGCTCGCGCTGGCGTCGGGTCGTATGAAACCGGGGAAAATCACACGCACGGTCGCAGCTTTGCTCTCATCCATAACGGCGTTTTTCGCCCACGGAGCAGTGACCAAGGCGGAGCCGAGCAAGGTCAAGTTGAGCAAAAAATCCGAGAAAAAATCCGACGAATCAAACGTCGGAGTCGAATCGCTCGCATTCGCGCCAACTCATTTGAGATCGGCGCCGCCGGCGCCGGGCAAAGGTTATCCCTGGAAGCAACAGATTGTGACCACGGTTTTCTGGATCGGCGAAAAACCGAGCGAAAACAATCCGGTGCCGAACCGCGTCAGTTCGTGGGACAAAGAGTGGTCGAAAAGTTACGGCGGCTTTGACGATCCCAATCCGGCGCGCCGGCGGGATTACATTCCGGCGAAATTCACTCCGCGGCAGAATCCCTTTTATTGCGCACTTCCCTACAACGACAAAGCCGCCACTGGCCACCGGCCCGAAGCGTCGCGGGTCGTTCCGTGGTTTAACGAAGCGTATCAAGGGCCGGGCGTCTCCGTTTGCAAGGATCGCTGGATTGCGATTCGCAAGGGAAACAAGGTCGCCTACGCGCAATGGGAAGATGCCGGACCGTTTCGGACAGACCATTGGCAATACGTTTTCGGCAATGAGCGTCCAAAACCGAACTTGAACAAGGGCGCTGGTCTCGATGTTTCGCCGGCCGTGCGCGATTATCTTGGTTTAAACGAAACCGACGTGACCGATTGGCAATTCGTCGATTTCAAAGACGTGCCGCGCGGACCGTGGTCGAAACTGGGAGAGAACAACACCTTCGTCATCGCCAATCGGAACGCCGGGACACAGTTGGCTCGGGCAAAGAGCAGCGGCGGTCCTGAAGCTACGTCGGCTCCGCAATAGTTGCGCTTCCTCTGCGCGTCCGGATAAAATCGGAGTCATGCGAACCCTCCATTCGATCCCAGCTGTTTTCTGCACGTTTATCGCTCTAAACATCGGTGCCCAGGCCGCCGAATCTCAACCAGCAATGATCGGGCAAGGCGCGGATTCAATGGCCGCGCGACTTCATTATCCAAGCACGGCCAAAGCGTCAAAAACTGAAGGTGCGGTGCAATTTTATTGCGAAGTAGGTGCTGACGGTAGAACGCGCCATCTTCGCGTCATTGCCGAAAGCTCGTGGAGTGCATTGCGCTTCGCAGTTAAAAACGCAGTTCAGCAAGGCCGATTCATCCCGGCGCGAGTCGGCGGCCGGCCAACTTCCGTCATGATCGGCGGGACTGTGTTCTTTCTCATCCCGAAAGGGCAACCAACTATTCTGGTCACAATGGCAACGGCTGACAAAAATAAGGCAACCGCGGGACGGAATTACATCCAGCCGCAAATGATCACGAGCTTTAATGATTTGGAGCGCAAAATGTACACGTGGCGAAGTTTGGTCACGCAATATTCTGCATTTCCCTCAGCAGAAGTGATATGCAACGTGGACGGCAACGGGAATCTCACGAGCACGAACATCGTTAACGAGAGCAAAGCCAACAGCGGACTCGGTGCAGTCGCGGTGAAGGCTTGCGAAGGCGCAAAGTTTATTCCGGCCCTCGATAACGGCAAACCCGTGCCCGGACAATTCAATCTTGCCATTGACTTCGCCATGCTGGTCGATCCCGACGACATGGCACCCGGATCTCATCTCAAGCAACGCGAAGAGTAAGAGCGCGCGGGATAAAATCGACAATCAACGATCAACCGTGGAACTCGCTGGTTGATTTGCGCGCTGTTCGTTAACTCGAGTGAAAGCAAAGTAACCGCCGACCAGGCAGCCCACGATCAAAACGAACAGGAAAACGAATCCAGCTGTGCGAATCGATCGGTAGCGTTCGCCCGCTTGTTTCCAGGTCGCGCGCTTTTGGATCAGCTCCAGTTCGAGCAGGCGCGACAAATTGTCGGCGTCGATTTCCTTCGGTTTAGGCTCGGTGGCATCAGCCATGATCGGAAATTCTGCAACTCCCGTGCCGAACTCATATTTCGAAGCAATTTATAAAAACCTTCGCCAGTGGCACTATCGTTGCTGTTAAAAAGGGGTGCACGCCACCTTCTTCCAGAAAGTCCTCATCTGCGCCTTTGCCGGTTTCCTTGCCGCCTCGCTCGTTGAGTGGGCAAGAGTCTTCGTGGAAGGGGCCGACGACGCCTTGAATAAAGGCTACAAGCACCACGCGGTGCTCGATACAACGAAGTAAGCACAAAAGACGATTGCTGCTGGCTCACCCGCGTTTAATTTGCGGCCAGCAGTATGAAAGTCGGTTTCGCCCAGCTCAATCCCACCGTCGGCGACTTGCGGGGCAATTTCGAAAAGATCCTTCAAGCTTACGAACGATTGGCCGCGGCCGGCGCCGAACTCATCGTTACGCCCGAACTCGCGATCACCGGGTATCCGCCACAGGACCTTGTCTTCAAGTCGCGCTTTGTTCCGGAGACGCTCGAGATTTTGGAGGAACTTCATCGTCGTATCGGCAAAGCCGCTTTGCTGGTCGGCTTTGTCGATCGGAACGAAGGACGCGGTCGGCCATTTCATAACGCCGCTGCGCTGCTCGTGCGCGGTGAGCCGATTCGCAAAGCGCACAAATCGCTTTTGCCAACGTACGATGTTTTCGATGAGGACCGCTATTTCCAACCGGCGGCCCGGGTCGAGCCTTTCGACCTGAACGGGAAAAAAATCGGCGTCACCATTTGCGAGGATATTTGGACCGAACATTATCTCCCCCGCCCGCTTTATGACTGCGAACCGACCCGAAGTCTGATCGAGCAAGGCGCTGACATAATTCTCAACTTGAGCGCGTCACCGTTCACGCTGCATAAACCGGCGATTCGTTACGAAATGGTGGCAACGCTCGCGCGCACTTACAGACGACCCATCTTTTACTGCAACGCGGTCGGCGGCAACGATCAGCTCATTTTCGACGGGAACTCGATCGCCGTGAATTCCTCCGGCGGTTTGATCGCGCAACTTCCCGCTTTTCGCGAGCACGAACAGATTGTGGACGCAGAATCAACTGCCGTCGCGGAATTCCGTGAAGAATCGACCCCGGAACAACTTTTCGCCGCGCTTTCGTTAGGTCTGCGCGATTACTTGCGGAAATGTAATTTCAAATCGGCCGTGCTCGGTCTAAGCGGCGGAGTCGATTCGGCCGTGGTCGCCGTAATTGCAGTCGAAGCGCTCGGAGCGGAAAACGTCGTTGGCGTTTCGATGCCGAGCCAGTATTCGTCGCGCGGCAGCATCGACGATGCGAAGAAGCTGGTCGAGAATCTCGGCATCGAATTGTTGCACGTCCCGATCGCCGAGACGTTCGCCGTCTTCAAAGGCCAGTTTAAGGAAATCTTTTCCGGACTGCCGGAAAACGAGACCGAAGAAAACATGCAGCCGCGTTTGCGCGCCATGACGTTGATGGCGCTCTCCAACAAATTTGGACATCTGGTTTTATCAACTGGCAACAAAAGCGAACTCTCGGTCGGTTATTGCACGATTTACGGCGACATGGCGGGCGGCCTCGCCGTCATCAGCGACATGCCCAAGACTATGATCTACGAACTCGCCCGCTGGATAAATCGGCAAAGGGAAATCATTCCAAGATCGACAATCGAAAAGCCGCCGAGCGCGGAATTGAAACCGAACCAGAAAGACCAGGACACGCTACCACCCTACGAAAAATTGGACGAGATTTTGCGGCTCTACGTTGAGGACAACTTGAGCGCGCGCGACATCATTGGCCGCGGGTTCGACGAGAACACCGTTCGCTGGGTCCAACGCCGCGTCGATCTCAACGAATACAAGCGCGAGCAAGCCGCGCCCGGATTAAAAGTCACGAGCCGCGCCTTCGGGCTCGGCCGCCGCATGCCCATCGCCCAAAAATACGTCGACTGAAATGTAAATGAGCCACCCGACTTCAATCAAAGGAGTCTTGCTTTTAGATGGGCGTGTCTTGCTCGTCAAAAACTCCCGCGATGACTGGGAGTTGCCCGGAGGCCGCAGTGAAAAGGGAGAAGACCACGCCCAGACCTTGGCGCGCGAATTTTTGGAGGAACTATCTGTTGAAGTAGTAATCGCCGATCCGATCGACTCATCCTTGTTTGAGGTGATTCCGGGACGCCATGTTTTCATCGTTACCTACGGCTGCACTCTCGCTGGTAACTTCAAACCTGAAATAAGCCATGAACACACTGAACACTGCTTGTGGCCTGTCGAGCGCTTGTCGGAACTCAATCTTCCACTGGAGTATAGGCGTTCGATCGAGACGTGGGCATCTTCGGAGCTAACGTGACGATCGAGTATCTTGCGGATCGTCGTGAGTTTATCCCTGCCGTCGCTTGCTGGCATCAGGCTGAATGGGGCCATCTCCGCCCCAGCGAGACTGTGGAAGATCGTGTTGGGCGAGTCGAACGCGACTGTGGGCACTGTGAAGTTCCGACTACATTTGTCGCGTTGACGGGAGCTCAAGTCTTAGGCTCCGCCAGTCTCGTGGAGAATGACATGGAGACACGAAAGGAACTTTCTCCGTGGCTCTCCGGTGTTTTCGTTGCACCAGAGCATCGGAGACGCGGAGTTGGCGCGGCTCTCGTTGAGCGGGTGGTTCGCGAGGCACAGGCTCTTGGCATTCGACGCCTTTATCTTTACACACCGGGCTCCGGCACCTTGTATCTGAGACTTGGCTGGTCAGTTCGAGAGCGCACATTTTATCGTGAGCTATGGCGCGACCAAGAAATTACGATTATGGAGCTCGCCACCGATTCATGCTAGTTACACGAGACCGCGCACTTTGGACCATACAATCTCGAAATTGCCGGTTTACAAGAACGCTCACTTTTGGGTCGAGCCTTGCCGGAGGTGCCCAGTAATCAGCTGACCTCTGCCTTCTGACTTCTGTTCTCTGAAATGCGCAGCAGCTCGCGTTGCCACGGAACAAGGAGCGCGTCGGCGCGGGATTGATCGGCAGCGATCGCTTCCAAGGTCGCTCGCGGGGCGATGAAGGAAGATTCGATCTGCAAATCTTTCGCGGCGTGATCGCGATCGCGCCGTAGTTGCTCGATTCGCTTTACAATTTCTGCGGTTGCGCGTGTTCCGGAACGACGCGGCCTGACCGGCCAATCTTTCTCCGGCAATTGCGTTCCGCGCCCCGCCGCTTCACGAAAAGCGCGGCGGCGGCGATCGGAAAAATGTTTGTAATCCGGGGATTCACCGGCCGCGAACCGTTCGGCCGAGTCCAGCAGCTCGCGGTTCTGTAAAATGTGAAATGGCGGACGATCCACCGCTTCGGCTTCCTTCTCTCGCCAATTCCATAATTCGCGCAAGACCGCGTAGGCGCGATCACGCAACGCACCGGCCCCGGAAATTCGCCACGCTTCATCGACATCGCGCTCGCGATCGATCGCGGCTTGCTCGAGAGCCCGCTGACACGATTGTCGAAACCACTCCATTCGGTTTCGCGAATCCAATTCCTTTTCCAAACGTTCGGTCATCGGCAACAAATAACGCGTGTCGTTGACTGCGTATTCGGCCATGCGCTTGGGAAGCGGTCGCTGCGCCCAGTTTGCCTTTTGCGATCCTTTCGCCAGCTCGATCCCAAAATAACGCTGCACGAGCGCGGCCAGACTGAATTCGCGAACACCGATCAAACGCGCCGCGATTACGGTATCGAAAATTCTTTCCGGGACAAAATTCAAATTCCGCCGGAGCAATCGAAGATCGTAATCGGCGCCGTGGAGAACGATTTCTTTGCCCGCAAGCGCATCACGCAACGGCGCAAGATCGACACTCGCCAGAGGATCGACAATTACGTCGCGCTCCGGAATGCTGATCTGGAGCAGACAAAGTTTCTCTTTGTAGCAATGCAGGCTGTCGGCCTCGGTATCGATGGCGACTCGATCGTGCGGTCCGAGTTTTGCGACCAGCTCGGTCAACTGTTGGCCCGTCGCAATCATGCAGGCCGAAATGACAAATGACGAATGTCTAATGACGAAGGAATGACGAAACCCGAAGAACGAAAAGCATAGTACGCGTCCTGTTTCGCCATTTGAAAATCGGAGCTTGCTTCGTCATTCGTCATTCGAGCTTCGACATTTTTGCTCACTTGAGCCCACTCAATAACAGTTCGGCATTCGTCTTGGTCGCGTTCAAGTTGTCGATCAATTTCTCCATCGCCTCGATCGGCGGCAGCGCCGCCATCGCTTTGCGCAAGAGCTGCACCCGTTCCCATTCTTCCGGATGATAAAGCAAATCTTCGCGCCGCGTGGCCGAAAGCATCGGATGAATCGCCGGATAAAGCCGTTTCTCCTGCAACGCGCGGTCGAGATGCAGCTCCATGTTGCCGGTGCCTTTGAATTCTTCGAAAATCAGTTCGTCCATGCGACTGCCGGTCTCGGTCAACGCGGTCGCGAGAATAGTCAGACTGCCGCCTTCTTCGACATTCCGTGCCGACCCAAAAAATTTCTTCGGCTTAGTCAACGCCTTTGCTTCGACGCCGCCCGACATGATCCGGCCTTTGCTCGGCTGCAAATTATTATAGCCGCGCGAGAGGCGGGTCAGGCTGTCGAGCAAAATCACGACGTGTTTTTTCATCTCAACCAAACGCTTGGCCCGCTCGAGCACCATCTCCGCGACCTCCACGTGTCGGGTCACGTTCTCGTCAAAGTTCGAATGATAAATCTGGCAATCGATCTCGCGCTCGAGATCGGTCACTTCCTCGGGTCGCTCGTCCACCAACAAAAGAATGAGAACGATCTCCGGATGATTGACCCGGATCGCTTTGGCGATCTCCTTCAGCAAAATCGTTTTGCCAACGCGCGGCGGCGACACGATCAACCCGCGTTGGCCGTGCCCGAGCGGTGCGAGTAAATCAACTCCCCGCGCGCAGATCGAATTCGTCTTCGGATTTTCGAGCATGATCCGGCCCTGCGGAAACTGCGGCGTTAATTTTTCGAAATCGGTCGGCTCGCTCCATTTCTCGGCGGGCTCGCCCTCGATTGTGACCACGTCGTCGAGCACCAGTCCTTTCTCACGATCGCGCGGCAGGCGAAGTTTTCCGGCAAGTTCTTGTCCAGGCCGCAGATGATAAAGCTCAATCGCGGCGCGCGGCACATAAACGTCCTCTGGCACCGGCAGGAAATTCAGCTCCGGATAACGAAGTAGGCCGAACGAATCGGCGACTTGATCGAGAAAACCTTCGGCCGTGACGTTCGCCCCCTGGCCGAGCGCGGCCCGCGCGATGTCGAGAATATGATGATGCCGCGATCGCGCGGGATGGAGATGCAAATTGAAATCGCGCGCGACCGGGAGGAGATCGTCAAGCTTTTCCAGCTCGTTGATGCTCAATTCTTTCGGTTGCGTTGTAGCTGCCGCTGTCTCAACGGCAGAATCCTTCGTCTCATCCGAAAGATCGACATCCTGCGCCGTTTCGTCTGTTAACTTTTCGTCCATTTTTCCTGACGCCACAGTTCCACCAAGCTCACAGCCTGGGCCGCGAGCACAGCTCGATCGCCGTTGTTCCAGGCAACGTGATCGGCTCGCTTGATTTTTTCTTCGAGAGGCATTTGCGATTTGATCATGGCTTCGGCCGGGGCGCGCTCGATCTTCATTCGCCGCATGAGATTGGCGAGCTGGATATCGGGCGAACAGGCGACCACCACCACGCGGTCGCACAAGGTTTCACCACCGGTTTCATAAAGAAGTGGAATGTCTGCGAAGAAAAATTCAGGAGATGTGCGGTGCCTGTCCGCTTCAACGCTCCATTGCCGGCGAATCCGGGGATGGAGAATTTGTTCTAGCGCCTGCTTTTTGGCGGCGTCCTGAAAGATTATCGCCCGGACTGCCTCCCGGTTCAAGTCGCCGTTACGCGAAAAGATGCCGAACCCGAATTTGGCCAGGAGCTCCTGTTTAACTTCCTCAAGGTCGACAAGTTGACGCGCGACGGCATCGGCGTCGAAAAATTTCGCTCCGGGAAGGATCTCGCGCAAACAATCGCTGAAAGTGCTCTTGCCCGTTGAAATCCCGCCCGTTATTCCGACAGCGGGCATTTACGTATCGAGCACTCGGACACGATTATCGAACATCCGCAACTAAACCTGTTGCGCGGCACCGCGCACAGTCCCCGGTGGTGAAAGTTCCATATTGAGACCGGACATAAACTGAACCCATCCCTCGACAATCGGGACAGATCTTCGTGCCCGGAGGAATAGTGAGCATTCTATATCCGACGCCCCCGCACACAGGGCACGTTTGACTCTTCCGATCGAGGGGATTGCCGATTATTGGAAAGTCCGATTGTCGGTTTTTCAGGCTACCGGTTCTCCCGATCGGATTGTACACGAGAACTTTCTCACCGTGACATAACGGGCAGATAATTCTCTGCTGTTGCCGAGGTGCCTGTTCAGCGACGTTCTGCGCTTGCTCAAGTTGTTGTCTCACTTGGTTCTTCTCGTTGCGAACTTCAGCTAAATGGTTGCGAAGAAGTGGTAGCTGCGACGCCAGTGGGTCTTTGTAATAGGGGTCGTTGTAATACGGTCGCTCTCCAAAAAGTCTGGTATAATGTGCAGATTCTTGCCCTTGCCCTGCTTCGCCAATTGTTACGAGTAATTGGTCCTCTTCCCCCTGCAGCTGTTGTAAGCGCTCTGCAAGCACGTGGGTGGTACCTTGGCCAGCGGCTGCCTGCTGCCCGGTGCGCGCGGTGGCCTTCGCCAGATCATAATGAAAACGTTCCTGAACTTCCTTAGGCAACTCGGTGAAGTAAACTTTCGAAATCCCTGCACTCGTAATGAGCACGATGCCGTCGGGTTCGACTCGCCTTACTGTGACGTTTTTGTATTCTTTCCCGTCAATTGTTTTGAAGTCGTCAGCGCGGATGACTGACGCGAAACATAGCATTAAAAACATGAGAACTTTCATCTTGCTCTCGCCGCGAAAAACCGCGTCGGAATACTGTCTAATTGGAAAGTCGCTTACTTTTTATAAGCCGGAATCTCCGGCAAGACCGGCGGTTGCAGCTCTTCCTCTTGCTCCTCAGGAGCTTGTCCTAGCGGAGTTACCTTTCTGGCCGTCACGAAGATAATCAGATTGCGTTTGACATGCTGATCGATATTGCTGCGGAA
>Ga0193751_1000857_pt1 | contig 21046 bp, 17 predicted proteins | sample L1c2metaG_FD_143050 | JGI IMG/M metagenome (GOLD analysis project Ga0193751, IMG submission 143050) | Soil microbial communities from a riparian zone of the East river system, Colorado, United States - L1c2 | ecosystem: Environmental > Terrestrial > Soil > Riparian zone | place: USA: East River... | reverse complement strand
CGCGCGCCGCCCGAATCATTTCCGCAACTTCTTTCAGGCTCTTCTTGGTGCAGCCGCTCGCGAGGACAAAACCACCGATGTCTTGGAGCTTTTTTAGCGTCTCAGTGTGCATGGATGGGTGCAACGTTACGTTGCTAGGTCAGGAAAGATTGCGAGGCCGGACGCGCGTGCAACTTTTCTTGAATCAATTCACTGAATCGTTTGCCCGAGCCGCTGCGGTCGCCTGCTCAACGATGATATCGGCTACCCGCGGATCGGTACCGATCGAGCTGGCATAAAATAGTGAGCGATTGTCGATCTTGTACGGCCTACGTCGAAAAACTTCGTCGGCCCTTCTTCTTGCGGCAGAAGGTGTCGATCCTTTCCGCGTATCGACGGACTCGCCGTGGCGAGCATCGACGATTCCAAGCAAAACCGGAATGTCTTCATAACTGTGGAGGCCGTCGGAAATAAAAAACGGCACAACCACCACATTCGGCGTGCTCGTCAGCACCGTCCAATCGGAAACGAGCGGGAATTCTTCCATGTAAACATTAAGCACGTTGGCGTAACACCCGAGCGTTCGGATTCTTTCCGCTTCTCGTTTCGCCGCGACCGCGCTGTTTTCATTTAAATCGGTCCCGTGCGCCACAATCAAGAGACTCGTCTCGTTTTCGGCAATGCCCGGTGCAATGTCACGGGCTCGCTGCACCAACAATTCGGTCATCAGCGGATGGTTCCCAACCGGTTCGCCATAATTCCAGGTTTGTCCATTCGCGCGCTTCGTGACTTTGCCATTCAATTCGAGCTCACGCGGAATCACCGTCTGGGTGAAGTAACCTTCGCTGATGAAGTTTGGGACGACGTAAACGTTTTTGATTGTGTCCGGAGCAAAAAGAAAGATTGCATCGCGCAGGCTCGGCTCCTCTTTCCAAAATGCGCACTGCACATCCCCGAAAATGTTTCGCCGCCGGATTTCGGCCGCATGCGCCAGCGTTGGCGCGCTCGAATCCGGATTCACCGTCGAACCATGCCCGACAATAAGAAGTACGCTATCCAATTTCGGAATCATGGAAGTCAGGAAACGTCGAACCCTCAACGGTGAACGTCCAATGCCGAATTGAAGGCAGGCACAGCGGCTAGAAATTTCCAGCTCGACCCGGCTACTCGGCAACTAGTCGAATAAGTTTCTTAGAATCTCTTAATAAACCGTCTTCGGCTCCGGCCCGGCGAGAATTTTCTGGAAACGCGGATTGCTTCGCAGCGAATCCCATTCCCAGCGGAGGCGAAGATCAGCGAGTGTGATACTCTGCGGAAAATCTGGCCAATCGAGCGGGCCGGGGATGGAGAGGAGACGCTCGATCAGTGGAATCGCCTGGTCTGGCTCGCCAAGGAGTGCATAAACCAGCGCCAGATTGGCCGATACCCTGGCGGAAAAGAATGCGTTGTGGCTTTCCGGCTCGAGTTCGACGGCTCGACGACCTTCTCGGATGGCATCCTCCTTCCTGTGCATGTAGGCGTAGAGCAATCCTAGTCGAGCGTGACGGGATGTATCGTCGGGATCGTCGCGCACCTCCCCTTCGAAACTTGGCGCCGCCGCTGCAAAGTAGCGCTGGGCCGATTCGACGTCGCCGCGGGCTAGGGCGGTGCGGCCTTGAAAAAATGCTTTCGCACCTTCTCCAGTCCGAGGGAAACCTGCCAAGGGGGAATCGGTCAAGATTTTTTCCGCGCTGGCGTAATCGCGCTCCAGCATGGCCAGGTCCCAGCGCGACTCAGTCACGATTCCATCGGGATCAATGCCGGCAGGAATGTTTTGCAAAAGTTTTCTGCCGGCGGCGGGATTGCCGCCGCGGAACACTTCGATGTAAGCAAGGCTGATCCTGGCATCCGCCGAATCTGGCGCGATCTCCAGCGCGCGGTTGTAGCACGCGGTCGCGCCGGCCCAATCACGCACAAAAAGGTGATTGTCGGCGGCCCGTAGAAGCACTTCGCGATTACGAGGATCACGGTCTTGTGCGCGCTGAGTGGTTACGATCGCTTCACGCCAGCGTCCTTGCCCGCGGTAAATTCCACCGATAAAATAAAAGAGGTCGGGCTCATTGGGCGATGTCGCCGCGGCGATGGAAAGCTCCTTTAACGCTGCTGCGTAATCTTTGTCGGCCCAATACAAGCAGAGCCCCAGGGCCATATGGGCTTCCCCGAGAGATGGCGACAAACGCAGCGCCTCTCCCGCCGCAGCGCGCGCTTTCGCTGTCAAGGCGCGATTAGCAGACGCGTGGTGGGCAAGCAAGCTGTTCATAATGGAAAGCCGCGCGTCGGCCAGCGCAAACTTCGAATCGAGTGCGATCGCTTGCGCATAGAGTTGCTCCGCGGCGGTGATATCCTCCATCGATTGATTTACAGCTCCTTCGCGCCCGCGAGCCTTCAGGTAAAGCGCATACGCCTCGGGATTGTCAGTCGGCTTCGCCTCGAGACGTGCCTTTTCTTCCGGCGCGAGTTTCGCTTTCAGAGTGGCCGCGATCTGTGTGGCCAACTCGCCTTGTAGTCCAATAGAATCGGCGACGGTGCGGTCGTAATGCTCCGCCCAGATGTGGCGGTCGTTGCGTGCGTCGATCAGCTGAGCATTGACGAGCACGCGGTCGCCATCACGCCGCACGCTCCCTTCGAGCACATTCGCCACGCCCAGCGCCTGGCCGATCTCACGGATATTGCGCTTGCCGGTTTTTTGATAAGCCATCACGCTCGTGCGGCTGATTACTTTCAAGTCGTGAATCTGCGCGAGGCTCGTCAGCACATCGTCCTGAATGCCGGCCGCGAAGAAGGCGTTCGCTTCATCTTTGCTCAAATTTTCAAACGGCAACACCGCGATCGATTTCTCCGGCGGCATCGCGCCCGCTCCGTGCTGACGGCGCGCGAGATAACTCGTTAGGCCCGCAGCGCAGATGGCGAAGAATCCCAGGGCAAGCGCCGCTCTTCGCAGCCGCTTGCGGCGGCGTGGCGCTGTTTCGATCGCTGCCCGGCCACGTTCCAGATCGGCTAACAACGCTCGAGCAGATTGTGGCCGTTCGGCCGGATCGGTCGCGAGGGTGCGGCGTAGAAGCTTAATCACGGGCGCGGGGAGTCTCCTCGCGACTAATTGCCCAATCGGCAGTGCGACCTGGGCCTGAGAACTTCGAATTTCCTCGATCGTTTTGCCGGGATATGGGACCTCGCCAGTGAGCGCATACCAGAGCGTCACACCTAACGAGTAAATATCCGACCGCGCATCGGCGGTCTTGCCGGCGAACTGCTCCGGGCTGGCGAAGGTCGGCGTGCCGACGAATCCTCCGTGCGTCAGGTCCATATCGCCCACGGCATCGACGGTCGCCTTAGCGAGGCCAAAATCGATGACTTTGACCTCCATCTCCCCCATCGCTGAATCGGAGCGAGTGATCATGATGTTGCCCGGCTTCAAATCGCGGTGAATCAAACCTTGGGCCCCCGCGCCGATTAGCGCTCGCGTCACTTGGCTCGCGATTTCGAGAGCCAGCTCCACCTTGAGCGGACCGTCCCGCCTAACGACAGCCTCCAAAGTTTCGCCCTCGACCAGTTCCATCGCATAATAGCAGCGATTAATTCCCGGGGGAGCGCCGAATTGAAATATCCTCGCCACATTAGCATGCTTTAACCCGGCTGCGGCCCGTGCCTCGCGCAAGAAACGCTCGCGTACCGCCTGCGAGTCCGCAGCTCCCGCCGGCGTTTCGATTACCTTCAACGCCACGGTCCGGTGCAACACCTGATCCGTCGCGCGATAAGTCACGCCCATTGCCCCACAGCCCAATTCCCAGAAAGAACCGTCGTCGCGTCGCACGATCTCGAAATCGCCGAAGACTAACGAGTCAGACGAACTGCTTGCTTCCACAGGTTCATCAAGGCCCGCGCGCAGCAGACAAGCCAGGCATTCGCCTTTCACGTTCAACGGTTCGCGACAGGTCGAACAGATCGCGACGGATGCTGTTAGTATTTCCATCGCGCGTCTCCCTCAACTTGCCGTCAGCACCCGCAACAACTCGCGCAATTCTCCGTCCACTTCCGCTTCGGTGTTGACGGTGTTGCGCACCTCGGCGCGCAACACTTCGCGGTAACGCGCCCGCAGCCGCGTAACATGGCTGCGCAGGGTCGACTCGGCCGTGCCCAGCCGAACAGCCAGATCGGCATAAGTCGGCAGTGGATCGGCGCCGCCGGTGAGGAAAATCCTTAATTCCTTGAAGAGCTTTTCTTTGCCATCGATTCCATAATTTGCCTCCAACCTCTCAAGCCCGCCGGCCACAAGCGTCTCCGCCCAGCTTCGCTCAAAAACGCGGTCTTCGCTCGTCGCATAGCTTGCTTCGCCATGCGTCTGGAAGAGTGATTCTGCCTCTTCGGCCTGCTCTTCCTTCAGAGGGCAGAAAATGGTGTGGCCCCCACGCTTCAGCGTGCGTTCGCGGTCGGAAGCGTCTGCGAGGAAATTCTTCAGCGAGGCAAGCAGGAACGAACGGAACTTTCCCTTCTGCCGTTCGGCGCGGGCGTAGATCTTGTGTTCGATCAGATAAGCGAAAAAGCCCTGCGTGAGGTCCTGCGCATCGTGCACGGCGTACCCACGGCTGCGCACGAAACCGTAAAGCGGCGCCCAATAGGTTTGGCAAAGCTGAGCCAGCGCAGCCCGCGCGATTTCCGGAGCAGCCTGGCTTTCTCCGGCCGCTAGGACCACGCTCCAATGGGTCGGAGCGAAGGCGTCGCTCTGACCGTGGATGATCTCAGCCAGAGTTTTCACGTAAACGGTGTATCAGGGTTGCGTGAAAAAAACAAGCCGCGAAAAAAGTTACGATTTCTTGCAGCACCGCCTCCGGAATCCCTTTGTAAAGGGAGAACAGACATCACTTCAAAATCAACAGAGAGCTAAACGAGGATACTAATTATGCGACACAACAAACTTTTTCCTGCGGCAATCGCGCTGTGTGTGATTGCCTTCTTCACGATGGGCTCAGTGCCCTCCGCGTCGGCTTCCACGCTCATACCGGTTACCATCACTGCTAGATATGATTTTTCGACATTTCCCAATGTAACGGGAACCTTTACCACAACCGGCCTTGGTGGAATTTCAGGGATTACGACAATGCACGTTGACCCCCTTGGTAACCTTGGCACGGTAGCTCACTGCGTGGTTACGTTGTTCCCATCAACTGGTGGAAGTATCATAATTGATCAGGAATGTCAGTTTGCCACTTCCCCACCTAAGGGAAGGTGGGAGATTGTAGGTGGCACAGCTCCTTATGCGAACCTTAACGGGCACGGGCCACTTACCATGCCGCCTGATGAGGAAGCAATGACAGGGGTTATTTACCAGTAATTATAGGATCCTGCAGACAGCAGTATTTCGCAATCAGCCGTCACGCCTCACCCGGCGTGGCGGCTTTTTGGTTTGCCAGATTTCGTCGCCCATCCACTTCCTTAGCGCCGCCGGTTATGATCCGACCCAGCGCATCGCTGATCTCACGGCGGGCCTAACCAATACCGTTAATACCGAAGGGCTGATCCGCGGTTTAGAAGTGTCCCTGAGAAACGCGCATCGGCTTCAACGGCTCAATCGACGAGAACGATCCCGGTTCAGCCCACCCGAGGTTTCGGACTCTCATCCTGAGCTTGTCGAGGGAATCTCTCACTATTTTCTTTCAACAACATGCGCTAAGAATAGTAAGAGATTTCTCGACTCCGCTCGGAATGACAAACGATCAGCGGCGCCTCGTTGCTTGCGCGTTTGTGACGCTCGCTGTTATGATCTGTCATGCGCTATCGCACGTATAAGCACACCGATTTAAAGGTGAGCGAAGTTGGCTTCGGGCTTTGGACGATCTCGACGGGTTGGTGGGGAAATTTCACCGAGGGCGAAGCGATCGCACTCATGCACAAGGCGTTCGATCTCGGCGTCACACTTTTCGATGCCGCCGATACGTATGGAAACGGACTGAGTGAGGAACTGATCGCTAAGGCGTTCCCGAAACAGCGCAACGAAATAACCATCGCAACAAAGGTCGGCTACGATTTCGTCCACCACGGCGAAGCGCGCGGCCGCGGCCAGCGCGAGATTCCGCAGGATTTTTCGCCGGACGCAATCGAACGGGCGACGGACGCAGCGTTGAAACGGCTGAAGACGGATCATGTCGATCTTCTCCAATTGCACAATATTCGGATGGAGCAGGTTTACGACGACAAGCTCTGGAAAACGCTCGAGAAATTGAAATCGTCCGGGAAAGTTCGTTACTACGGCATCGCGCTCGGCCCGGCGATCGGCTGGCTTTACGAGGGCGCCAATTGCATCCGGGAACGCGACATGACCAGCGTCCAGCACATTTACAACATGCTCGAACAACATCCCGGCCACGCGTTGCACGATGCCGCCACCGAAGCTTGCAAAGACACGATGTTCTTAATTCGGGTGACACATTCGTCCGGAATGCTCGAAGGCAAATACACCGCCGAGACAGTTTTTCCGGCAACCGATCATCGCAGCCACCGTCCGCGCAGTTGGCTACTTAACGGAATCAAAAAGATCGACAGACTACGGTTTCTCGAAAACTCGAAACGCACACTCGGTCAGGCGGCGTTGCTTTGGTTGCTAGCCGACCATCGCGTGGCTTCGACGCTTCCGAACATTTACAACGAAGAGCAACTCGTCGAATTCGCGAAAGCACCCGACTGTCCGCCGTTGACTCCAGACGATCTCGCCAGGATCGAAAATCTCCATTCCGAAAACTTCGGTGTCGACGAAGAACCGCCGAAATTCAAAGGAACGATGGAGCTGTCGAAAGAAACAGCCGCGGCTTAATCCGAAGCGTCTTCCTCGACCGGCTGGGCGCGGCGAATTTGTTGAGTTGGTTCGCGCACGGCGCGATTGCTCGTTTTCGAGCCTTTGTAAATTTCCTGGAAGATGTCGGCAATCATCGGGGCGGCGGTCGTGCCGCCATGAACTTTGCTGCCGACGTCGCCCTCATAAACAGCGGCAAATGCGTAGCGCGGTTCGTCGGCCGGCAAGAATCCGGCGAACCATGCGGCCGTGCGTTCCTTGTTCTTCGGACCCCACTGCGCCGTCCCAGTCTTTCCCGCAACCTCAACGCCTTCCAACTGCGCTTCGTGTCCGGTGCCGTTCGGTCCGTTGACGACTTCGATCATTCCCGCGCGGACCTCTTCCATCGTTTCCGCGGAAGCATCGAGTGAACGTTTTTCGCGCAATTGATAGGCGGTCACGATTTCGTGATCGAGTGATTGCACCTGGCGCACGAGCCGCGTTTGATAAAATCGGCCGCCGTTGGCAACAATGGCCATGGCTTGCGCCATTTGCAGCGGCGTAACCTGCGTGTCGCCCTGGCCGATTGACAAGTTCGCGATGTCGCCGTTGAGCAATTTGCGGCCGTGAGTCGCTTTCATGTATTCGTCGTTCGGAATGCGTCCTTCCGCTTCGCCCCGCAACGGAATCCCGGACTTCGCGCCGAAACCAAGTTTCAGAGCCCATTCGATGATTGGCTCCGCGCCGGTCTTGATGCCGACCTGATAAAACCACGTGTCGCACGATTCGGTTAATGCCTGGACAAAATTAAGCGCACCGCGATCGCCCTTTTTCCAATTGTGAAAAGTGAGGTTGCCAATCTGAATTCCCGGCACGCATTGATAAAGATCGTCCGCGTGAACTGCGCCGGTCTCGAGCGCAGCGATTCCAACCGCGACTTTGAAGGTTGACCCCGGTGGATAGGCCGACCGAAAAGCGCGCGCCAGAAGCGGCAGATCGGGATCGTCCTGTAATTGCTTAAACTTTTCGGTCGAGATCGACGGAACAAAAAGATTCGGATCGTAAGTGGGGCACGACGCCATCGCCAAAATGTCGCCGTCGGCTGGATCGACAATCACGATGGCGCCGCGTTTTGCCTTCGACTCCAAAGCTTTTTCAGCGAGCTGCTGGAGCCGCAAATCCAAAGTGGTGATGATGTTGCTTCCCGGCACCGCCGATTTGATCAGCTTTTCGGAAGTCTTGTGGCCGTCTTTGTCGAAGGTCAGCTTATATTCACCGTGCTTGCCGGTGAGCATCTCGTTGAAAGTTTGCTCCAGCCCGTCGCGGCCTTCCGTTTCCGGCCAGAGCGTTTCGTGATTGTCGATGATGCCGTCCAGATTGCGGCCCGTCTTGCCGGTGTAACCAATAATTTGTCCGGCGATTTTTCCGTTTGGATAAGTCCGGACATAAATCGGCCGCACCACCAGGAAATCCTTCGATCGATCTTTGACCGCTTCGTATTCCGATTTGCTCAGGTTCTGCGCGATTTCCAACGGCAGAATTCCGCGGTTGTGATAATGCCGAAGGATCGCGTCGTCCGAAATTTTGATTGAGCGACCGGTCAATTTCGCGGCCTTGTCGATCTTCTCTCGCGCAAACGCGAGCGCTTTCGCGTCGGTAAAATCGAGTGGAGTTGGAAAACTGACCGCCAGATTGTAACTGACTTTGTTTTGGGCGAGCGGCAGTCCGGTGCGATCCGTAATTTGTCCGCGCGGCGCCGGAATATCGAGAATGTAGGCGCGGGCAAGCTTTTGCGTCTCAAATGTCGGGATGATCGTTTCCTCGTCGTTTGCCGGAGATGGAACTGGCGTAGCCGTCGGCTGGGAGATCTGCGCGGAAACAAACGCCGGCAGTAAAACAACGATGAAAATCGCGCGCGAAGGCTTCATGACAGGATCGACATTTTCCTTTGGGGAACGCTTGCGTCAATTCCGTTGCAAGAAGCGATACACTTCTTCGGCCAGTTTTTGTCCGATCCCTTCGGTGGCCGCGATTTGCTCGACGCTCGCTTTGCGCAAGCGATTGACTGAACCGAATTTTCGCAGGAGTAGATTTTTCCGGTTCTGACTCACGCCCGCACAATCGTCGAGAATACTTTCGTCGATTCGTTTCTTGAGCAAAAGCTGATGATACGCGTTTGCGAAGCGATGCGCCTCGTCGCGGATTCGCTGAAGTAGATGCAACGCGCCTGAATCCGCCGGCAATTGCAACGGCATCGCGCGACCCGGCCGGTAAATCTCCTCGTGCTCTTTCGCCAGACCGATAATCGGCAATTCGTGCAACCCCAGTCGCTGCAACTCCCGACACGCGGATGAAAGCTGCCCTTTGCCACCGTCGACAATGATCAAATCAGGCAGACGAACGGCCACAAACTGCGCACGATCATTTCTCTCCGGCGCGTCCTCACGGGCTGGGTGTTGCAATGCGTCGACCGGATTCTCCTGTGAGAATTCCGCCACGTCCGGATTTTTTTCGCGCGCTTCGAGAAGCACCCGCGAATATCGACGCCGGACGACTTCGGCCATGCTTGCGAAGTCGTCCTGACCTTCGACGGTCCGCACCCGGTATCGGCGGTAGCAATCTTTGTCCGGCAAGCCGTCGCGAAAACAAACCATCGAAGCAACCACGTGTGTCGTGGAAATATTAGAGATATCGAAACACTCCATGACCCGCGGCAATCGGGGAAGTTGCAGCGCGTCCCCGAGCGCCTGGACATCGGCCAACGGATCGATCGCGCTCGGGAGCGTTCCGCGCGTGAAACGCCGCGTTTGCCTGGTCGTTTGCCGCACATCGTCGATCATGTTGCGCAACTCGGCCGCCTTCTCGAATTCCATTTTTCCCGCTGCTTTCTGCATCTGCCCTTCAAGCGCTTCGATCATCTCGCGTGAATGACCGTCGAGAAATTCGCATGCTCTGGCCGTGCGCTCGCGATATTGCTCGGCTGTTATCTCGCTCAATCGCACCGGCACCTGATACGTTGACGATTTCAATTCCCGCTCGGTCGGCGAGCCGCGTCCGAACGTCAGCACACCGAATTTCTTTCGAAGCAAGTTCAGCGTCTGCCGCAATGCACCGGCATTTGCGTACGGCCCAAAGTAGCGCGCAGTATCGTTTTTCTTTAAACGGGTCAGCCGAAAACGCGGCCATTCTTCCGCCAGATCGACCTTGACCAGTAAAAAGCGTTTGTCATCGCGAAAGGAAATGTTGTAGCGCGGCCGGTATTCCTTGATCAGCTTGCCTTCGAGCAAGACCGACTCCGCTTCGCTGCGGACGACGTGGGTTTCAAAATCCCACGTCGCATCGAGCATCGCGCGCGTTTTCAAATCAGCCTGCGCCAGTTTCGAGGGCAAGAAATAGGAGCTGACCCGCTTCCGCAGATCGCGCGCTTTGCCTACGTAAATGACGCGATTAAAGCGGTCGCGCATCAAGTACACACCCGGCTTGTGCGGCACTTCGTGGACCTTCTTTTGCAGGTCCGGTTTTTCCTTGGTCGAGACGGCCATCGAGGATCGACAATCGCGCTTTGAGAATTGTAGGGCAAGCGCATCGCTTGCCGGTCGAGTAAACGGCAGGCGGAGCGCCTGCCCTACAAAAGACGGAAGATTTACGCGGGCCGACGACGCGGCAGCGCAGACTGCACCATCATCAGTTCGCTCACATTTTCCGGAGTGAGCAAACCGACCAACCGTTTCATGCTGTCGAGCACCGGAACGGCCGGACAATTACATTCCTGCATGATCCGAAACGCTTCTTCGAATCGCGTTCCCGTGGTCACGGTCGGAATGTCGCGACGCATCACGTCGCCCACGCGAATTGTCGGATCGTTTTTACGTAAAGCGGCGATCAGATCGTGCCGCGTTAAGATACCTGCAACAATTCCGGCTTCATCGAGGACAGGAAAATCGTGCTGCGACGTCGCGAGCAGCGCGTCGACTGCTTCCTCCAACGTCGCGCTCTCCGGAAGCGAACGAAATTCTCGCACCATCGCGCTCGAGACTGGAAACCGACGCGAAACATCGCGCATTTGGGCGAGCGCCGCTTCCTGCGACGCACCGATGTAAACGAAAAACGCGATGAAAATTAAAAACGGATTGGGATTAAAGATGCCCGGAATGCCGAAAAGACCGATGATTCCAAAGAAGAAAGCGAACGCCTGCCCGACTGTTGCTGCGACTTGGGTTGCTCGCGCATAGCTCAAGCGCGTCGCGAGCAGAGCGCGCAGAACCCGGCCGCCGTCCATCGGAAATGCTGGAATCAGATTAAACAAAAGCAGCCAGACGTTGATCTTGAAAAGATTTACCAGCAAATCGCCGCTTTGAACGGAAGCACTGAATTCGGTCCCGCCTCGCGATGCGATGACCACAAAAAGAGAGAGAGCGATAATAGCGGTTACCGCTGGGCCGGCCGCAGCAATGACCAGCTCTTGTTTTGGCTCTTCCGGAATTCGTTCCAGCCGTGCGACACCGCCGATTGGTAGCAGCGTGATGTCGGGCGTGTTAATTCCATAACCTTTGGCCGCAAGGGCATGTCCGAATTCGTGCAGCACCACGCACAAGAACAAGAGCAGCACAAAAACCACGGCACTGGCAGAACCAAGGGCGATCCAGCCGATCAGCAGCAGAAACGTGACGTGAATGCGCAATTGGATGCCGGCAATGCGAGCAATAGGAAGTGACCAGCTCATGATTGAATCTCGTTCGGTTTTAAATCTCGCGCCAGCGGGCGCGCAAGTTGGCAAAATTGTAGGGCAGGCGCTCTGCCTGCCAACGTCAGAACAGGCAAGCGATGCGCTTGCCCTACAACTCGACATGACATCAGAGTGAACGTGCAATGGAAGTTGTCGATGTTGCGATTGTCGGCGGTGGACCGGCCGGTTCGACCTGCGCGGCGTTTTGTGCGGCCGCCGGATTACGAACGCTAGTTCTGGAGCGGGAAAAATTTCCGCGTGAAAAGGTCTGCGGCGATTGCATCAATCCCGCGTGCTGGCCGGTGCTGAAGAAACTCGAGCTTGCCGAACAACTCTGGAATTCGCCGCATGGCGCGATTAACATGGTGGAATTCATTGCCATTGGCGGTCAAAAACTCCGCGTCGATCTTCCGCACGGTGAGAAAAGCGAAATCGCGATCAAGCGCAGCCTCTTCGACAATATCCTTCTCCGTCGCGCGCGTACGCTCGGCGCCGAAATCCGCGAAGAGGCAACGTTGATCGCCCTCAACCGCACCACCGCGAGAAATTGGAAGATCGACATCGTGCGAGAAATTTTTGTCGCCCGCGTCGTCGTCGGCGCTGATGGCCGCAACTCGATCGTCGCACGGCTGCGAAATCTTCTTCCGCGACCCGAACGGGAACGCGTTGCGTTGCAGGCGCACATTCCGCTCCCGCCCGGCTTCGGAAATCGCATCGTGCTGCAATTTCTGCCGGAAGGTTATTCCGGCCAGGCGCCGGTAAATAACTCCGAGCTGAATCTTTGTCTGGTTGGAACCCCCCCAACGATTTCATCGCTTAGAAACTGGGCCGGGCGAGAGTTTAATCTCACCGCTGAGCAGCCGTGGCGCACGATTACTCCGCTTACCCGCGCGCCTGTTTCAGGGGCGCACGAGAATTTGTTCTTCATCGGAGATGCCGCCCGGGTGGTCGAGCCGTTTACGGGCGAAGGAATTTATTACGCGTTGCGCTCAGGCGAATTGGCCGCGAGTGCGATCACAAAAATCATCCACGGCGAAGATGGAGAAAATGTAGTACGCGAATTCACTCGCGCCCATCGGGCGATGTATCGCGGACGACTTTGGATCAATCGGCTCGCCCGCGCGGCGGTGTTGTCACCAAAAACTGCCTCACGCTTTCTACGGGTTGCCCGATTCAGCCCCGCGATCTTGCGATTGCTAACGAGAAAGATCGTCCGCGCGTTGTAGCTGCCGCCGTCACTGGCGGCAGTCTGCCGATGAGGACATCGGCAGCTACAACATTTGCTGCGCTGCTTTGACCGTGTTCGACATGAGCATTGCAATTGTCATCGGCCCGACCCCGCCCGGAACAGGCGTGATCGCTTTCGCTTTTGCCACGACTTCATCAAACGCCACATCGCCGACGAGCCGATAACCGCGCTCGTTGTTTTTGTCGTCGACGCGGTTGATTCCGACATCAATCACGACCGCGCCTTCGCGAATGTGTTCGGCTTTTACGAAGTGCGCGCGTCCGATGGCCGCAATCAGAATGTCCGCTGAGCGCGTAATCTCTTGGATATTGTTGCTCCGTGAATGCGCAACTGTCACGGTCGCATCGCCGCCTTTTGCTTTTTGCATGAGCAATAAGGCGACCGGTTTTCCAACGATCATGCTGCGCCCAAGAACGACGACATGGGCGCCGGCGATGTCGACCTTGCTTTCGATCAGGAGCCGTTGAACCCCAAGCGGCGTGCATGGGACGAATCCGTTTGCGTCGCCCATCGCGAGCTTGGCCACATTGAGCGGATGAAAACCATCCACGTCTTTGCGCGGATCGAGCGTGCGCACAATCGCGGCTTCGTCGATCTGTTTCGGCGGCGGCGATTGAACCAGAATACCGTGGACCTTGGGATCGCGATTCAATTCTTCGACGCGCTCAAGCAGTTCGCTCTGGCTCGTTAAAGCCGGCAGTTCGAGCTTGACCGAGTGCAAGCCGAGCTCGCGGCTCATCCTGTCTTTCGATCGGACATAAGTTCGCGACGCCGGATTATCGCCGACAAGAACAACCGCAAGTCCGGGCGTGATGCCTTTGGATTTCAGCTCTGCGATCTGCGTCCGAAGATCGACATAAACTTTTTCGGCAATCGCGCGGCCGTCGATCAGATTTCCCATTGCGCCAACTTAAATGAGTCAGTGGCGCTCAACCAGCGACATCATTGCATCTTGGAGACGCAATCGCTCGGTCTCGAATTCTTCAGACGTAGATGTCGATCTTATCTGCTGGGGCTGGCCGATGATGACGCGCACTTTCGAAAAAGGACGTGGAATGATGAACCGGTCCCAACTTTTCACCCGCCAGCAGCTCGAATATTCCATGTTGACAGGCACGACTGGGGCTCCGGTTTTCTGTGCGAGAAAAATAATGCCCGGACCGAGTTCGTAGGCAGGACCGCGCGGGCCATCGGGTGTGATCAGGACATCGTGCCCGGAATTAAGAACGTTACTCAACTCCAGAAGCGCGGAGGCGCCCATGCGCGAGCTCGATCCTCGAACCACGTCAAAGCCAAAACGCTCAGTGACATCCGCGATTAAATCTCCGTCCCGACTCGCGCTGATCAGACCAGCGCCCGGTCGCTGTGGAAAAAACTTTTTCAGGACGAACGAAATCAGCAAAAGGCGATTGTGCCAGAGCGCTGCGATGTAATTTCCTTCCACCGGTTTTCCCATAACGTTCGCGCGGTCGTCGATTTCGTAGCGGAGCGTTCGCGCCCAAACTTGGAGCAAATGAAATCCAAACGCGATCAGCCATCGCGCGCGCCAGCCTTCGATCTTCAAGGTTTCTTGCGCGCGCCGCGGCGCGAAGTTTCGTCGGCCCAGCGATAGGCGCGCGAGCTCGGCAAGCCAATTTGATCGAGAATCCGCCACACGACCGTGTCCACAACATCGGCAACTGAAGTTGGGCGGCTGTAGAAAGACGGGATCGCCGGCAGCACGACCGCGCCCGCTTCCAGCAGCGTGACGATGTTCCGCGCGTGAATCAGGTTCCACGGCGTTTCGCGCGGCACAACGACCAGCTTGCGGCGCTCCTTTAAAAAAACATCGGCCGCGCGCAGAAGCGCGGTATCGCTCGAGCCGGCTGCGATCCTTCCGATCGTCGCCATCGAGCAGGGAACGATTACCATCGCGTCAAATCGGGCGGAGCCGCTGACGAACGGAACGTTGAGATCGTTCTCAGCATGTTGCACGATCGCTTTTGGAATCTTGACAGCCCCCAGCTCCTGCTTCGCGACTTGTTTTGCGTGGCTGCTTAAGACCAGGTGGACCTCGTGGGTAGCGGCATCGACTTGATCGAGCAATCGCTGCAGATAGATCGAACCGCTGGCGCCGGTGGCGGCAATGACAAGTTTCATCAGCGAAGAGTTTGAATTTAACCGGTTAACGGGGCAATAAGATACATAATGGTCAAGAAACTGTTACATACTCGCTACCGCGTGAAAGATCTGGAAAAGACGGTGGCGTTTTACAAAGACGTGCTTGGGCTTCAAGAAACGCGGCGACATACCTCCGGCCGCGGATCGCAATTGGTTTTTTTCAAGGCGCCCGAAAGCGAAGAGGAAATCGAGCTCTGCAAATTCGACGAGAGCGGCCCGGTGATAGTCGGTCCGGACCTGACTCATCTCGCGTTTGAAGTGGACGATTTGGAAAAATTCGCACGCGACGCGGCCGGGAAGGGTTACCCGCTGTCCGATGGTCCACATAAAACTTCCGGCGGAAGCGTCATCGCTTTCATCGATGCGCCGGAAGGCTACGAAATTGAACTGATCCAGCGCGGCGAAGATTTGTAGCGCTACCGGCTTGCGCGGATTGAGTCTTTATCGCTAATTAGCCGCCCATGAAGCGCTGGTATCGTGTCGGGTTTGCCTGTTGCGCTGTCAGCCTTGCTGCCCTGTGCCTTGCGGCCGAGCCGACGACGACCTCCCCGGAAGACGAAAATCCGAACGCGGTCAGGCCGAGCGGAGTCCCGCCGCATAAATCGCCTTCGAAGCGAACCCATCATGCGACAAGGAAGCCTCGTGAATCAGAGGACGAAGCCATTCTGACACAGACCGTGCCGGGTTCGGTTCCGAAAACCGGCGCGAGCTCGGTTATCGTGATCGACGTTCATAGTGGCGAAGTGCTCTACGAAAAAAATCCCGATCAGATTCGAGCGCCGGCCAGCACGACCAAGCTGCTAACCGGATTGATCGTGGCTGAAAGCGGAAACCTGGAACGACCGGTGACGGTCGCGCAGGTCGACACTTTCGCGGAACCGGTAAAACTAAATATTAAACCTGGGGAGATTTATTCGCGGACCGACCTCCTGCACGCGTTGCTGGTGAAAAGCCCAAACGACGTGGCCAGATGCCTGGCGCGGGACAACGCTGGCAGTATCGAAACGTTTGCCGAAAAAATGAACCAGCGTGCGTTCGCGCTCGGGGCAACGCACTCACATTTCGTAAACCCAAACGGATTACCGGACGCGAGGCAATATTCGACTGCACGCGACTTGTCGACGATCGCGCGGGTGGCGTATGCGAATCCCACGATTCGTTCGATCGTCTGCCTGCGACAGCTGGTTTTCCGCTACGCGAACGGCCGCACGCGTGAATTGGAAAACACCAACCAACTTTTGAAGCGATTGCCCTACTGCAACGGGATGAAAACCGGTTACACCGAGGCCGCTGGAAAATGTTTAATCGCGAGCGGCTCGCGGCCAGGCAAAGACATCATCGTGGTTGTGCTCGGGGATAGCCATAACGGTGTCTGGCGCGACGCGGGCGCGCTCCTGGCCTGGGCGCTTTGGAATCCATCGGCCGGATGATCGATATCTACGCGCGGCAACTCGAAGCTCTGCGCGCGCGTTCGTTAGATCGACATCTACGCGAGGTCCGCAGTTCGCAGGGACCTATGGTCGATATTGACGGCAAACAACTGATCAACTTTGCCTCGAACGATTACCTCGGCCTCGCGAATGACCCGCATTTGCGTGAGGCAGCAACGAAAGCGATCGCGGAATTTGGTGTCGGTGCGGGCGCGTCCCGATTGATTAGTGGGACACGCTCGCCGCATCTGCGTCTGGAAGCCACGTTGGGGAAATGGAAGGGAACTGAAGCTGCGCTCTGCTTTAGCAGCGGTTATGCGGCCGCGCTCGGAACGATTCCGGCGCTGGTTGGCAAGAACGACATCATCCTGCTCGACAAATTGTGTCATGCATCGCTCATCGATGGCGCCAAGTTGAGCGGTGCGACGCTGCGCGTCTTTCCACATAATCATCTCGGGAAGCTGAAGAGTCTTCTCGAATGGGGTTGCCGAAAAAATTCTGCCGCGCGCATTTTAATTATCACGGAATCGGTCTTTTCCATGGACGGCGATCGCGCGCCGTTACGCGAGATCGTTGAGCTGAAGAAACAATTTGGCGCCCAGTTGTTTCTCGATGAAGCACACGCCACCGGTGTGATCGGGCAGAATGGCCGTGGTCTCGCGGCCGGGGAGAATTTAAGTGCCGACGTTGACGTTCAAATGGGCACGCTGAGCAAGGCGCTTGGCGCGAGCGGCGGCTATATTTGCGGATCGCGAAGCATGATTGAGTGGCTGATCAATCGAGCGCGCTCGTTTATTTTTTCCACTGCGCCACCACCAGCGCTGGCAGCGGCGGCGAACGCGGCTGTCGATTTTGTTTCCTCGCCCGAAGGTGAAAAGCGGCGTCGACTGCTTTGGCGCAACATTGACATCCTGGCCGAAGAGCTTCCGGTTCGCCCGGTCAGCGCCATTGTTCCGTGGATTATCGGTGACGAAGAGGCGGCCTTGGACGCGGCGCGAAGTCTTCAAGGCCGGGGATTCTTTGTCCCGGCAATCCGTTATCCAACCGTGGCGAAAGGTTCGGCGCGATTGCGGGTAACCGTCTCAGCGGCACACGAAGACCCGCAGGTGCGGTCGCTTGCGCAGGCGATAAAAAAGCTCGCGAAACGAAACTGAGCTAACCGCAGTCTGCTACGGCGTGCGAGATGAGGCCCAGTAGCGAAGGAGCGGACTCGGCATCAAAGCTGGATTTTGATCGACCGTGGCCGGCGCGTCAGCCGGAACATCCTCTGGACCTTCGGCCGGAGGTGCGGGTTCTTCACCGGGCGTGCCGGGTTCGGTCGCGTTGCTCGCGTACTTTGCCATTAGACGTTGCTCGAGTGTTTGATTGGAAGCGGTCGTTTGAGACGTGGTCGAGCAAGCTGGCAGAAACGCAAGGCTAAGCAGACAGAAAGCGATTTCGATTTTCATTGGACTCGGAAAATTGGTAATAACGACGCCTTTATAATTACTATAATCAGCGCCGAAATAGCAAGAACTTTTTCAGCTCACGAAAACCGGCCCAAAATCGGCCCCAGCTTCTCTGCCGTCGCCTTTGGCCAAAGTTTCCGTTCCGTTACCAGGGCATTATCGAGAGACCGATGCTCCGCCCAATCCGGCTCCGTCGGGATGCGCGGAATCGCTTCGACCAAGACTTTCTTGGCCGCCTCGGCATTCGCAGTCAGATGGCCGAACACAGTTTGCGCCGAGACCGGCTCCTCTTCCATTTTCCAGCAGTCGTAATCGGTGATCATCGCCATTGTGGCCAACGCGATCTCGGCTTCGCGCGCCAATTTTGCTTCGGGCAAATTCGTCATCCCAATCACGTCAAAACCAAGGCGCCGATTCAGCTCCGACTCCGCCCGCGTCGAAAACGCCGGTCCGTCCATATTCACATATGTGCCGCCGTTGTGGACAGTGACTCCGACCTTTTTCGCCGACTCGGCAAGGAGATTTCGCAGTTGGAGACTAATCGGTTCGGCAAAGGACACGTGCGCGACGATTCCTTCGCCAAAAAATGTGTGAGCGACCCGCAAGCTCGTCCGATCGTAGAATTGCGACGGCAGAAAAATATCCCGCGGTTTGTATTTCTCCTGCAAACTACCGACCGCGGTGACGGCAATGATCCAGCGTACGTTGAGAGAACGAAGCGCATAAATGTTCGCGCGGTGATTCAGCTCGTGCGGAAGAATTCGGTGCCCGCGGCCATGTCGCGGCAAGAAATAAACCTGCCGGCCGCTGATCTTGCCGCCGATGAGAGTATCGGAGGGCCAACCAAACGGTGTCTCAATCTTTTGCTCGGCGGCATCGCGAAGGTGCTCCATCTGATACAAACCACTTCCGCCGATGATGCCGATTGCTGGCGCGTCGTTGTTCTTCATTCCCGAAAGCTTTCGGGATTAAATCTGAAAGATTGACGAGTTGGAAAGCGTATAATCGAGATGAAACAGACTCAGTTACTGCTCAAAATTTTCGCGCTATTAGGTCTCTTATCTTTCGGATCTTGCGAATCCTACGTGTCCACCGGCACCGCCGGCGCGGCCCGATTCGCCCAACCGCCGACTGATCGGCCTGGTCTCGGCACAAAATGGGGCGAGACGCGCATATCGCGTGTTGGCTACGCCAGTTTTCGTCGCGCAGACGCGACGCATCCGCTGGCGACAGCAGCGATTTACTACAATGACGATGCCGGTATTCGCGCGATGGCTGGTGCGGTGGCGTGGCAGCGGCGCTGGCCTCTGTTGCCGGCGCCGACAGGAACCTTGATTTCAGTTGGTCTCAAAGACCAGAGCGGGCGTTTTCTTCCCGGCCTGATCGTGGGCGACCGCTGGTTTGTTGTTGGTGAGGAAGGTCGTCGTTACTCAATCGTGGTCAGGAACAAAACGAATCTGCGTCTTGAAGTTGTTTTGTCCGTCGACGGACTCGATGTCCTGGACGGAGGCAAAGCTTCGGTGCGAAAACCCGGCTATGTTATGGCGCCAAGGTCGCAATTGAAAGTTGATGGCTTTCGACAAAGCACCGAGGCGGCCGCGGCGTTTCGTTTCGGTCCGGTTCGCGAATCATATGCCGCCGAGAAATATCACCACACCCAAAACGTCGGAGTCGTCGGCGTCGCTGTGTTCAATGAAGTCGGGGCGAATCCGTGGACTGGCGAAGAAGTGCGAAAGCGGTTGAACGCAAATCCATTTCCCGGACGTTTCGCCACGCCGCCGTAAGATCGCCATCGTAGTAAAGCCGTAGCGCGGCGCGTGCGCTCGTGTATTATTTCGCCCGCCGATGCCCAAGTTTTTCATTAAAACCTACGGCTGCCAGATGAACGAGCGCGACTCGGAACAAGTCGCACATTCGCTCATCGCCCGCGGCTACGAACGCGCGGAGAGCGAGCTGGACGCGGACGTGGTCCTGCTGAACACCTGCAGCGTTCGCGATATGGCTGACCAAAAGGCCCTTGGAAAAATGGGAATGCTCGGGCAATTGGCAAAACAGCGTCCCGAAATTGTTTTCGGCTTTTTGGGATGCATGGCGCAGGCGCGCGGCAAATCGCTGCTCAAGAATTTGCCGCATGTCGATCTTGTCGTCGGCACCCAGAAGTTTCATCACGTCCCCGAGTACGTGGATGAACTGGTCGCGAGAAAAAGGAGCTGGATTTCAGAAAACGTCCAACGCTCAATGGAAAGGCGGATGGACGATTTGTGCTTCTCGATTGTAGATGTTGCAGAGGAAGCGGGATCGCAATCGACTATTCGCGAACAGGAACTCGCGCCCAAGCAAGCGACCGCGTTTGTTTCGGTTATGCAAGGCTGCAATATGCATTGCACTTTTTGCATCGTACCGCAGACGCGCGGCGCCGAGCGCAGCCGGACGATTGAGGAAATCTTCGTCGAAGTCCGCGAACTGGTCTCCTGCGGCGTGAAAGAAGTGACGTTGCTCGGTCAGATCGTAAACCTCTACGGTCGTCATGAGTTTCCAAAGATCGACAATAAGAGCCCGTTCGTGCAATTGCTCGAGGCCGTCCATGCAATCGACGGTTTGGAGCGCCTTCGCTTCACTTCGCCGCATCCGATCGGTTTCCGCGAAGATTTGATCGACGCCTACCGGCGTTTGCCAAAGTTAGTCGATCATCTTCATCTGCCAGTGCAATCGGGATCGAATAAAATCTTGAAAGCGATGCACCGCACTTACACGGCCGAGAAATATGTCGATCTTGTCGGGCGAGTTCGCGAGGCGAGGAAGGAAATTGCCGTCACCACCGACATCATCGTCGGATTTCCGAGTGAGACGGAAGACGATTACAAGCAAACGCGCGATTTGGTCGAAGAAATCCAATTCGACAACGCATTCGTGTTTCGTTACTCACCGCGGCGCGACACGCCCGCTGCCGAAATGGCGGACCAAATCGACGAGAACATTAAAGAGCAGCGTAATCACGATTTGCTCGAGGTAGTGAACGAATCAGTGCGTCAAATCAACGAACGTCTCGTCGGTCGAACTTTGGAAGTGCTTTGCGAAGGACCAAGCAAAACAAATCCGTCGCGCCTGATGGGACGCACGCGCGCAAATAAAATCGTTTTATTCGAGCGCGCCGATGATCTCATCGGCGCGCTGGTCGATGTTCGGATTGAACGGGCCACTGGATTTAGTCTTTACGGAACACCAGTCGCAGCCGATAAGCCTCTCGCCACA
>Ga0193751_1000856_pt1:0-15000 | contig 21050 bp, 13 predicted proteins | sample L1c2metaG_FD_143050 | JGI IMG/M metagenome (GOLD analysis project Ga0193751, IMG submission 143050) | Soil microbial communities from a riparian zone of the East river system, Colorado, United States - L1c2 | ecosystem: Environmental > Terrestrial > Soil > Riparian zone | place: USA... | reverse complement strand
CACGTCGAGGCTGTCGTCGAGCCGCAAGCGATTCTTCAATGAGCCGACGAAGCCGTAGCATACGAGGCTGGCGAGCATGCCCAGCAGGATTGCGCCGATCGGGCCGCTGGCGCCGGCGGCCGGAGTCACAGCGACCAGCCCGGCGACCGCGCCCGACGCTCCGCCAAGCATCGACGGCTTGCCCGAGATCAGGCGCTCGAGCCCCATCCAGCCGAGCAGCCCCGCGGCCGGCGCGACGAAGGTGTTGATCATCGCCACCGCCGCGAGCCCGTTGGCCTCGAGCGCCGAGCCGGCGTTGAAGCCGAACCAGCCGACCCACAACAGCCCCGCCCCGACCATCGTCAGAGCCAGCGAATGGGGCGGCATGGCCTCCTTCAAATGACCGATCCGCGCGCCGGCGAAAGCGACTCCGATCAGGCCGGCAACGCCCGAATTGATATGGACCACTGTGCCCCCGGCGAAATCGATCGCGCCAAGCTTGAACAGGAAGCCTTCCGATGCCCACACCGTGTGCGCGAGCGGCGCGTAGACGATGGTCAGCCACAGAAGCGCGAACAGCATCATTGCCGGGAAGCGCACGCGCTCGACCAATGCGCCGATCACCAGCGCGGCGGTGATCGCAGCAAAGCTCATCTGAAACGCGGCGAAGACCAGCTCGGGAATGGCTTTTCCGGCACTGCCGACCGGCCACGCCGACGAATCCGTAATGCCCGCAAGACCGACTTTCGAGAGGCTTCCGATCAGCCCGTTGCCGCCGCTGAACGCGAGGCTGTAGTTCCACAGCACCCAGGTCAGGATCGCGATCGCGGTGACCCCGAGCACTTGGCTCATCACCGACAGCAAATTCTTGGCGCGGACCAGGCCGCCGTAAAACAGTGCCAGGCCGGGCAGCAGCATCAGCATCACCAGCGCGGTCGCAACCAGCATCCACGCCGTGTCGCCGCTATCGAGGATGAGCGCTCGCCCCATGCCCCACCGAAGCTAAATGCCAGGCGAGCCGGCGCAAGCGGTCAGCGGCGTGAAAGGTTCACCTATTGTGCGGGCGGGCCCGGATGCGCGGCCTTCCACTCCATCGCAGTCTGCACCCTCCGCTCGACCGACGGATGGTCGTAGAAGATGAACTCCTCAATCCGGCTCGGCCGGGGATAGCGATATTCGGCGGTCTTCACGAGCGCGGTCGACAAAGCGTCGGGCCGGTTCTCGGTTTCTAGCGAATAGCGGTCGGCCTGGCTCTCCAGCGTTCGGCTGAAGGTGTTGAACAAAGGCAGCGCCAAGAGGCCGAAAAACGACACCATGAAGATCAGCACCGGGACTCCGCGCGGTTCTTCGATCGAGGCCGTGCTTCCAAACGTGCGGGCAAAACGCGAGAACAATCGGTCGGCGAGCCAGAACAGCACGATCGCCGCGAGCGAGAAGAACAGGATTCCCCACCAAGTGTGCTTCAGCACGTAATGGCCGATTTCATGGCCGGTGACGGCGCGGACCTCGTCAAGCGACGCGTTTTTGAACGCCACGTCCGAAATCGCGACGCGGGCCGTGCTTCCGACGCCGCCCGCATTGGCGGTGAAATTGTTCGACTGGCGCGAGCCGTTAAACATGTAGACCTTGTTGGGCGGGATGTTGGCGCGCTGCGCCATCGCCACGACCGCGTCGCGCACCTGGCCCGGCGGAACCGGTTCATATTTGTTGAACAGGGGTTCGATCAGCACGGGGGACAAGAGCATGGCGAAGGCGAGCACGACCGCCGCCAGCGCGCCCGACCAGACCCACCAGCTTTTGCCGGTCCGGCGCATCAACCAATAGAGGCCCATCAGGAACAGCGCGGTCACCAGCGCGCTGATCACCGTCGCAAGCGCGGCCTGACCGAGGAAATCGCCGAGCGGCTGGCTGGTCCGGCCGTAACTCTTCTCGCGCCACCAGCTCTCGTAGATCGTCCACGGCAGGGTCAGAAGCGCGGAAAGGAGCAGGAACACGCCGCTGATCACCAAGGCGCGCAGGTTGCGGCGCCGCTCCGCAAACTTGCGGTCGAGCCGGTCGAGGATTCCCCAGCGAACGATCAGCCAGGTGACGATTCCCGCGACGAGCAGGCCCCACAGCGACATCCATTCCTTGCCGACGGTATAATCGTGGGCTTTCTGCAGCGCGGCCGGGCCGAGGCTGTCGATATATTGGGCCGTCGCGGCCGCTGGGTCGAATGTCATTTCAATCCCCCTCAAGACTATCGCCAGCGTAACAGCGGTTGGCGAACGCGCAACGGTTCGCCGTTAGCGCATCTCGAAGCCGGTGAGGCACTCGGCGAGCCAGCGTGCCGCGGTCAAGGCGCTAAGGTCGGTGGAGTCGAGCGACGGATCCCATTCGGTCAAATCGATGACGCGCACGCGCGGCTCGGACGCCAATCTCCGCACCGCGTAGAAGAAATCGTGGGCCACCATTCCCGCGGGTCGGGCACCGGGCGCAGCCGCGAATTGCGATCGGTCGATCACGTCGATGTCGCAGTCGATCACCAATGCGTCGCAATGCGAGACATGGTCGAGCGCGCGATCGATATGGTGCGCGATTCCGTCGCGGCGCACGTCGCCGATGGTGACGATCAGGTTGCCCGCCTCGATCGCGTCTTCGTGCATCTTGCGGCTGTTGGCGAAGCTCGCGAGCCCGACTTGCACGATGTTCGCTCCGGGCAGCCCATCCTCGATCAGTGCGCGCACTGGATTGCCGTTGCTCAGGCCGTCTTTCGTGTCCCGCATGTCGAAATGCGCATCGAGCGTGATGAGGCCAATCTCGCTGAGCTCGCCACTGAGCCCGAGCAAGCCCGGCCGCGTGATCGCATTGTTGCCGCCGACCAGCAGCGTCAGCGTATGCGCCTCGGCGCTCGCCGCGACCTTGTCGCGGATCAGCGGGGTCGCATCTTCAATGCTCAAATCCCTGAGCGGAACGTCGCCACGATCGAGTACCGGCGTCGCCAATTCATGGCCCGTTTCGACATCATAGCGGCCGATACGCCGGAGTGTTTCTCGCAGCAGGTCGGGAGCGAGGTCGCACCGGCCGGGAGTCACCGATCCGGCTGCGAGAGGCGCGCCAACGAGTCCGACCGGCGCGTTGCGTTGCGTCGTCGACACCAGTTCAGACAGGTTGGGCCAGCCCGCCATGCGCTTTGACCGTAGCAAGCACCGTCGCCTAAGGGCAAATGCATGTGGGATCGGCTGCTCGTCGACTGCAACATCGCAACGCTCGAAGGGGGCGGCCTCGGCGTCATCGAGAATGGCGCGGTCGGGATCGCCGACGGCAAGGTCGTCCGCGTCGGAAAGCGCACCGAGCTTGCGGGCTACCGTGCAGAACAGGTCGACGCGCTCGCCGGCGCCTGGGTCACGCCTGGCTTGATCGATTGCCACACCCACCTCGTGTTTGGCGGCAACCGCGCCGACGAGCACGCCATGCGCCGCGCCGGCGCGAGCTACGAAGAGATCGCCAAAGCCGGAGGCGGCATCGCCTCGACCGTCGCCAAAACCCGCGCCGCGTCGGACGAGGAGTTGCTCGACCAGAGCCGGCGGAGGCTGCACGCGCTGATGGCCGGCGGCTGCACGACGATCGAGATCAAATCGGGCTACGGACTCGATCCGAAGAATGAGATCCGCCTGCTCAAGATCATCAAGCAGCTGGGCGAGGGCGAAGCGGTGCGGATCGTCCCGACCCTGCTCGCACTGCACGCGCTGCCGGCCGACAGCCAAGACCGTCGCGCCCATTATGTCGGCGAGATCGTCGACAAGCTCATCCCCGAGGTCGCCAAGGGCAAGCTCGCGACCAGCGTCGACGCCTTCTGCGACACGATCGCGTTTACTCCGCAGGAGGTCGACCGCCTGTTCAAGGCCGCGGCCGCGCACGGGCTTAGAGTCCGGCTCCACGCCGAGCAATTGTCCAACCAGAATGGCGCCGCGCTTGCCGCGCAATATCGCGCGCTTTCGGCCGACCATCTCGAGCATCTCGACGAGGCTGGCGCCAAGGCCATGGCTGCGGCCGGCACCGTCGCGGTGCTTCTGCCCGGCGCTTATTACGCGCTCCAGGAAGAGAAGAAGCCGACGGTCGCGCTGCTTCGGAAACAGAAGGTGCCGATCGCCGTCGCAACCGACTGCAATCCCGGCACATCGCCTCTGCTGTCGCCGACGCTGGCGATGAACATGGCGTGCACCTTATTTGGCCTGACGCCTGAGGAAGCTTTGATGGGAATGACAATCAATGCCGCGCGCGCGCTCGGGTTGGCGCATCAGCTTGGCTCGATCGCGCCGGGCAAGGCGGCAGACCTTTGCGTATGGCGGATCGAATCGCTCGCCGAGCTTGGCTACTGGATCGGCCTTCCCGGCCCTGAGCGGAGGCTGTTTGCCGGCCTGGATGCCTAGAGCCGCGGCGGCGCTGGTCGCCATGATCTGCTGGGTCGCGCTCGGCGTCCGGTTCTTCGCGACTTATGCCCAAAACGGAGACGTGCTGGCGACTTTGTGGATTCTTGCCCGCTTCTTCACGATCCTCACCGACCTCGCGGTCGCGATTGCGATCACCCAGCTGGCGCTCGGCCGCCGCGCTTCGGATTTCCTGTTGGGCGGGCTGACGCTCTCCATTCTGCTCGTCGGAATGATCTATCAGACTCTGCTTCAGCGACTGTTTCACCTGAGCGGCGCGGCGCTGGTCGCGGACATTCTGCTGCACAAGGTGTCGCCGGTGGTGGTGCCGCTCTACTGGCTGCTGTTCGCGCCGCACCGCCGCCTCAAGTGGAGCGCCCCCCTTTGGTGGAGCCTGTTTCCGCTCGTTTATTTCGCCTACGCGCTCGGACGCGGCGCGATCGACGGCATTTATCCCTATCCGTTCATAGATGTGGGCAAGATCGGTGCCGCGGAGACGGCGCTCAATGCCGCCATCATTGCCGCCGCCTTCGTCGTGTCGGGGGAGGCGCTGGTCTGGCTCGACCGGCGCCCCTTGGGTCGCCGCGCGCTTATGTCTAAGGCGCCCGAATGACCGACCGACGCGACAACAGCCGGCACATCCGCGCCCGGCGCGGAAGCGACATCGTGGCCAAATCCTGGACCACCGAGGCCGCGGTCAGGATGCTGATGAACAACCTCGACGAGGAGGTCGCCGAAGATCCACAGCGCCTGGTCGTCTATGGCGGGATTGGTCGCGCCGCGCGCAACTGGCAATGCTACGACAAGATCGTGGAGACGCTGGAACGGCTCGACGAGGACCAAACCCTGCTCGTCCAGTCGGGCAAGCCGGTCGGCGTGTTCCGCACCCACCAGGATGCGCCGCGAGTGCTCATCGCCAACTCCAACCTTGTGCCCAAATGGGCCAATTGGGAGGTGTTCAACGAGCTCGATCGCAAGGGGCTGATGATGTACGGCCAGATGACCGCCGGCAGCTGGATCTACATCGGCACGCAGGGCATCGTCCAGGGCACCTACGAGACCTTCGCCGAGATGGGCCGCCAGCATTATGGCGGCGATCTCAAAGGCAAGTGGATCCTGACCGCGGGGCTCGGCGGAATGGGCGGCGCGCAGCCCCTGGCGGCGGTGATGGCAGGCGCGCACTGCATCGCGATCGAGGTCCAGGAAAGCCGCATCGAAAAGCGTCTCGAGACTCGCTATCTCGACCGGCGCGCGACCAGTATCGACGAGGCGCTTGAGATCATCGCGCAAGCGACCGAGCCGACCAGCGTTGGCCTGCTCGGCAACGTCGCCGAGATCCTTCCGGAGATGCTTAAGCGCGGGATCCGGCCCGATGCTCTGACCGACCAGACCAGCGCGCACGATCCGGCAAACGGTTACTGTCCCGCCGGGTGGAGCGTCGCCAAGTGGCAGGAGATGCGCGAAAAGGATCCCGCAGCCGTCGCCGCGGCGGCGCGGGAATCGATCGCGACCCATGTCGAGACAATGCTCGCCTACCAGGCGATGGGCGTGCCCACCTTCGATTATGGCAACAATATCCGCCAGGAAGCGAAGGACATGGGCGTGACCCATGCGTTCGATGTCCCCGGTTTCGTGCCCGCTTATGTCCGGCCCCTGTTTTGCCGCGGCATCGGTCCGTTCCGCTGGGCTGGACTGTCGGGCGACCCCGAGGACATCTACAAGACCGACCAGCTCGTAAAGGAGTTGATCCCCGACGATCCGCACCTCCACCGCTGGCTCGACATGGCGCGCGAACGCATTGCCTTTCAGGGGCTCCCGGCGCGCATTTGCTGGGTCGGTTTGGGGCAGCGCCACCGCCTCGGCCTCGCCTTCAACGAGCTGGTCCGCAGCGGCGAAGTCTCCGCCCCGATCGTTATCGGCCGCGACCATCTCGACAGCGGCAGCGTCGCTTCGCCCAACCGCGAAACGGAAGCGATGAAGGACGGCAGCGATGCGATCTCCGACTGGCCGATCCTCAACGCTTTGCTCAACACCGCGAGTGGCGCGACCTGGGTCTCGTTTCACCACGGCGGCGGGGTCGGCATGGGCTATTCCCAGCACGCCGGCGTGGTGATCGTCGCCGACGGGACCGACGATGCCGCGCGGCGCCTGGAGCGCGTATTGTGGAACGATCCCGGCACCGGCGTGATGCGTCATGCCGACGCGGGCTACGACATTGCGATCGATTGCGCGCGTGAGCAGGGGCTGGATTTGCCGATGGTGGGGGCATGAAACTCGATCCGACCAGCATCGACCTCAAAACATTGCGCAAGCTTTGGGCGGGCGAAGCCGCGCGCCTTGATGATGCATCGATGCAGCGCGTCGCCGACTGCGCCGCGTCAGTCGAGCGAATCGTCACCGGCGGCGAAACCGTCTACGGCGTCAACACTGGCTTTGGCCTGCTCGCCAACACGCGCATTCCCGACGATCGGCTGGCTGAACTCCAGACCAATCTCATCCTGTCGCACAGCGCGGGGCTCGGCGAACCGCTGCCCCGCCACGTGACGCGGTTGATGATCGTCCTCAAATTGCTCGGGCTCGGCCGCGGCTATTCGGGCGTGCGCCCGCTCGTCATCGACGCGCTCCAGGGCCTGCTGGACCGCGACGCGGTGCCGGTCATCCCGTCGCAGGGCAGCGTCGGCGCCAGCGGCGATCTCGCACCGCTCGCCCACCTGATTTCAGCTCTGATGGGTTACGGCAGCATCGACGTCGCGGGCGAAATCGTCCCGGCGGATGTTGCGCTCAAGACGCTCGGCATGGAGCCGCTCCAGCTTGGACCCAAGGAAGGCTTGGCGTTGATCAACGGCACCCAGGCCTCGACCGCGATCGCGCTCGATGCCTTGTTCGCCGGGCAGCGCGTGTTCGCCGCCGCAATCGCCGCCGGCGCTCTGTCGGTCGATGCGCTTAAGGGCAGCGTCAAGCCGTTCGATCCGCGCATTTCGGCGTTGCGCGGCCAGCCCGGCCAGATCCGCGTCGCCGCGGCGATCAAGGACTTGCTCGACGGGAGCGAGATCCTCGCCAGCCACGGCCGCTGCGGCAAGGTCCAGGATCCCTACAGTTTCCGCTGCCAGCCGCAGGTGATGGGCGCGGCGCTCGACCTGCTGACCAACGCCGCGCGCACGCTCACTATCGAAGCGGGCGCGGTGACCGACAATCCGATCGTCTTCCCGGACGAGGATTCGGCGATCTCGGGCGGCAATTTCCACGCCGAGCCGGTCGCCTTCGCCGGCGACACGATCGCCATGGCGTTGTGCGAAGTTGGATCGATCTCCGAGCGTCGCACGGCCGTGCTTATCGACCCCAAGATGAGCGGCCTGCCGCCGTTCCTCACCGAGGATTCGGGCGTCAATTCCGGGATGATGATTACGCAGGTCACCGCGGCGGCTTTGGTCAGCGAGAACAAGAGCCTCGCCTTCCCCGCAAGCGTCGATTCGATCCCGACCTCGGCGGGTCAGGAGGACCATGTGTCGATGGCGCCGATCGCCGCGCGCAAGGCGTGCCGGATCGCCCACAATGCGGCGGGCGTGGTCGCGGTCGAGCTGATCGCGGCCGCGCAAGGCGTCGACTTCCACGCGCCCTTAAAAACGTCGCCCAAGCTCCAGGAGCTGCACGCCGTGATCCGCGAGATCACGCCGCATCTGGGCTCAGACCGCTATTGGGCGTCGGCCATGGCCGCGCTTCAGGCGGCGGTGCTTGCGGGCCAGATCGGGGCTTCCGAATTCCTCGGGAGCGCTCTCTAGCGGCGAAGTTGCACCGGGCCGCCGAACATGGTGTCGTGGCTCGCCGGAGCGTCTTTGAAGCGAGGATCGCGATGAGTGAACGGGACGAGGACCATTGGAAGAGGGCATCCGAATATTCGAACTTGATCATGGATCAGATCAGGAAGCTCAGTGAGCTCCATGAGGAAGGAATCCTTACCGAAGAGGAATTCGCCGCAAAGAAGGCGGATTTGTTGGGTCGCCTCTAAAATCGCGCTCAGCTGATCCGCGTCCAGCGCTGCTCCTTGCACAGCAGGAATCCGGCGATCGCGCAGCCGCGCACTTCGAGCGCGTTGGGCCCGACCAGGCGGATCGTCGCGGGCGCGCGGATGTTGCGCTTGGGGTCGAACACGACGCCCCTGTAGGTGCCGTCGCCGGTCGGCCGGACCGCGCTCAGGATTCGCGTGCCGATGAGGTTTGGGGTGCCGCCGCGGCGGGCCGAAGCCTTGGCTCGGTCGGAGGCGTCGACGACCGTCCCGCACCACGCGTCGCCGCACGGGGCGACGCGCACGATGACGCTGCCCTTGGGGTTGCGCCAATGTCCCTCGATCGCCGCTTTGGCCGATGCTGTGACCGGCACCGCGACGGTGAGAAGGACAAATGCAGTCTTTGCCAGAATCCGATTCATGCTGCGGCTTTAGCGGGATTTTGTGGCGGAAATGGCACCCTGAGCTTGCTTGGGGATGAACGGCCGCGGCTCTAGTTCGAGCTTGGCAACGGTCCGTCGAGCCGCGTCCACAGCGCCGATTTGCACAGGGCCTTGCCGGCGGCGCAGCCCGAAACCTTGAGCTGCCCGGAGCTGACCAGCTCGAGCTTGGCGGTCGCTCGCATGTTCTTGTCGGGCACGAACAACTTGCCCTGCCAACGGCCCTTGGCGTCCTGCTTGAGGCCGGTCAGGAGCGAGGTCCCGACTAGCTGATCGGTCGTCTTGCGCGCATCCTGCTTGGCTTTGTCGCTTGCCCAGACGACCGTTCCGCATTCGCCGCCGCCGCACGGCGCGATTTCGATGATGCTGTTCCCGCCTGGGCTCTTCCAGCGGCCCTCGATCGAGGGTGGTGAAGGACTCTGTGCGGCCTGTGCCGCGAGGACGGCGAAAAGGAGGATGACTGGCATGGTTTCTGTTTCTAGCCCGAAACGGGCGCTTAATGGAAATCCCGACTTTTCGGGATGATTTCGACGTCGCGCGGATGGCGGCCGGGCGGCGGGCGCATCGCGCCCGGCGCGTCGCCTTGCGACAGCGGCGCGTCCATGATGTCTTCGCTCAAATGCCGGAGCATGGGCGTGTGGTCCTCGAGCCGCCGCGCGACGACGTGGATCACATCGCTGTCCGGATCTTTCTGGACGATTCCGTGGACCGCCATCAGCCGAGCGCCCATCACGATCTTGCGCTGCTTCTCGAACACGTCGGGCCAGACGACGAGATTGGCGACTCCGGTCTCGTCCTCGATGGTAATGAACACGACTCCCTTGGCGCTGCCCGGCCGCTGGCGGATCAGCACCAGCCCGGCGGTCGACAGGCGCTTACCGTCCTTGATCCTTTTCAATTGTTCGGCAGTGACAAACTTTTGTGCAGCATAATGGTGCCTGAGGAAGCCCATCGGATGCGCTTTGAGGCTCAGCCGGATGGTCTGGTAATCGTTCACGACATGCTCGGCTAACGCCATTTGCGGCAGCTTCGCGGGCTCGCTCTCCCCGCCTTCGTCGCGCGCTTCGACGTAAGCAAACAACGGCAGGTCCGGTGCCGATTTGAGCGCGCGCGAATCCCACAGCGCGGCACGCCGGTCGAGACCCATCGAGCGGAACGCATCGGCCGCGGCGAGACGCTGGATCGCGTGGACGGGTACACCGCCGCGGCTGCGCAGGTCTTCGACCGAACCATAGGGCCGTGATGCGCGGCCCATGACCAGTCGGTCGGCGGCATCGCGGTGCAGCCCGTCGATCTGCCTGAGGCCGAGCCGCATCGCACCGTTTTCCAAAGTGCAATCCCAATCGCTGTGATTGACGTCCACTTCGCGCACTTCGACCCCATGCTCGCGCGCATCGCGGACAATCTGCGCCGGTGCGTAAAAGCCCATCGGCTGCGAGTTCAAAAGCCCGGCTGCGAAGGCCGCCGGATATTTCCATTTAAGCCAGCTCGATACGTAAACGAGATGCGCGAAGCTCGCCGCGTGGCTTTCGGGGAAACCGTACTCGCCGAAGCCCTTGATCTGGTCGAAGCAGCGCTGCGCGAAATCGGGGTCGTAGCCGCGCTCCACCATGCGCCCGACCATCTTTTCCTGGAGCAATTCGATGTTCCCCTTGGAGCGGAAGGTCGCCATCGCTTTCCTCAGCTGGTTCGCCTCCTCGGATGAGAACTTCGCCGCATCCAAGGCGATCTTCATCGCCTGTTCCTGAAACACCGGTACGCCGAGCGTTCGCTTCAAAATCCGTTCGAGCTCATCGGGCGGGCCGTGCTCGGGATCGGGGCAAGGGAAGGTCAGCGGCTCCTTGCCGCTGCGACGCTTCAAATAGGGATGGACCATGTCGCCCTGGATCGGCCCCGGCCGGACGATCGCGACCTCGATCACCAAATCGTAGAAACAGCGCGGCTTGAGGCGCGGCAGCATGTTCATCTGCGCCCGGCTCTCGACCTGGAACACGCCCAGGGAATCACCCTTGCACAGCATGTCGTAAACCTCCGGCACTTCGGGCGGGACGGTTGCCAGATCCCACTCCTCGCCATGGTGCAGCCCCACGAGGTCGAAGCATTTGCGGATGCAGGTCAGCATGCCCAATGCGAGCACGTCGATCTTCAAAATTCCGAGCTCGTCGATGTCGTCCTTGTCCCATTCGATGAAGGTGCGGTCGTCCATCGCGCCGTTGCCGATCGGCACGGTCTCGGTCAACGGCCGCTCGGTCAGGATGAAGCCGCCGACATGCTGGGAGAGATGCCGCGGCATGCCGACGAGTTGCTCGGCGAGCTTCACCGTGCGCTTCAGATGCGGATCGGAAAGATCGAGGCCGGCGTCGTTGGCACGCGCATCCTCGAGCTCGGCTTCCATATGGCCCCAGATGGTCGAGGCGAGCGCGGCAGTGACGTCTTCGCTAAGGCCCATCACCTTGCCGACCTCGCGGATCGCCGAGCGCGGGCGGTAATGGATCACGGTCGCGGCGATCCCGGCGCGCTCCCGGCCGTATTTTTGGTAGATGTGCTGGATCACCTCCTCGCGCCGCTCGTGCTCGAAATCGACGTCGACGTCGGGTGGCTCGCGCCGTTCCTCGGAGATGAAGCGCTCGAACAAGAGATCGCTGGTCGCCGGATCGACTGCGGTGATGCCGAGGCAATAGCAGACCGCGCTGTTCGCGGCCGAGCCGCGCCCTTGGCACAGGATCGGCGGGTCGAGGCTGCGCGCGAACGCGACGATGTCGTGGACTGTCAGGAAATAACGCGCGAAATCGAGCCGTTGAATCAAGCCCAGTTCGTGTTGAATTTGCTGCTCGACCTTTGCCGGAATGCCGTCGGGCCAGCGCTGCTTCGCGCCCTCCCAGGTCAGATGCTCGAGATATTGCTGGGGACTGCGGCCCTCGGGCACGGTTTCCTCTGGATATTCGTAGCGCAGCTCGTCGAGGCTGAAGCGAAGTTCGTCGGCAAATTCACGCGTCGCCGAAATCGCGTGCGGCCAGCGCGCGAACAGCCGCGCCATCTCCGCCGACGATTTCAGATGCCGCTCGGCATTGGGGTTGAGCAGATAGCCCGCCGTGCGAATCGTCACTTTCTCGCGGATGCAGGTGACGACGTCCTGCAGCGGGCGGCGGTCAGGGACATGATAATGGACGTCGTTGGTCGCAAGGATCGTGCAACCTTGGCTACGCGCGAGCCGGTCGAGGCGTTCGATCCGCGCATTGTCGTCGCCGCGATAGAGCCACGACGCCGCGACACGGTGAAGTGACGGCAAAGCGTCTTTGAGTCGCGGCAGCTCGGCTTCGAAAGCGTCGAGATCGTCTGGCGGCCAGGCGATGAAAGCGATGCCTTGCTGGTGTTCGGCGACGTCTTGCGGCGTCAGCTCGCATTCGCCTTTCTTGGCGCGCATTTTGCCGAGGCTCAGGAGCCGCGAGAGGGCACCATAGCCGTCGCGGTCGATCGGGTAAGCGAGCAGGCTCGGTGTCCAGGACTGAACCGCCCCCGGCGGTCCAGCTGCCTGGACATCAGTCAAATCCAACCGGCAGCCGATCAGCGGCTTCAGGGCCGCTTCCTTGCACGCGCTGTGCATCCGGACGACCCCGGCGAGCGTATTGCGGTCGGCAATCCCGATCGAATCCATGCCGAGTTCGAGCGCGCGCAATACCAGCTCGATCGCATCCGACGCTCCGCGCAGGAACGAAAAAGGCGAGGTGACGCCAAGTTCGACGTAGGGCGAGCGTTCGACCGGAGGGGGCGGCATGTCGGCGCGCCGCACCAGCTTCAGCCGCGAAAATCCGACTTTCTCGGGCATTAGCCGAACAGCCCGTGGATGAACCAATTGGGCGCCCCGCCGCGGCCGTCGCCGACCAACCCCTCGCGGTAAATCCAGTAGCGGCGGCCGGTCTCGTCCTCGACGCGATAATAGTCGCGCAGCCGGGCAGAGGAGGACTGGCGCCACCATTCGGGCGCGATCCGCTCGGGTCCTTCGGCGCGCGCGATGTCATGGACCGCTCGGCGCCAGACAAACCGCCGCGGCATGCCTTCGGGGGTCGCGTAAATGACATCGATCGCTTCGGGGCGGTCGAGCAGGCGTTGTGGCCTTTTCGTCATTGCGAGCGGAGCGAAGCAATCCAGATCAGTGCCACTGGATTGCTTCGTCGCTTTCGCTCCTCGCAATGACGACACAGCGGAAGCCCACCCGCTCGCGCGCTCGGGCAAATGGCTTTCCTGCGCCTGTGGACGCCGCACCAAACTTGCGCCGAGCTTGACCGTCAGCCGGTCGACCAGCCGCGCAATGTCACGCTCGCCCGATGGCTCCTCGATTAGGCTGTCCTGCGCCGCGTCGAGTTCCTCGGTCCACTCCGCTTCGAGCGCGAACGCATCGAAGCCGAAGCCGGGATCGAGCGCGGCGGCCTTGTCGGCGAGCAGGCGCTGGAGGTGCTTGGGCTCGCGGCTGGGAATCGCGGTCGCGACCGGAGCCACCACAATGCCGCCGTCGACGCGATACCCGGTGAGCGCGAGCCGCCGCGCGCCGAGATGGTCGCGCTCCAATTGCTCGACCAGCGCCGAGATCAACCGCTCGAGCGCTTGCGAAGCGGCCTCGGGATGGGTCGCCGGTTCCTCCAGCCGCAGAGTCGCGCGCGGCGGCGGGTCGTCGGCCACGGCGGTCAGCGGCTCCGGTTTGCGGCCGAGCATGCGGTCGAGCGCATCGACGACGTCTTCTGCACCCTGGAACCGCCGCGCCAGCGCCAGCCGCGGCATCGCGGTGAGCGCGCCGACGGTCTTGAGGCCGAGCCGTTCGAGCGTGCGCAGCGTCTCGGGCTCGAGCCGCAGTGCGGCGACAGGCAGCGGGGCGAGCTTCGCCTCGACGGCGTCGCAAATGCCTGGATTGTACCGTCCCAGCGCCCATGCGGCAGCGGCGGTCGGCGCAATCGCGATCCGGGCCGTGAGGCCGAGCGCGGCGAACCGACGCTGCAGATCCGCGACCAGCTCAGCCTCGCCGCCGAACAAATGCGCGACTCCGGTGACGTCGAGCCTGAGGCAATCGGGCCCGTCGACCTCGACCAGGGGCGACCACCGGCCGGTCCAGCGCGCGAGGCGCTCGACCAGCGCGGCATCGCCCGTGACGTCGGCGGGAATCGCGATCAGGCTCGGATCGAGCGCTCGCGCGTCGGTCAGCCGAGCTCCCGGTCGCGCACCGCATGTCGCTGCGGCTCGCGTCGCCGCATGAATGAGGAGGCCGTGTGGACCTTCGACCGTCAGGACGACCGGCGCGTCAGGCGGAAAGTCGCTCCACTTCGCCCAGCGCTCGATGGCCAGATGCGACAGCCAGATGGAAAGCACCCGCTTCATGGGCGAGTCTCCAGCGGCCCGGGGGCGATCCCCGAGCCCGGAACAGATCGGCATCCCATGCCGGCGCTCCCGGCGCTTTCGGATCGAGCGGGTTGGTGACCGACGGGATGCTCGCGATCCGCCAGCGCATCCGCGCCCCGCTCAAATTGGCGGTGCCGCCGAGCCGCACCAGCCAGCACGGCACGCCCGACCGTTCCGACGCGACCGCCAGCCGCCGGGTCGCGGTGAAGTCGAGCGCCCGCGGGTCGCCCCACAATTCGCCGACCACGGCCGAGAGACCGGCGCATCTTACGCCTTCCTCCATCGCCCACAGAGCATCACGGGCATCACGCGCCGCGACGTGGATGAGGTTTCGGGTGGTGAGGCCCGGCGGGTGGATCCGACCGCTCTCGAGGATCGCCATGCGGTCCTGGATCCACAGCAGTGGTTTGGCCCTGTCGATCTGCGCGAGCAGGAAGCCGGCCCAGCCGCCGTCGCGCGGGCTCGCGGCGAACAGCTCGCAGAGGGTAGGGCAAAGCGGCGCAGGCACAGGCCAGCGCTCGCCCAACGCCATGGGGCGCGCACGCGGGTTTTTCAGCCGGTCGGACGCGTGCAAGGACGGCGCCGCCGGCGACCAGGGACAAGCCTCTCGCCACACGACTCACAACGTTTTTGTTCTCAGTTTGTTCTTATCCCGCGAGTCCCTTCGCAGAGTCAACCCGTGCGACTCGCCTGAACCCCTAAGTCCCGATTTCTTCAAGGAATTTCTGAATCTCGCGCACCACGTCGCGCGCCGCCCTCCGCGACACGCCGAACGCCATAT
>Ga0193751_1000855_pt1 | contig 21059 bp, 23 predicted proteins | sample L1c2metaG_FD_143050 | JGI IMG/M metagenome (GOLD analysis project Ga0193751, IMG submission 143050) | Soil microbial communities from a riparian zone of the East river system, Colorado, United States - L1c2 | ecosystem: Environmental > Terrestrial > Soil > Riparian zone | place: USA: East River... | reverse complement strand
GAGGTCAAACGAGTCGCCATCGACGGCGATCTGGCTTTTGTACACGTGCGCTACTTGGACTGGGGAGGCAAGGAAATCGCGGGTGTTGACATCTTCCGCTTCGACGAGAACGGCAAAGTCGTCGAGCACTGGGACGTGCTGCAGCCCGTACCAGCCTCCTCGAACAACGCCAACACGATGTTCTAGGAATTACAAGCCTTCTTGATTTCTCGGGCCGGATCCTGAACTCGAACCGGGAACTCCCGTGTGGACTCCGGGACATTAAAAAAGTTCGCCGCAGCTTACCTGAACCAGGGTTAAAGGAGTAACAGGCAGGCGTGCCCAGCCATCGGCCTGGACGAATTCCCTAAAAATTCGGATGGTTGCAGGGTGCCGGGAACTCGTTCACAGGAAAGAACAATTGATTGCAGAGGCTTGATTTGAACCTTCGAACTCCTCTGCCTGTTCGTCCGGTCTAAATGCTTCAGCGTCCAGACGTACTCCATGGCGTCAAATCAATTAGGTAACGAGAAGTCGGCTTGTGTTTACTGATGGAGAGAAGTGGCGATTGCGATTGCTGCTTCTGCTTGAGTCAAGGCAGAGCGGATGCGACACTTGATTGCGGACTTCGACGCTGGCCCGAAGTCGGCATCTGGGAAGTGTGCCGCCAACAGTCACTGAGTTTTCCATTTCTCCAGAGCAACTGGCTATACAGAAATTGAGGCAGCCGCGACTCCCAAAAGTGAGACTCCGCGTCGGCGCGCCGCCAAAGGTGCCCAAAATCCTCCTTCACTGTCGCCTTTGCAAGTACCTGAATATATGGGTTCAGAAGATCCCGGCTCTGTTGCTCACAAACATCTGTTTTTGAGCCGCTCCCATTCGCGGTTTCGATCCTTTAAGAATGAAGTGATTGGGTAAATGCCAAGGGCCAGGGTTTTTGGGCAAGTCTCGTTCAACCGTTCAACCAGGTCGTTAGTGAAAATCGGGATGTTACGCCAACCACCATCGGGAACTTTGCCAAAGCACAGGCTCGTGTGTAGAAGCGGAGGATGCATGAGGAAGATTTATCCGGTTCTGGGGGCGGTTGCGATCTCGATAGCTTCTCGGGCTCAATCGGACGCACGCCCGGAGATTCTCGTGCTCGGGACATATCACAATGTCGAACCCGGGTAGCACTGTGGGCGGAAGGGCCGCGGAGCCCGTTTTTACGCGAAGGCGCAGTTTGTGTTCAGCCCATACCGCGGGTTTGGAATTATGAGCTCAGCGGTTCCTGCCAGCTTTATGGAGGTGGTGGCGGCCCGGCCTTGTTTATGCTGATCTGATACGAGTGGCAGTCGGCGCCTCCGCCAGAAGTCAAACTCATCTGCCTCGCTCGCCCCATCGCCTTCATGTTGGGGACGGAGTCGCTGCAAGTGTAGTCGTAGAGGTAGTGCCTTTGTTTTCCGTATTTGTCTTGCTTGGGAAAACGGGCATACTCGGTTAAGCCCCATAGGCTATTCTGCCCGTTGAGGGATTCCAGGGAAATGGAATCGCAATAAGGGTCGTAGTCATTGAGATTAGGGTCACCCAGCACGATACTGATGCCCCCTGGCGCTTTCCCTGCCGGATCTCTCGTCGCAATGCTCTTGTTGGCAGCCCCCGTCTGCTTAAGCAAGGCTGGCAAGGCTTTTACCGAGTAATGCAGTACCATCCATGTTGTGTAGACTTTCGGCGGTGTCGACGGAGTGACACTGCTAGGAGCCACCTTTGATTCGCTGTAGCCATCGACCAGCCCGAGTGGATCGACATACGTTGAATAATCGTCGGGAGCAGGCAGGGAGATGACATAGTTGCTGGTACTAGAGACGATTGCGCTGACCTTGTTGAGGTCGTTGACCGTCGCCGGGGAGATAACCGTTGCTTCCTGTGGTGTCGGGGTGTAGGCCGCCTTAAGGCTCGGGTCGAAATCCAGGCGGTAAAGACCGTTGCCGATTATGTAAGATCCCTGATTCCTAAAATCCGCAGCGTTCGTCCCTGGGAAGATATAGGTTTTGTGGTGAGCGGATGCGGGCGCAACGAGAAAAATCCTGGTCTTGTCGGAAGCGCTGGCGACATAAGCCCACGGCCCACTGACCATAATTTGCAAGTCTTTTTGCGCGGCTGATGGCCTGGCGCAGAGCAAGGCTATCACGAAGAGAAGAGCTATTCTTCCCATGGTTTGCGAGCAGCGACACGTGTGCTTCATTTTCAAAGCCCCCCGAAATGGAAATTGAGTTAAGCCAACCCAAATGCGGTGAAAGCCGACCAGTAATACGGATGAGCCATGCCCGGACTGGATCGCAGGCCAACCTGCGCCTGATGGATCGAGTGCGCGACAGATCTTCCGTCAAGCAGGGCCCGATAAAACAAACTCATGAACTGTCGAGTAGCCGCGGAGTCCACATTCCAACGGCTGGCTACGACGTGCGGAACTCCGGCACGCAGGAAAATTCTAACCAGACTGTCCGCGTCGTAGACTCCGACAATGGAACCGTCTTGAGTATCACAGGCAGAAAAGACGGCGAGCTGCAGTTTTGACAGCGGCGTCTGCTTAAGGGAAGAGGCGCTTAGCAATCCGTCGAAGAGCAACAACCCCGATTGTTGCGGGGAACTGATGGCGTGCCCAGCAAAATGAAAAACCGACACGGCGGGCAATTGCGAAAGGATTGCATCGACGGTCGCTTCGTTTCCCGCGAGGACAAGGGCTGCATTGAAATCGTGCGCTACCATTTCGCCCTCCGACACTGCGTCGGGCAAGGGTAGTACGGATGGATCATCGGCAGAACTGGACACGGGCACAGCGGCGATCAGGGCACTCGTGTCCGCTGTGATTGGAGCTGATGCGCGCGCGCCTGGCCGATAGTAGAGTCCCAGCGAAGACGCAATAGGGCCGCGATCGCCAAGGTAATGATTCTGGGTGTCGAGCAGGGCATCAAATGGCATTCCGCTAAGCCCTTCATCCAGTTCAACAACGAGAATGCGGTCCTGAGACAAATGCTGCTCAACTGCGGCGGCAAGCAGATCGTAAAGAGCACGAGCATTTTGCCTGAGGTCTGATTCGTCCGAAGTGGGATCGGAACAAAGGCTGCGAAACCGTTTAGCCGTGGCTTCGATGCCGCTCGGTTTGCCTTCGGTCCAGTGTGCGAAAACGCCGCGGTTGTCGTAGACCCACGTGGCCATTCCCTGAGGAAGTAGGGCATAGGAAACGATCGTTTCGTCAGTAATGCTCGGCAGTCGAGCTGCGACTTCATGCGGCTCGGGTAGCGCTCTTGCCTTGGTCTTCGCGACAAGATTCGTGCTTCTCCCCGTGGGCTCTGAGGCTCCCCGATACCACTCCCAGATTTCGAGTGCCCCCTGTGCATCCCCCTGACGCAAGCGGAGCTGCACGAAATTGCGGTAGGTGCTGGAGGTCTGCTGGCTCCATTTCAGCCGAGACGTTTCGTCGTTTACGGATCGGAGCTGAAGCTCGGCAAGGCCGATGGCAGATAGTATGGCTGATTCAGCCTCTTTGCCGTCCCCGATGCCAGATTCCGCGTCTCCCAAAGTCGTATAGAAAAGAATTGCTAATAAATTGTCGGAAAGCTGTGAGATCTCGGGTTCTAAGTGCTGTAAACGCAACACTGCCTGCCGCGCTTTTCCCTCTGCGACTTCAACTTCGCCCAGCCTAGTTTCGGCCTCCATGCGGTCGATGCGAGTGGACTTTATTTGGGGACAGGCAGCGAAGAGCTGACCGGCGCGGGCGAACTCGCGCTCGGCAGTTTGTGGTTGTTCGGCGGCCATCGCCGCATCCGCCATCAAGGAATGAGCCATGGCGCGGAGAACGTTGTCGCTGAAAGATTCGCTGAGCGCTAGCCCATCGCGCCATGCCGCCATCTGCAGGTGAGGTTGCTTCGTCATGCGGGAAAGCTCGTAAAGGTTGTAGTAGAGGTTGTACCCGCGCATGGGCGGGTAGTAGCTGGACCAGAAACGGGCGAGTGCAAGCTGAGTCCTAGACCAGCTCTCCGATAGGCTCCCTGCCGTACCATTCACACTAGAAAGATGATCCTGGGTTCTCAGATAGAGCACGCCATATCCACTTCTTTCTGCTTCGTTACCGGCTCGCTCGTAGAGTTGCCGAGCTTCGCCTAAGTTTCCGGTTAGCCTGTAGCAGGTTCCTCGCTCTAGATGAAACTGAGCCCTTAGCCAGGGATATGGACGGTTCTTCAGCCGAGGTGCCAATCGGCTCGCGGCCTCAAGGCACAGATTGCCCTCCTGGGCATCGTGTGAGGCGAAGAGATACTCGAATCGTGCCCGCGACGTTCCGGCATCGCTGCCCGCAGCGGTGAACAATTGCTCTGCTTGTGCGGCGTTCTGCCGCGCGATGACGTTGTCCCCTATGTCATTGGCCTTCAACGCCGCCGAGAGCTGCGCTACAGCAGGTGCGAAGATGGGTGACGAAGCGGAGGCCAGAAGGTCTGCGAGCCAGCGGTCTGCGTGTTTCTGAGTCGCGATTTCTGACAGAATGGTGAGGGCGGATCGTAGGTTAGATACGTTCGTCGTTGTTTGTCGGGTTGTGGGGTAAGCGCTGGGCAGCCAGTCTGTCACGGCGAGATTCAGGTACTGCTCGATGCGACTGTCGATCTTAGCGCGTACAGAAGCATCTTCGGTCCCTGCTCTTGCAATTTCGGATGGCTCAAGGAGCGGTTCGGCCTGACTCTCGCCATGCTGTTTTAACTTTTCCTTGAGAGCGGCGAGCCGCTTGCGCGCTTCGTCGGCCCACTCGCCCTGCGGGTCAATGCGCGAGTAGTGCTCCCAATCCTCGACCGCCTGGGTGTAGAGGAAGATGCGTTCGCTGACTAGGGCACGGTTGAAGAGGGCGACAGGATCATCGGGGGATTTGGCGAGAGCTTTGCCGAGAGCATCGACAGCGTTGCCGTAGTCGATCACCCGGTCGGGGGCTGCAGCGCGTGCGAAATCGGGGGAGTTGGCGAGAGTTCCCACTGAAGGCGTGCCGTAGTGGATAACACGGTCAGCGGCTTCGGCGCGCTCGAAGTAGGCAGATGCCAGGTCAGTCAGCAGCGCGGGAGAATCGGGTTGTGCGTCGAGCGCCCGCTGCAATGACCTGACGGCCGATTCGTAGTTGCCATCCAGCAAGTCGGCACGGGCCTTGGCCTGGAGCCACGTGGGGTCGTAGGGATTCTTCTTCAGGTTTTCGCTGATCAGAGCTTCAGCCTTGATTAGAGATGGTGATCTGTCGAGACTTGATCGAGCTGCGCTTCGCTCCACCCGCATTGGAGCATACTTTGCCCCGGAGATTCGTACTTCGAGCGTGCGGCGTTCGGTATAGGCCTGTGCCAGGAGTTGGGTGGCGGACGGCGGACGAAGCACACGTGACCCCAGCCAGCCAGATACCACGACGGCAGCCAACGCCGCAACTGCGAATGCTGGGCGCGGCCAGGAGAAGAATCTTTGCCACCACGAGTTCCCCCCGTTGCGTAGCTGCTTATCTTGAATGTTGCCCCGCAGAGTCTCGGCTATGTTTCTTTGCCACTCGGGCCGTGCGCTACTTAGGCCTGCCAGCACCTCTTCTTCCTTAGGACTCGCTTCATCCAAGAGAGTCTCCGCTGCGTTTCGCAGAAGAGGTCCACAGTATCCGCATTGAGCCGCGTGCTTCATTAGCTCTCTCGTCTTCGTCTCGGGTAGCAGTCCGGCAGCAACCTCTAGCCACTCGACATCTCTGGTGCAATCGGGACACGGTGGTACCTTGCTGGGCGCGCCCACGCTTGAAATCTCGCTCTGCACAGATTTGTGCATCTGCACCTTCCGGCTGCAGTCTTGGCAAGACTCAATGTGGCGCTGTGCTTCTCCCAGAGCTTGCTCCGAGAGTCGCCCTGAATCCGTGACACTTGCCGCGTGCAGCGAAACGAGCCCATCAAGCTCGTCGCTGTCTAGATGTTTGTCGAATGGCCGTGTCAAAATCAGCTTCTCCTATCAATACGATTCTGCGGGACGAAATCCTTTTTCGCCCGGCTGGGGTGATGCTGAAGGTTCAGATCGAAGGCCTGCAACCTGCTCGCGGACCAGGCGCGTCAGCCGAAAAATGGCGCTTTCCACGCCCTTCGCCGTCAAGCCGACAGTAGGTAGAGCCGCAATAGCATTGGCGCTCATGCCTTGTTGATAGTAAAGCCAGAAGATCAGACGGTCCCGTTCCTGGTCGGGGCCCTCCGAGCAGGCCTCAAGGCAGCGATCGATCTCGTTTAAGAGAACCTCACGCTCCATCGCATCCTGGCCGCCGAAACTCTCACTCTGCGCCTGGGGATCGACGCCCTCTACTAACTGAGCCGTCTCTCCGGAGCCACGCTTCTGAGAATGAACCGATTTGAAGTGGTCATGGGCGACGTTGACCGCAATTGTCTTTATATATCCCGGAACCGCATCCGGATGCTGTAGAGCAAAATCTCGTAGGAGACGGCATTTGTCGGCGCAAAGTTTGAGATAAGTCTCTTGAACTAAGTCGTCAACGACCTGCTGTGGAATTGCTCCCCATTGGTAGGCAGCACGAAGGATCGAAAGGCTGATAGGCCGGTGAAAGCGAGTAACAAACTCTTCCCATGCCGCTCCGTCATTGGATTCGGCGCAAGCGCGGATCAACTCCGCCACGGACATGGACGAATGTCGCGACAACCTAACCCCACAGCGCAGTGCAACGAATTCTACACGAAACACCACACTTGGTTCGAAAGTACTTGGGGTTAAGCCCAGACCCGAAGACATGAAAGCTGCGCGGACCAGACCTTAACGAGTAGGGAAAAGGACTTCAGCCCCAGTTGTCGTTTCTTGGATTAGATACCAGTCAGGAGAAACCAAACATATGGAGCAAGTCGATTCCGAGACTTTTAACGTATCCGCCGGGGAGACCATTACGTTGACTGTAGTGGCCCACCAGGTCGCCGATGACGAAGTCGTTTCCTTTTCCGGACAGGAAGTCGAGCCGGATCCCAACGACCCGACGATCTATACCTTTAAAATCGCCAACAAACCGCCGTCGCAGTTTGCCGACATAGAGTGCCACTTCTCGTCGAGTGATGCCGACACATCCTTTTACCAATTCTTTGTGCAGGGCTCGAATGGCGGGGGTAAGTTCACCTCCTCAAGCATCCGCAAGCAGGATAGCGACTGGGACACCAACCTTCAATTCACGATTGCATGAGGAATAAAATGAAACATCTAAGACACTTAGCTCTATTTGCATGCGCCTTGCTTGTGCCCGGCGTGATCCATGCCCAATCGGCGTCAGGTGCACCCGCGGCCCCGCCGACGGTCGACTTTCCCTGTAGTCTGGGGCCGTCGAAGGAAGCCGGCACACCGCCCGCGTCTGGCAACAAGACGGACAATCCACCATCGGACGAGAATGAGTCCTCGCTAGCGTCCGTTGCCGCACCGAAAGAGATGCCTCCGGCGATTGAAGCACTCGCTCGTAACACCGCTAAAGATGTCATCTCACTCAAGCTGATCAAGCGCGAAGGCCAGAACCCCGATCCTTGCCAAAAAGTGCCCGGCGCCTGGAGGAAGATCGTGCTGTTCGCGCTGGCATTTGCAGCTGACCCGCAGAAGGCGGTCAAAATTCAATACATCGGGAGCACCCAAGGGGAAACTCAACGCACCGACAAACAGGTCGGCGCTAGCGCGAACACGACTGGGTCCACCAGCGCCGTCGACAAGACTGGGTTGTCGGACCTGCTGGGCATCGCCATCAGCCACGGCGCAATCGATCAGAATATCAACGGCTCGACGCTGAACCTCAGCTCCTCGCTTTATGCCCTCGTGGCAGCGGTCAAAGGAGATACGGCGGCGACGTATCAGCAATATTCGGGATACTCGAGAGTTGGATTTTCGGCTGCATACGATCTGCAAGACAAAAACGATCCTCTGGCAAGCGTAAGCCGCCGTCAACTCAACGAATGGTCGGTCAAGATCCGGCTGTTGGGGGACCACTCCCCACGCTCGGCCACCGCACATGCAATGTTCTACGCTCAGCTCAAGCCCGTACTTCAGAATCGGGCGAACGCCATCAGCAAGGCTCTGACAGGCACCTTTGGCGAACGGAAGATTCCAGTTCCCGCTTCACTAGCGACGCAACTCAGCAAATACCTGGACGGCGGTGACTTCAAAGCAGAGGAGGCGGAGGACAAGATCGTTGCTCTCATCGCCCAGGCAGTCAAGGACAACGTTTACGATCATATCAACGATTTCCACCTTACGATCGACGAGGCTCAGGACCTGTCAGAGTTCCTCGATCGCTACAAAACTTCGACTGAAGCGTATGTCAATGCTTCCAAGACATTCGACGAATCTCTCAGGATCCTGGCAGAAAAACCTACACTCACGCTCGCCTATTTCAACGAACGAGGCAGTGGAACTCCGGCCTATTCGGTGGCAAAGCTGTTGTTTGAGAAGAAGCCGAAGGGATTCATGCAGATCGATGCCAACATCGGGGCCTCTTTCTATGGGAATCCCGATCGCACCAAGAACGAACAAACATTCCGCGATGCGGCGGCGGCGGTCGGCCTGGAACAAAAGCTGGGAAGAAGTCCCTTTTTAACCAATGATTCCGACCAGAGTCAAATGACGCTGTCATTTTCAGGGCGATATGAAAGATTGCAGGAGAACCGGCACGTGGCGGGGAAGAAGGCCGATCTTGCCGTAGCGAACTGGAAGCTTGAGATTCCGCTGGCGGCCGGGATCAGTCTTCCACTTTCAATCACCTACGCAAACGCAACCGAGTTGATCAATGAAAAGCACGTCAGCGGTAATTTCGGGATAACTCTTGACCTGGACAAGCTTCGAGCGCTCGCCACTTCAAAGTAGACAGTGAACGAGTTGGCTGCGCTCACAGTAAGACTCAAATAGAAAAAGAATTGGCTTAACGGTTTTCTCACAAAAGGAGATCCTCAATGGATGCCAGCTTAGCTCAGAGCAACTTATCCCAGACGATTGCCAACGTAACCGTGGCGCTTGCGCCAGCTTTCGCTACCGGTTTCGCGGTACAACAAGCCCTCCAGATCATCGATCCGCTCATAAGCAAGGATGGGGCTGCCAAACAGGCCATCACAGGTATGATCTCACTGACCCTCGGTTTGTTGATCGCTGGGTTCGGTGACGTTTTGGTCATTGGCCCGCTGGTAAAGGCGGCTGGCAGTTCCATCACCGTCAAATCCTGGATCGATATGCCGGTGAGCGCTCTGATCATAAGTGCCGGCACGGAAGGCTTCAATTCCATCATGAAGTTCCTGAGCTACCAAAAAGAAGCTGCGAAGTCGGACGCCGCGTTAAAGAAAGCAGATGCTGCGTCAAAACCGCTTCCACAAGGAAAAGGCGCATTGGGCCTTGTGAACGGCTAGATATTTGCGCCGATAAGGAGCTGCCAAGCGTTGCGCTCTTACTCAGGTCTAGGAGCCGACAATGTTATGGAATCAATTACACTAACAACCCCGTTGTGACGGACAATATCGCACCGCGGCACGGCGATGAGGCTTGGACTCTGCTCACTACTTGGCGCGAGCTTTTGCGGCCTTCTTCGTCGTTTTCGCGTGCTTCGAGACTTTCGCTGCCTTCTTAGCCGCCGATCTGGCCCGCTGCCCCGGCACCTTCCCGATTCGAGGGTCCCCTGCGAGAACGAGTTCGCAGGCGCGCAGCGCCGCCTCCTCGAAGTCCTCCGCATCGGTCGGAAGAACCTGCCAGCCCGTCACCTTGTTCCCCAGCACCTGGATGGATCGCATGTTGGGGAATTCCCGCCGCAGGCTCTGGTGGTGCTCCTCGGTGGTGGCGAGCCACACGCCGTTGTCAGCCGTCTGGTCGCGTTTGTCGCGCAGGATAAAGACGATCTTGTCCTCAACATAGATCGCAAGGCAGCCGAACATTGAGCGGGTCCGGGGCGACAGAGGAGCTATCGTGTCGAGGACGAATTCATGAGGAATAGGCTTGCGCTGCTTGACGGCGTAGAAAGTGTCGTCCGGCGGGAGAGAGGCCGTATTGCGACGTGCCTTCGACATGGAATATGGGAGTGTGAACTAAGACAATTTTTGGGCCTTTCGCCACTTTGCCCATCGCGCTTTCTGGGCTGCGACAATCCTTTTGCGGGCAGCCGGTGACATTGAGCGTCCCTTACGGGAACTGATTGAAACTACCTTGTGCCCCTTGATCTTTGCCCACCGCGCCCGTTGAGCGGCCGCAATTCTCTTGCGCCCCGCAACCGAAATAGTTCGCTCTTTGCGAATTGTTCGGCTCCCGTGCATGTAGACGTTTCCGAAAGCGGTCAGGGCGGCTGCAACGCGGTGCAGTTCATCCTCAAGTCGTTTTCGTTCCTTCTGGAGTTCGCTGATTACCGACTGCATCAGTGTTTTCGGCATGAAGCAATCCTATCACTCCCAAATTGGGCTGAAGCAGTCCAAGGCGATAACCGTGTTCTATTTCGAGCGCATTAGCTATGATGTGCTCGACCGATGAGGAGCAGTGGCAAGAATCCGGGTGGAACGGTGCGAGCGTTTTGCAAGAGGCGCCGCATCTGCGTCAGTTGCTTCCGACGTTGGACAGAGCGCCGCACGACGCGTTGCGTGAAATGCAACCAGGCACACGCGAGGTATCAGAAATCGCTCCTGCGGCGGAACTATGAGCGAGACGTTAAAGCGGGCGTCCGCGTGCGGTGTCACAAGCGACCCGCGACTCGCACCAACAAGCGCTGTCGGAAGTGCCAAGATTACCACGCTAACCAAAAGCGATTGAACAAGTGACGTAACGATGCGTTTCCATTCTTCTTGCGCTGTGCGTTGCGACAGTTGCTCAGGATTCGTCCTACTACAAAGCGATTGAGAAAGGCGCTGCAACTCCGGTTCAGCCGAACCAGTTTAAGCAGATGGAACAAGATGCACTAAAGGACTATTCGCATGCTGAAAACTACGAAAGATTAGCAACAGCCTTCTGCAATCGCGGCAATGTTTATGCGGACAAAGGGGAATATGACCGCGCCATTCAGAAATACAACCAATCCATCGGACTGAATCCCAGCGATGGAGCGACCTTCTATATTCGCGGCAATGCCTATGCGTCAAAAGGAGACTATAAGCGCGCCATTCAGGACTTGAATGAGGCCGTCCGTCTGCAGCCCGAATATATGGCGTTCATTTCCCGTGGCGCTGTTCGCTTCGAACAAGCCGATTTCGCAGCCTCGGTGTTGGACTTCACCATGAGCAGTCAACTCGCACCGACCGACATTTATAATTTGATGTGGCTTTATCTCGCCCGAGCCCGGGCCGGACTGAACCCAGAGGGGGCTCTGAGCAGCGCGCAAAAACTCGACCTAACCTCCTGGCCGGGCCCGCTGATTGCGTTATACCGCGGTGAAAGTTTTCCAAATGCTGTGATGGTGGCCGCGGCCAATCCTGACCCGAAGAAGGAACGCAGCCAGATGTGCGATGCCCATTTCTATATCGCCGAGTACGGCCTGCTTCGCGGGCTTCGCGACGAAACGACTCGCGTTAGCACTCAGAACCCAGTCAATGGTGACCCAGCTCCGAAGTTTGAGGTCGTGGACGCTCCCCCTCCATCGCCGTGTCATGGATTCAAGTGGGGAGAGCCAGATATAGCGGCCATCGCGTTGCGTCTCGTCGCTGCAACGGCTCTCAGCCGTGCGGCTTTTCTGCTCACTGGGAAATGGAAAGGAACTCCGTGAACGAAATTGAGTCGAAAAGACGTTGCCACAGAGGATTTGGTTCTGCCCGTAGACTGCGCCGCTAATGACTCCTGTGGCAGGATTCGCGCGCATGTCGAACTGCTGCGCAACGATCGCGAGCGGGTTCCCCACTACCTGGGGGACGTTGTTACCACAGTTCTACGGACGAGTATCGCCCATCGTTTGCCGGCCTCGGCAGCCGGATAACGGCCTACTTGCTCGATTTACTGATCGCATTCTCCGTTCTCATCCTGGCGGCCATTACTATGCGAACCTTTCGCGCCGTCGGACTCTGGACGCCTGTCGGAATGGAAGACCCTGAGCAGACTTGGAGAGCTCTGGGGGTGGGCGCGAAACTCGCCATTGTTTCCTCGTTCGTGGTATCAGGCGGGCCGATTTATCTGATCCTGTTTGACGCTTCTCTCTGGCAAGCGACCTTCGGCAAGCGAATCCTGAAAATCTACGTGACCGATAATGAAGGGCGACGCATCAGTCTGGCGCGCTCTTTCGGTCGCTGGCTCGCCATGTGGTCCTTTGGTTGGTTTGGCGGATCGCTGATTAGCCTGATCACGATACTTACGACGAAAGAGAAGAAAGCCCTTCACGACTTTGCCGCCAGTACAGTTGTGCTGAGTGGAAGGCCCACCCCTGGCGGTAATCTCGAAGCCTGGCGAATCGCGGCGGCATTTGGCATAAGCTTGCTCTGGATAATAGGAAGTTTCATCGCAACTATGTAACAGTCCGTCCAATCGTGCTGATTCACGTTAAGTAGAAGCCCGGCAATTTCGATTCATATCTTAGCCATGTCCAGACTTTGGGTAAGCGAAAGGTGTTTTCGAACGTCCCCATCAGCAGGCTTTCTGGAGGCCATTTTGAGTCACCCGCTAATCACCCGCAAATCAACCGACAAACTTAGCTGTGAATCAACTGCATCCCAGGGCGCGTGGGCCCCGTTGCGACCGCGGGCCGTTCTGGGAAATGGCTGATCGCGTATAGACTTTTACCCAGGTCACGCTGTCTTGGAACATCATCCGGCGCCAGCCATCCTTAGTGGTGGAAAATCTAACGCAAATTGACTCTTGTTCACGCGCCGTAATAGCCATCAGTTCTGATGGGCTGGCGTTTCAGGTAAGCGCGCTGGCGACAGCGAGGGCTGCACTGCCTCTGCCAGGACCTTTTCGGAGGAAACTCGCGTCCGCAAGCGCTACATGCACGCAGACCGTTTTGACGATCTCTAGACTGTCCCATGCGTCACCTCAGGCGCTGAAAGCAGAAATGACGCATTTGCTGCGACTCTAAGTGCTGTCATAATCCTCCTGGCGGACCCGCGTAGCCCCATCTGTTCTTCCATGCCACGATCGGCTCTAGGATTTCCGCCGCACCCGGCAAACGCGAGAACCCGACTTCCAGTACCCGCTCCGCCCATTCTTTCCTCTGAACGATCCGATCTTGTTTCCGCGAAGAGCGCGAACCTTTCAGAGCCGCAAACGCTTTGCCGTGGATCCTCATTGGCCGCTCGATCAGTTCATAGTAAAGACTGCCCGATTTTTGTGTACTTTCGTAAGTGAGTTCGTGGCACACTCGGCACGCAAAAACGTGTCCCCCTGGGGATAGATACAACTTCCGGCAACGGCGCCGGCAGGAGATATTATTCTTCCAGCCAGGGCAAGAGAACCAGAGGCGGACTCCGCCGTAGTTGCAAGGCGTGGTAATGATCGAAACCCAATAGTCGCAGCTTCTCGGGTCTCCGTTCGTTGTCGTGTATTGGAGTCGCATCGAGACGGGGACGCCTCCGCGCTTCTCCAACACGTATCCAACGCTGCTGCACGGCTTCCCGTTGCTGGTCCACTCGATTTGCCATGGAAGACCGGCAGCAAGCGCCAGAAACCCTTTCTTTTGCAGATCGAGAATATCGAGGTGCAGGGCACTCTCAACCGTGTCTTTTGTCCCGTTCCATCCCAAGTGATCACTTCCTTCCTGCATCCGAAATCATTAGGCTAAGAGTGGTGGTTCCCACAGCCGGCGAGGAATCCAATCGCATTCGCGGCACGAAGATCGAATGGACCTTGCCGGACCCGGTTGATCGTTTCTTCCAGCAACCCGCTCACGTCATCAATACTCTTCAACGGAATTTGCGGAAGATCCCCGTCTTCGATCTTCCAGTGACGGTTTCTCTTCCCTCCCCGCCGGCCAAGTTCGGCCGGTTTCTCGGGGATTCGCATGAAAGAAGCACAACCCTCGTTCCACAGCGGGCGCCTGGCATACACCACCAGCAATCGTCTGAGCCTTACACTGCTCCCGGCTCCGCTCTTTCAAGCCTTTCCCCGCCTTAAGGCTCATGGGGGTACCCTCCTCCGTCGTCGCCACAGTTGGTCGCGCTGCTCGTCGCGCTAGGTTTCGCTGTCTTCGCCGATTTGGTCGGAGGACCTTGCTGTTCTTGGTTGCGCGGGGGTTGCGGATTTTGCAGGACTTTGCCGGATTCTGCCGAGCTAGGTTGTTGAAGTTGCTTAGAATCAGTGGTGAGGTTGAGACTTAGGATCTGGCGGGGCAACCCATGGGGGTTCGACTCCCCCCTTTCGCACCATTCCTTTCAACTGCTGACGGTTTTGTGAGCACGCATCTGCCGGTGGTAGACTGCGCGTATGCCCAAAAAGAAAACTAGGAAGAAGCACGCTAAACTCAAGAAAACTGCGCTCAAGAAAACTTCCGCGAGCAAGCGGAAGCCGGTCAAGAAGACCGGAAAGAAACTGGCTAAAAAGAAGGCAGCGCCGAAGAAGAAGCTTGCTTTGAAAAAGGCGGCGGTGAAAACGAAGGCCATCGGCAAGAAGGGCATCGGCAGGAAGACAGAAGTTGCGAAGCCTGTGGATGCCTTCAAGAAGCCATCGCGGTCGGCGGTGCAATCGGGAGATTTACAGGGATTGTCCAACGCCGAGACTGTGGATTCGGAGAGTGTGGGCGAGTTAGTCGAGGAAGGAAACGCGTTCGAGGCCGACATCGTGGCTGGCGTGGAAGATGCCGGGAGGCATGATGAGAGGGAAGTCCGCACGCATGAGGTGCCGGAGGACGACGTTCCCGAGGAATATCTGGATAAAGATTAGCGGGCGCGCGATCAGGCGGCGTCTCAGGCGGCGTCTCATTGCAAGCGTCTAACTGCAAGGATGACGTATGGCGGAAGGGACAGGCGCTCCAAAACCTGATTTCAGAAATGGATTTTCGGTGCGGGACCTTCCCGATGGTGGAATGGCTCTGGGACAGGTCGATGCCGAAGACGTGATCCTGGTGCGCCGTGGTGGCGAGTTCTTCGCGGTCGGCGCGGTCTGTACCCACTATCACGGGCCGCTTCCCGACGGTCTAGTCGTTGGAGACACGGTGCGCTGTCCGTGGCACCACGCATGTTTTAGTTTACGAACTGGGGAAGCACTGCGTGCGCCGGCGCTGGACCCGATCTCCTGCTGGCGAGTCGAAAAGGTGGGCGACAAGGCGTTCGTCCGGGAGAAGCTCGCTCAGCCTGCTGCGAAAACCGCGGTCGTTTCCTCGAAGTCTTCTCCGAACTTTTCTTCGACCTCTTCTCCGAACTCTTCCTCGAATTCTTCCTCGAACTCAAGGGCTCTACCCACCTCGGTTGTAATTGTCGGAGGCGGCGGAGCTGGGTTAGCCGCGGCAGACATGCTCCGTCGTGAAGGCTACGACGGTACCCTGACCATGATCAGCGCGGATGATTCGCCTCCGTATGACCGGCCGAATCTTTCTAAGGATTTCCTCGCAGGCACGGCGCCAGACGATTGGATTCCACTGCGATCCTCTGAATATTACAGCGACCGGCGGATTGACGTCGTGCTCGGTTCGCGGGTGTCGACGCTTGATATCCAGCAGAGGCAGGTCAAGTTGGAGAACGGCAAGACGTATGAATTCGGAGCGCTCCTGATCGCAACGGGCGCCGATCCTATCAGGCTACAGATCGAGGGCGCTACGGATGCGCAAATTCATTACCTCCGCACATTCGCAGACAGTCGAGCAATTGTTGCGAAAGCTGCATCGGCCAAGCGCGTGGTTGTCGTCGGAGCGAGCTTCATTGGGCTTGAGGTTGCAGCATCGCTGCGCGCACGCGGCATCGACGTAGATGTTGTGGCGCCTGACAGCCTGCCCCTCGAACGCGTAATGGGGCCGGATGTCGGCCTCTTCTTGCGGGGACTTCACGAAAGCCACGGTGTTGTTTTTCACTTGGGCTCGACGGTTAGCCGCGTCAACGGACGGTCCGTCACATTGAGCAGTGGAACGATTCTGGATGCGGACTTCGTGGTTCTGGGTGTTGGCGTGCGTCCGTCGATTGCCCTGGCGGAGCGAGCCGGCCTGGCCATTGACCGCGGTATTGCAGTCAACGAGTACCTAGAAACGAGCGTGCCAGGCATTTTCGCTGCAGGCGACGTCGCGCGGTGGCCCGATCCGCATTCCGGGGAACGAATTCGCGTTGAGCACTGGGTGGTTGCCGAGCGTCAAGGCCAAGTGGCGGCGAAGAACATCCTCGGCCAACGGGAGCCGTTCACCGCGGTGCCGTTCTTTTGGAGCCAGCACTATGATGTCGCGATCAACTACGTCGGCCACGCTGAAAACTGGGATGCTGCAGAGATCGAGGGTCAGCTCGATCGGCGGGACTGCGCTGTCAATTACAAGCGGGGTGGTCGTATCCTCGCCGTGGCGACGATTTCACGCGATGTGCAAAGTCTGGAGGCGGAAGCGGCAATGGAATCCGGGTAGCGTGTGTTAAGATATTCCTCGCACAGCGCGCGGAAATTTATCGGCGGTCTGGCAGTGACAGCTGCCATCGTAGGCATTAGCGTCGAAGGGTGCGCTGTATGCGAAACTCGCAAAAGCCTTGTCCAGCAGGGTTTTCCGGCAAAGTTGTTGTTTGGCGAGTGGGGACGTAGTTCAGTTGGTTAGAACGCTGCCCTGTCACGGCAGAGGTCGCGAGTTCGAGTCTCGTCGTCCCCGCCATTTCTTCCAAAAGAGTGTCCTGATTTCTCTGAAACCAAGGAGGGCGCAATTTTGCACCCTTTTTGCACCTCGTATTGTCAATTAGAGGCGCCCCGTGAATCGGTTACGTAGTACTTATAGGTGTGCCCGATCCGCTTCGGACTCGTCTTCAGAGGAGGTCACATTGAACTGGAACAAATGGATTCGGCAGACCCACCGCTGGCTGTCCATTGCCTTTACGCTGGCCGTCATCGTCAACGGCGTCGCCGTGGCGCGGGGGAGATATAGCTCCAGGATGGGCCTCTTGGCGGTGTTCGTGCTCGCCTTGCAGTTTTTCACCGGTCTGTACTTGTTCGTGCTGCCGTATGCCACCAAGTGGGGCAGCGGCCGACGCACCGACTGAACGGGCGACCAGGCTGTTTAGGTCGTAGGACGGGTGGCTCTGGACCCTAGCGTCGGCGATGAGAGAATCATCCTCTAGCTACTTGCAATCGACCTTGTTGTCCTGCGCGGCAGCGATCTGCCACTTACCATCGCGCTTCAACCAAGTATCGGTCCAGACCTGGCACTGCTTCGCGTCTGGATGCGTCTTGTCTTTGCCGATGGCGTGCTCGCTGCCGTAAATGATGGCCACGTCTTCGCCGAAGAAGTGCACCTTGGCATCGTCGAGTGCGCAGCCGTGCGCTGAATGTGGACCTTTTTCATCGCGCAGCTCATCCTCTTTGTTGTAGCGCTCGCCGCCGGTGCTGGTGCCCTGGAAATCGTCGGCCAACAACTCAGAGATAACTCCGTTATTCGTGCAAACGCCTTCGGCGTGAAAACGCGTTAGTCCCCATGGCATGAGGACAATCTAGTTTTGTTCGCCGGACTAAGTCTGGGACGTGAACATCCCCACTCAAGCCAAAACCGGGCTTGAGTGGGCCACCCGCCAGACGGGTGGTCCACTTCTCCGAAATCATAAACAAACGGGGTGCCCCATTTCTCGCGTTCTTTGCGAGAAGTGGGTCGTAGGGGAGGCGGCGGAGGAAGGGGTTCGTCTTTCACGCGGTTGGCGGTCGGATCTTCATCTTGAGGACTTGCCAATCATTCACCACTACTGGACCCGGCTCGCCGAAAGCGTATGCGCGATAACTACTCCAGCGCCAGAGTTCTGGTGTGGTCACCAGTCCGCGTTTGACCGGATTACTGTGGATGTAACGTAGTTTTTCGACGCGCTGGCGGCCCCTCCCAGATGTTGAAGTCGTAGAACCGCTTCTGCCAGACGTGCCGCGGAAGATGTTTCTTATCCGATAGCGTGGTGGAGAAAACAAACTGGGTGCCCCAAGTGTTTATGATGCTCGGAGAAGTGGCCACCCGCCGAAGTATGCGAATGAGTGTGGCCCCCGCGTTTTACCTGGGCCACCCGCCCGCGGCGCTCTGAACGGCACGAGACAAGTCATTTCTTTTTGATTCTAAAAAATCGTACCGCGTTTATGATTGTCTTTGTGCCTTTGAGTTTGTCGGTGACTGCCTCGATGAGAGCATCTCCGAGAGCACCGGCGCCCAGCTTGTCGCTTAGCTTCCAGTGCACTTCGTCGTCTGGCGTGTTTTTCGCGACATCGATGATCACCTCGAAAAACGATTCGACGGATTCGATCGCCTTCTCGCGCAGGGCGCTCTCAAGCTCGAACTGGATGAGGGAGTCGAAGTCGAGGAACGCCTTCCGTTTGCCGGTCTGTTTTCCCACGCGCAGGAAGCCTCGGCAAAGAATGAGCGGCGTGTCGCCCCGGTATTTCCAGTTGGATTCGTGCTCAATGGCCTCGATGGTTTTCACGAAAATAGGTTCATGGAAGCTCTGCTCGGGATCAAGGACCGTGGTGTAGCCATCGGCGTCGGCTTGCTCGTCGCCTATATAGCCAATGAAAAAGAAGGTTACGTGGTCTCTCGATCGATAGTTCCAGTAGTTTACGAGCGGCAAGATCTCGGACTTCGTGAACGGCGTTCTCGCATTCGCGAAAACAAGCACGGCGAGGCCCGACGTTTTCCCGGCTGCGGTCAGGTCTGCGGTCAACTTGTCTTGTATCTCGTCAAGGTCCGCAACGAAGTGAGTTTTCAGAATCTTGTTGAATTCGGGCATGGTGACCTCTCCTGGTTCACTGGATGAAAGGACGAAATCAACAGCACTGCCTGTGGGGAAGAAACCGGTCACTCGCCCGAAGCCATCAGGAGCGGGCACTCGAATTGTGCAGCAGGATAATTAGAACTCGGGGTACGTCCCGTCTGTCCCCCGATTTCCGTATCCTACGCCCACTGGGGCGTGCTTCACAATATCTTCGCCCATGTGTTCAAGTGCCGACCCTTGGCTTGAAGGACAATGTGGGGACAGACGGGACGTTCACCAGTTTTTCTTTCGGCTCAGACGCGTGAAGAAACCGGGGTACGTCCCGTCTGTCCCCACATTTCCCCACATTTCGCCCCCATGTCATCGGTCCCCCTCTGGAAGCAGCGCAATCTCAGTGGGTGACATTCTTCGCACGTCTACGATACGAAGCGGTTTGTCTTCCTTCGGTGTGATCCGCCATTGAACCGGAACTCCCGCGCCCAGTGGCCGAGGCTGCAACAAGACCATTCCGGTCACGTAAGGGTTATCTGTGTTGAGAAAATCGCGCTTGTTATAGACGCCCCAGACGACCGCGTCCGTTGTTTCGCAAGGTCGGTCGCAATTCGCCACAAACGCAGGTAGGTCCATCGAATGGTCTACGCGGACTTCTATCATCACCGCATTGTGCGCGAACTCTCCTGCAACGGGCTTCCATGAAACCTGTGGCTCTGGCGGACCACAATTGGTCGTCGCCTGATTGTTACTACCGCCCGCTTGAACAATCCCGCACGGACCTTGAGTGATATTGCCACCGACAGCACCGCTGCTCTCCGCGTGCTGTTCAATTGTGATTTTCTTTTTCGTTCCGCTCTGTTTAGGTTGAGTCGGAGGGTTGGAGTCAGGCCGTGGTTGGGATGAAGGTTTTTGTGGTCTTCTCTTCGAGAGAAGCCACTGGGGGCTTCTCATAACGGCGGGTGACCGACCAGACGATGAGTCCCACAATCACACCAGTTGCGATGAGAATTAGCGACTGCCCCCACCACATCTCCCACCAACTCTTCGCATTGAACTTGTCAGGCATATTATTCAATTGCTGCGACGAGAATCTTCACGTCATAGTCATTAAGGCTGTCGTCCGCCTCTACGTGAGATTGAATGCCGATACTCTTCAAAGCGGTCTGGACGAATCTGGCAACTTCTTTGCGTTGCGCACGGGCATAGATGTGAATACCCTTCGGCTCCGGAACCGGGAGTCCCTCATCCCCGATGTCAGTTCCGTGGATATTCTGATTTACACCCTGTCTATTCCAGCCCGCCTTAGCAAATGCGAGTAGCAGATTGTTGGCATCTTCTGAGGTGATCGAATCAGCATTTCTCACGTCAATGCTTACGTTCCAGCGTTGCGCCGACAACGATGTAGCAAGCTGATTTACCTTCTCCGGTGGCAACCTCGGTTGAGGGGCACAATTCCCGCCCGTCGCCTGATTATCACTCCCCCCGGCCTGCAAGACGCTGCACGGGCCTTGGTTCACCGAGCCGATGGCGGCGGTATTGTCACCGGCTGCATACGTACCATTCCCAGGCGTTTGGTTCTTGACAATAGGCTGTCTGCCCTTTTTAGCGGATGTCGTTGCGGGAGGTACGACAGGCTGATCTTTCGATTCTTTCTGAGCTGTGGGAACGTCAGTCGGTTTGGTGGTTTCTGTTGACGGAGCAGCCGCAGCGTTGGGTTTTGGAGCAGGCACGAGCGCGGCCCAAACAATGAGTCCAATTGTCACCAGCGACAGGAGGATTCCGCTCAATATCTTTCCTCTATCGGTGACTGTAACTGAGTGCGTGCCGTCGCTGACAGTCTTCTTACTTTCCGAAAAGAAATGAATGACCAGGCTGAAAGAGATGAAAGCGAGGCCGGAAGGCAATATACGGTCGGAAAGTGGTGACCCACGTACCGCAGCCGCAAAGACCGCCGCTAGAAAAAGAAAACCCAATCCTAGGAGAACCTTGGGTAATGTCCCCAATTCTTGGAAAGAGGATAGCGGGTTCCAATTTTCTGACATTTTTTACGTTTACTCCGGCGAGTTCTAGACAGTATACCTCTCGGCGAACACAGAGCGAAAGTGGTATTGAACAAATTCGGGGAGAGGCGGAACGTTCCCGGTAACTAGTTTGAATCACACCCCAAAGAGAACCGGAGGGCAGCACACACTTCATTCATCCGAACGGCACTAAGCTGGGCCACGCGTCTTCCCAATCGCTGTTGAGATACAGTGACCGCGTTGTGCAGGTTTACTGCGCAAGGGGACT
>Ga0193751_1000854_pt1 | contig 21100 bp, 17 predicted proteins | sample L1c2metaG_FD_143050 | JGI IMG/M metagenome (GOLD analysis project Ga0193751, IMG submission 143050) | Soil microbial communities from a riparian zone of the East river system, Colorado, United States - L1c2 | ecosystem: Environmental > Terrestrial > Soil > Riparian zone | place: USA: East River... | reverse complement strand
GCGCCGCTGAGGAACGAGGTGCCGAACAGCCCGACCTCGGCGATGTCCGCCGCGAGGAAACAGGAATACGTTGCGAGCAACGCCCAGCCGGCGAAGAAGCCGAAGCGCGCGCCGAGCGTCGCGCCCGCGAGTGCGTACGTCGACCCCGCGTGGTTGAAGTACCGCGTCAGGCGCACGAACGAGTACGAGATGAGCGCGATCGCTATCGCCGCAAACAGGAATGCGAGCGGCACCGCGCGGCCGATGATGCCCGCCGGCGCGACGCCGTTGAGCGCCATCGCGGCGGTCGGCGCCATGATGCCGACCGAGATCGCGATCGCCTCCCAGAACCGAAGCTCGCGACGCAGCTTCCCCTGCGATGGCTGTTCGTGCGCAGCCGCCGTGCTCGCCATGCTCAACCTCCTTCGAAGATCGATCCCGGGATGAACGAACCGACGACCCAGTTCGGGGCGTCGACGACTTCGTGAATGCGGAGATCGCACGCGACGCTCGCGACCGCGTAGGCCTCCTCGCGATCGAGGCCGTGCGCGTCTCCGAGCCACGCGATGGTCGCGCGCGCCGCGTCCTTTGCAGCTTCCATCAGGTCCGGCCCGACGCCCGTGCACACGTGGTAGCTCGTCTGCTCGTGCGCGGCGATCGCGCCCGCCGGCACGTCGTATTGCGGCGCGTCGACGCGCACGTCCTTCCGCACGCTGAGGCGGAGGACGACGTCCATCGCCGTCTCGATCGCGGTGCCGCACACCTCGCCGTCGCCCTGCGCGGCGTGCGTGTCGCCGAGCGAGAAGAGCGCGCCCTCGACGCCGACGGGCAAGTAGAGCGTGACGCCGGGGTTGAGGTGCTTCGTGTCCATGTTCCCGCCGAAGCGGGAGGGAGGCACGATGGAATGCTGTCCGGGTTCCGGTAGCGCGACGCCGAGCGTGCCGGGGAACGGACGGAACGGAAGCGACACGCGATCGGAGAACCGCACGCGGCCGGCGGCGCCGTCCACCTCCGAGATGCGCAGCCACGGGTCGGGGAACTCGTTGGCGAGCAACCCGAAGCCAGGGATAATCGCCGTCCAACCCCAGCTCTGCGGACGGAACTCGAGGAGCTCGACCGCGAGCGTGTCGCCGGGCTGCGCGCCTTGGACGAAGATCGGCCCGCTGACCGGGTTGACGTGCGAGAAGTCGAGCTTCGCCACGTCCTCGGTGCCCGATGCACCGTTGATCTGCTCGTCCGAGGCGTCCCGGACGTGGAGAAGCACGGTCTCGCCGGACTCGATCTCGAGGGCGGGCTCGAACGAGTTGTCCCAGGCGTACTCGAAGGCGTCGGAGCGCAGATCGTGGAGCGAGCCCGCCGGCATCCGGCGATTCTCTTACCAGGGGGGTGGGTTGTAAACCCAGCGGCCCGCGACCATGGTCGCCACCACCTGGACCTCGGGTAGCTCGTCCGGCTCGATCGCCAGCGGGTCGCGGTCGAGGACGACGAGGTCGGCGGCGCGGCCGGGGAGGAGCGTCCCGCGCGCGCGCTCGTCGTGCGAGAGCCAGGCCGGCGCGACACACGTCGCGTGCAGCGCCTCGTCGATCGTCAGCCGCTGGTCCTCGCGCCAGTGCCGCTGCACCGCCGCGACGACGCCGGCCCAGGGGTCGAGCTCCTCGACCGGCGCGTCGGAGCCGTTCGCGAGCAGCGCGCCCGAGTGCAGGAGCGACCGGTACGAGTAGACGCCGTCGAGCTTGTCCGGCCAGAAGCGCTTCGCGATGTGCTCGTCCGACGGCGCGTGCGTGAACTGCACCGAAGCCGCGACGCCGATCTGCGCGAAGCGCGGCACGTCCTCCGGCGTGAGGCACTGCGCATGCTCGATCCGCTGGCGCAGGCCGCGCGGCTGCCACACGTCGCGCGTCGCTTCGAACGCGTCGAGCGCTTCGCGGTTCGCGCGGTCGCCGATCGCGTGTACGCCGACCGGCCAGCCCGCTTCCGCCGCTGCGCGTACGATCTCGGCCAGCTCCTCGCCGCTCGTGATCTGGATGCCGCTCCCGTCCATCATCCAGGCGGTCTGCGACCCGAGCGTCCCGTCCATAAACACCTTCAGGTAGCCGATGCGCAGGAGCGGCGAGCCGAAGCCGCTGCGCAGCGACAGCGCACGCAGTTCCGGCAGCTTCTCCGCGGGTACCGACTGCCACACGCGCAGCTGCGGATCGAGCTCTTGCCAGAGCCCGGCGGCGCCGAGCCAGCCGTCCTTGTCGTGCACGCACGTCACGCCGCGTGCGTGCGCGAGCTTCACGCCCGCACGCATCGCGTCAACGTACTCGCCGGCCGGCGTGACGAGATAGCGCTCCTTGAACCGCCACGCCGACTCCTCGCGAAGCACGCCCGTCGGCTGGCCCGCGGAGTCTCGCTCGACGACGCCGCCCTCGACATCGAGATCGCCGCCCGCCTTTGCCAGCGCGGCGGAGTTGAGCCAGAGCGAGTGGTAGTCCTTCGAGATCAGCGCCGCCGGCCGCTCGCCCGTGACCGCGTCGAGATCCTCCCTGGTCGGCTCGCGTCCTTCGGGCCACTCGCCGCTGCGCCAGCCGTAGCCGCGCAACCAGGTGCCAGGCACGTCGGCCGCCTCGATGCGGGCGAGCGCCTCTGCGAGCGACGCGCTGCCGTCGAGCTTCACCTCGTGCTGCGCGATCGCCCAGGTCGGGAAGTGGACGTGCGAGTCGGTGAAGCCGGGCAGGACGCAGCGGCCTCCGAGGTCGACGACCTCGGGAGAAGCGAGCGCCGTCTCGTGCGTGCCGACGCCGCCGGCGATCCGCTCGCCCGCGATCGCAAGCGAGCGGGCGAGCGGCAGCGACGGGTCGAGCGTGCGGATCGTGCCGTTTTCGAGGATCATGCCCCTATGTTCGACCACGTCGCCCTCAACGTGCGCGACTACCGCGCGAGCAAGGCCTTTTACGAGCAGGCGCTCCAGCCCCTGGGCTACCACCTGATCAACGCCTCCGAGGACAGGCACTCGGCCGCCTTCGGCACGGACGAGCTCGAGTTCATCATCAACCAGCGCGAGCCGTTCGGCACCGGCACCCACGTGGCGTTCACGGCCGCCGACCGCGCGACCGTCGACGCGTTCTATGCCGCCGCGATCGCCGCGGGCGGCCGCGACAACGGGCCGCCCGGGTTACGCCCGCAGTACAACCCGACGTACTACGGAGCGTTCGTCCTCGACCCCGATGGCAACAACATCGAGGCCGTTTCCCACACCGTTACTTGACGGTGACGATCAGCCGGAGAACGTTGTCCGGGCCCTTGGTGACAATGCCCTTCATGTAGTCGTCGCCGGGCTTCGTGCCGAACACGTACGTGCCCGGCTTCGTGAGGCGGAAGGCCGTGTGCGCGCCCATCTTGGCCAGGCGTGCGCCGAGGATCGTGACCTTCGGCCCCATCAGCTGGACGAGGATGTGCGGCATGACGTCGTTGTCGGTGAACTTCAGCGACGTGCCGGCCGTGACAGTCAGGCGCTGAGTCGGCTTGTAGGCGCCGTTGCCGATCGCCCACGAGTGGCAGCCGACGGCCTGGTGGCGGATGGTGATGCCGACGGTGCTGGAGGCGGCGGCCTGGCCGGCGAACACCGCGGTGGAGGCGCCGATTGCGAGCAGAACGAGGAAAGTCTTCATGGATGGGACTCCTTTTCGGTTTCACCCATCGTGCGGGGCGCCCGGCGGGCCGGAATCGGGCCTTCCGCGGAGCCGCCCTGCGTAGCTTTCCGCGCGCAGAAATAGAATTGCCGCATGCCCTGGGACGCCCTGAGCGACGAGCAGCGCGAGCTGCGTGACCTCGTCCGGACGCTGGCCCGCGAGCGGATCGGGCCGCGGGCCGCCGAGATCGACGCTTCCCACGAGTTCCCCTGGGACGTCGTCGAGCTCTATCGCGAGAACGACATCTTCGGCCTCTTCTTCGACGAGGCGCACGGTGGGCTCGGCACCGGGACGCTGATGGCGCTGATCGCGATCGAGGAGGTCGCGAAAGTCTGTGCCACGAGTGCCCTGATCCTCGCCGTGCAGGAGCTCGGTTCCCTCGGGCTCAAGCTCGCCGGCACCGACGAGCAGAAGGAGCGCTGGCTGCCGCGGCTCGCGAGCGGCGAGTGGTTGTGCGCATATGCGCTCACGGAGGCCGGCTCAGGCTCCGACTCGGCGGCTATGCACACGACCGCGACGCGCGAGGGCGACGAGTACGTCCTCAACGGATCGAAGCGCTTCATCACGAACGCGTCGGTTGCTCACGTGTACACGCTCTTCGCGAAGACGGATCCGTCCGCGGGACACTTCGGCATCTCGGCATTCATTGTCGAGGCGGACGCGCCCGGCTTCGAGGTGACGCGCCTGGAGCCGAAGATGGGCATCTCCGGCTCGACCACGGGCGAGCTCGCGTTCGACGACTGCCGCATCCCCGCCGCGAACCTGCTCGGCGCTGAGGGTGACGGGTTCAAGATCGCGATGCGCATTCTCGACCGCTCGCGTCCGGGCGTCGCGGCGCAGGCGCTCGGCATCGCGCAGGGCGCGACCGACTACGCGCTCGACTACGCGAAGACGCGCGAGACGATGGGCAAGCCGATCGCGCAGCACCAGCTGATCCAGGCGAAGCTCGCCGACATGGAGACCGAGTGCGAGGCGGCGCGCGGCCTGCTCTACCGCTTCGGCCGCATGGTCGACGACGGCGCCGACGATGCGGAGCTGACGAAGGCGTCCGCGATGGCGAAGCTCAAGTGCGGCGACGTCGCGATGGCGGTCACGACCGATGCGGTGCAGATCCTCGGCGGCTACGGCTACATCAAGGAGTACCCGGTCGAGCGCTTCATGCGCGACGCGAAGATCACGCAGATCTACGAGGGGACGCAGGAGATCCAGCGGCTCGTGATCGCGCGCGAGATGGTGAAGGAGTCGCGCGCGTTTCTGCTCGCCGGCGTCACATGATCGCCTGACGCGATCTTCGCAGGCCTCTCCTGACGTTTTCGCAGGGGTGTCCCAGGTCGGCGCACGACGCTGGTCGTGTACCCGACCGAAAGGAAGATGCATGTTCCACAACCTCAAGAAGACGGCCGCAAGCGTCGCCGTCGTCGCGGCGATCGCTGTGGGCGGCGCCGCGATCGGCAGTGCGGCGACGTCGTCGAGCACGACCACAACCACGACGACGACCTCCGGCCCGCCGGCGGCGTCGAACATGCCGGCACACGGGACGGCCGCGCACGAGAACGCCGAGAAGGCGGTGTCCGGCGACGCGGCGGCGAAAGCACAAGCCGCGGCGGTGAAGATCGTCGGCGGCGGCACCGCGGGAGCGGTGACGACCGACTTCTTCGGCAGCGGCTTCGAGGTGACGGTCACGAAGTCCGACGGCACCTCCGTCGAGATCCACCTCGACAGCTTGTTCACCGAGCTGCAAATGCCCGGCGGACCCGGGCACTAATCCGCACCTCCATTCCCCGGCACGCAGCCGACGGGTAGCGTGCCGGGGATGAGGCTCGACGGAATTCACCACGTCACGTGCATCACGGGCGACGCGCCGCGCAACGTCGAGTACTACACGGGCACGCTCGGCCTGCGGCTCGTGAAGAAGTCCGTGAACCAGGACGACCCGACCGTGTACCACCTCTTCTACGCCGACGAGGAGGGCACGCCAGGCTCGGACATCACGTTCTTCGAGTACCCGGGCGCCGCGCCCGGTCGCGCCGGCTCGGGGATGATCCACACCATCGTCTGGCGCGTCGCGTCGGAGGAGGCGGTCGACTTCTGGCGCGACCGCGTGGGCAGCGTCCCGTTCACGGATCCCGAGGGGCTGCGGCACGACCTCGTCGTGTCGAGCGTTCCCGATCGCCCGCTCGTCGCCGACGATCCGGAGATCTCGCACGAGCTCGCGCTGCAGGGCTTCGAGGGCGTCCGCGCGTACGCATCCGACCGCGACCGCAACACAGCGTTCCTCGACGCGCTCGGATTCGAGAACGGCGAAACGCGCGGCGAGACGCGCGGCGGCTGGATCCACTACGAGGAATCGCCGGGACCGGGCGCGCCGGGTGCAGGCACCGTGCACCACGTCGCGTGGGCGTGCCCGACGGACGAGCAGGAGGCATGGCGCACGCGCGTCGAGGAGGCCGGCGGCCGGCCGACGCCGATCATCGACCGCTTCTGGTTCCACTCCATCTACTTCCGCGAGCCGAGCGGCGTCCTGTTCGAGATCGCGACGCTCGGCCCCGGCTTCGCCGCCGACGAGGACCCGGCGCACCTCGGCGAGGCGCTCATCCTTCCGCCCGACTTCGAGCACCTGCGCGCCGAAGTGGAGCCGAAGCTGACGCCGCTGCCAGACCCTAGGCAGGGTCGAGCCGGTACAGGCTCCCGTCGTTCGTGACGAGATAGACGCGGCCGTCAGGCCCCTCGCCGAACGACGTCGGCTTGTCCACGTGCAGCCCGAGGTCGCGGTTGTTCTGCGCCTCGCCGTTCGCGTACGTGAACGCGCGCAGCTCGCCGTCGCACAGGTCGGAGTAGAGGAAGCTGCCCGCGAGGGACTCGAGCCGCGGGTCGTGGACGACGACGCCGCCGATCACCGCGCACCGTCCCTCGTGCGGGTACGTGAGGACGGGCGCCGTGAACTGCGACGGGTCCGGGCACTGCACCGTCGTCGGGTCGACCTGCGTTCCCTCCACGCACGGCCACCCGAAGTTGAGTCCCTGGTCGGCGAGCCGGACGACGTCGATCTCTTCCTGGTCGTTTTCGCCGACGTCGGCGATGTAGTACAGCCCCGTCTTCGTGTCGATGTAGTCGCGCCAGGGATTGCGCAGGCCTTTCGCCCATTGCTCGGCCGCGCCGGTGACGGGATCGACGCGGACGATGCCGCCGAGCATGCTCGACGGATCCTGCGCGTACTGGCCGATGACGGTGTACGTGCCGTTGTCGCCGTCGCCGATCGGGACGTAGATGTCTCCGTCGGGGCCGAACGCGATGTCGCCGCCGCGGTGGTTCGCGCCGGGCGTCGCGACCTGGAGGACGGTGTGCACGGATTTCATGTCGACCGCCCAGTCGTCGTCCATCGTTGCCGAGACGAGCGTGTCCTCGCCGCTGCCCTCGTCGGAGATGTAATAGAAGTAGACCGTTCGGTCCTGCGCGAACTCCGGCGAGAACGTCATGTCGAGGAGCCCGTTCTCGCCGTCGTCGCGAATGTCGCTGCCGAAGTCGGCGACAACGTCCTGCGTCGTCCCGTCGAGCATGAGCACTTTCCCGTCCTGCTCGACCGCGAAGACGCGATTCGCGTCCGTAGGCGCGACCGCGACGTCGGTAAGCGGCCCGAGCCCGGACGCAAGCTGCGTGAACGCGAGCTTCTGCGGCGCCGGCGGAGACGGGGGAGAGGCCGCGGCCGCGGTCAGCCGGCCACCGCGATGGGCCGCGGTGCACCGGTAGCCGTAGCTCCCGGCCTTCGCGAAGTCGACCGTGAGCGTCGCCGTGCGGCCGGGGCGCTGGAGCCGCGTGCGCGAGCCGGCCACGACGAAGTCGTCGAAGCTCGAGCCGCGGTTCGAGACGACGAAGGTGACCGGCCCGACCGGAACGGTCTTCTGCGAAAGGACGCAGCGGCCGCCGCCGACGGTCACCTGCACCGTCGGCGCGGGATTCTTCGCCACCCCCACGACAGCCGCGAGAGCGGCGGCCATTGCCATCGTTGCCCGAACCACGGCGGGATTCTGCGCATTCCGATGTAAGTGCGGCCTAAGAACCGTTCTACGGGTGGAGCGAGGTCGTGTCCACGACCTCGAAGTCGCTGCCCGTGATGCGGCCGATCGTGTGCAGCGCGTCATTCGACCAGTGCGGGTCCGGCGCGCCGCTGATGTACCAGTTGGATCCGTTGTCGGCGAGGATCATCCCGTACGTTTTCAGCGCCTGGAGGACGATGCGAGCTTGGCGAGGGAAGCCGGAGATGTCGACGCTTGCCTTCAGCCGGACGCGCAGGCCCATCGGCGGCAGCGAGGGATCGTTCGACGACGACGCGTAGTGGCGCGCGGGATAGACGTAGGCGCGGCGGGTGTGCTCGGCGGTGAACCGGAGCGCGTGGTCGATCACGCCGCGCGCGACCTCGTCGTAGCGTGCGAGGCCGGGGAAGATCGGTAGCCCGGCTGCGTCCGCCGACGTCCAGCCCGCGGGGCGCAGATGGTTCGACCGGAGATTCCAGGTCGCACCCGAGCCGGCCTTCCAGCTGCCGCTCGACTTGGGGTAGAGCGCGAAGAGCTCGTACAGGCGGCAGGCCGATTTGTCGACGAGGATCGCGTGCCGGTCGCCCGTCGATGCGCGTCCGCCTTCGATGTGTACCGTCTTCGGGATCGGATACGCAACGTGGTCGGACTCATCCGAGTAGTCGAAGGTGACGTGCGAGCGCGGCGTCGTCTTGGACACGACGTCGAAGGGGATACCGATCGGCTGGCCGTCGTACAGGCCGGACCCGAAGTCGGGATGGAGCCCGGTGTCGAGCCCGATGGACGCGATCATCTGCGCCGAGTTCGCTGCCACGGGGAGCGTGTCGACGCGCTCGTTCCACGCGTTGTTCGCCGGGAAGATCGGGCACGCGGGCGCGCCCGGCAGCCGCAGCGCCTGCGCCGACCAGCCGCCGAGCAGGAGGACGACCGCGCCGACGACGACGACGGCTCGCGTCACGCCGCCGGTAGGCGCACCGTGACGCACGTCCCTTCGCCCTCGCGGCTCGCGAGCTCGATCGTGCCGCCGTGCTGGTCGACGAGCGTGCGCGTGATCGCGAGGCCCAGCCCGGTACCGGGCACGGCGAGATCGTTCGCGGTGCGCGCGCGGTAGAAGCGCGAGAACACGTGCCCCTGCTCGTCGGCGGCGATGCCGATCCCGTGATCGGTGACGACGATCGAAGCTGCGCCGCCGTCGTTCTCGACCACGACGTCTACGAGACCCCCGTCGCGGCTGAACTTCACCGCGTTTGAGAGCAGGTTGTCGAGCACCTGGCCGATTCGCCGCTCGTCTCCGAGGATGGTGGGCACGTCGTTCGTCTTGAGCTCGACCCGGACGTGTTTCTCACTCGCCCACGGACGTACGGCCTCGACCGCGCGTTCGGCGACGACCGCGAGATCGATCGGCTCGTGCTTGAGGTCGACTCGCCGGGCCTCGATCTGCGCGACGAGTAGGAGATCCTCGACAAGGTGATGGAGGCGCTCGGCGCTGCGACGGATGACGTCGAGATACGTGCGCCCGGTGTCGCCGATCCGGTGCTCCTCGTCGTGGAGCATCTCGAGGAAGCCCGAGATCGACGTGAGCGGCGTCCGCAGCTCGTGCGACACGGTCGCGACGAACGCGTCGCGCATGCGCTCGAGCTCCTTGTCCGCCGTCACCTCGCGCAACGTCCAGATGCGGCCGACCGGTCGGTTGCGTCGGTCGCTGACCGGCGACGTATAGCCGCGGAACACGCGCCCCGTGCCCTGGAGCTCGAACTCGTCGGTGGTCGCCCGACCAGGCGACTCGGAGATCTCCAGCATGCGCTGGCGGTAGCGCTCCGGATCGGCGAGCTTGTCCGCGACCGCGAGCAGGCGTTCGACGACGGTGCCGTCGGGCGGCATGCCGAGGTCGATCGCCATCCGGACGAGCGGCTCGTTGACGATGAGGATGTTGCCGTCGACGTCGGTGAGGCAGATCCCGTCGATGGTCGCGTCGATCAGCGCGCGCTGCCGCGCGACCGTCGTTGCCCGGGCGCGCTCGCTCGTCCGGAGCTGGCTGCCAACGACGCCGGAGCCGAAACCGAGGACGCAGAGGATGCCGACGCGGACGATCGTCTGCGCTGCGGTCGGGTGCGTCGAGTCGGCCGCTGCGGCCGCTATCCAGAGGCCGCCCGCACTGCCGCCCGTGACGACGCCGGCGGCTGCGCCGCTGTCGACGCCGATGAGCATCACCCACGGCGCGAACACGATCACACCGGTGAGCACGCTCGAGTCGGTCAGGACCACAACCGCGAACGTGAGCAGCATTCCCACGACCGAGATGGCCGCGACGACGAACCGGCGGCGAACGAGTGTGCGCCTCATGCGAGTTGCACGGGCGGGTACTTCGCGCGCACTTCGTCGATGAACGCAGCCAGCCGCTCGGCGAGCGCGGCATCGGCGATCTCGAGGACGTTCTCGGCGTTGAGCTCGCCCGAGTGCGAGAGGTTGAAGCTGCCGACGAAGACGACGTCGTCGGCGACCGTCACCTTCGCGTGCATGTAGTCGTGCACCGTCCCCGGCCCGTACGGCGTCGAGATCTTCCCAGAGAACGGAGCGTGCGTGAGCACCGCTCGCAGGAGCGGCTCCTTCCACGACGCGTTTCCGTTCTCGTTCCATTGATGGATGACTTCGAGCACCTGCGTCCGGTCGACGACGCCGGCGACGTCGATCTTTCCGTCCGTCACGACCTGCGCGAGCGTGGCGAGGATCGGCGCCGACGAGAGGACGGGCGACGCGATCCGAACGCGGCGCGTCGCGGTGCCGATCGCCTTCGCGATGCGATGAGCGAGCTGCTCGCCGCGGCCCGGGCAGAACCACGGCCGGATGGTGGTGTCCGACACCTGGAGCGGGGAGGTGTCGACCTTGCCGCTGTGCTGGACGTTTCGACCCGTCCAGAGCTGCTCGAAGTCCGCGGTGTAGCGCGTCGCGAGCTCGGGCGAGTCGACTGTGACGATGACGTTCTCCTCGCGCGTCCACGAGTCGCCGGTCCAGTTCGTCGATCCCGTCCATACCGATGCCGCGTCGCGGACGATGTACTTGTGGTGCATGAGGTCGGGGATGCCGGGGATGGGGGCGGTCGGGAACGGCAGCGACGCCATCAGGTCGGGATCGGTGCGCGGCGGCGGGGGCACCGGGACGTTTCTCGGATGGTCGACGTTGTACGCGAGCCGGAGCGCGACGCCGCGCGTGTTGGCGTCGCGGAGCGCCCCGCCGACGATCGCCGCGAGGTCGTCCGGCAGATTGAGGTCGTACACCGCGATGTCGAGCGTGTGCTGCGCCGCAGCGACGAACTCGGCCAGTGCGTTCGCGGTGTCGACGGCCGGCTGGCCGCCGTCGGTCAGTGTGCGGACTTCGATCGCTTGTACTCGCGCTTGGCGGCCTGGTAGTCGATGAGCGCCTGCGCGGAGTCGACGTCGCCGAGCGTCGGATGGTTCGGCGCCACCTCTCGGGCGACGTCGACGCCGAAGCGATTGGCGAGCACGGCCGTCATGCTCCTCACCTTCATGTCGCCGAAGCCCGGGAGCGCGGCGAGGCGCGTCTTCAAGTCTTCGCCACTCTTCGCGTCGCCCCAGATGCGCGACGCGTCGCCGCCGTACTCCTCCGCGACGTACGCCGCGAGGTCGTGGACGCGGGCGGCCATCGTGCCGGGGAAGCGGTGGACGGCCGGCTTCTCGCGGAACGCGGGCTCGAGATCGGTGCGGGCCAGTTCATTCGGGTCGAGCGTGCCGACGCGATGCTTGATCCGCAGCGGCCCCTGGAAGGCCTGTTGCACGGTGATCTGCTGGTCGAGCGCGAACCCGACGAGCAGCGCGAACGGGTCGTCGGCCAGGAGCTTGTTGGCCTCGTCGTTCTCGGTGAACCAGAGCCGGTCGGGCGCGGCCATGCTCGGATCCTATGACCTACTCTGCTCGTATGGCTTCTCTGGACGTCTTCAGCCCGGAGACGCGGGCCTGGTTCGAGCGCGAGTTCGCTGCGCCGACGCCTGCGCAGGAGAAGGGCTGGCCTGCAATCGCGTCCCGCAAGCACACGCTCATCCAGGCGCCGACGGGATCCGGCAAGACGCTCGCCGCGTTCCTGTACGCGATCGACAAGTTGACGCCGACGCCCGGCGCCGGCCTGCGCGTGCTGTACGTGTCACCGCTGAAGGCGCTGAACTACGACGTCGAGCGCAACCTGCGCGGGCCGCTCGCGGGACTGCGTTCGCAGCTGAAGGTTGCGGTGCGCACGGGCGACACGCCGCAGAAGGAGCGCCAGGCGATGCTCCGCGACGCGCCCGACATCCTCATCACCACGCCGGAGTCGCTCTTCCTCATGCTCACGTCGCAGGCGCGCGAGCTGCTGCGCTCGGTCGAGACGGTGATCGTGGACGAAGTCCATGCAGTCGCGGGGACGAAGCGCGGCGCGCATCTCGCGCTCTCGCTCGAGCGGCTCGAGCGGCTGGCCGGCGGTTTCCAACGTGTTGGGTTGTCCGCGACGCAGCGTCCGTTGGAGGAGATCGGCCGCTTCGTCGCCGGCGGTCGCCCAATCGAGCTCGTCGACGCCGGTGTGGCGAAGCAGCTCGACCTCGAGGTGGTTGTCCCGCTCGAGGACATGCGCGAGCCGACGGAGCAACACTCGATCTGGCCGTCCATCTACCCGGCGATGCTCGAGCTCGTGCGCGCGCACCGCTCGACAATCGTGTTCGTGAACAACCGCCGCCTCGCCGAGCGGCTCGCGCTGCGTCTGAACGAACTGGCAGAGGAAGAAGTCGCGCGCGCGCATCACGGCTCGCTCGCGCGCGAGCAGCGCGTCCTCATCGAAGAGGACCTGAAGGCGGGGCGCATTCCGTGCCTCGTCGCCACGTCGTCGCTCGAGCTCGGCATCGACATGGGCGCCGTCGACCTCGTCATCCAGGTGGAGTCGCCGAAGTCGGTGGCTCGCGGCCTGCAGCGCATCGGCCGCGCCGGCCACACGCTCGACGCGGTGTCGAAGGGCCGCATCTTCCCGAAGTTCCGCGCCGACCTGCTCGAGTCCGCGGTCGTCCTCCAGCGCATGCTCGCCGGCGCGATCGAGGAGACGCAGATTCCGCGCAATCCTTTGGACGTGCTCGCGCAGCAGATCGTCGCCATCTGCGCGGACGAGGAGATCGAGGTGGCCGAGCTGCACACGCTCGTGCGCGGTGCGTATCCGTTCGCGGATCTCTCGCGTGCGCAGCTCGAGAACGTCCTCGACATGCTCGCGGGCCGCTATCCGTCGGACGAGTTCGCCGAGCTGCGGCCGCGCATCGTGTGGGACCGCACCGCGGGCGTCATTCGCGGGCGCGATGGCGCGCGCCGTCTCGCAGTCACGAACGCGGGGACGATCCCGGACCGCGGCCTCTTCGGTGTCTTCATCGTGGACGGCGGCAGCCGCGTCGGCGAGCTGGACGAGGAGATGGTGTACGAGGCGCGCGAAGGCCAGGTGATCGTGCTCGGCGCGTCGTCGTGGCGCATCGAGGAGATCACGCGCGACCGCGTGCTCGTCTCGCCCGCGCCTGGCGTTCCCGGCGCGGTGCCGTTCTGGAAGGGCGAAGGCGTGGGGCGGCCGTACGAGCTCGGCGCGGCGATCGGCAAGTTCTCGCGCGAGCTGCTCGCGCAGCACGAGCCGAAGGTCGAGGGGCTCGACGACCGCGCAGCGTGGAACCTCATCGAGTACCTGCGCGAGCAGGAGCGCGCGACCGGCGTCGTCCCGTCCGACCGCACCGTCGTCGTCGAGCGCTTCCGCGACGAGATCGGGGACTGGCGCATCTGCATCCTTACGCCGTTCGGCGGCCGCGTGCACGCTCCGTGGGCGATGGCGGTGGCGGCGCGGCTGCGCGAGTCGCTCGGCGTCGACGTGCAGTCGATCTGGTCCGACGACGGCATCGCCTTCCATCTCCCCGAGTCGGACGCGCCGCCTACGACGGATCAATTGATCCTCTCGCCGGAGGATCTCGACGAGCTCGTCCTCGCCGAGGTGGGGCAGACGGCGCTGTTCGGCGCGCGCTTCCGCGAGAACGCCGCGCGCGCCCTGCTCATTCCGCGGCGCCGGCCGGGCGAGCGGTCGCCGCTGTGGCAGCAGCGGCTGAAGGCACAGAACCTGCTCCAGGTCGCGCGCAAGTACGCGAGCTTCCCGATCGTGCTCGAGACGTACCGCGAGTGCCTGCAGGACGTCTTCGACATCCCCGCGCTGAAGAAGCTGCTGCACGGGCTGCAGACGCGAGAGATCGATCTCGTCGACGTCGAGACGTCGAGCGCGTCGCCGTTCGCGTCGTCGCTCCTCTTTGACTACATCGCCACCTACATGTACGAGGACGACACGCCGCCCGCGGAACGCCGCGCGCAGGCGTTGTCGCTCGACCGCGACCTGCTGCGCGAGCTCCTCGGGCAGGAGGAGCTGCGCGAGCTCATCGACGTCGACGCTCTCGCAGACGTGGAGGCGTCGCTGCGGTCGAAGCCGCGCAACGCCGACGAGCTGCACGATCTGCTGCGGTTGCGCGGTCATCAGGTCGAGTTCGACGCGGGTTTTGCGGAGACGCTCGTGCGCGAGCGGCGCGCGTATCGGTTCGGCGATGCGTTGGCGGCCGCCGAGGATGCGGGCCGCTACCGCGACGCGCTCGGAATCATGCCGCCGTCCGGCCTGCCGGAAGTGTTTCTCGAAGGTGGGCCCGATTCGTTGCGGCAGCTCGTGCGCCGGTTCGCCAAGGGGCGTGGGCCGTTCACGACGGCGCAGGCGAACGCGGCCTTCGGTGTCGACGTCGAGGAGGAGCTGCGCGCGCTCGAGCGAGAGGAGCAGCTCGTGCGCGGCGAGCTGCGTCCCGGCGGAACGGAACGCGAGTGGTGCGATCCCGAGGTGTTGCGTCGCCTGCGGCGCGCTTCTTTGGCCGCGCTGCGCCGCGAGGTGGAGCCGACCGAGCAGGCCGCGTTCGGCCGCTTCTTGCCGAACTGGCACGGGATCGACCGGCGCGCGTCGCTGCGCGAGGCGCTCATCCCGCTGCAGGCGCTGCCGTTGCCGGTGTCCCTGTGGGAGTCGGAGGTGCTGCCGCGCCGCGTGCCCGACTACCGGCCGGAGCAGCTCGACCAGCTGTGTGCGTCGGGCGAGCTCGTCTGGGTCGGCGCGGGGCTCGACCGCGTTGCGGTGTTCTTCCGTGACGACGCAGTGCTGCTCGGCCAACCCGGCGCCGCGCCCGCGCCGGAGGAGCCGGAGCATGACGCGATCCGCGCCGCGCTGGCCGGCGGCGCGCTCTTCTGGAGCGACTTCGCCGACGACGCGTCCCTACCGGCCCTGTGGGATCTCGTCTGGGCCGGCGAGGTCACGAACGACGCCTGGCAGCCCCTTCGAGCCACGTCTCGGTACCAGGTACCGTCACAAAAGCGTCACGGCAGACGCTTCTCCCGCTCGCGCGCCGCAGGTGCGACGGCGACGCAGGGCCGGTGGTCGCTCGCCGCTCCGTTGTTCGCGGGCGAGCGCGATCCGCGCGCACTTGCAGAGCTTTTGCTCGAGCGCCAGGGGATCGTCACGCGGGATGGCGTGCGCGGGGAAGGCATACCAGGGGGATACGGAGCCGTGTACCAGCAACTGCGCGCACTCGAGACCCTAGGCACGTGCAGGCGTGGCTACTTCGTCGAGGGCTTGGGGGGCGCGCAGTTCGCGCTCGGCGGCGCGGTCGAGCGGCTGCGCGAACTCCGGCCGCGCGAGGGCGACGAGCCGGAAGCGTTGGTCTTGGCGGCCGCCGACCCGGCGCAGCCATACGGCGCCGCGCTGCCGTGGCCGAAGCGTTCAGGCGCTCGTGCCGCGCGGGTCGCCGGCGCGCACGTCGTCCTACTCGGCGGCGAGGCGGCGCTCTTCGTCGAGCGCGGCGGCCGCTCTCTCGTACCGCTGCGCGATCCGGACGAGGAGTGGCTGCGCCCCGCGCTCGCCGCTCTCGTCTCCCATGTGAAGCGCGGCCGCGCCGAACGCCTCGCGGTCGAGCGCTTCGACAGCGAGCCGATCGCGGACACGATGGTCATGCCGCTGCTCATCGAAGCCGGCTTCCTCGCCGGGCCACGCCGAGCCGTCCTCCGCGCATAACTCGTCACACAGACGTTTCGGTACCTGGTACCGGTCGTGGCTGCGCAGGACTAGCCGCGCGGCAGGACGAGGTCGAAGCGCGTGCCCCACGGGCCGGGCTCGTAGTACAGGTCGCCGCCGTGCGCGTTCGCGTACGCCTTCGCGATCGCGAGGCCGAGGCCGGTGCCCGCGCTCGTGCCGCCGTGCTCGAACCGCTCGAACAGCCGCGGCACGAGTTGCTCTGGGACGCCTGCGCCTGCGTCGGTCACCGTGATGCGCAGATGCCGGTCACGCGCTTCCGCGTGGATGTGCACCGGCGGCTTGCCGTGCTGCCGCGCGTTCGCGATGAGATTCGTCACAACGCGCTCGATCACGAGTGGATCGGCCACGACCGCCAGCGCGGGGTCGACGTCGACGAACACGTCGCCGCCGGTGACGAGGTCGGCGAGCGTCCGCTCGAGCACGATCGGCTGCGGTTGCACCTCGATCGCGCGAGCATCGAGCCGCGAGAGATCCAGGAGTTGCTCGATCAGTCGCCGCAGCCGGTCGCTCTGGTACCACGCCGTCTCTTCGAGCTCGGCGCGCACATCCGGCGCCAACTCGTCGCCGCGCGCACGCAATGTCGTGAGCAGCCCGTACACGCTCGTCGCCGGCGTGCGTAGCTCGTGCGACGCGATCGCGACGAAGTTCAGCTTCATCTGGTCGAGGCGCACCATCTCCTGGTGCACGCGCGCCTTCTCGATGGCGAGCGCCGCGCGCTCTCCGACGAGCTGGAGCAGCTCGACGTCGTCGCGCGTGAACTCGTGCGGCCGCAGCGTGCCGACGTGGATCACGCCGATCACCTCGTCGCGCACGATGAGCGGCACGCCCATCATCGACTTGATCCCCTTCTCGTGCAGGATCGGATTGAGCACGTGCGCGTGGTCGACATCCGGGAGGATGACCGGCCGCCGGTCGGCGGCGATGCGGCCGGCGAAGCCGCCGCCGACGGGGATGCGCACGCCCTGCTCGACCTCCTCCTCGATCCCGACCGCCGCCCGTGCAACGAGCTCGTTGCGCTCGGGATCGAGCAGAAGGGCGGCGCACGTGTCGACCCCGAGGATGTCCCGTGTCCGGAGCAGCAGTGCTTGGAGCAGCTCCTCGAGCTCGAGGTGCGCAAGCGCGACGTCGGTCACCGCCTGCACGGACTCGAGCTGGGTTCTCGCCTTCCGCTCCGACTCGAACAGCTGCGCGTGCTCGATCGCCATGGCAGCCCTGTCGGCGACGCGCTGCAGGAGCTCAGTGTCGAAGTCGCGCGGCTCGAGCGCCGCGACCCGCAGCTCCCCGAGCAGCACGCCGGAGACGTCGAGCTGGACGACGTACGTCGAGACCGTGTCGTGCAGCGGCCCGGTGGAGACGACCCGGTCGTGCTCCGGCGCGTGCACGACGATCGTGCACGAGTCGACGCCGAGGATCTCGCAGATGCGCGCGACAAGCGTCCGGAGCAGAACGTCGAGCTCGAGGTGAGCGAGCGCGGCGTCGGTGATCGCCTGTAGCTGCTCGCCCTGCCCGGACCCGGTGGAGGTTCCCATTTGCATCCCCGCGGGCCGTATCGCCGCTAAACCCTCCTTCCAAACCGGAAGGACCTAAATCGAAAGCAGCTTGTAGCCCATCCCGCGGACGGTCACGAGCCGCTGCGGCCGCGTCGGATCGCGCTCGATCTTGCGCCGCAGGTTGGAGACGTGCACCTCGCAGGCGTGCTCGTCGCCGACGTGCTCGCTCGCCCAGAGGTGCTGCATCAGCTCGCGCCGGGAAACGACCCGCTCGGGCCGCTCCGCCAGGAGCGACAGCACCTTGAACTCGGACAGCGTCAGTCGGACGGGCTCGCCGTCGACCGTCACCTCGTGGCGGACGAGGTCGAGATAGAGGCCGCCGAGCTGCCGCACCGCGGAGCCGCCGTTGGCGCGGTCGAGCTCGCGCCGGCGCAGGATCGCGCGGACGCGGCTGAGGAGCTCGGCGCTCGAGAACGGCTTCGTCACGTAATCGTCCGCGCCCAGCTCGAGGCCGAGCACGCGGTCGCGCTCCGCATCCCGCGCGGTCAGCATCACGATCGGCACGTCGCTCTCGGCGCGCAGCGCCCGGCATACCTCAGTGCCCGACATCTGCGGCAGCATCACGTCGAGGATGACGATGTCGTAGTCGCGTGCTCGCGCCGCCGCGAGCGCGCGCATGCCGTCGGACTCCTCGTCGACGTCGAAGCCTTCCCGGCGGAGCGTGAACGCAACGACGTCGAGGACGCCGGGATCGTCGTCGACGACTAGCACGGTGCTCACGCGGGCACCTGCTCGCGCACCTGCGCACGCTCGAGGACGATGCGCACGCGCGTGCCCTCGCCGGGCGCCGAGTCGAGCTCGATGCGGCCGTCGAGACTGCGCACTGCCTGCCGGACGATCGCGAGCCCGAGGCCGAAGCCGTCCGGGTCGCGGTCTGCGCCGCGATAGAACCGGTCGAACACGTGGCCCTGCGTGTCGCTACTCATGCCGATGCCCGTGTCCTCGACCTCGACGCGCACCGCGCTGCCTGCCGCATACGCGCGCAGGACGACGCGACCCTGCGACGTGTGCCTCGCCGCGTTCTCGCCGAGGTTGCGCAGCGCCTGCTCGAGCAGGTCGCGGTTCACGCTCGCGGCCAGGCCGGGCGTGCACTCGACTTCGACGACGACGCCGTCGCGCGGCCGCAGGTCGTCGGCCACCTCGCGCAGGATCGGCTGGAGGAGAGTCGGCTCCAGCCGCACGCGCTCCTGCCCCGCGTGTGCGCGGGCGAGCGCGAGCAATGCGTGTGCGAGCCGCGCCAGCCGCGCCGCCTCGCGTTCGATGTGCGCGAGGAAGCGGTCGCGCTCGTCGGGGTTCTCTTTCGCGCCGGCCTGCAGCACCTCGACCGCGCCGATGATGGTCGTCAGCGGCGTGCGCAGCTCGTGCGCCGCGTTGGAGACGAACTCGCGCTCGGCCAGCTCGCGCCGCTCCTGCTCGGTCAGGTCGTCGAGCACGATCAGCACCGTGTCGCCCTCCGGCTGGGCCGGGATGCCGACGAGCGCGAGCGCGCGTTCCTCGTCCGGCCGCACGTGCGCCTGCGCGAGCGAGGCATCCGCGTCGAAGAGCCGTTCGACGAACTCGCGCAGCGAGAATCCGTCCCACGGCTCCGGCAGCTGGTCGCCGGCGGCGAGCCGCACGCCGAGCAGCCGCCGCGCTTCGTTGTTCGCGAAGTTCACGGCAAGCTCCTGGTCGACCGTGATGACGCCCTCGTGCAAGCGCTCGAGCAGCATGCGCAGCCGGTCGCGTTCCCCCTCGATGTGACGGAACGAGCGGCGGAGCTGCCGCCGCATGCGCTCGAAGTTGTAGGTGAGCGTGCCGAACTCGTCCCGGAAGCGGAAGCGCAGCGGCGTCTCGAAGTCGCCGTGTGCGAGCGCCTCGGCAGCGAGCGACAGCCGTCGCAGTCGCAGCGCGATCAGCTGCGCGAGCAGCAGGCCGACGATGACGCCGACGACGCCGGCGATGATGCCCGCGCGCAGCGCCTGGTTCCGGACGATGGCGATCGCGGCGGCGACGTCCGGCCGCTCGCTCAGCGCAACGACCGCCTCGCCGGGCAGTGGCACGGCGGCGACGAACGTCTTTCCGTTCGTTGTTCCACCGACGGACTCCCGCCCGCCGAGCGCCGCTGCGACCGCATTGCGTTCGAGCCCGGCGGCCGGGACCGTGCGATAGACGTGCAACTGCACGTTCAGTTGTTTCGTCAGCCGCGCGAGACGGGCCGGCGTCGGATCCTTGGCGGCGAGCCGCGCATCGGCGAGCACGAGCGCCTGGGCATTGCCGCGGAAGGCGTTCTCCGAGCGGGTCGAGAACTGCGAGACGACGATCGCCGTCGAGGTGGCGGCGACGACCGCGAAAGCCGCCCCGAGCCACCAGCGCACGCCGATGAACCGGCGGGTCATGTCTAGATCGTAGGGTAGGCCTCGTGCCCGAAGGTGACTCGCTCCACCGGGCGGCGCTGCGGCTGCAGGTGCTCGTCGGCCAGAAGGTCGACGTTGAGACGCCCCATCCGCGCGCGGCCGCCAAGCGGCTGGCCGACCGGTTGGACGGTCTCGTGCTCGAATCGGTGGAGGCGGCGGGCAAGAACCTCCTCCTCCGCTTCCAGGGCGGACACGTCCTCAGAAGCCATCTGCGCATGACCGGCCGCTGGCGCGTCGAGCCGCGCGGCGCCCCTCGTGCCGGCCGGCCGTGGCTCGTCCTCCGCGGCGCCGAGCACGAGGCGGTGCTCTGGAACGGGCCGATCCTCGAGCTCGACGGCGCCGGTGGGCCGCGCATCGGCGCCGACATCCTCGACGAGGATCCCGCCTACGACGCGATGCTCGAGCGGCTGCGCGAGGCGTCCGAGCGGCAGGTCGGCGACGCGCTCCTCGACCAGCGCCTCGTGGCCGGGATCGGGAACATCTGGCGCTCGGAGGCGCTGTGGGAGGCGCGGCTCTCGCCGTGGCGGCCCGTCGCCGAGGTGTCAGACACCGAATTGCGCGCGGCCCTCGAGGCGGCCCACCGGCTCATGGCCGCGTCCGTCGCCGGCGCGCGCCCGCTGTGGCGCGTCTACCGCAGGACGGGCCGCGCCTGTCGACGTTGCGGCGCGCCCATCCGCGCGCATGCCCAGGGCGATGGCGCCCGCATCGCGTACTGGTGCCCCATCTGCCAGAGAGGAGGCAAGGAACCGAAGTCGTAAGCAGGAGGTCCATGAGATCGCCGCATCTCTACGAGACGCTGCGCCGATTCTGTCTCGGCGCCTTCGCCGTCTTCCACGGCGAGGACTTGCCGTTCGCGTTCGACGAGCACGCGCCGTCGTTCTACGAATACCGGCCGCTCGTGAAGGGCTTCATCGAGGGACAGGCCGAGCGGTTGCGCTCGCGCGCTGACGTGCAGGCAGCGCTCGACGATCTCGCCCGCGAGCCGCTCGCGCGCGTGTACAAGGATGCGTATCGCACCGTGCTCGTGCCGCTGCTCGTGCGCGTCGCGGAGGGCTGCGGCGGCTTCGACTGGGACGACGTCGCGTTCGATCGCGCGTACGAGGAGGCCGAGGCGCTCCTCTTCGGCAGCGGCCACGCGTACGGCGCGATCGCGCCGCTCGTCGGCCTCTCGTGTGGCAGCGACATTGAGCTCGGCCAGGGGATGCGCGTGCGCCAGAGTTTGACCGGCGAGTTCGCGGCGCTGTGGCCCGAGTCGTCGGGGCTGCTGCCGCGCGACTTCGGCCGCGAGGTCGACCGCGCGTGCGTGCTCGAGCTCGAACGACAGCTGGAATCCGGGGCGGAGGACGCGCCCGATGCGCCGGGCG
>Ga0193751_1000853_pt1 | contig 21108 bp, 14 predicted proteins | sample L1c2metaG_FD_143050 | JGI IMG/M metagenome (GOLD analysis project Ga0193751, IMG submission 143050) | Soil microbial communities from a riparian zone of the East river system, Colorado, United States - L1c2 | ecosystem: Environmental > Terrestrial > Soil > Riparian zone | place: USA: East River... | reverse complement strand
TTCCGCAGCGTGCCCGAACTGGTCGAGGCCATCGAGGACTATCTGTCCCATCACAACCGCCAACCAAAGCCCTTCATCTGGACGGCGAAAGCCGCCGACATCCTGGAGAAGGTCAAACGCGCGCGAGGCGCCTCGCCGCCAAAGATAACTTCTACTTCCTATGACGCACTACACTAGCGCATAGCCGCGGTGCAGCTACGCGTAGAACGTGAGCGAGTCCTCGAAGTGGCAGGCAGCGCGGGATTCTCCGATGGCGGCACCGACAACGGCAGGCACGTAGTGCGCGTCCGCCTCGGCGCCGTACAGCGCCTCCAGCGCCTCCGCGATGCGCGCGTGCAGCTGCACCCGCGCTGGATCCGATCGCTGGCCACGGCAGACTATCCACGCTCATGACAATCAGCACGCTGCTGGATTCGGCGATGCGATCTGAAAGTTGGCGCCATCATTGCGCCCTGCCCGACGAGTGTCAATGCGGCTGCGCTCCCGGCTGGCAGTGCCCGCCGGGAGCGCCGCCACCCGGCACGCAGCTATGATGCCTCCAGACTTGTCAGGAGGAGGCACGCATGGCACGACTCACGCCCATCATGAGCAAGGACCAGGTCGTCCCTGAGTATCAGAGCACGATCGAGACCATCGCCGCCGCACACGGCTCCATGCAGGGGCCCTACTCGATCATCAGCTACGCGCCTGAGCTGGCCGGGCGGCTTGCGCATGCCGGCACGCACATCCGTTTCGAGAGCCCGCTGGACGCCCGCATCAAGAACCTTGCGGCCCTAACTACCGCGCGCGAGTTCGATTGCCAGTACGTGTGGGGCGCCCAGTCGGGAGCCGCCCGGCGACAGGGCATCCCAGAGTCAACCATCGACGCGGTTCGCGCGAGGACTTCGGAGGGCATCCCGCCGGAGGATGCGCAAATCGTCGACTTTACCCAGCGATTGATCCGCAACCACCGGATCGACGATGCAACGTTTGAGGCGCTGAAAAAGCGCCTCGGCGAGGCGCTGCTCATCGAGTTGACCTGCACGATCGGCTACTACAGCATGGCAGCGATGAGCCTCAACGCCGCTGAGCTCGAGCCCGGACCGGGTGCCGAGGTGCTACAACCCCAGGGATCCTGGTCTACAATTCCCCCTTCCCTCGAGGGGAAGGGGGCAGGGGGATAGGTCTGCGCGCCCTTATGCCTCCAGGTTCTCGACCATGACGGCCGTCGCTTCGCCGCCGCCGATGCAGATGGCGGCGACGCCAAGCCGCCCGCCGGACCGGCGCAGCGAGTGGACGAGCGCACCCGTGATGCGTGCGCCCGAGGCGCCTATCGGATGCCCAATCGCGACCGCCCCGCCGTTGACATTGACCTTGGAGTGGTCGAGGCCGAGCTCGCGAATCGCGGCCATCGCAACGACCGAGAAGGCCTCGTTGATCTCCCAGAGGTCGATGTCCTCGACCCTGTGCCCAGTGCGACGTAACAGCTTTTGAATCGCGAAGATTGGCGCGGTGGTGAACCACTCGGGCGCCTGCGCCACTCCTGTCTGGGCCACGAGCCGCGCCAGCGGTCTGCGGCCAAGCTCATGTGCGAGAGCAGCACCGCAGACCACAAGCGCCACCCCGCCATCGTTGATCTTGCTGGCGTTCGCCGCCGTCACCGTGCCCCCCTCTTCAAACGCGGGGCGCAGCGAGGGCATCTTCTCGAGGGGCGAGGCAAATGGCTCCTCGTCCCGCTCAACAACGACCGGCCCGCCGCGTCGTTGCGGAACAGACACGGGTACTAGCTCGTCTCCGAGTACGCCGGCATCCGCTGCCGCCCGCGCCCGCCGGTACGATTCAAGCGCGTAGGCATCCTGTTGCTCGCGACTGAACTCGTACTTACGCGCGCACAGCTCGCCGCAGTTTCCCATATGGAAGTCGTTATAGACGTCCCAGAGGCCGTCGTGAATCATTGAGTCAACGAGTTTCGCGTTACCCATGCGCAATCCGGCACGGGCGCCGGGCACCAGGTACGGGGCATTGCTCATCGACTCCATTCCGCCGGCCACAGCAAGGCTGTAGTCGCCGCAGCGAATGTCGTTAGCCGCGTACATAATCGCCTGCATGCCCGAGCCACACACTTTGTGCACGGTCACCGTGCCGGCACCGCGCGGCACACCGGCGCCGAGCGCGGCCTGCCGCGCGGGTGCCTGGCCCTGACCCGCCTGGAGCACGTTGCCCATCAGCACCTGCTCGACGGAATCGGGAAGGACCTGAGCTCGCTCTATGGCCACGGCGATGGCGGCGGAGCCAAGCTCCGCTGCCGTCATCGGCGCGAGTGCGCCCTGAAAGCTCCCGACCGGTGTGCGTGCAGCCGAGAGGATCACGACCTCTTCCATCGTCCGTCTCCTTCCAGCACCTGCATGGTACTCACTTGGCAGGGCCTGGCCGCTTCGGCGATCAGCACCGCGATCCGCGCGGCGAGCCCTCAGACTTCCGGCTTGAGGCCGCATCGGAGGGCCTCCAATACCTGGCGATCTGTCGGGAACGCCAGCGCATCAGGCAGGGAGTCCAGCGGAAAATAACGCACATCTTCAAGATCATCGCCCGCCATCATCTGTCCGGCCTCGACGTATCCAAGAAACCAGATCCCGACGGTGTGCAGGCGCGGGTTGTGGAAGTTGGAGTGCACCGCGAAGACGCTGCCCAACTGGACGATCAGGCCGGTCTCCTCCTTGAACTCGCGCTGCGCCGCCTCCCGTACGTTCTCATCCCACTCGACGTAGCCGCAAGGGATGCACCATTGGCCGCGGTACGAGCCTGCTCGACGGCCGAGAAGCACCCTGTCTCCGTCTGTCACAACGACAGCGACACCGACCACTGGGTTTCGGTACTGTACGAAGCCGCAAGCATCGCAGACTCGACGAATGCGGTCCCCTCGTTGCGCGGAGGCGAGTGCCGCTCCACAGTAAGGGCAGAAGCGGAACGGGCCATGCGGCTCAAGCGCAGCCTCCGGGTCCGTCGCCGGCTGCTGACTACGGCTCACGCCGTATCGGCACCAGGAGCACTGGAACCGAAGCGGCGCGCAGGACTTTGTCCGTCGTGCTGCCGAGGTGCCAGAGCTGGCTCGCGGTCTCTCCATGCGAGCACTGAACCAGAATGCCCTTTTGGTCGGCACCGTACTCGACAAGCATCTGCGCGGCGTGACCGCGGAGCGTCTGATAGTCCGAGTCAACTGACTTAGGCAGCTGCTCAACGAGCCCCGCCAGATACGTGTTCGATCCCAGCTCGATCTCCTCATCCGCGGAGGGCGGGGCAAGGCCGGTAAATGCCGCAAACAGCTCGTTCGCCCAGGGTGCGACGCGAACCAATTTGACCGTCAGATGAAGCTGCCGTGCCAAATCTTGGGCAGTCTGCAGTGCAAGCTCCGCCGTGGACGATCCGTCCAACGCCACCAGAAGCGGTCCGGTCACCGGGGCCTGAACGTCGGAGGCGGGCGAAACGAATAGGGCCGCCTTCGAGAGCGTCCGCGACAGTCGCTCGGAGGTTCCGCCAAGGTGGTGCGCGTCACCGCCATGACCATACGTCGTCAACACAACTACGGAGACACCCTCGGACGCTGCAACGTCAGCTATCGTCTCGGCCGACTTGCCTTCATGGACATCGGTAGATACGGCCCTGCCTCCCGCACGCAAACGGGAGGCGAGGGACTCGAGATTGACACGAGCGGCCTCTTGAGACGTGTCGCCGCGTTCGCTGCTGTCGAGAACTGTCAATAGCTTCACGTCGGAGCGCAGCCGGTCCGCGAGCCACCCCGCGAACGGAAGCGCGGCCTCCGCAACGTGCGACCCGTCGAGCGGGACCAGTACAGCGCTGGTCACCCGCTGCGCTCATTGGCGGATGGCTCATTTCCGGTCTGGCCGGACGCCGCTCGCTGTGCCAGTATGTCACTAAATATGTGCACATACTTACTTGCGGAGACCTCCGGTGAGAAGTGAGCTTCCATGTGGCGCCGGCAAGCGTAGGGATCGATGGACCCGACCCGTCCGACGGCGGCCGTCATCTCGTCCTCAGTCTCGACCAGAAAGCCCGTCAGCCCATCGACAATAATCTCGGGCGCAGCTCCTCGACTGAACGCGACCACGGGTGTGCCGCAGGCTGCACCCTCGGTCATCACCAGCCCGAAGGGCTCCTCCCATTGCGAGGTAAAGAGGACGACTTGGGCGCCGGCGAGAAGCTCATACTTCTCGCTTGGCGAGATCTCGGCCAGCAGCTCGATATCCGGACCCAACAACGGCTCCACGTTCTCCTCGAAGTAGGGTCGCTCATAGGAGTTCACGCGCAGCGCCATCTTCAGCTTCATCCCCGCGGCTCGAGCGACTCGAATCGACGCCTCCGGATTCTTCTCCCAATCGCATCGACCGAGGAAAAAGGCATAGGGCTGCTTGCGCGACTCAAACGGCACGCTGGCGACATCGATTGGATTGTGAACCACCCCGGCGAACCGTATCGCGTCCGCTGAGCCGAGCAGACGGGTTGCGGCGTCGCGGAAGAGCTCTCGCTGTCGCTCGCTGATGCCGACGAAGCAATCTCCGGCTTTCGTGAGCTCCGCGTAGAGGCGCACAGCCCGTTCAACATTTGGACCGTGGACGGTCCGCACCACGGGAATCGAATAGTCGCCCGGGTGCGGCCAGTCCGTGTGGTCATGAACGATCTCTGCTCCCGCTTCCAGGGCAAGCCGAAACTGCTTCTTGGTGAGCTCTTCCGTCAGGGCATCGCGCTCGGTCTCCCCAAGCTCGAGCCCGACGTGCCGCTCGACAATTGGCAGCATTGGCACCTCCACTTTGGAATCACCGGGCGCGATCAGGACAACATCGTTGCCCGAGGCCTGGTAGCCCTTCGCGAGGTCAGCCACAACGATCTCGATGCCGCCATAGCCGATTGGAGGAATCGGATACCAAGGTGGTGCAATCAGTGCAATCTTCATCTTCCCTCACTCCAACCATCTCCCTTCGGGAGAGGCAGACAGGTTAACCCTCTCTCAATGCGAGAAAGCCTGGTTCTATCGACGCCGGTGCGGCGTCATGAGTGCGAGCAGAACTAGTCCGAATCCGGCGCCGGGCAACTCACTGAGAACGAAGACCGGCCAGGGATTGATGCCGGTCACCAACCAGTAGATGCCTGCCAGTGCCAGCATGAGACCCGCGATTGCTACGGCGCCCGACAGCAGTTCCTCCTGCAAACCAAGCCGTCCTCTGAAGCGACTCGGGCCTCAGCGGCCTCATACCCGCCGGCAGACAGGACCCCATTTCGATCCCTCAGCCCCCGGCTGGTCCCGCGGTGTGGCCCGGCCTCGTCATCTCCTCCGGATTCAGCACGCTGTCCAGCTTGTCCGCGGCCAATAAGTTCTGCTCCAGCGCGATCTCCCGCACCGTAGCACCTCGTTTCGCAGCCACTTTCGCCACCTGTGCGGCAGCGTCGTAACCGATCTCTGGTGCCAGCGCCGTCGCCATAGCCAGACCCCGTTCAACCATTAATGGCCCGCGTTCGGTTGCCGCCAGCCCATGTACGCACTGAACCGCGAAGTTACTGGCTGCCGATGCGAGCAGGGCAATTGCCTGGAGGAGATTGAGCGCAGCCACCGGCATCATCGTGTTGAGCTCAAAGTAGCCCCACTGGCCCGAAGTCGCGACCGTCAGATCGTTGCCGATCGTCTGCGCCCCGGCCATGATCAGGGACTCGGCGATCACCGGGTTCACCTTGCCAGGCATGATCGAGCTCCCCGGCTGGACCTCGGGAAGGGCCAGCTCGCCGATGCCCGCGCGCGGACCGCTACCCATGAAGCGAATGTCGTTGGCGATCTTCATCAGCGAGATCGCCACTGAGCGAAGCACCCCGCTTGCCATGACAACGCCGTCGAGCGTGTTCTGCGCCTGAAAATGGTTGTCCGTCTCCTGCACGCTCACCTGAAGCACATCGCTGAGCCAGGCGCAAACGCGCGCAGCAAACTCCGGATGCGTATTGATCCCGGTCCCAACAGCCGTTCCCCCCAGTGCGACCTCGGACAGCTCGCGTTCGGCAAACTCAAGCCGCCGTACGCTGCGCGCGACCTGCCCCGTGAAACCAAGAAACTCCTGACCGAGACGAATCGGCGTCGCGTCTTGAAGGTGGGTACGACCTGTCTTAATGACCGGCCAGAACTCGTCTGATTTCGCCTTCAGCGACTGCTCGAGAAGCCGCAGCGCGGGAATCAAATCCTCCCGGATCGCGACGAGCGCGGCGAGATGAATGGCCGTGGGGAACACGTCATTCGAAGACTGCCCCATATTGACATCATCGTTGGGATGGACGAGCCGTCCGCCGCGTTGCCCACCAAGCAACTCATTCGCTCGGTTCGCGATCACCTCGTTCGCGTTCATATTCGTGGACGTCCCAGAGCCGGTTTGGTAGATGTCCACAACGAAGTGATCGTCGAACTTTCCTTCCGCGACCTCCGCGGCGGCCTCAGCGATCGCCCGCGCCTTCTCACCAGACAGCAGCCCCAGATCCCGGTTGACATGGGCGCCGGCCTGCTTTATGAGCCCGAGCGCCCGAATGAAGCTGCGAGGAAAGTCAGCATCACTGATTGGGAAGTTCAGGACCGCGCGCTGGGTGCTTGCGCCGTAATACGCGTCTTCGGGGACCTCCATTGGGCCCATCGAGTCTCGCTCGACGCGTGTCGTCTTCGTCGTCATCGAAGCTCCTTCGTTCGAGGGGGAATCTTTTCGGCCAGTATATCGCTCGGCCTCTCATCCCCTATGAACCGAAGGTGGTACCTCTTTTCCCTCTCCCTCTGGGAGACCGACAGGGTGAGGGTCTGTTAGGATCGACGCCATGAACGGGAGAGCCGTGACCCTCTATAGCAGGCGGGGCTGCCACCTCTGCGAGGACGCCGAGCTGCTGCTCGGGCGCCTTGGCTGCGATCTGACGGTCGTCGATGTGGACGCCGAGCCTGCGTTGCAGTCTCGATACGGTGACGAGGTTCCTGTGCTCGTCATGGCCGGGCAGCCGGTCCTGTCCGGCATACTCCGGGAAGAGGCGGTCCGCGCGGCGCTGGGCAGCCTGTAGTGCCTGTCCTCTACGCCGTAACCTGAATCGCTCCACCGGCGTCGGAGCCAGTGACTCGCCCAATCACCGCTGCGGACAGCGTCACAGCCGACTTCAGCGCTGCAAGCAATTCCTCCAGCCTCGCCTCGGGGACGGCGATGAGCAGCCCGCCGGATGTCTGGGCGTCGGCCAAGAGCAGCCGCTGGCTCTGGCTCAGCCGCTCATCCCAGGAGATCGTACGGCTCGATGTCAGAAAATCGTAGTTGTCCTGCGAGCCGCCGGGGACGCACCCAGCCTCCGCCAGCTCCGCGGCGCCTCCGATGATCGGCACCGAGGCGAACGAGACCTCCGCACTCACATGGCTGCCAACTGTCATCTCGCTGAGGTGGCCAAGCAGCCCGAAACCCGTAACGTCGGTCGCCGCCGAGACGCCGATCGCCGTCATCGCCTCACCGGCACCCCGATTCAGCGCAGTCATCGCCTCGACTGCCTTCGCCGCCACGGCCGCCGAGGCCAGGTCGCGCTTGATGCCGGTAGTGATCACTCCAACCCCAAGCGGCTTTGTCAGGACCAGGGCGTCACCAGGCTTGGCGCTCGAATTGCGAATGATGCGCTGCGGGTGAACGATGCCGTTCACGGCAAGACCATACTTGGGCTCATCGTCCTTCACGGTATGGCCGCCGACGATTGGCACACCTGCCTCCGCGGCCTTGCTGGCCCCCCCGCGTAGTATCTCGCCGAGCACCTCTGGGGGTAGCACGTCAGAGGGAAAGCCCGCCAGATTCAACGCGAACAGCGGCCTCGCGCCCATCGCCCACACATCGCTCAGACTGTTCGCTGCGGCGACTTGGCCGTAGACGAACGGGTCATCGACGACCGGCGTGATGAAGTCGATTGTCGAGACGATCGCCGTCTCCGGGTCGAGTTGGTAGACGGCGGCGTCATCGGCCGTCTCGGTACCCACGAGAACTCTCGGATTATCGGCCGGCGCGAGTTGGCGCAGGACCTGCGCCAAGTCCTGAGGACGGAGCTTACAGGCTCAGCCTGCGCCGTGGCTAAGGCTCGTCAATCGTTGGTACGATGATGCACTCGTCAACGCCGTCCTCCTTTCGTGCAAGTCCGTATATTCGTGCAAGTCCGTCGTTCGTGCAAGTTTTCTTGTGCCGGAAATGGCCCTGCCCATTCTAAACGTTTGGCCCCCTTCCCGATTTGGGGGAGGGGGCCAAACGCAGGCAAGCCGATTCAGCCTTGGGGCTACGGCGCCTCTGGCGCGCCATCGCCGTCGCCAAACAACGCGCGGGGCCGTGCAGAGGGCTCAAGGTCCACGTCCTCAGGCTCGCCCGGTGGGAAGGACTCGACCTCGTCCAGCGGCCTCGGCGCGAAGTCGATCTCTGTGTCATCAGCCTCGAGGTCCTCCAGCTCAGCCTCATCGAGCAGATCGGCATCGCTCTCGAACTCGTCCTCAAAGCCGTCGTCGCCCGTGCCCACATAACCGAAGATCGGCTGCCGCAGTTGCGGTACCCGCTCAACCGGCGGGAGGTCAAGTTCGGCACGCGCTGGGATTAGCTTCCCGATGATGACGTTTTCCTTCAGCCCCTGGAGACGGTCCGTCTGGCCGGTAATAGCGGCCTCCGTAAGGACACGCGTCGTCTCCTGGAACGAAGCCGCCGCCAGGAAGCTGTCTGTGCTCAACGAGGCCTTGGTCACACCGAGCAGGACAGTATGCGCGGTCGCTGGCTCGCCACCCTCGGCCAGCACGCGGAAGTTGCGTTCCTCGTACTGGAATCGGTCGACGAGCTCCGCCGGGAGCATCTCGGTATCGCCCGGGGTGTCGATGCGAACCTTGCGGAGCATCTGCCGCACGATGACTTCGATGTGCTTATCGTTGATATTGACTCCCTGGGAGCGATAGACCTTTTGCACCTCCTCCACGAGGTAGAGCTGCACAGGCTCGCGCCCCTGAATCAGCAGCACGTCCTGTGGGTTCTTCGACCCGTCCGTGATCCTGTCGCCGGCATGCAGGTATGTCCCGTTGTCGACCAGCAGCCTGGAGGCGGCCGGGATGACGTACTCGCGCTCGTCCTTCTCCTCGTAGATGAGCGACAGTTGGCCAGGGCGATCCATCAAGACGCGACCGGCCATGCGGGCGACCAGATCCGACGACGGCACAACCTCGGTGCTCTCCGGCCCCTCGGCCTGTCGGGCACGCGCAAGTGGCGTTCCCTGCTCGACCCACTGGTCCTGCTGCACGAGCAATTCGAGCTCACTGCCCACGGTGTAGTCGTCACGGTAGAGATCCGTGCTCGTTATTCGGACCCGCCGCGACTCGCCCTCCCGCAGAAGCTCGACGACACCATCGATCTCACTGATGATCGCCTGCCCCTTGGGAACGCGCGCTTCAAACAGCTCCTCGACGCGAGGAAGGCCGCTCGTAATATCGGAACCGGCTATACCACCTGTGTGGAACGTCCGCATTGTGAGCTGCGTTCCTGGTTCGCCGATGCTCTGGGCGGCGATAATCCCCACCGCCTCACCGGGCTTGACCAGGACGCCTCGTGCAAGACTGCGGCCGTAGCACAGCCGGCAAAGACCGCGTGTCGTCTCGCACGTCAACGGCGAGCGGACATAGACACGGTCGATGCCCGCCGTCTCGATCTCCTCGGCGAGCTCGTCGGTGATCTCCGCGTTGCGCTCCAGAATAATCTCGCCCGTCGCCTCGTTGATGACATCGGCAGCCGCGTAGCGACCGACAATCCGCTCCTTCATCGACTCCAGCACGCCCTTGTCAGTCGGCTCTGACAGCCAAATACCCATCTGCGTGCCGCAGTCCATTTCGTCCTGGATGATGACGTCCTGTGAGACGTCGATCAGCCGGCGGGTGAGATAGCCGCTGTCGGCCGTTCGCAGAGCGGTGTCAGCCAGACCCTTGCGGGCGCCGTGCGTCGAGATGAAGTACTCGAGTACGCTCAGTCCCTCACGGAAGCTGGATCGAATCGGTAGGGCGATGATCCGGCCCGAAGGGTCGCTCATTAGTCCACGCATACCCGCCATCTGCCGGATCTGCTGGATGTTACCCTTGGCCCCTGAGGTCGCCATCATGTAGACCGAACCGTAATGGTCAAGACTACCCTGGATCGCATCCGTAACGCGGTCTGTGGTGTCCTGCCACACCGATACAGTCTGCGTATAGCGTTCCTCGTCGGTGATTAGACCCATTTGGTACTGACCCTCTATCTCGTCGATACCGCGGTCAGCCTGCTCGAGCAACTTTGCCTTCTCCTCGGGCACCTTGATGTCGTTCATCGCGATTGTGATGCCCGAGCGTGTTGCATACGTGAATCCGGTGTGCTTGATCCGGTCGACAATCTCAGCCGTTATCTCATTGCCGAGCAGCGTGTAGCACTCAGCAACCACGTTCTTCAACGCCTTCTTGTCCATCACCTCGTTTTTGAACGGGATCTCAGCGGGCAGGTCCTCGTTGAAGATGATGCGGCCGGCTGTTGTCTCCACGAACTCGTTGTTCGTCTTTGAATCCTTGACGCGAATCGGGGCATGCAGGCCGATAATGTTCAGGTCGTAGGCGAGCTGCGCCTCCGCAAAGCTGCCGTACGTCCCCTCTCCTGAGATGCTCTTGGCCTGATTGGCCTCGCGATACGCCCCCCGTTCCTCGGCACGCAGCAGCGTCAGGTAGTAGCACCCCAGCACCATATCGAGTGTTGGCGCCACCGTTGGCTCGCCGTTCGACGGTGCCAGCAGGTTGTGCGTCGAGAGCATCACCTGCCGTGCTTCTGCCACTGCCTCACGGGAGAGCGGCACGTGAACTGCCATCTGGTCACCGTCGAAGTCGGCGTTGAAGGCAGCGCAGACGAGCGGATGAATTTGGATGGCGCTGCCCTCAATCAGGACCGGCTCGAACGCCTGGATGCCGAGTCGGTGCAGCGTCGGCGCGCGGTTAAGCAACACCGGGCGCTCCTTGATGACCTCGTCCAAAACGTCCCACACCTCAGGGCGCGCCCGCTCGACAATTCGCTTCGCGCTCTTGATGTTATGCGCCATCTGACGGTCTACGAGCGCGTGCATCACAAAGGGCTTGAACAACTCGAGAGCCATGCGCTTGGGTAGGCCGCACTGGTGCAGCTTGAGCTCTGGGCCGACCACGATCACAGAGCGGCCAGAGTAGTCAACGCGCTTACCGAGCAGGTTTTGGCGGAATCGCCCCTGCTTGCCCTTCAGCATGTCCGAGAGCGACTTCAGCTTGTGATTGCCAGAGCCGGCGACGGCCCGCCCTCGGCGGCCATTGTCAATCAACGAGTCGACCGCCTCCTGAAGCATGCGCTTCTCATTGCGGATGATAATCTCGGGCGCGCCCAACTCGAGCAGCCGCTTTAGGCGATTGTTGCGGTTGATAACGCGCCGATAGAGGTCATTCAGGTCGCTCGTGGCGAATCGGCCGCCGTCGAGCTGCACCATCGGGCGCAGGTCCGGCGGCAGCACCGGAAGAACCGTAAAGATCATCCATTCAGGCCGGTTGCCGGACTTGCGCAGGGTTTCGATTACTCGAAGCCGCTTCGTCGCCTTCTTGCGGCGTTGGCCGCTGGCGGAGTGAATCTCCTCTTGGAGTAGCTGCCGAAGCGCCTCGATATCGAGACCGCGGAGAATGTCCAGGATCGCCTCAGCGCCCATGCCGAAGGTAAAGACGCCCGGATAGCGCTCCTGCCAGTCACGCAGTTTGGTCTCCGGGATCAGTCGCAGTGACTGAATCTCGCGCTCGAGCTCGATAATCTGCTCGTCAAACTCAGTCCGAACCGCATCGCGGTCAAGCCGGACCTTCTCCTGCAGCGGCTCGATCTCCTTGGTCGCAGCATCCCAGCCCTGCTCGCGCGTTGCCTCGAATAACGCGGTCGCCTGCTCACGCCGGTTACGGATATCCTCCTCGGCCTCGTCGACGAGCTTTTGTGTGGCCTCGCGAATCCGATCCTCGATATCGGGCTTGATCGCCTCGTCCTTCACGACGAGGACGCTCTCGCCCACGCTGACCTGCTCCGTGCTGGCCTCGCCGATCAATGGCTGCAACCGCGCGGCAAGGATTGCACCGTCCTCCACCAGCTTCGCGATCCGCGTCTCGCGCTCCTGATCGAGTGCCTCGAAGTCCGCATTGCGGACCTGCTCGGCCTCATCGACGGTGGCTTGGACGCGCTCGCGAATTGCTTGCGTCTGCTCCTCCGCCCCACGGGAGCGCTCGGCGGTTTCTGATTCGATCTGGCGCCGAATTTGGTCGAGTACCTTCGTGCGCATGTCCTCGTCGACGTGCGTGATGATGTACTGCGCAAAGTACAGAACGCGCTCCAGCGAGCGCGGCGAGATGTCGAGCAGCAGCCCCAGCCTGCTGGGTGTGCCCTTCACGAACCATATGTGGCTAACGGGAGATGCGAGCTCGATATGGCCCATGCGCTCGCGGCGGACCTTACTCCGTGCGACCTCAACCCCGCACTTGTCGCATATGATCCCCTTGTAGCGGACTCGTTTGTACTTTCCGCAGTAGCACTCGAAGTCCTTGGTCGGCCCGAAGATCTTCTCACAGAAGAGGCCGTCCTTCTCCGGCTTCAGGGTGCGGTAGTTGATCGTCTCCGGCTTGGTAACCTCACCGTACGACCACGAGCGGATCTGCTCTGGGGATGCGAGCGAGATGCGGACCGCGTTGAAATCATTAACCTCTAATACCATGCTCTTCCCCTCAACTAGCTCTCAGCGCTCAGCTTGTAGGGGCGGGGATTGTGCCCCGCCCATGGCGGTTCGGACGCCTGTGTGGCACGGGTTTGCCCCTGTCGACAAGCGCTCCGAGACGCAAGTCTTGTTCTAACCCGTACCCCCGCTGAAAATATCCTCCGGCTCAAATCCTGTGAGGTTGATCCCAAGCTGAGGTTCCTCCAGGGGCTCTTCGAGCGCGAAGGCGACACGCTCCTCGTCCTCGTTGAGGACCTCGACAGCGAGCCCCAGGCTCTGCAGTTCCTTAACCAGCACCTTAAACGACTCCGGTACGCCGGGCTCGAGCACGTCCTCGCCCTTGACGATCGCCTCGTACGTCTTGACGCGCCCAACGACGTCGTCGCTCTTGACCGTGAGAAGCTCCTGCAGGATGTGTGCAGCGCCGTAAGCCTCGAGCGCCCAGACCTCCATCTCACCAAAGCGCTGGCCGCCGAACTGCGCCTTGCCGCCCAACGGCTGTTGGGTGATAAGCGAGTACGGGCCGGTCGAGCGGGCGTGGATCTTGTCCTCCACAAGGTGGACAAGCTTGAGCATGTATATGTAGCCGACCGTCACGGGTTGATCGAAGCGCTCGCCCGTACGGCCGTCGTAGAGGACCTGCTTGCCAAAGATGGGCGGCGCTTTCTGCAGCCGGCTGTGGGCGTGCTCCGCAAGCACGAGCAGCGCTTCCATCGGCTTGCCGCGTACCCGCTTCTCGCCGGACTGCTCGAGCCAGAGTTCAAGGCAGGCTCTGCTCGCCTCGCCCGGGTTGGCTTCGCTGAATACCTTGCGGACGTCGTAGCCATGCTTGTCGAGCCAGCGCCCAATGGCATTCATGTCGACGCGTTCACCGGCGCCATACGGGGTTTCGCCATTCGGCAGGCCGTCCGGGATGACCGCATCGGCCTGCTGCGCAAGCCAGGCGCGGCCGAGCGCATCCTCGATCTGTACGTCCGTAGCGCCGTCGAACACCGGCGTCAACGCCCGGAAGCCAAGGGTATTGGCCGCCCACCCAAGGTGCGTCTCCAGCACTTGGCCAACGTTCATACGGCTCGGCACGCCGATCGGATTGAGGACGATATCGACCGGCGTCCCATCCTCCAGGTACGGCATGTCTTCCGGCGGAAGAATCCGCGCGATGACGCCCTTGTTGCCGTGCCGGCCCGCCATTTTGTCGCCTTCGGCGATCTTGCGCTTCTGAGCGATCGAGACGCGCACGAGCTTGTTGACGCCGGCCGGCAGTTCATCGTGTTCGGCGCGATCGAAGACTTTGACGTCGATCACCTTGCCGCGCTCGCCATGGGGAACGCGCAACGAGGTGTCCTTCACCTCTCGCGCTTTCTCACCGAAGATCGCGCGCAGGAGCTTCTCCTCCGCCGTCAGCTCCGTCTCACCCTTGGGAGTGATCTTCCCAACCAGGATGTCGCCGGGCCCGACCTCCGCGCCGATGCGGATAATTCCGTCCTCATCCAGGTCACGGAGGCTCTCCTCTCCGACGTTCGGAATATCGCGCGTGATCTCCTCTGGTCCGAGTTTTGTATCACGCGCCTCTATCTCGTGCTTCTCGATGTGGATCGAGGTGAACTTATCCTGGCGCGCTACCGTCTCTGAGATGACGATGGCGTCCTCGAAGTTGCAGCCCTCCCAGCTCATGAACGCGCACAGTACACTCTGGCCCAGCGCCAACTCGCCCTTGTCTGTTGAAGAGCTGTCGGCGAGCGCCTGACCGGCGATCACTTGCTGCCCGCGGACAACAATCGGCCGTTGATTGATGCAGGTGCCCTGATTCGAGCGTACGAACTTTGACAGGCGGAAATTGTCCTCTGTCCCGTCGTCGTAGTCGATAACGATCCGTTCGGCGCTGGAGGCTCGAATGGTGCCGTCCTTCGCCGCGATCACCACTTGTCCCGAGTCGACAGCCGTCTGCCGTTCCATGCCGGTCCCCACGAGCGGCACCTCTGGGCGCAGCAGTGGCACTGCCTGGCGCTGCATGTTCGAGCCCATCAGTGCGCGATTGGCGTCGTCGTGCTCGAGGAAGGGGATCAGCGAGGTGGCCACGCTCACGATCTGCTTCGGGGAAACGTCGACGTAATCGACGTGGTCCGGAGTCTCGACAGCGAAATCCTGCCGGTAGCGAACCTCGACGTGTTCCTCGAGGAACTGGTTGCGCCTATCGAGGATGACATTCGCCTGAGCGACGACGAATAGATCCTCCTGGTCGGCCGACAGGTATTCGACCTTGTTGGAGACGAAGGGGCGAACCTTGACCGTGTCGAGCTTGGCCGAGGCGATCTTCTTCGCGATTGCTTCGTCAACGACGCTCCTGGCCTCGGCAACAGTTGTCTTCCCATTGACGACGTCCTCGCGCAACTCTCGGCCGACCAGGTCGGGCGAGTCATGGGGAAGCTCGTTGAGGACCTTTCTGTACGGAGTCTCGATGAACCCGTAGGGGTTGACCTTGCCGTAGGTTGCGAGTGACCCAATCAGGCCGATGTTCGGACCTTCGGGGGTCTCGATCGGGCAGATGCGGCCGTAGTGGCTGTGGTGAACGTCACGGACGTCAAAGCCGGCGCGGTCGCGCGAGAGGCCGCCAGGGCCCAGTGCAGATAGACGCCGCTTGTGGGTCAGCTCCGCCAGGGGGTTCGTCTGGTCCATGAATTGTGAGAGCTGCGAGCCGCCGAAGAACTCTTTCATGGCGGCAACCACGGGCCGGATATTTATGAGCGCGCTCGGCGTCGCCTGGTCTGGGTCGGTAATCGTCATGCGCTCTCGCACGACCCGCTCCATGCGCAGCAGACCAATACGGAACTGGCTCTGAATGAGCTCGCCCACCGCGCGAACCCTACGGTTTCCCAAATGGTCGATGTCGTCGGCGGAGCCGTGACCGTTGTTGATGCGAATCTGCGTCTTAACGATCGCGACGAGGTCCTGCGGCGTGAGAACCCGCAGGTCCTTGGACGGATCAAGCCCCAAACGCTTGTTCAGCTTGTAGCGCCCAACCTTGCCCAGGTCATAGCGACGCGGATTGAAGAATAGCGATTGGAGCAGCTGCCGCGCGTTCTCGAGGGTCGGAGGATCACCTGGCCGCAGACGTTTGTAGAACTCCTCGAGCGCCTGGCGCTTGTTGTGGCAGGGCTCACGCTCAATGGTGGTGTGGATGTATTGTTGCTCGTGGCCCTCCTCCATGTCCTCGAACAGCGCAAGCATCCGCTCGTCTGTCCCAAGTTGGAGCTCGTCATCGATTGCGGGGTCTGAGTCGACCGCCCGCAGCAGCGTGGTTATCGGGATCTTTCGTTTCCGATCAACCTTGACGGAGAGGATATTCTTGTTGCTTGTCTCGAACTCGAGCCATGCGCCACGGTTTGGGATCAGCTTGGCAAAACAGAGGTCACGCCCGCTCGTTGGGTCTTGTTCGATGGTGAAATAGACACCCGGCGACCGCACGAGCTGCGACACGACGACACGCTCAGCGCCATTAATGACAAATGTGCCGTTCTTCGTCATGAGCGGAAAGTCGCCCATGAAGAGTTCCTGCTCCTTGACCTCACCTGTCTCCCGGACGAACAACTCAACGTTTACCTTGAGCGGAGCGGAGTAGGTCATGTCGCGAAGGCGGCACTCCGCTTCGGAGTACTTGGGTTCGCCGAAGCTGTAGACACCAAACCGCAGCTCCAGGCGCGTACCCGTGAAGTCCTGGATCGGAGAGATCTCGTCCAAAAGCTCGCGCAGTCCCTCGTCCGTGAACCAGTGGAAGGAGTCCAACTGGATCTGGATGAGGTCGGGCACCTTCAGCACATCCTGAGTTCGGGCATAGTTCTGGCGCGTCTCGGGGACGAAGCTACGAACCGGGACGATGCCCCTATCAATGGTCATGGGATATCGCTCCTCAAGCGGGGAATGCGGTCACGGCAAGTTGGGACGAAAAGACAACCGGGATCAAGCGCAAACGTCTTGACTCTGGGGAAAGGGAAATTGAGCAGCCACTACCTCGGCAAGAGCAGTATAGCGGGCACGCAGCAGCGCGTCAACGGCCGCACACCGTCAACGCGTATCGATCCGCAGGTGCTACTTGTCTAGGCAGCAATCACTCCCTGCGCAGGAGAGTACAGCACAGACCGCAGCGCCGCAAGCAGCACACTACCTCTCCCAGACCTGAGAGGACACGGCCGGTGAAGACCGTGGGTGTTATTCTGACGCCAGAGACCGCCCCGCGAGGATCCCCCATGACCAGCGGCACACCCGCACCCGCCACGTCTTCGCCCGCCGATAGCGCCTACGCGACTGCGAACGAGCAATTCACCGCCGTTGCCAATCGCATGCGAATCGACAGGAGCATGCAAGAGGTGCTGCGCGCTCCGATGCGCGAGCTCACCGTTAACTTCCCCGTCCAAATGGACGACGGACGTATCCAAATATTCACGGGCTACCGCGTTCAGCACAATGTGGCGCGCGGCCCCGCCAAGGGCGGCATTCGCTATCACCCCTCGGTCACCCTGGATGAAGTCAAGGCCCTGGCAATGTGGATGACCTGGAAGTGTGCGGTAGCCAATCTTCCCTACGGCGGCGCCAAGGGCGGCGTCACCGTCGACCCTTATGGCATCTCAGTGCACGAGCTGGAGCCGCTCACACGGCGCTACGCGACTGAGATCTCCGTGATCATCGGGCCTGTTGAGGACATACCAGCGCCCGATATGGGCACCGATGCCCGAATCATGGCCTGGATAATGGACACCTACAGTATGAACGTCGGCCATTCAGTGCCCGGGATCGTCACAGGCAAACCCATCTCTATCGGAGGTACGCGCGGGCGCGTCGACGCCACCGGACGTGGAATCCTCTACATTACGCAGACCGCGGTCGGCGATCTCGACCTGGATTTGCGCGAATGCAGCGTCGCGGTGCAGGGATTCGGAAATGTCGGTTCCGTCTCAGCGCGGCTTTTCTCGGAGGCCGGCGCCAAGATCGTCGCCGTCAGCGACGTGTCGGGGGCCCTATACGACCCAAACGGTTTCGACTGGCAGTATTTGGCGGCGATCAAGAACACCGGCCGGTTCCTTGGTGTCGCGGACACTACGCACCAGCACCTTACGAACGAGGAGCTCCTGGAGTTGCCCGTTGATATCCTCGTGCCTGCCGCCATGGAGAACCAGATCACGGCGCTGAACGCCGATCGGGTCCAGGCGCGCCTGATAGTCGAGGGAGCGAACGGCCCAATCACCCCCGAAGGCGACCGGATCCTCGCAGACAAGAACGTCGTCGTCGTTCCCGATATTCTCGCGAATAGTGGTGGAGTGATAGTTTCGTACTTCGAGTGGGTACAGGATATCCAGTCGTTCTTTTGGGAAGAGGACGAGGTGAACAGCCGCCTGCACCGAATCATAACGCGCAGCTTCAGTGAGGTACGTGAGACCGCGAGGGCGCAGCAGGTCTCCTTGCGCGACGCGGCGTACATGCTTGCAATCCGCCGTGTGGCCGACGCCGTCCAGACGCGCGGCATCTTCCCGTAGCCGTATGACAAACAATTTGAAGTCACGTGAGTGCAAGCCGCGCGAGTGGACGGGGTGCGAGCGGACGGGGCGCGAGCGGAAGCCGCGCGTGTGATGGAAACTCCAACGTTCCTATGGTCGCTGCTCTGCGATTACTTCCTTATTGACCAGGCGGGGAAGTACTCCTTCATCGGCGTCTTCGACCGCATCGGCGCCGCCGCCTTCCCAGTCGTTCAGCGGTCCTTCTACGTCGCCGTCTCGCTCGAGGGACCGCCCAATACGACCACTCCCGCACTGCTCGATGTCTGGTCGCCGGAGGGGACGCTTCTCATTTCGACGCCGGATAGCCGCCTGCAGTTCAGCGCTGCGGGCAGAGCGATGTTCGTCAATCTCATCTTCGACCTGCAACTTCCGGTCCCCGGCGCCTACTCGATTACCGTCGAGGCCGGCGGCCGTCCCGTCGCGAGCATCCCGTTCGACGTCTATCTTGCCCCGGCCCCTTCTACTCAGCCGCCACCGCTGGCATAGCCCGCCCCCCACTCAAGCACCGCCCGCAGCCCCTCCGCATCGATCGCCGCTGATCCTTCCAACGTCCCTTCTGCCAGCGCCTGCTGCAGGCGCTCGATCGAATCGATCCGGAGCGGGCTGGCCGCAAGAGAACGTACCCGGCGCGGGGGCAGGCCCGTCGCGCGCATCAGCGCCAGCAGGCCTGCCGGCTGCTCGGACCGGAGCCGATCGAGCAGGGGAATGTGCCCGGTCTCCAGATACGCCTCAATCTTAACCCTTATGGCATCTCCGACTCCCGGAAGCTTACGCAGCCCGTGGCGCGCGGCCACTCCCTCCACCGGCTCCTTCAACGCTCGGAGCGTCTCCGCGACGCGTCGATAGGCGGACACCTTGAACCAGGATTCACCCTGGAGAAGCATTCGATCGGCGATTTCTTCAAACTGTTGCGCGACGTCTCTATTGCTCGGCACCGGCCACCCTCCATGAACGCGCCTGTTTCGCCTGTGTCCAAAATCACACTTCGCATGTATTGACGGCAGCCGCCGGCCTGGGGCTTCCTCTTTAGTCTCAAGGTATCGAAAGCGCTCGGCCGAGAGACGAGTCGCGAGGAGGTTAGGCGGACATGCAGCAGAATAACGGTACATTCGTCGGCGAGGTCAACTGTCTCAATTGCGGGCGCACGCTTGGCGAAGCGTTGCGAAGTGCGGACACCGGCAGGTTGCGACTTCGGCCGGCCGCGCATCAGCCGGAACCGCTGGTCGAACTTGTCGACCGGCACACGCTTCGCTGCAGGCACTGCCTCGGCAGGGCTTTCATCGAGCCGGTGCTTTCGAGAGACGTTGCGCCGGAAGCCGCCGCCGCCGGCTCAACGCGATCCGTCGCCGGCGCTGCCTGAGACCGGCTCGGCGCCTGTGGCTGGCGCGACCTCGGGACTCGGCCTGGCGAGCGCGTGCAGCCACTCGACCAGTTCCGCTCGCGTCGTCACCTGCGCCGGTTGTCCGTGCGCCACCCTCCCGAGCAGGTGTTCTGGGTCGCTTACAGGCTCACTCTCGGTCAGCAGGACTTTCGGGTGGCGCGTCGGCAGAACGCGCTCGCCATGGCCTGCCAACTCCTCGCGCAGCTTCTCGCCAGGGCGCAACCCGGTGAAGACGATCTCAATCTCATCGCGCGGGACGAGCCCCCGCATGCGGATCATATAGATCTCCCCGGACTGCGCGAATGCCGCCGCCTGAATAACCAGGGTGACCGCCTCCGGAATCGTCAGGAAGTAGCGCGCGACCTGCGGATCGGTGATTGTCACCGGCCCGCCACGAGCGATCTGACTCCAGAACGTCGGGATTGCGCTTCCGCGGCTACCGATGACATTCCCGAACCGGACCGCGCAGTAGACCGTCGCATTGCGACGCGCCATCGCCAGCATCAGCAGCTCGCCGATCCGCTTGGTTGCACCCATGATGCTCGATGGGTTTACGGCCTTGTCCGTCGAGATGAATACCATTTTCTCGACCCGATAGATCTCTGATGACTGGCAGACGTTGTAGGTCCCCAGCACGTTGACGCGGTAGGCCTCCTCAGGAAACTCCTCCATGAGGTGTACGTGCTTGTAGGCGGCGGCGTGAAACACCACCTGCGGGGCAGCCGTTTCGAAGACCCTCCGCAGTTTGGATGCGTCAGAGACATCCGCGATCCAGATGCGGAGGACGCAGTTGGGCTCGGCCGCGAGCAACTCCTGCTGAAGGTCGTGCAGGCCGGACTCATTGTTGTCGAGGAGGTGCAGCGCTGCCGGTCCAAAGGCGACCACTTGTCGCGCGAGCTCCGAACCGATCGATCCTGCCGCACCGGTGATCAGGATCGCGCGGTCTTGCAAGCTGGCACGGCAGAGGCTGGAGTCGACATCGACGGACTCACGCCCGAGCAGATCCTCAACCGTCAACTCCCGGAGCTGGGCGATACTCGCGCGGTCGCGCACCATCTCCGGAAGCCCAGGGACGATGCGCACAGGCACATCGATGTTCTGGCACGCAGTGACCAATCGGCGAACCGTAGCCCCAGGGGCTGACGGAATCGCCAGCGCGACAAGGTCAACGTTGAACCTTCGAACAACAGGCTCAATCTCGTCCGTCCTGCCCGCCACCGGAAGCCGGTGAATGCGAATCCGGCGTTTGGCAGGATTGTCGTCCACGAAGCAAACAGGGCGGTAGCCCCAACCTCGATGCTGCAGAAACTCGCGAGCCACCAGTTCGCCGGTGTTGCCGGCGCCCACGATTAGCAGCCGCTTGGCGGGCGACGACCATTCGATCCACCATCGACGCGCCAGCAGGCG
>Ga0193751_1000852_pt1 | contig 21116 bp, 15 predicted proteins | sample L1c2metaG_FD_143050 | JGI IMG/M metagenome (GOLD analysis project Ga0193751, IMG submission 143050) | Soil microbial communities from a riparian zone of the East river system, Colorado, United States - L1c2 | ecosystem: Environmental > Terrestrial > Soil > Riparian zone | place: USA: East River... | reverse complement strand
TATCACGAGTCGCGCTTCGAATTAGTCGACAACATGACGCATAACGTGTCGAATCACACAATTAGCTTCGGCGCTAACTTTGATCGGGTCGGCACTTACGAATCCTTCCCGCTGTTTTATCCATTCGAGGCGGACTTCGCGGACCTCGCTGCTTTTCTCGGCACCGATGGGGCGGCGGGATGTCCCTCAGGAACAGCATGCCCCGATCCATTCGTGATCTTCTTCGAACGCTTCAGCACTACTACGACTCCGCTTTTTAACGAGACAACTCTTGCGGGAGGACCGGCGGTGTATCAAGGCGGCGCGATCTCCCAGGCTATCCGACAACAAGCCTCGGCGACGCTGGACCATACATACACCGGTTTCTATCTTCAAGATAAGTGGCGCGCCTCCCAGAATTTGACGGTAAATTTCGGAGCGCGATGGGAGTTTGAGGCGTGGCCTTCGGGCGTGCTCAATACGCAATGGAAGAATGTTGACCCGCGCCTTGGCTTGGCATACAGTTTGGGAACCTCACGCAACGTGGTATTCCGGGCGGGCATGGGACTGTTCCACGGGATTATTCCATCGCCCCTGCTTATGTGCCAGGCGCCTTCCTGCGGCGGCCTGAATAAGTACCCGAACCGTCCCTTCGAGGACAGTCTCAACGCAAAGACGGGTCTGTTTAGCTACGCCAGCGCTCCTTTTATAACGAATGCCGCTCTCAACGCCTTGCTCGGCAATGGTCTTCCACCAGCAACGGGACAAGCGGCATACCCGAATGGCGCCCCCTCGCCCTTCCCGTTCTGTGGTCCCAATTTGGATTCTTGCGGATTTTTGCAACCCGCGACCATCGTCCGGTTCGATCAGAATAGTCAGAACCCGTATGGCATTCAGACCAGTGCCTCGCTGGAATTCCAACCCTTCAAGGACGCGCTCTTGAGCATCACGGGAATCCACTTGCGCGGGGTCCACTTGGGCAGCTTTTACAACGTGAATCAGCCGGACCCGAGCGGCACTGTGCAGTTCTTCAACTCGAAGGGGCAGGCGAGTTGCAAAGACATGTACTTCAACTTTCAAGCGAGTGGAGTTGCCAACTCCCCCGACTGCGCCGGTGGAACCAACGTGAATTTCCCGGCATCGATGGTGATTCCAGGCGTACCCCACGTCAACGGAATCCCCGGCTTCCGCACCCCAGCCTACAGTGTCTTCTTCGAGGCAAAGTCAGGTTGGGATTCCGTTTACGACGGTCTGCTCATCAGCATGAACAAGCGGATGAGCAACAACTTTTCGTTTGCCATCAGCTACACCTGGTCGCATTCGATCGATAACGGGCCGAATCCCAGCTTCGTGTTAATTCCGCAGGACAGCGCCAACTTCCACGCGGAGCGCGCCAGTTCCGCGGACGATGCCCGGCATCGCTTCGTGGGCAATGCCATCTTCTCCAGTCCCAAGAGCTGGAACATATTCATGCGCGACTTCAGTTTCAGCACCATCCTCACCCTGCAGTCTCCGCAGTACTTCACCAAGTATGCCGGCTTTGACGCCAATGGCGACGTCTTTGGAAACAATGACCGGGTGGGCAACGAGCCGCGCAACACATTTAAGGGGGATACGCTGCAGACCGTCGACGTTCGCCTGGAGCGCACCTTTCCAATTCGTGAAAAATTGCGTCTCCAGCTTCTGGCGGAAGCCTTCAACCTGCTGAACACCGTCAACATCCGCTACTACAACACAAGTTATGGAGCGGCGGACTTCTGCGGGCCGGATCCGGGTGCGCCAGGTTGTGCGGGAGCGTCTGATATCTACAGGGAGAATTCACCAAACCCGAGCTACGGAACGCCCAGCGCAGTTTTCAACCCGCGTCAAATTCAGTTTGCGCTGCGTCTGACGTGGTAGCGTGGTCACCTGTCAAAAAGGCAGAGACCGCAGGTTTCCGCATGAGCCTTACCCCGAGCGATTTCCGCCAGGCCATGGGATGTTTCGCAACCGGGGTCACGGTCATCACCGTCGACCAGGACGGCGAGGTTCATGGCATGACGGCGAATGCTTTTACCGCGGTCTCACTCGACCCGGTGCTGGTTCTGGTTTGTGTGGATCAGCGGGCGCGGACACACGCTCATCTGCATGCCCGAAAGCGGTTTGGAGTGAACGTGCTACGCAACGATCAACAGACCATCTCAGAATATTACGCGCGCTCCGCGGAGACCCATCAGCATCCGGAGGCTGCGGGCGCCCGTTTCGATCGGACAGCGCAAGGCACGCCTGTGCTCCAGGGAGCTCTGGCGTACCTCGAGTGCCGACTACACTCGACGCAGACCGCAGGTGACCACACCATCTTCATCGCGGAAGTGGAAGAGGTAGTGGTCCGGGAGGGCGAGCCGCTGCTGTATTTCCGCAGTCAGTACCGCGATATAGAACCCGTGGGACACTAATGCCAACGATTCCCCGACCGATGCCGGACAGTGCCAGCTTCGCGCCCACGAATTCCGCGCGCGGTTTTGCACCTGGTTTCGCGCCAGGTTTCGAATCCTCTTTCGAACGGATGAGCGCACGCCGCCTGTACATCTTCGGGGGCATCGCTCTGATCGCCGCCGGCCTTCTCTTCGGCGACATCTTTGCCGTTTTCATCCTCCACCAGAACGCTGCCCGGCAAAGCGAGGCGCTCATTGCCGCCTCCCGCGCCGCCGCAGCCGGAAATGCCGCGGCGGTGAATGAAGTATTCAGCCGTCTCGGAAACATACTGGAGGACCGTGGCACCAAGGTGGATGCACACGTCCACATGATTGACGCCGGCTACCTGGCGGTGCTGTTGGCGCTGGTGCAGCCATATATCGCGCTCTCACGGCAGATGAAAAAATCCCTCGCGGCTCTGTTCATCGCCGGCGGAGTCCTTCTGCCCGTCGGCATTTTTCTGATTCACTACGTCGGCCTCACTGGCAGCCCGTTTTCCGCAATTGGATGGGCGAGCGTGCTGGCCGATTCCGCCGGAGCCTTGCTGATCGTCGTTCTCATCGTTCAAGCGTGGGGTTTTTGGAAATTCCTGCGCAGCCGCCAACTCAGCGAGCCCGAGCTGCCTGCTGAAAACAGCATGCCGCGTCGCGCGCTTCTGACCGGTGGCACGATTCTTGTCTTGCTCGGCTTCCTTCACGGCGCGTACTACGCTGGCACTCTGTTGTACGAGCATGAGCGTATGGAGACCGTAATCCTGCAACGTATGATCAACGCTGCCACCACGGGAAATCTCGACACCGCCACAGCCGAGGTCAATAACTTCGGCAATCTGGCCGGCGCTCGCGCCGTGAACATCGCCGCCCACTCGCACATCATCGAGTTTGGGCTGCTCGCGATGCTGCTCTCGTTCGTGCAGCCCTTCGTGTTTCTCTCGGAAAAATGGAAGCGGCGCTGGGTGAAATTGCTGCTCGGGGGCTCCGTGATTCTGCCCGTGTTCGTGCTCCTGGAACTGAAGCTCGGATTGCTGGCCGGAGGCATCGCCGACATCGGCGGCCTGATGGTCATCGTTGCCTTGCTTGGGATGCTGGTCGGCATCCTGCGCTATTCCGGAGGCCTCGATGCTTCTGAGAATGATGCGGCAGGAGGTGCGCGATGACCGGTTCGCGTAAACTCCTGATTTTCGGCGGGATCGCTCTCGCCGCCTTCGGCATGCTCTACGGATTGCAATATGCGCTCTTCGTTGAGCACCAGACACTCGATCACATGGGCGGATCACTCGCCCAGTCTTTTAGCGCAGCCGCCAGCCGGAATCTCGCGCGGTCCCAGGCTTCGCTCGAGCAATATGGCAAAACCAAATACGATTATGTTCGACAGGTAGATGCTCACTCCCACTGGATCGGGCTCGCCATGCTCATGATCGTGCTGGGTGTGATTTTCGAACGCGTGAACTTCAGCGAAGGAGTTCGCCAGATGTTTGCATTTTCTCTGCTGGCGGGCAGTGCGCTATTCCCGCTGGCGGTCATTCTTCAGACGTATCATCATGGTGCAGTGGTCTTAAAAGCCCTGGCTGTGGTTGGCTCCGGGTTGGTCATCGCCGCGTTGGCGGCTACGGCTTGGGGATTTGCCCGGCCACTTAAATAAGGGAAACACGAACTCATGTATCCGCGATCATTTCGCTATCATCGGGCGGGATCACTGAAAGAAGCGGTCTCCATGCTCGGCCAACTCGGCGAGGGCGCGAAGTTTCTCGCCGGCGGGCAAAGTCTGATTCCGTTGCTTAAGCTTCGCTTCGCCAATCCCGAGCACCTCGTGGACTTAAACTTCATCCCGGACACCTCCTTTGTTAAAGAAGGCTCGGGAGCGCTGCACTTCGGAGCAATGACTCGCCACGCCGAGATCGAGCACTCCGCGCTGGCAAAAAAGATTCCTGTCTTGCACGACTGTGCGGCCGGGATTGCCGACGTGCAAGTACGGAACCGGGGCACCATCGGCGGATCGCTCGCTGAGGCCGATCCAAGCGGCGATTGGGCCAATGCCTTGATCACGCTCGACACCACCGTTCACTGCTTCGGTCCGAACGGCACGCGCACCATCCCCCTGAAAGACTTCATCAAGGACGCCTACACAACAGCGCTCGCTCACGACGAACTTGTGACCGAAGTGGAAGCGAAGATTCCGCCTAAGGGCAGCGGCGGCGCCTATCTTGCATTCAAGCGGAGCGCTCCCGTGTATCCAAGTGCCAGCGCTGCCGTACAACTCACGATGGCCGGCGACGTTTGTCAGGATGCCGCCATCGCTCTCGGCTGTGTCGGACTGACGGCGATCCGCGCGACCGGGGCCGAGACCGCACTCCGCGGAAAAAGCCTGAACGACAAGACGATTGCCACTGCCGCCGAAGCCGCTCGTGCCGCTGCCGATCCCCAGGCTGACATGCGCGGATCCGCCGACTACAAGCGCCAACTCGTCGTAGCTCTGGTGAGGCGCGCCATTCAGATTGCCGTGCGCCGTGCCCGCGGCGAACAAGTCGAAGGGGCCCATCTATATGCCTGAAAGTGCGCCGACATTGGCAACCGTGAAAAGCATCGCGGTCAATGTGAATATCAGCGTAAACGGCAAGTCCTACGCGCGGCGCGTTGAGCCGCGCATGTTGCTGGTTGAGTTCCTGCGCGAGGCATGCGACCTTACCGGCACGCACGTCGGTTGCGACACCACATACTGCGGCGCTTGCACCGTGCTGATGAACGGCCTGGCGGTAAAGTCCTGCACCATGTTTGCGGTGCAAGCTGATGGTTCGGAGATCACCACCGTCGAGGGCCTCGAAAAAGAAGGCAAGCTGCATCCCATTCAGCAAGCTTTCGGTGATTCGTACGGCCTGCAGTGTGGATACTGCACGCCGGGTCTGATGCTCTCAGCGCACCAGTTACTCTCAGAGAATCCTGAACCAAGTGAAAAGGAAATTCGCAAAGCGATCGCCGGCAACACCTGCCGCTGCACCGGATATATGAACGTCTTCAAGGCCATCGAACTCGCGGGCCGGAACATGAAGCGAGCCTGAGATGGCGATTAAGTTTTCCGGCGAATTCGAGGTCAAGAAAAAGCCTGAGGATGTCTATGACTTCCTCACCGACCCTAATCGATTTGCGGCACTGCTCCCGGACTTTCAAGGTCTGTCAGTGCAGGATGCCAAACATTTCACCGTCAAGTTGAACGTGGGCATCTCCTACATCAAGGGCAGCGCAGACGTGAAGATGGAATTGGCGGAAGCGAATCGCCCGCGCCGCGCTCAATATAAAGGACAGGGAGCCGTCGCCGGAGGAAACGTCACGATCGTTGCCGGGTTTGACCTGACACCGACCGCGGATGGAACCGCAGGCGCAACAAAAGTGAACTGGCAGGGAGAAGCCCAGATTTTCGGACGGCTGGCATCGGTCGCCGGTGGTCTGCTCGAACCGCTGGGCAAGAAACAAATTCAGAAATTGATCGACGGACTGCAGTCGGCGCTGGCATAGCTCGTGTGGCGCGGACACTCCTGTCCGCGAAATGTTTGCGGAGGCACAAGTATCGTGGCTGAAGAAGAAAAGAAGAAAGATAGCGGACCATGGGTAGGCGCCGCGCTCCCCCGCAAAGAAGAAGACCGTCTATTGCGCGGCCGGGGCAAGTTCGCCGACGACATCAAATTGTGCGAAATGCTCTATCTGCGGTTTGTGCGCTCTCCTTATGCGCACGCGCGTGTCGTCAACGTCGACACCTCCGCTGCCGAAGCGCTACCCGGGGTAGTGCGCGCAATCACCGGCAAAGAAGTTGCCGCGCAAACCCAGCCCTTCATCGAAATTGGTCCCGACCATGCGCAGAAAATTCGCGACTTCCCCATGGCCGTGGGCAAGGTCCTTTACCAGGGTGAGCCAGTCGCGGCTGTAGTCGCCGAGTCTCCGAGTCTCGCCGACGATGCCGCTGAACTGGTCCAGGTCGAGTACGAACCGCTCGAACCTGTCGTCGAAGCCGAGGAGGCCCTCACCGACCACAGCATCCTCCACGAAGAAGCCGGCACGAATCGAGTTTGGAACGGCGTGTGGGAATACGGCGACGTCGAGCACGCGTTCAAGGAAGCAGCGTACGTCGTCGATATCGACCGCTTGCACTTCCATCGCTTTTCGTCGACGCCACTCGAAAACAATGTCGTGATCGCCGAATGGAATCCCAAAGACGACCGCATTTATTACTGGTGCAATAACTCATTTCCGTCATTCGCGATCCAATTCCTGGCCGCGCATCTGAACATTCATATCGATAAGATCCGGGTTCAGACGTTCGACATCGGAGGCAGCTTCGGCATCAAGATCACGAGTTACCCGCAGATGGCGGTCTGCGCTCTGGCATCAAAAAAGGCCGGCGGACGGCCCATCAAGTGGGTCGAAACCCGCTCCGAGCACATGGTTTCGAGCGCCCACGGCAACGAGCGCACTTTTCGAAACACGCGCGTAGCCCTCGACAAGAACGGTGTCATCATCGGCATCGACTCGCGACACATCGACGACTGCGGCGCCTACCCGCGTTATGAGCCCCTGGGCTGCGTGATCTGGTCGCAGGTTTTCTGTGGGGTTTATCGATTCAAGAATGCTCGCATCGATTTCTGGCAGGCCGTTACCAACAAATGTCCCGTTGGCCCCAATCGCGGATACTCGCGCATGCAGCATCTCTGGTTCCTGGAGCGGGTCGTCGACATCTGCGCCCACAAACTCGGCATCGCGCCCGACGAAATGCGCCTGCGCAACTACATCCGTCCGGAAGAGTTCCCTTACACCACGCCCAACGGCTGCGTGTACGACTCTGGGAATTATCCGAAGATGCTCGAAGTCGCGAAGGATCTGATCGGTTGGGACGGCTGGAAGAAGAAGCAGGCCGAGGCGCGTAAGGAAAAAGACGGCCGCATGATCGGAATTGGCATCGGCACCACGCTCGATTCCGGAACCAACAACTTCGGCCAGTCGCAGATCATCAACCCGTACGCGCCTTTCTCCGGCAACTCGCAGGGCGCAAACTGCAAACTCGATATCTACGGCGAAGTGGTGGTGGCCGTCGGTTCGTGTCCGCAAGGCCAAGGACACGAAACCACGTCGGCGCAGGTCGTCGCCGACGTACTCAACATTCATCCCGACATGATCACGGTGCGCACCGGGTTCGACACGGAGCGCAATGTCCACACCGGCTTCTCCGGAACCTATGCCAGCCAATTCGCGGTCTCCGGCTTGTCGGCGGTTCACGGCGCCGCGCAGAAACTCAAAGCTGAAATGAAGCGCCTAGCCGCCTTTTCTCTCGAGACGAGAGAAGCCGATCTCGAATTCGGAGTCGGTGCACAGGGGCCCGAGATAAAGGCAAAGAGCACCAGAAAATCCATCAACTACTGGTGTCTCGCCAACATTGTGAATGTGAATAGCGCCGTGCTCCCAGCCGAACTGTACGACGTCACGCTCAACTGCCGCTACGTATGGCGCGCACCGTTCAAGGTTCCTGACACGAAGGCAAAATACGGCAGTCTCACGTTGACTTACGCCTCGCAACTGCACATCGCAATCGTAGAAGTGGACCGCGATACTTTCGTTCCGCAGATTCTCGACTACGTGGCCGTTGACGACTGCGGCACGGTCATCAATCCGCCGATCGTCGAAGGCCAGGTCTATGGCGCGACCGCGCATGGTATCGGCGCGGCGCTGATGGAAACCTGTGTCTATGACGCCGTCGGAAATATGATGACCAGCACCTTCAGCGATTACACTCCGATCACTTCTATAAATATTCCGAAGATCAGGTACGGCCACACGACAACGCCTTCTCCGCACAGCTATAGCGGCGCGAAAGGCATGGGCGAAGGAGGCGCGGCCCCGATCCACACAATTTCGGCGGCCCTGCAGGATGCGTTGTTTGCGCAAGGTATCTTTATCAACGACTCCTTTAATAATGGCGACAGCATCTTCCGTGCGCTCAAGCATCACGAAGGCGGACAGTTGGCTCAGTTAGTAAAGTTGGAGAAGAGATGAACCACGTAGGGACGGACGCATTCGTCCGTCCAGCCGAGCGAAGTTCGGCGGGTTTCCTAGGTGGCAGAAAGACGGAATGAAGAAAGTCTGCATCATCGGATGCGGCGCGATCGGCAGCCTCTACGCCGCTCACCTGGCGCGCGTCGCTGAAGTCTGGGCCGTCGTTCGACGCGAAGATCACGCTACCGAGCTCAACCGCGGCGGCCTGCGTGTTACCGGAACCCACAATTTCATCGTCCCGATAAAAGCCACCACCAACGCGAAAGATTTGCCGGATTGCGATCTCGGCATCGTCGCTACGAAGGCCACGCAGGTTAAAGAATCATTCCGCCTGGTGGGCCGCCACTTCGACAAAGGAGCTGTCCTCTCCGCACAGAATGGAGTCGGCAGCGAAGAAATCATCGCCACCCTCACGCGCGGCTTTGTGATTCGCGCCACCACTTTTATGAGCGGAACGCGCCACAGCGACACGCACGTGCAGTATGAACTCGACACTCCAACCTGGATGGGCCCCTTCGAGCCGACCGGCACGCCATTCTCCGTTGTCAAGGAAGCCGCCGATCTCATCAACGCGGCCGGACTCAAAGCCGAGGCGCTCGAAGACGCCCGCCCCGCGCAGTGGTCCAAGCTGATTTTTAATTCGTCGGTAAATAGCGTCTCCGCTCTGACGGGGCTGCCGCACTCGCCGCACTTTTCCGACGAAGGGAAATTTGCCGACCTCGGACACCTGCTGCACGCCTTGATCGACGAGGGCAAGAGAGTGGCCGAGGCAGCCGGCGTGCGCCTGCCCGAAGATCCCTGGGAGATGAACCGAATCGGCGCCATGACCAATCATCCGCCCTCCATGCTTCACGATGTCCGCCACAAGTTGACGACCGAAATAGATTTTCTCTCCGGCGCCATCGCTCGCGAAGCCGAGCGCGTCGGAGTACCGGCGCCGTTGCACTCCGCAGTGTACCGGCTGATCAAGGGAAAAGAGGCGGCCTGGAATTTTCAGGACGAAAATAAACCCGTAACCGTGCATTGAGATTGCGATGTAAGAATGCTATGGCTTGGCCCGCAGACAAAATAAAACTCGATCGGGTCCGGGCCCTGATGAAAGATCAGGGACTCTCCGCTCTTGTCTGCCGCGCTCCTGACAACGTCCTCTATCTCACCAACTACTGGTGCATGAAGGGATATGACGCCGTCGTCTTTCCGCGCGATGGCGAGCCCACGTTGATCGCCCTCGAGCCGCAGCAGGCAGACGCCGAGCGTAACTCGTGGACGAAGGACATTCTCTATTTTAAAGGCTACGACGAGCGTGATCCGCGTCCGCCGCAGTTCCGCGCCTGGGACCGCGCGTATGAAGTCCTGAAGCAACGCGGCCTGACGGATAAAGTCGCCGTCGAACTCAACATGGGCACGCAGTCTGCCGACCGCATGGTGGGCGAACCGACCACCTTCATGATGTCGTATTTCGAATCGTTCAAGAAGTTTTGCGGCGAGGTTGTGGACGCGACCCCGCTCCTCAACGAAGCCCGCTCGATCAAGACCCTTCAGGAAATCGAGCGTATGCGTTTAGCCAATGAACTCGCAGCCCTCGCGATGGATTTCACGCGCGAGCACATGCGCCCCGGCATGAAAGAGAGCGAAGTCGGCGCTATGTATGAAGGCTTCGTGCACGGAATCGGCGTTGGCTACAAGAGTAAAGTCGAGATGGCGCGCGCCTTCACACTGGTGTGGTCCGGCAAGGGAATCGCTACCTTCACTGCGACCGGCGATCGTCCGATTCAGAAAGACGAGCCAACGCTCTTCGAAATCTGGGTTTGCGTCGACGGCTATTGGACCGACCTCACCAAGAATGCCTGCCCCGGCGAATTAAAACCTGAGTACCACAAACTGCTCGACCTCCTGCTGAAAGTTTTTAACGATGCCGTTTCCTTCGCGCGTCACGGTGCCAGCTTCCCTGAACTCGACAAGCTCGTTCGCGCCCGCATCGCCGAAGGCGGATACGCCGGACAGCCCTCCCACCCCATCTGCCACGGCGTTGGTGCTCGCGCCCACGAATGGCCCTACGCGCACCAGGCCGGTACCGGCACAATAAAAAGAGGAATGGTGCTGGCGATCGAGCCCGGTATTTACTGGCCCGGTGGCGGAGGCCTGCGTCTGGAAGACAATTTTCTAATCACTGAAACCGGCAACGAAAAAATGTGCACCGATCCAGACGATTTCCGGCTGGCAAAACATCCCCAAGAATCGACGATCGAGAAGTGAGAACCGGGAACTGAGAACTTAAAGATGTCCAGCGCAACCACAAACTCGAAGTACTCCCTCGACCCCAAACTCGTCGACCGCATCCTCGCCGAAGTTCGCGAAGACGAAATCGTCTCCATGTCCGGCGACGTGATCAACATCCCCAGCCCGACTGGCGAAGAACTGCAGATGGCGCAGTACATGAAATCCGAACTGCAGAAGATCGGCCTCGACGTCACTTGGCAGGAAGTCGAAGAATCGCGGGCCAACGTAGTCGGCCGCTGGAAAGGCTCGGGCGGTGGCAAGAATCTGATGTTCAACGGCCACATGGATACCTCCAACACTGGCCGCGAAGATTTTCTCACCGGCCTCGGCTACAAACCGCACGCTGTCGTCAAAGACGGTTTTATCTACGGCCTCGGCATCTACAACATGAAGGGAGCGCTTGTCTGCTACACCAACGCCGTGAAAGCGCTCCAGCGCGCCGGTGTGCGCTTGAAAGGCGACGTCATCATCGCCGCCGTCGCGGGCGAAATCGAAAAAACACAGTGGGGTGAATTCAGAGGCAAAGAATACCGCGGTTACGGATACGGCACGCACTATCTCGTCAATCACGGCGTGTTGCCCGACATGTGCATTCTCGGTGAGCCTACCGACATGCGTGTCGTTCTTGAACATTTCGGATCCATGTGGGTGCGCATCTCGTGTACCGGAATTTACGTGCACACCGCCTTCTGCGAGGGCCGCGAAGAAATGAATTCCATCCGCCGCATGGTCGAACTTATGCCACCCATCCTGAAGTGGATTGAACGATGGGAGAAGAAGGCAAGCTATGGTGGCAAGAAGGCCATCGTGAATCTCGGCGGCATCCGCGGCGGACACGCCTGGCGCGCCAGCCGCACTCCCGAAAAAACGGATTTGTTCCTCGACGTGCGCGTCCCGCCTGCCATCCCCATGGCCGCGGCGCGTCGCGACATTCAGCGTCTCTTCTTCTTGCTTCAAAAAACACACACGGACTGGGGGCTGGAATTCGAAACCTACGTCTCGGTCCCCGGCGCGCGCATCAGCGAACAGCACGAGATGATCCGCGCTATTGATCGCAATCACAAGCGGATCACTGGTAAAACGCCGGAGCGGGAAGTCGTCACATGGTGCTCCGATGCCAGCGTCCTCAGCCGTTACGGAGTCGAGACCGTGAATTACGGCCCCTCCAGCGGCCCGCGCGACAAAGAAGGCGAAAAAGTTCGCATTCGAACATTGGTAGACATCACAAAGATTTATGCGCTAACCGCTGCCGAATTGTGCGGAGTAAATAGCCGCTGAGGTCATTTTGCCAAGCCAGAAGGAAATCGATCGCCGTTACAAAAACATTCGCTCCCGCATGCAAGCCGGCGGACTGGACGCTCTCATCGTCTGCGGCAGTCAATATGCCGGGTTCGAGGGCGCGGTCTTCTACACATCCGGATTCGAAATCGTTCATCGTTACGTGTACGTTGTCATCCCACTCGAAGACGAACCGACGCTTGTCTTTCCGCGCGAAGCTCGCTGGATCGGTGACAAGAAGAAGCCCTGGGTGAAAGATCAGGTCTGGCCCGACGTCCCCGGCCGGTGGCTGCGAGACCGCGCCATCCAGCGCAAATGGAAGCGCATCGGCACGTTTGGGATGAACTTCGTCATGGCTGTCCGCGACTACCGTGAACTCGCGCAAGGTCCGTTCGAGCTCGTGCCCTTTGATCAGGAATTCGACATGGCTCGCGCCGTGAAGAGTGAGGAAGAACTTGTCGAAATTCGCGACGCCATGGACATCGTCGTCGATGGCTTCTGGGCGCTGATCGCCGGCTACAGGCCCGGCAAGACCGAAGCTGAAATTATGGCGCCTGCGGTCGAGCGTTTCTTCGCTCGCGGCGCCGGGCCGCGCATGATGAATATTCTGCTCTCGGGAGAACATGGAGAGGCCAACGCTTATTTCAAGGTTCCCGGGCATCGCAAAGTTGCGGCCGACGATCTCCTTCTCTATTCGCTCGAAGTGACCGGAGCAGGCGGCTACTGGGTCGAGTTCTCTCGCGCACTGATTCAAGGCAAGCCAAGTACGACTACGCAGAAGATGGCTGACGCCTATCCGCACGCGATGGAATCGGCGCGCAAGTTGATGCGGCACGGTGAACTCGCCTCCAGCGTGCATCGCGCCGTCGCCGATACATTCGGCAAGCACGGCTTCGCACTCGGCCATCTCTCTGGCCACAGCATCGGCATGACGATGCTTGAGTATCCCGCAATCGGCGCGAAGACCGATGTTCCGCTCGAAGAGAACATGATCTTCTCGCTGCATCCGCAGGTCGTCGATCAGGATGGCAAGGTCTGCCTCTATACCCAGGACACGTATCGAATCGGCAAGACCGAAGGCGAATGCCTTGCGGGCGTGCCATGGAAGTTCTTTAACGGCGAGGAGACGCGGGAGAGCTGAGAAATCCACTGTAGAGAGGGGACTTGTTCCGTCTCATCGCGTGCGGAGACGTAGCAAGCCGCGTCTCTAAGGGAGTTTAACTTTGTTGAAAATCTGCATCATCGGGTGTGGCGCAGTCGGCAGCCTCTTCGCCGCGCATCTCGCCCAAAAAGGCGAGGCCGAAGTCTGGGCTTACGACGTCTGGAAAGATCACGTTGAGGCCATCCGCAACAACGGTCTACGCATTTCTGGAGCCGCCGATTTCACCGCGAAGCTGAACGCGACCAGCGATCCCCTTGAACTTCCGCGCTGCGATTATGGCATCGTCGCCACCAAAGCCATCCACACTCGTGGCGCCATCGCGCAGGTTGCCCGCGCATTCGACCAGAACAGCGCTGTCTGCTCCGTGCAAAACGGTGTCGGCAACGAAGAGATCATCGCCGAACAGGTGAAGTATGTCATTCGTGGCACCACGTTTCCCGCTGGGCATCCAATTGCTCCCGGCCACATCGGCTTCGACATCAAGGGCGACACCTGGATCGGCCCTTTCGAGCCAACGGACACGCCCATGTCCAAGGTCGAAGAACTGGCTGGTCTGATCACGCGGTCCGGCATGAATGTCATACCTTTGCAAGACGCGCGCGGCGCGCAGTGGACGAAGCTGATCTTCAATGCAGCCACCAATCCCGTCGGAGCCCTGACGCTGCTGCATCACGGCGCGGCCACGCGCTTTGCGCCAACCGGTCAGCTATTCAACGATCTGATCGCCGAAGGCGAGGCGGTAGCACGCGTGCTCGGCATCGAACTACACGGCGATCCGCGCGCGTTGGTGCAAAAGGGAGCAAACGCTCCGGGCAAGCACCGCGCCTCCATGCTGCAGGACGTGCTCGCCAAGCGCCAGACCGAAGTTGATTTCATGAACGGCGCGATCGTGAAGTGGGGCGAGAAGAACGGCATTCCCACGCCGCTGAACAAAACGGTCTGGGAACTGATGAAAGGCCTGGAGCATGCCTGGAGCGATCCGGAGTGAAAAGAGGTTTTGCTTTTCCTGAGACCTGACACCTGACACCTGAACTACTATGACCATTCCATTCAACATCGGAGTCCTTCAACTCAGCATGGAGCCTGTCCGCGAAACCGTGGCCATGGCCACGGCCTGCGAGGACGCGGGTTTCGACACGTTCTGGATTGCTGAAGCCTATCCGTGGTGGCGTAAACATTCGTTTGAAGCGCGCTCCTCGACTGCGATTCTCGCCGTCATCGCCAACCAGACCAGGCGCATTCAACTCGGTTGGGGAATTATTTCTCCCTATACGCGACATCCTGTCCAGATCGCTATGGAAGCGCGCGTCATGCAGGATCTCGCGGGTGACCGTTTCCTTCTGGGCCTTGGCGCGTCGAAGATCTTCATGAAAGAAATCGGCGAGGGAGAAGGAGAGAAAGTTGGACCTGCGACTGTGATGCGCGAGAGCATCGAGATTATCCGCGGCGTGCTCACGGGCGGCAAGTTCGAATATCGGGGAAAAGTCTTCGCCGCCAGCGTTCCTCCTCTGAAGCGTGACGCGCACACGTCGCGCAAAGTTCCTCCTGTGTATGTTGCCGGAACTGGTCCGGCGATGCAGCGGCTCGGCGGTTCGCTTGGCGATGGGCTGCTCACGGCGTCGATCACCACTCCTGCATTCGTGCGCTACTCGAAGAAAAATATGGAAGAGGGCGCGGCCAAAGCGGGCAAAGATGCTTCCAAGCTGATCCTCGGCTGCGTGATCGTTGGCAGCATCGGGCGCGATTCGAAAAAAGGAAAAGAAGGCGCGCGCGAGCAGGCTGCGATGTATCTTGCCAACAAAGTGCAGAACATCAAGGGCTCGGCGGATGTGCTGCTCGAATCCGCGGGCATCACTTTCGACGAGTTGCAGCCGGTTGCGGACGCGATGGAATCGGGTGGCCGCAAAGCCGCGGCGCAAGCAGTGAGTGATGAACTGCTGCGCAAAGTCTGTCCTATCGCGGGCACGCCCGACGAGTGCATTCAAAAAATCGAAGAATACCGCGACGCTGGCTGCACTCACATCATGCTCGAAATCTGGGGCGACGATCGCACTGGCCAGGCGAAACTGTTTGGCGATGAGGTTTTGCCGCACTTCAAATAAGGTCAGAGGTTAGAGGGTAGATTGCAGAGGTAAAACCAGGGACCGCGGTGTTTTCACCTCTGCAATCTACCCTCTAACCTCTGACCTTATTTGCCCATTACCAACTTCGCGATCGTTGCCAACTGCATGTTTGACGTGCCTTCATAGATTTTCCCGATCTTCGCGTCGCGCCAATATTTTTCTACTGGATAATCTTTTGTAAAACCGTATCCACCGTAGACTTCGATGGCGAGCGAGGTCACACGCTCGGCTACCTGCGACGTGAAGAGCTTGGTCATCGCGGCTTCTTTCACAAAATTTACTCCGGCGTCTTTCATTCTTGCGGCGTTGTAAACCATCAGGCGCGCCGCTTCGATCTCGGTTGCCATTTGCGCGATCTGGAACTGGATCCCCTGAAATTCCGAAATCGGCTTTCCGAATTGCACGCGCTCCTGCGCATACTTTGCTGCATATTCCCAGGCGCCTCGCGCCACGCCCAGCATCTGCGCGCCAATTCCGATACGGCCTTCGTTCAGCGTTTCGATCGCGATTTTGTATCCCTTGCCGACTTCACCGAGCACGTTCTCCTTCGGCACGCGGCAATCCTCCAGAATCAGTTCGCAGGTTGACGAAGCCCGAATCCCCAGCTTGTCTTCTTTTTTGCCGACGGTAAATCCGGCGAAGCTCTTCTCGATCAGAAACGCCGTGATCCCCTTATATCCCTTCGACGCATCAACGGTGGCAAACAGAATGAACAATCCGGCTTCTTTGCCATTCGTGATCCAGAGCTTGCGCCCGTTGAGAACGAAATCATTCCCTTTGAGTTCGGCCTTGGTTTGCAGCGCGAACGCGTCGGATCCCGATCCTGCTTCGCTTAGCGCGTAGGCGCCAACCGTGTCTGCCGCCATTTTCGGCAGGTAGCGCTTCTTCTGGTCTTCGCTGGCCCAGCGCAGAATCGCATTCGCTACCAGGGTGTTCTGCACGTCAACGATTACGCCGGCGGAAGCGTCGGCGCGCGAAAATTCTTCTACGGCTAAGATCGCCTCAAAAAACTTGCCTCCCGCCCCGCCGTATTGCTCCGGAATTTCGATCCCCATCAGGCCTAGCTGAAAGAACTGCTCGAGCAGTGCGTGATCGAAGACCCCCTTTTCGTCCATCTCTTTGGCCAGCGGACGAATCTTGTCATCGGCAAACTGGCGGACGTTGTCGCGGAACAGAATCTCGTCCTCGGTAAGGGTGGTGAGCGGAGCGGGATTCGCTAGCTGCAAAGTTTCCGGCATGGAGACACCTCGGCGGGATGGTGAACCGAAAATTGTAGCAGCAGTCTGCAGGGGACCAGCGACCGCTCGGTTGGTGCGGTGGGCTGTGGTCTTCCGGGAGCGAGCTTTCTGGCAAATGTTTATCAGTTAGTACTGGTACCCCCCTCCCCCCTGGTCTCCTGGAATCATTGAGTTAGCGGGAATTCTTCCACTTGGTCTTTGAATCTAAAGGACTTATATCAAAGTATTGCGGAATAAGGAGTTAAGTTGTCAAAGAGCGCTGAAAACGGTTTTGGGGCAGCTTCGAGGTGCGTCTCAGTTGACGAACGCACCTCGAAACTGCCCCAACCAGAATTCTATCGTCGCCTGCGGAGGGTCTTAAGTCAAGGAATTTCGGCCGCGGAAATCCGCCGCAATGAGGCACGCCTTGCGGAGGTACGCCCCGCCTAGTAGAGCAGGGCGGACTACGCGAGCGGTGAAATCGGGCAGAATCCCAAGGGGGCGGTGCCGTGGAATCCCACCCCTTCGGCTACCGCTCAGGGCAGGCTCTTGCGCACAAAAACGCGCAAGAATGGGGCGCCCGCGCAGATCCTTCGCTTCGCTCAGGATGACAATTTACAGGAGTGTCCGCGCCACACGATCTATGCGCAAAAGAATGCGAATGCGTAGAGCGCCGGGTTCAACTTGACAGCTTATCGGCGCGGGAACAAAATCGTGGGCCACCAACCTTGAGGCTGGTTTTCGCATCCCATCCAGCCCAGAGCTAAACCCTCCCTAAGGAGGCAGCCATGCGTCAACTTCGTCTTGTTTCTCTGGTAACAACCATACTCAGCACAATGGTGCTGGCACAATCCACTTCTGTATCGCTTATCAATCAGCCAGTCGTTCCGAAAGGTGCGGTGGCGAGCGGCTTGTCGCAACTCGATCCGGCTATGCAAGCGAAGGTTGCCGAGAGTTATGGCAAGTTGCCTCTGAGCTTCGCGGCAAATCAAGGGCAGGCGGATGGGCGGGTGAAGTTTCTTTCGCGCACGGGCGAGTACACGCTTTTTCTTACGGGGGATGAGGCGGTGCTCGCGCTGAGTGGGAAGAGGGCGAAGAAGCCAGCCCCTAAAGGGGCAGCTCGTTTCGAAGGAGCTGCGGTATCGCTGAAGCGATACCCTGATACGAATCTAAATCCAGCGACTCCTCAAAGCATGACAGGTCGCGTGTTGCGGATGAAGCTGCGTAATGCCAATCCTGCGGCCAAGGTTACGGGCACGGATGAACTGGCGGGCGCGAATAACTACTTCATCGGCGATGATCCGGCGAAGTGGCGGACGAGCGTTCCGACTTACGCCAAGGTGAAGTACGAGGGAATTTATTCCGGGATTGACCTGGTTTACTACGGCAACCAGCGGCAGCTGGAGTATGACTTTATCGTGGCTCCGGGAGCGGACCCGCGTCGCATTGCGTTCGACGTTAGTGGGGCGAAGCGGATTCGGCAGGATGCGCACGGCGAGTTGGTGTTCAAGATGGGCGAGGGCGAGATTCGGTGGCCTAAGCCGGTGGTGTATCAGGAGAAAGATGGAGCGCGGGAGTTGGTGGCGGCGCATTATGCCATCACCGATGGGAATCGGGTCGGATTCGAGTTGGCGAAGTATGACATCAGCAGGCCCCTGTACATCGATCCGCTGATTTACTCAACCTTCTTGGGGGGCAGCGGGACTGACCAAGGCTACGGTATAGCGGTGGACAGCGCGGGCAATGCCTACGTCACAGGCGTTACGCAATCAACCGACTTTCCGACGAAGAATCCATTGCAATCAGTGAATGGCGGCGGCCGGGACGTATTCGTGTCCAAAATCAACGCCGCAGGCTCCGCTTTGGTTTACTCGACCTATCTGGGTGGTAGCGGGGACGACTACGGCTTCGGGATCGCCGTGGACAGCACGGGCAATGCGTACGTCACAGGTTACGCAGGCCCCAACTTCCCACTTATGAACCCGTTGCAGACAAGTGGCGGCTATTTTCTTTCCAAGATCAATCCCGCCGGTTCAGCTCTGGTTTACTCGACGTATCTGAACGGAGGAAGCAGCGGTGTCGCAGTGGACAGCGCAGGCAATGCTTACGTCACAGGTGGCGCGTTCCTCGCGGCCAAAGTCAATGCCTCGGGATCGAATTTGATTTACTCCTTCACTGTGGGCGGCACCGGCGTGGGCGCGGGCATCGCGGTCGACGGTTCGGGCAATGCGTATGTCACGGGCACCGCCATCGCCGGCTTTCCCACAACGCCCGGCGCCTTTCAGACAGCCTTTAGTGGTGAGATTGACGCTTTCGTGGCCAAGATCAATCCCGCGGGATCAGCCTTTGTGTACTCCACCTATCTAGGCACCACATTGAAGCAAGGGGGCCATGGGATCGCCGTGGACAGCTCGGGCTATGCCTATGTTACGGGCGAAACTGACTCAAGCTATTTTCCTACCAGAAATGGCCTGCAGTCAAAATGCGGCAACAACTACGACGGCTTCGTGACCAAGATCCATTACACAGGATCATATTTGGTTTACTCCACTTATCTGGGCGGCTGCCGCCGTAATAGTGGCAACGGCATCGCGGTGGATGGCAAGGGCAATGCATACATTACGGGCGAAACCTTCGCCGGTAACTTCCCGCGGGCGAACCCCTTGAAGAAGGGGTGCGACTCCTACGCAGGAGACGCCTTCCTGACCAAGATCAATCCCGCGGGGACGGCTTTCGTTTACTCGACGTGTCTTGGTGGGTCCGCTTATGACAATGGCTCCGGTGTCGCTGTGGACAGCGCGGGTAACGCCTACGTTACGGGCTACACCTCATCCAGCGATTTTCCGACGATGGATCCATTGCAGCCAGCCATTGGCGGCGGGATTGACGCCTTCGTCAGCAAAATCGATCCGGTCACGGCGACCACAACTACGCTGTCGTCTTCGCCGAATCCGTCCAACCATGGGCAGGCGGTGACTTTTACCGCGGTGGTCGCTTCCGGCCTCGGTGCGCCGCCTGATGGAGAAACCGTCAAGTTCAAGAAAGGCACAACAGTATTGGGAACGGGGACGTTGAGTGGGGGCTCGGCCAGCTTCACGACCTCGACGCTGCCGGTGGGTACGAACTACATCAAGGCAGTGTACGGCGGTGACTCGAACTTTGCCGGCAGCACGTCGAAGGCGCTGGCGCAGGTGGTGAACTAGTCCACGGAGGACAGATCTCTATTCCTTTCGCGCTTTTGCCGGGAGACGGGTGAGCTTGCTTGCGCCTCGGTCTGCGGGACTCGCGAGGTTGGTTGAGGGAGTAGGGGTCCTTCGACTGCGCGGCTGCTTCGCTTCGCGAAGCGGCCACTTCGCTCAGGATGACAAATTCATAGAGCTGTGGAGGGTGACGACGAGGCCGAGCTGCGCTCGGCTTGGACGGGCGAGGCGCCCGTCCCCACACGCCCGTCACCACACGTAGCTATTCGCCGTATTTTTTTTTTAGCTTGCGGGTCATTTCGTCGCAGAGTTGACGGTAATCGGAGTGGACGGTGGCGCGCAACGCGGCTTCGGTGGAGCTGCCTTGCGACAGGCGTTCCAGAATGCTCGTGATTTCGGTCATACCGTAGGCATCGCGGAGGTATTCGGCGGCGGCTAAGGATTCGGCGTAGGCGACGATGGCCTCCGGCGCGGAAAAGCTCATAAAGCTGCCTTCGAGCAGATTGAAGGGGATCTCATTTCCCGCGGCGAAGAGCTGTGCCAGCTGATGTCCGTTGGAAGCGGATGACTTGCCTTCTTCCATCTGTGCGATGCCTTCGTTCAGCCACGTGGGGCAGCGGTTGCTGGACATCTGCGAGACGAAAGAATGAGTAAGCTCATGTTTGAGGACGCGGGCGAGTTCGGGCGTGACGCTCGACACGCCGCTGACCGGGATGCGTAGCTTGCCATCGTTGATGGCGCCGGTCCAGGAAGGCGCGCGGGTAACGTCGAAGAACGCTTGCTGGGTGTAGAGCGTGACGGCGATGTTGTTGCGAGGCGAGTATCCGAGATCGCGCACCAGGTCGTCATACTCGGAGTCGAGGGTGGCGAGCAGGTCGCGGCGGAAGGTCTCGGAGGTATCTTTTCCTTCAAAGTGGAGATTGAAGTGGCTGCTTTCGCGCAGCGAGAAATCGGATTCGGCGCTCGATTCGCGCTCGGCGCGGGCGAGATATTGGCTGATGGTGGCGTCGGGACGCAGGGCGAGCGACTTTTTCCAGGAGCGAATGGCGTCGGGCGTATGATCGCTGGCGAATTGAGCGAATCCCAGCATGCCAATGGTGTCGGGTGAGTCGGGAGCAATGGCAACGGCGTGTTGCGCATAGGTCAGAGCTTCAGTGGCTTGGCCGGTGCGCATCAGGCAGGCGGAGTAGTAGATCAGTAGGGTGGAGTTATCCGGCTGGAAGTGGAGCGCGGATTCGTAATAGCGCTTGGCCTGCGGAAAGTTGCCATGATCGGATTCGTGTTTGCCGGCGAGGAAATAGGCAGTGGCGGCGCGTTCAGGATTGGCGGCTTGCGCGAGGCTGGCTAGGGCATCGGTATCAACCTTGCCGTCGCGGATGACTTTTTCG
>Ga0193751_1000851_pt1 | contig 21121 bp, 21 predicted proteins | sample L1c2metaG_FD_143050 | JGI IMG/M metagenome (GOLD analysis project Ga0193751, IMG submission 143050) | Soil microbial communities from a riparian zone of the East river system, Colorado, United States - L1c2 | ecosystem: Environmental > Terrestrial > Soil > Riparian zone | place: USA: East River... | reverse complement strand
ATCTGGGCGACTGACGGAGTCACAGCCCCGGTTCGGATCGATGGCCCGGTCGCCCGATGGTCAGCGGTCTCGGCGAGATCGCTGTTCTATGAGAGCTCGCTCCTCCGGTCAGGCGGCTTCTATGATGACTACCTGCAGGAGGTCGACCTCGCAGGCCGGCTCCTCGCCTCGACGGCTCTGCCTGGCTGCGGAGTTGCGACCCTTCTCGCCGGCCGTGACGGTGGCGTGGTGGTCGCGTGCGCTGGTGCAGATGCCCTTCGGACGATCGGGCCCTCTGGGGCACTCAGCGTCAAGATCTCATCGGGCCCGTTGGACATGGTCGCGTCGTCCTCCGCGGGCATCTGGGCACTGGGAACGGATGGCAGCCTCCGACTGGTCGACCAGCTGGGCATCCAGGCGTCGGTGGTGAACCTTGAGAGCGACGCCATCGTGGCTCAGGCGCTCAGCGCCTACGGCGATCGGGTCGCGGTGCCCTTGCGCGGCGGCGCGACAACCAACACGGGAACCTTCGGCCAGCTCGCGATCGTCGACAGTCGTGGAACGAGCAGCATGCTCACGTTGCCGAGTGTCGCAATGAGCCTGGCGCTTGGCCCTGACTGGGTCTTGGTCGGGTCCTCGGACGGCTGCGTTCGGCAGCTCGACTTCAGGGCCACCGTGCGAGCCAGCTGGTGCGGTCTCGAGACGCCCGCTCAGGTGATCCTGGCCCTGCCCTGAGTCGAGGTAGGCGAACGACTAGCTCGCCCGTCGCGAACAAGTGCGTCGGGAGCCGCTCAAAAAAGGCTTGGGCGTACCGGTCCAGTCAATGAGCGCGACCCTCGCACGGCTGCGGATGTCATGGGATCACCCACCCTGCGAGCGAGCGTCGCTCAGGGTGGCGGGGCGACGTTGGTCTGGAAGCTCGGCAAGTTCATCGCCGCGAGCACTCGCTCCATGCTGGCCTGAGGAACCGGGCCTCGGATGGCGGCCGCGGTGCGGCTGATAAGCGCGGTCAGGACGGTGCCGGTGATGCGCGCCGCCCAGCGTTCCTGGAGGACATTCGCGATCGGGGCGTACGCGAGATGCCACGGCTCCTCGAGGTAGTGCGGCGCCGTCGGCTGAGGAAAGCCGCCAGTCGGGGGGGTGCCGGAGGCGCCGGCATAGGGGTTGAAGAACCCGAAATGCGGGGCCTCATCTCGGACGAAGGGGATGAGCCCCACCAGATCGCCTCCGGCAAGCCATCGGGCCCGGTCGGGCGAGACGATGTCGATGTCGGTCCCCCAGTGGTGGCGTGAGAAGCCGGGCATCGACCTCGTGGTGAGGACGCGCTCGATCTCGGCCTGGATCTGGGCATCCGTGCTCGCCGCGGTGAGGCCGGTGAGCTGGCCGCGGACGATCCCCGCCTGCACCCCGAATTGGCGAACTCCCTGCGCCCCACCGACGATCCCAATCGTCGCTGGCAGAGGTGGGCTCGTCGATCCATGTCGCGGCCGCCATACGGCGCGATAGAAGGCCGCCATGTCCGCGAATCGCTCGTTCACGATGCGGGTAACGTCAGCGAGGAGGGCGTTGTCTGCGGGACTCGATTGCTCGCCGGTCAGGAAGGCATCGCTCACGGCGGCCCGCAACGCGGCATCAGCAACCGACGGATCGCGGCCGTTGTCGCGCAGGAATAGGCGCAGGCCCGGCATGATGCCAGCGACTGAACGCGCTCCGGTGGCCGGCAGGGCCTGCTTGTCCGGAACCTCGTGAGTGATGACCGAAGCCCCGCGACCGCCGGCGGACGTCGGGGCGGAGGCCCAAGCGCCAAGGCTGCTCTGCGCGGTGGTTACGGATACCGACGCACTCTCCGGGTAGCGGGCGGAGAAGGCGCCATGACCCGAGATGTTGCCCCGCGTGTTGGCCGGGTCCATCGCCCCCGCCATGCGGGCGGCGAGCTCTCTCGCTGGACCCTCGACGGGATCGGCGAACACCCCGCCCTTCTGGGCGCCAGTGATGGCGTGAAGCGCGAGGATCCGGCTCGGGCGCAGGATCTCGATAACCCGGCGCACCGCCCTGACCTCGGGCTGCTCGGGCGGGACCGGGCCCGCCGGAGGGGGGAACCCGGACAGGCCTGGGAAGTTGCGATTGAGGTCAACTCCTCGATGGTTGACCCGGCTGTTGTTGGCGACCCCCCACGGGTTCATCCGGGGGATGAGCAGCGTGTCAAAGTCTCGCCGGCCCCCGGCCGCCAGCTCTCGATCGAGCGCATCGACAAGCTGCAACGGTCCCCGCTCGTCGCCATGTACGCCGCCGACGATCAACGCCCGCGGGGCGGCGCCCGGTCGAGGGCCCGCTCCGCCCGCCCGGGAGCCTCCGGTCTGTGATGGGGCAGCGCTCCCTGGCGAGTCGGTCGGCGGCGCAGCGCCTTCGGCCTGCTCGGGGCCTGCGCCAACGGTTCCGGAGGGTCCGGCCGGTCCCGCCTGGGCGCCGGCTGCCGTGCGGCCGCCCGACGCGGCGCCTGACAGCTGCGTGCGGCGGTAGACCTTCAGACCGATTGGCAGGCTTGGATCCTCGGCCGGTGCTGCCATCGGGGGCCCCCCGTCGGCCGCGGCTCCGATCTCGCCAGCCTCTTGGCTTAGCGGACCGCCGGCGGTGAGCTCGCGGTCGAGCCTGCGCAGCTCAGCCTCGCTAAGGAGCGCCCGGTCGATGCCGGGCTCCCCGCTCAGGTGCTGGGCGACAACGTGGCCCAGCTCGTGCACGAGCAAGGCGCGGCCCCCGCCCATGCTTGGCGCGAACTGCCGAGGAGCGAACACGATCTGCGATCCAACCGCATAGGCGCGGGCACCCAGGCGCAGCGCGCTTGCGGCAGCTCGGGGATCGGTGTGAATGCGCACCCGTTCAATGACCCGATCCAGTCCATTGGGCAATTCGGCCCGAGTGGACCCGTCGATAGCCTGTCCCGGGCCAAGCCAGCCCGGTCGGCTGAATCGCGATACGGCTGGCCGCTCGTCAAGCCCGGAACCGAAGGCCCGGCGCTTGTCGGGCAACGTTTCCGCGAGGGGGTGGCCCGCAGAGACGCGGAGTCCCGCGACCACGACCGGAGGCACCCGACCTTGGACACGGATGGGCTCGACCATCATTCAGACGGCGGGTTTGGATAACCCACGGACCGCGGCACGAACACGGTGCCGGGCAGCGAGGCTGATCTGCGACATAGACACCTCCACCAGGTGGGGCGGCTGTCCGAACTCTTGTCGCCGTGCCGTGACCGCGACAAGTGGGGAGAACCCTCGACCCCCCGCAGCACGTCAAGTGGAGAGCGATCCAGGCACTGCACCAGGTCCCTGGTCCCGGTAGGACCTATCCATAACCACATACGCCGAGATACGCCTACTCGGTGGGCGCCCGCGGGACCGAGTCAGGTTCTGACACCATCTTGGCAGGCCTAGGGTCGCGGAAGCGGCCCATTCAGCCTTCGCTGTCCGGGACCGTCGGCCGGTGCTGAGGAGACGGGTTGGCGATACCGGCCCGGTTGCCCGTTCGAAACAGCGTTCAGCGCTCCGCCGGCGGCCGACGTGCCGGCGCCTCAGTGAACGCGCGCCTCGAGTCCGGCCCAGAACGGCTCGCGCAGCTCCGCCTTGAGGATCTTGCCGGTCCCGCCCTTGGGCAGGGCGTCCCGGAAGTGGATCTCGCGAGGCACCTTGTGGGCAGCGAGCCGCTCGCGGCACCACGCACGCAGCTCGCGCGATGTTGCCGGCGCATCTGCCTTCAGGACCACGATCGCGACCGGAACCTCGCCGCGCTTGTCGTCCGGGGCGGCGACGACGGCGCTCTCGAGGACCGCCGGATGCGCGCCGAGCGCGACCTCGATCTCGACCGAGGAGATGTTCTCTCCAGCGCTGATGATGATGTCCTTGGAGCGGTCCTTGATCAGGAGGTAGCCGGCCTCGTCGATCGTGGCCATGTCGCCGGTGTGAAGCCAGCCATCCCGGATCGCCGACGCCGTGGCCTCAGGATCCCGGTAATAGCCGTCCATGACCGTATTCCCCCGGACGACGATCTCGCCGATCTGCTGCCCGTCAGCCCGAACGTCGGCCCCGGTGGCATCGACCACGCGGATCCGGACGCCGGGGATCTCCCAGCCCGTCATCGCCTGGCGATCCTGACGCGCCTCGGCCGGCTCCGAGTCGGTGAGGACCGTCCGCGGCTGGGCGAGGGTGATGATCGGGGACGTCTCCGTGAGTCCATACCCGACGATCGCCTCCACGCCGAGCTCGGCCTCGAGCGCGCGGACGAGGCCGGGCGAGGCGGGCGAGCCGCCGATGATGAGCTGGCGGAGGCTCGACAGGTCGAACCGGGAACGCTCGCGGCTGTTGAGGACGGCATTGAAGATCGTCGGAACGGCCAGTAGCCGAGTGACCCGATGCTGCTCGACGAGCGTCATGAGTGCGGTTGGGTCGAACCGCCGGAGCATGACGTGCCGGCCGCCGATCATCGTCAGGAAGTGGGGCGTGCCCCAGCCGTTCACGTGGAAGAGCGGGACGACATGGAGCACGACGTCGTCCTGGTTGAACGCGAGGCCGATCTGGGCGACGAGGCTGTGGAGGTACAGCTCGCGATGCGTCATCGCGACGCCCTTCGGCAGCCCCGTGGTGCCGCTGGTGTAGAAGAGCTCCGCGAGGGCGTTCTCGTCGATGTCCGGGTGGCGTGGGTCGGCCGAGCCGGAGGCGACGAGCGCTTCGTACTCGTGATCGGCCAACCCGCCCGGCTCGCCCTCGAGGACGACGAACGTGGGTCTCGTTGCCAGGCGCGGGGCGAGGTCCTCGACGAGCGGCGTGAAGTCGCGGTGATAGAAGACGACCTTCGACGCCGCGTGGTCGAGGATGTAGGCGATCTCGTGCGGCGCGAGCCGGATGTTGATCGGGTTGAGGACGGCGCCCGCCTCGATCACCCCGTAGTACGCCTCGAGCAGGTGATGCGTGTTGAACGTGATGAACGACACCCGGTCCCCGGCCGCAACGCCCAGCTCGACGAGCGCGTTGGCGAGGCGATGCGTCCGCATCGCGAACGTCCGGTAGGTGAATTGTTGCTCGCCGTCGATCACGCCGATCTTGTCGCCGAAGAACGTCGCCGCCCGATCGCGGAACTCAAGGACCGACAGCGGGACGAACATCGTCAGGCCTGACCTGGGCGGGGATCCGGGGTGGGATGGGCACCTGCTCCAACCCGCGCCGCGCCAACGATCCCGGCGCTGTTGCCGATGGCCGTGACCACGAGTGGCGCCCTCGTCACGAGCAGCGCCCTGTACGTCTCGAAGTCCTTGGCGGTCCCCCCGCCGAGGATGATCAGGTCCGGCCAGAGATACTCCTCATAGCGGGCCAGGAGCTTGTTGAACTCGCGGCCCCACCTTGGCCAGGCGATCTTCCGCTTGATGCGCACGGCCGGTGCGAGGCGCGCCTCTGCATCTCGGCCCCCGAACTCGATGTGCCCCAGTTGCAGATTGGGCACGAGCTGGCCGTCGACGAACAACGCCGAGCCGATGCCCGTGCCGAGGTCCAGGACGAGGACGACGCCCGGCTGGTCCCTGCCCGCTCCATAAGCGATCTCGCCCACTCCTGCCGCGTCGGCGTCGTTGAGCACCGTGAGGGGTCGCCCCAGGCGCTCCTCGAGCATGGCCCGCACAGACTCGCCGACCCACGAGGTGTTGCCGTGCGGAGCGGTCATCGCTCGCCCTGCCCGAATGACCGACGGGAACCCCACGCCGCCGGGCAGGTCCGGCGTCAGCAACCCCGTGGCTTGCACTTGCGCGACCACGTCCGCCACGACGGCGAGGACCGCCGCCGGGTTGGCGGGTCGGGGCGTCGGGAGCCGGCTGCGCTCGGTCACAAGCCGACCCGTGGCGAGGTCGACGACGGCGGCCTTGATGCCCGTGCCTCCGACGTCGATCCCGAGCGCGTGGCCTCGCAGCTCCGCCGACGGCGATGGAATAATCACGTACTCGCCCGCCGAACCGGCAGCCGGTTCTCCCATGATCGCGAGGATACGCGACGCCGACCGACCCGCAGCCGACTGACTCGACGCCGACCGGCCCAGCCTCGCCCAATCCAGTTGCCGCCTCGGATGAGCCCGAGGTGCGCCGAGCGCCCGGAGCACCCGGGATCGATCCCACCTGGACGAGCAGCGCCAAGGACGCCGTGGGCACCTCGCCCCATGCGAGCAGGGTCTGGTTCACCGTGGGCCACGGGATCCTCAACGAGGTCTACTGGCCCCGGGTCGACGCTCCCCAGGTCCGCGACCTCGGCTTCATCGTTGCGGACGGCTCCGGGTTCTGGAGCGAGGTCAAGCGCGACGCGGAGACGGACGTCAGCTATGCGCGGCCAGGCGTCCCGGCGGTGGTGGCGGTCCATCGCCACGACCGATACGTCCTCCGGCTGCGCATGTGCACCGACGTCCAGGCCGACGTCGTGCGGATCGAAGCCCGCCTCGAGGACCAGCGGCCCGTGTCCGACCCGGCGCGACTGTCCCATCCGCTCCGGCTCTATCCGCTCCTGGCCCCGCACCTCGGGTTCAGCGGCGTGAACAACCGTGCCTGGACCGGCACGTACAAGGGTCGCCGGCTGCTGTTCGCGCAGAACGGGACCTCCAACCTCGTGATCGCGAGCGACCCGCCGCCAGCGCGGCAGAGCGTCGGCTACGTCGGCGTCTCGGACGGCTGGCAGGACTTTGCGGCGAACGGCCAGATGGCCTGGACGTACGACTCGACCGACGCCGGGAACGTCGCGGGCATGGTCGAGATCGTTCCCGGAGACGAGCCGGTCCAGATCGCGCTCGGTTTCGGCGATCGCCCCGAGGAGGCCGCCCTGCAGGCAACCGCCGCTCTCGCCGGCCACTTCGGCGTGGCCTGGGACGAGTACGTCGCGGACTGGGACGTCTTCCTCGGCACCTGCACGCCGCCGCCGGCGGAGCTGTCCCCGGATCTCGCCGCGCTGTACCTCGACTCGGCGGCGGTCCTCCGCACGCATCAGGATCGCTCGACGCCCGGAGCAACCGTCGCGAGCCTCTCGATCCCGTGGGGCAATGCGCGCAATGACCTCGGCGGCTACCACCTCGTCTGGTCGCGCGACCTGGTCGAGACCGCTGGTGCGCTGGTGGGGCTCGGCGCTCGAGCCTCGGCGGCCAGGGCGCTGGCATATCTGGTGGCGACGCAGGAGGCCGACGGCCATTGGGTCCAGAACCAGTGGGTCGACGGCGTCGCCTACTGGAGCGGCGTCCAGCTCGACGAGGCGGCCTACCCCATCCTGCTGGCAGGAGCGATCCGCCGGACCGGCGCGGCCCACGTGGGCAGCACGAGCGACGAGGCCGCGACCTTCGAGCACCTCGTCACCGAGACCGCCCTCGCGGGAATGATGGCGACCGCGACAAGCTACATCGCCCGGACGGGGCCAGCGACGCAGCAGGATCGATGGGAGGAGAACGCGGGCCTCAGCCCGTCAACTCTGGCACCGGTCGTCGCCGCGCTCATCGTCGCCGCGGATTACCTGCCCGACCCGGCGGCCGCCTACTGCCGCGAGCTCGCGGACGATTGGAACGCGGCGATCGAGGACTGGACCTTCGTCGTCGGCTCGCGTCTGGCGCGCGAGCATGGCGTCGACGGCCACTACGTTCGGATTGCCTCGCCGATCGTCCTAGCCGGGGGGCCGATCTCGACATCCGTCCCGGTGCGGAACCGTCCGCCTTCGGAGGCCATGGTTCCGGGCGACGAGATGGTGGGAACGGACTTCCTCGCGCTCGTCCGGTTCGGATTGCGACGCGCCGACGACCCGAGGATCCTCGCGACCCTGGTCGTGGCCGACGCGCTGCTTCGCACCGACACGCCGAGCGGTCCGCTGTGGCACCGCTACAACGGCGATGGCTATGGCGAGCATGCCGACGGCGGCCCGTTCGACGGGACGGGAATCGGCCGTGGGTGGCCCCTGCTCGTCGGGGAGCGCGGCCACTATGAGCTGGCCGCCGGGCGCGATCCGCGACCCTACCTCGAGGCCATGCGGCGGTTCGGCTCGCGCGGCGGGATGCTGCCGGAACAGGCCTGGGACGCGCCGGACATTCCCGACCAGGGCCTGTTCCTCGGCCGGCCGGCGGGGTCGGCAATGCCCCTCGCATGGGCGCATGCCGAGTACATCAAGCTCGTCCGGTCGATGGCGCTGGGCCGATCCATCGACCGCCCGGAGGCTGCCTGGGCTCGCTACGAGGGCGTTCGCCCGACAGCGCGGCGGGCGACCTGGCGGTTCGACGCGCCGCGGCCAACGATGATCGCCGGACGCAGGCTCCGGTTCGAGCTCATGGCGCCGTGCCGCGTGCGCTGCTCGGTGGACGGCTGGCGCACGCACGTCGACCTTGAGGCTCGCTCCACCGGGCTCGGCGTTTGGATCGCGGACGTGCCCGGATCGGATCGGCTGGCAGCCACGGAAGCGGTCGATGCAACGTTCTTCTGGCCGGACGCCGAACGCTGGGAGGGATCCAACGTCCGGGTGTCTGTCGTCGCGGCGGACTGATCAAGGTCCCCGCGGGAAGTCGCCGGGTACAGTGAGTGCATCAGCACCACGACCGGCCTCCTCGTCCTGCCCGTTCGCTACCTCCTCCTCGGCTCGGTGGCGACCTGGATGACCCGGCGGGTGCTCCGCCGATGCGTCGGTCCGCCCGTCGAGGAGCTCGAGGGCCACCTGATCGCGCCAGGCCCGAGCCGAGCAACGTGACACCCGAGGCATCCGGGACCGAGCAGAGGCGGGAGGGGCCACGATGATCAAACTCTGGAGCGAGCTGCCTGCCGCACGGGCGAAGGAATGGCTAGCGGATGTCGCAACGGTCCTGTGGGTGGTGTTCTGGGGAAGCATCGTCTGGCGACTGTTCCAGCTCCTGGCCAGCTTCTCCGAGGCCGGTCGGACGATCCGTGCCGGGGGCGAGACCATGGTCCAGAGCGGGCAGGACCTGGGCAACTCGCTGGCCGGCGTCCCGCTTATCGGACCGCAGCTCCGTGACATTGCTCGTGACGCCTTCGCCGCTCCCGGCCGGCCGCTGTCCGACTTCGGCACGCAGATCGAGCAGTTCATCGTCGTCGTCGCGGTCGTGCTCGCCCTCGTGCTCGCCCTCGTGACCCTGGGGCCGTGGCTGAACCGGTACCTGCCCTGGCGCTGGGCGCGGCTGCAGCGCGTCCGAGCCGCCCACCTGGCCATCCGTACCGCACCCGGTGCCAGCCACGGCTCCATCGAGCGCGTCCTGGCCATGCGGGCCGTCACGCGGCTCGACTACGGAACCCTCCTCGCCTACACCCCGGATCCGCTCGGCGACTGGGCGAGCGGCCGCCATGACCGCCTCGCACGCGCCGAGCTCGCGAGCGTGGGGCTGCGGCCTTGAGAGAGGCAAGCGCCTCGGGCGCGTCTGGCCTGAGCAGGGCACTGCCGCAGTTGAGCCGTGGCCTCGTCGCCTACGGAATCGTGGGGCTCGTCGTGGCGGCGATCGGGTTCGGCTCGATGGTCTGGGTCAATGGCCGGATCAGCAGCCTGCGCACCGACGCCGAGGCCACCGTTGCACGGGCGGAGGCAACGATGGAGGTCGCCGCGACGCTGCTCCGGGGGGCGTCGGCGACCGCTGCGTCCTTCAGCGGGACCGCCGATCAGTCCGCGCAGGCGGTATCCGCCGCGGCCGTCACGTTCACCGAGGTCCAGTCGGACCTGACCGCGCTCGAGGTGCAGCTTCGGTCGGTCAGCTTCCTCGGGGCAAACCCACTGTCGTCGTCGGCGGACGCGGTCGGGCGGATCGCTTCGAGCGTCGGCAGCCTTGAGGCGCAGGTCCCACTCATCGCCGAGCGCCTCACGGGCAACCGGGATGCGCTGGCCGCCAACGCCGCCTCCCTCAGCGCGCTCGCCGATAGCACCGCGGCGCTGGCGACTCGGCTCGGCCCAAGTCTCGGCCAGGACTCCCTCGCCGACCTCCAGCAGGTGATTGCCATCACGCTGCTTATGTTCGCGGCCTGGTCCTTCGCGCCGGCGATCGGAGCGCTCGGTCTCGGCCTGTGGCTTCGGCGCGAGGTGGCTCGTCAGCGTGGGTAGCGTTCCGGCGCGGGACCGCGATCCCTCACCTTCTCGAGCGTTAGCCCTTGGGCGGACCGTTCGGTTCCGGTGACGGGACGTGGCGGCGGAGCACCCGCCGTGCGGCCCACGTCGCCGCCCATGCCAGCGGCGTATATCGAAGGGGCAACAGCAAGAAGCCGGCGTTCGCGAGCTCCGCGGCCGCCGGGTGGCGGACCGCGTCACCGGCGAGCCGCCGGGCGTTCGCCGGATTCGTGGCGTCGCGAATCAGGCCGGCACGGTCCGTCCTTGCCCGAACCGCGATGGCGCGCAGCCTCGTCGATCGAGCGGTCGCCGCGACGAAGCGGCGTGTCTCCGGCAACGTGGCGATCCGCACGATGCGCCAGGCGCGTCTCAGGGGTGGCATGTCGAGGTGACCCTACCCGCGGGGATGTTGCGATCGCGAGCCCGCGGCGGTGGCGGACCGATCACGCCAGCGATCGAATCCGTTCCGCGACGGTCCGCGGGCGCGTGGCGCCTACGCGCGGAACCGGCCCCGGCCGAAGTACCCGAGGACGAGCAGGACGATCAACACGATGACGATGATCTCGATGATTCCCATGTAGGTTCGGCTCCTTGCTGCATTCGCTGTGGGCCCATCCCGCGCAGTTGTGCGCGAGCCCAGCCCGAGGCAGTGTCGTCGCGGAACGAGCCGGTGTCATGAAAGGCCGTCATGTGCGGGGTCGCTCGCCCGTGGGCTTCCCCGGAGGCACCATGCGGGTGCCCGCCGACGCGATCACCAGTCACGCCGGAGCGAATCCGCGTTGAGCACGGCGACCTCAAAGAGCCGCTGATAGTCGGAGCGGGCCGCGAGGAACCGTTCGCTCGCCGCGTTCCATGCGTCCGATCCCGGCGTCGATAGGTCGAGCTCACGCTCGGCGAGGCGCCACAGGGCGAGCACTCGGCCCATCGTGGGTGGCCGGTCGCTCCCGGCCAGCGAACGGATGAACGCCGCGGCTCGATCCAGGAGCGCGCTCGGGTCGAGAGGCGCCACCTCGCCATCGTTGGCGGTTGGCAGGGCTGCGACCTCGGGCGACATCTGCTCTCAGCGTGCAGTTCCTCGACCAGATCGTCATGACATCGCGTCATCCGTCGGGGCGCCCCACGACCGCGGGGGCGGAGGCGTTCGTCACGCACGTGCGAGCCAACGGCGGCACCGCGTCATGGCGCGACGGGACCGGCGCCCGACACTGGGTTCCAGGACCCGGGACCAAGCCGACCCAGCTGCCCGGGTCGCCACTGACCTGAAGGAGACGACCTTATGACGCACGAGCGAATCGTCGAGAAGGAAACCGTCACCGAGACCCCGACGACCCCCACGACCCCGAACGAGACCGTCGAGACCACCCAGGTCCATGGCGGCCACCTCCATGGCGACGAGCAGGCCGACGGCGCGGTCGCCGGCGCGGTCGCCGGCGGCGCCGCGGGTGCCGTGATTGGCGGCCCTGTTGGTGCGGTCGTCGGCGGCGCGATCGGCGCAGCCGGCGGCGCGACGGCCGGTCTCGTCGACGAGGAGACCAAGGACGACGACGTCGTCGTCACGAAGCAGGAGGTCACGCGCCCGTAGCTGGCGCGCTCGATATAGCCGATCATGACCCGCCGCGCCGCAGGGCGCGGCGGGTCACGTTTATCCCTTCTGTTGCCGGAGGCTGGCGATGTCCAGCGAACGCCCCAAGGTCGTCATCGTGAAGCGGAGCGACGACCACGGCTGCCTGATCACGCTCATTCTGCTCATCGTCGCGTGGCCGCTCGCGATCGTGTACTGGCTGGTCCGGATGGTCGTCTGGCTCATCCGCACGGCGATCGACTGGCTGACGCTCGGACCCGTCCGCCGCCACCTCTGAGGTCTCGCGCGCCCGGGCGACCCCGGAGCCTCAGCCGACGTTCGACCCGTCCGGCACGCCGATCAGATCGGTGTCCGCCGCCAGGCGGGCCGCCGGACCCTCCACGACCCGGCGCCAGAACGCCACCGCGGCCGACTCGTAGAGCAGGCCCATGGCGAGGGTCTCCCCGCGCCAGTGCTCGAACGTTCGTTTGCCCGCCAGAGAGCGACCGGGGCGCCGCTCGAGGCGCTCGTCCTGGTCATAGGCGGCGAGCTTGGCCTGGTGGATCGCCAGCTGCTCCCGGGCGAGGCGCAGCCGCGCCTCGGGCGAGGCGAGGTCGGCGAAGAACAGCTGCAGCAGGCCTGGATCCCGGAGCTCGGTCGGCGCCGCCGATGGGCGGTCCAGCCAGGCGACCAATGCCGCTGTTCCCGCCGGGGTGATCTCGAACACCCGCCGCCGCCGGCCCTCGGTCTCGCGTCTCTCGGTGGCGAGGCCGAGCGTGACGAGCCGCGCCGGCTCCGTATAGAGCAGGGTGTGCGGAAACGACCAGAAATTGCCAAGTGTCGCGCCGACGTGGCGCTCGAGCTCGTATGGCGTCGACGGCCCTTCGCGGGCGAGCAAGCCCAGCACGAGGTACGAGGTCGGGCCCAGGCGCTCTGTTGACATAGTACGGAATGTACCATACAGTGCGCAGTATTCCGCTGCAGTCTGCAGGCGACCAGCCGCCGGGGAAATTCACACCCGGTGGGCATCCCCCGAGGATTCCCAACCCTGGACCCGCCACGGCGCGCCGGACACGAAAGGTGGGTCTATCCATGACTCCCGATATCAAGCTGACCGCCGAGCGGATCCCGCTCGAGGTCATCAACAACGGCAACTTCGCCCTTCTGGACGAGCTGCTGTCGACTGATTTCGTCGATCACTCGCCCCAGCCGGGCGTTGCTCCGACGCGTGACGGCCTCAAGCAGAGCCTGACCGCGCTGAAGACCGCGTTCCCGGATGTTCGCTACACGATCGAGGGTTCGATCGCCTGCGGCGACGAGATCGTCCATCGCCTCCAGGCCACCGGCACGATGACCGGTGAGTTCATGGGCATTGCCGCGACCGGCAAGTCCGCGACCTGGACCGAGATCCACATCAACCGCGGCGTCAATGGCCGCCTGACCGAGCATTGGAGCCTCATCGACCAGCTGGGCATGCTCGTGCAGCTTGGCATCGTCGGCGCTCCGGGACGGGTCCCCGTCACGGTCTAGCCGTCACCCACGACAATGCGCGAACGGCCCCGGCGGCAACGCCGGGGCCTTCGTGTGTCCCCGCGTGTCCGGCTCGCGAAGCGCGGGGAATCAACGAGCGAGGAGCCCCGGTCCCCAGTGACCAGCTCTCCTCGCTCGGAGCGAGCAGTCCGACCCCGCCGCAAGGCTGATCGATCGTCGCTGCCGCAACTCTGCGGTGCGCCATCGGGGTCGTCATGACGGCTCGTCATCCGTGACTCCACGGTTGGCACCGACAATCTCAGGTCATGCCTGAAGTCGAGCCACGCGGCGCGGAGGAACGCTCAGCCACTCGCGGACGCGCCGCGACGGCCTTCTTCGTCCTAGGCGGGATCTTCTTCGCGCTCGCGCTTGCGGATCGTCTCGCCGCGATCGCGGCGGCCTTCAGCACGCTGCTGCTGACAATCTTCATGGCCTGGCTGCTCGTGTTCCTGGTCGCGCCGGCGGTGGAAGCCACGCAGCGCCGGCTTGGGATCGGCCGCGGCAAGGCCGTCGGGCTCGTGTATCTCATCGTGTTCGGAGGCGTCGGCCTGCTCCTCGCGGCGACCGCCCTCATCGGCGCCGGCGAGGTGACCGACCTCGCGGCCCGGGGCGACGAGATCACCGGCCGGATCCACGAGCTCCTGGTCAACCTCCAGGCCACGCTCGGCATCGGCCCGGGCACGATCGACCTGGCGGCGACGTTCGACCAGGCGCAGCGGTCCTTCTTCGCGTCGATCACCGGCGACCTGTCCGGCGAGATCCAATCGATCGGTGGCGCGGCACTGGCCGTGGCGGGCAGCCTGATCCTCGTCGTGATCCTCTCGCTGTACGCCGTGCTCGACTTCGACGGCCTCCTCGATGGCCTCCGTCGAATCGTCCCCAACCGCTATGCCGACGAGCTCCAGCTCGTCCAGGAGTCGGTCGGGCGGGCCTTCGGCGGCTTCCTGCGAACGCAGCTCATCCTCGTGCTGATCCAGGCGGTCCTGACCGTGGTCGTGGGGATCGTGTTCGGCCTGCCGTACCTGTACCTCGTCACCGTGGCGGGGGCGCTGGCGATGTTCGTTCCGTTCTTCGGTCCGCCCCTGGCCCTGGTGCCGCCGGTGCTCGTGGCGATCGTCTTCCGGCCCGAGATCGCCGTGCCCGTGATCGTGCTGCTCGTCGCGAGCCAGACACTGGTGGTCAACGTCGTTCAGCCGCGACTCCTGCACCACGGCGCCGGCATCCATCCGATCCTCGTGCTCGTGGCCCTCCTGGTCGGGGCACAGGTCGCCGGGCTCTGGGGCGCCCTGTTCGGCATCCCGGTCGCGGCGGTCGCGAGCCTGCTCGTCCGCTACGTGGTGAACCGACGCGCAGTCAATGAGGTCGAAGGCATCGACCTGGAAACGGCCGTGGAGGAGATGCAGGCGGCCGATCCGGACCTGCCGCTCTACGAGGCCGTCGCGATCGCAGCCGACCGCGCCGAGGAGCTCACCGAGGATCGAGCTCTGGAGCCGTGAGGATCAGCTAGGCGAGCACCGGTCGCGGTGCTGTCAGCTGGCGCTGATCCCAGGCCACGGCGATCGCGGAGACGGCTGTGGCTCCGGCTGCCATGAGGGCGGCTGCGCAGGTCGCGAGCGTCGCGCCTGTCGTGACGACATCGTCGACCAGAACCAGGGATCGCCCGAAGATGCGCCGTCCGGGGACCACCTCGAACCGTGGGTCGGGATCCGGTGCTGGGACGCGTCGAAGGGCCTCCACGACGGGGAGTCCGAGGCGCCGGCCCGCCACTCGCGCGAGCAACGCGGCGTGGTCGTAGCCAATGTCGCGAACGCGGTCAGCCGGCGCGGGGACCGGGATCAGGGCATCGCCGCCGGTTCCAGCCAGGGCCCAGCGATTTGCGATCGCGGTCCCAAGGGGCTCGCTGACGCGGCGTTCGCCGGCGTCGCCCAGCCGCTCGAGGGCGCGGCGCGTGATGCCGTCGTAGGAGCCGCACCACTCGATCTGTTGCAAGGCTCCCGGCTGTTGGGCGAGCCGGCCGGCCGGCACGTCCCGACCGGCGGCCAGGCGCGCAGCAAGGGCCATTCGGCAATCGCCGCAGAGGCTCGTGCCAGCGCGATGGCAACCCGCGCACGTCAATGGCAGCGTCAGGTCGACGGCACGGTCCGCGAAGGACCCGACGGCGTCGCGAATGTCGGCCAGGAAGGTCATGCCGCCACGATGGACCACGACGGGCAAGCGTGGATGACACGACGTCATCTCCGCGCCCCGCGGCCGCCCAGCAAGCCTTCGGCGAGGCGGGCGGCCGGCAGAACCGACACTTTGAGCGGCGTCGCACCCATCACGCTGCCATCGATCTCGACCAGCCGGCTTGGCTCGCTGTCTATGAGGATCTGTCGTGCTGTGGCGCAGAAGACATCCTCCCGCCTGGCCGTGCGGCCAGGGCGGGCTCCGGACGCGCCATCGCTCCGCGGAGCTGCGTCGGGGTCGAGGCCCGCGACGCGTCGTCGGCCGGTTGCCCGGATTCGTGCCCGGGAAAGGTGGTTCCCGGCTTGGCGCCGGCAAGAAGGTCGCGCTCTACCTGCAGTCGCAAGCGGTAGAGGATGTCCCACTGGTCGGTCGGAACCGCAAGGTCCAGGAGGGTGGCATCGACCTCGTCGAGCGAAGCCTTGGCGCCAGGCCCGACCGCCCCTCCGCTCGCGCGCCCGAATTCCGCGACCTTCTCGATTTGGTCTTCCACCTTCTGCGTTTCAGCGCTCATCGTCTGGTGCGCGGCGGTCGTCGCGAGCCGGCTCAGGACTGCAGCCCGCGCCCGGGTCTGCTCCCGCGTCGGACCGGAGATGGCGATGTCCGACGGGTAGACCCCGACTCTGAGCGTCGGCCCTGTCAGCTCGATCAATCGATCCGGCCGGAGCTTGCGGACGTTGCTGCCTGCCACGGCGGTGAGGAGCCGGGCCGGCATGGTGAGGACCCACGGGGCCTCGTCGGCGGTCACCGCCAGGCCCGCGTTGGCGAGGGCGTCCCCGAGATCGGCGACGATCCGGTCATACCCGCCGGGCTTGGCAACGATCGGGACGTGGACGTCGGACCAACCGTGCCTCTTGCTCCGGATCTTGCGGGTCATCCCGACGCCGGCAAGGAAGATCAGCAGGCCGCTCAGCAGCGGCGCCAGCAGGTAACCGCGCAGGAGCTCGCGCATCACGGCCGCGCCCTCGGCGCGCGTGCCGCCTGCCGGCACCAGATAGCCCGCGAGACCGACAAGAAGCGGCAGGACGGTCACGCCAACGAGCAGCGTGAATGCGAGCCAGGCTCGATCCACAAAGGGTGGGTGGGGCGTCGCGTCGAGCAGCAGCGAGGCGACGCTCGGCAGGATCAACGAAACGAGGAACAGCAGCCAGACGAAGGACAACGCCATCATCAGGACCAGGAAGATCTGGTGCGAGCGCGGGACGCGACCGAACAGCAGGCTGCTCGCCCAGCCGAGGGCGCTGGTCAACAGGTCCCCGGCGAATCGCCCCGCGACGCCGAAGACCGAGATGAGCATCGTCATGGTTGTGCCGCCCTGGGTTGGGTCGGAGTCAGCCGAATGGGATCGGACGGCTGACGGGGTTTCGTCCCGTCGCGCCCATCCGCTAGAGCTTGCCGAGCAGCCAGAGGATCACCAGAACGATGATGATCACCCCGACGATACCGATGCCACCAGATCTCATGGTGACCTCCTGATCTGGAGCACGACTCGCCGAGCCTCTGGGCTCGGCGAGTCGTGCGTTGATGCTCGAAGGGTTACGAGCTCCGCTCCTCCTGGGTGACGACCGTCCCATCCTTGGCCTTCTCATCGACCGCGCCGGCCGTTGCCCCGGAAGCCGCACCGATCGCGCCCCCGACGACGGCACCGACGGGTCCGCCTACCACCGCGCCTACCGCGGCTCCGCCAACGGCACCGGCGAGCGCGCCGCCCGCCTCTTCATCACCGTGCGGCGTCCCGCCCTGGACGGTTGTCGTCTTGATGGTCTCGTGCGGAGCAGGATTGCCGTCGGTGACGGTCTCCCGCTCGATGGTCGTCTGGTCGGTCATGACTGGTCTCCTGCGCCGATGGCGCGAGCCCGGGCATCGCAAATCTGCCTTGATCCCGAGTCCTGACGCCAGTGTCAGCGCTCAGCACCGCCAGGTCATGACGAGGCGTCACGGTCGCACAGGGCGCTCGCTGTGGCGGAGCTCAGCGACGACGCTGGCTCTCGCTCAGTTTTCCCCAGACTCCCGCGGAGACGGCCCGCCGCCCCAGCCGGCGTTGGTGAAGGTCGGAATGAACCGATAGCCACGCCCCGGCACCGTGGCGATGAAGCGCGGTTGCCGGTAGTCGTTCTGGAGCTTGATCCGCAGGCTTCGAACGTGGCGGTCCACGATGTTGCTCTCGGCGACGAAGTCCACGCCCCAGATCGCGTCCAGGATCTCCTCGCGCGTGACGGTCCGTCCGCCGCGGCTCGCCAGCAGGTACAGCAGGCTCTGCTCGATGCCGCTCAGGTGGACGACCGACTCGCCGGCGCGCACGACGCGATTGACGATGTCGATCTCCATCTCCCCGAGCTTGATGACGGGCACGATGGGTCGATCCGTTCCCGATGCCCTGCGGCTCACCACGATCGAGCGGGCCAGCAGCTCCTCCGGCGAGAACGGCATCGTCAGGATGTCGTCGACCCCGAGATCGAACGCCCGCAGCTTCGTCTTGAGATCGCCCCGGCGGGTCAGCCCGAGAACGGGCGTCACGCTCCGCGCGACGGTGTTCGAAGCTCCGAGCCGCACGAGCAGGGCCTCGCTGTCGTCGTGGTCCATGTCGATGACCGCGAGGTGGGGCCGTTCCTCACCGATGATCTTCTCGGCCTCCGCCAGGCTCGTCGCCGCCCGAACGACGAAGAGGCCGTGGTTCAGCGTCAGCTCGATGAGGTCAACGACGAGCTGGCGATCGTGCAGCACCAGGGCTCGCCGGGCCCCGGCGTCGGGGGAACTCGCTTGAATCGCTGTCATGGTTCGACCTCACTGCGCAGAGCTGTCGGCCACCGCCTTCGGGGGCAGACGAATGAAGCTTCGATTGCCGGGACCCCTAGAGTCCGAACCGCCCACACTCATTCCTTGGGGAACCCCTGGTGCTCGGCACGGTGGAACCGATCTCGGGCATCGTCCTCAGCGCGCTCGGCTGTTTCGACCAACTGATCGGCTCGCGCCTTATCCCCTTCGGCCGAGGTGCTCGCCAACTGAGCGGCTTCGGCTGCGCGGGCGGCCGCGCGTTTGGCGTGCTCGGCGACGCCCTTGGCACGAGTCGCTGCCTCAATCGCGGCGCGAGCGGCCGACTCAGCTTCTGCGGCAGCCTCTTCAGCAGCGGCGGCGGTGGCCACCGCCAGGCTCGCCACGGACGACGCGGTCTTTGCGGCGACGGTGTCCCGCTCGGCGGCACGCCAATTGGCCAAGAGCTCGGCTGCGGAACCGTGCTCCGGTTCTGGCTGCGCCCTCTCTCCCAAGGAATCCTCCGTCGAGCGCATCGACTCGGACGAATGGCCCGGAGCGCGGCCTGCCGTGCGGACCGCCGGCCTGGCCTCGAGACGTCAGCCCACACCTGTAACCAATGCGTCACGCTCGCCCGGCGTTCGATGATGATGTCCGTCCTCTATGTCGTCTGTACTCTATCGGACAGATCGGAGCCGACCCGGGTTTCATGACGAACGATCGCGGTGGCAGTCCCCCTGCCATTGATCCACGGGCAAATCGTCTACTGCATGGCCTGTCCGACGCGGAGCTCGCGCGGATCGCACCCTCGCTGGAGCCGGTGCGCTTGCCGCGCCCAACTGAGCTGGAGGGGGCGAACGACGACGTCGATTTCGTCTACTTCCCAACCAGCGGGATCGCATCGATCGTTGCCACCGACGAGGGCGGCGAAACCGTGGACACCGCCATGATCGGACGCGAAGGGATGACGGGTCTCGCCGTCTTTCTGGGCACTGGCCAGTCACCGCTGCGGACGATCGTCCAGGTGCCGCTCGTCGCCATGCGCATGCGATCGGATGTCTTGCGCGCCGAGCTCGCGCATGGCGGCACGCTGATGGCGCTTCTCCAACGCCACACCCAAGTGGTCATGGTCACCATGGCCCAATTGATCCTGTGCAATCGGATCCACCGCCTCGACCAACGGGCGGCGCGCTGGCTCCTCCAGGTCGACGAGCGAGTCGACGAGGCGCCATTCGGGGTGACGCAGGAGTTTCTGGCCCAGATGATCGGTGTGCAGCGACCGTCACTCTCTGTCGCCATGCGCCAATTCAAGGACGCCGGCCTGGTTCGATACGCGCGGGGCCAGATCAGCATCGCCGACCGAGCTGGGCTGCACGAGCGATCCTGCGGCTGTATCGGCGTCATTGCGACCGAGGCGCAGCGACTTGACCGACTCGAGGCAGCAGCCGACCTATAGAACTGACTTGGCTAGCTCCACTACTTCCGCGCGAGTCGCTCAGCGTGTCACTCCGCGCGACCAAACGCTCAGGAAGATCCCGAGCTGCTTCGACGGCGGCGGCGTCGGCTCGATCTCGATGAGCGAGTGGGGTCTGTAGGCCACCCCCGCGGGTGTCGCAAGCCATCGTATTCGGGATCAGGTGGATCCGCCGCGCTGGCCAAGGCGGTCATGGTCCTTTGTCAGGCGTCCGACCGGCCTGCTCGTGGCGACGCCTGAAGTTGCCCCGCTTCCGTGGACGGTCAGCGGTTAGGCAGCGATGATCGGATCGGAACGGTACCTCCTCTCGAACTCGGCCGGCGACAGGTAGGCGAGGGCCGAGTGGCGGCGGGTCGGGTTGTAGAAGGCCTCGATGTAGTCGAACACCGCGAGCCGGGCGTCGGCCCGGGTCCGGAAGGTCGTCCGGTCGAGCAGCTCGGTCTCGAGGCTGGCGAAGAAGCTCTCGGCCATGGCGTTGTCGTACGCGTCGCCGACCGAGCCCATCGACAGGCTGATCCCGGCCTCGCGGCAGCGACGGCCGAAGGCCAGGCTCGTGTACTGGGTGCCCCGATCGGAATGGTGGACGAGGCCGTCGGTCGGCCGTCGCCGGCTGATCGCCATGTCGAGGGCGTCGAGGATGAGCTCCGTCCGCAGGTGGCCGGCCATCGACCAGCCGACGACCAACCGACTGAAGACGTCGACGACGACCGCGACGTAGAGGAAGCCCGACCAGGTCGGGACGTAGGTGATGTCGGCGACCCACAGCTGGTTCGGGCAGCTCGCGCTGAACGAGCGGTTGACGAGGTCGGGAGCGGGCGCGGCGTCTCGATCGCGGACCGTCGTCCGGACCGATCGGCGGCGGTGGACGCCCTCGAGACCGGCGATGGCCATCAGCCGGGCGACCCGCTTGCGGCTGCAGCGGGTGCCCTCGTACGCGAGCTCGGCGTGGACCCGCGGCACGCCGTACGTCCCTCGGCTCCGCGCGTGGATCCGGCGGATCTGGCCGGTCAAGGTCAGGTCCTGCCGCGACCGCTCGGACGGCGCCCGCGTCGACCAGGCCCAGAAGCCGCTCGGCGAGACACCGAGCACCCGGCACATCGTGGTCACGGGAAAGGTGGCCTTCTCGCACTCGACGAAGCGGTACACGGTCAGCGGATCTCGTCGGTCTCGCGTGCGAAGAAGGCCGCGGCTTTTTTCAGGATCTCGCGCTCGATCCGGAGGGTCCGGTTCTCTCGCCGGAGCCTGGTCAGCTCGGCCTGCTCGTCGGTCGTCAACCCCGGGCTCTCGCCGCGGTCGATCTCGGCCTGGATGACCCAGCGCCGGAGCGACTCATTGGCGATCCCGAGATCCATCGCGACCCGCCGGATCGAGTGGCCCGACTGGCGGGCGAGGCGGATCGCCTCAGCCCGGAACTCGGGCGGGTACGGCGGCTTGGGGTTCGGCATGTGGACTCCCTCTGCGGGGCTCGACAGCCCCAACTGTCAGGTGTCCACGAAACCGGGGCAAGTTCACTCG
>Ga0193751_1000850_pt1 | contig 21130 bp, 32 predicted proteins | sample L1c2metaG_FD_143050 | JGI IMG/M metagenome (GOLD analysis project Ga0193751, IMG submission 143050) | Soil microbial communities from a riparian zone of the East river system, Colorado, United States - L1c2 | ecosystem: Environmental > Terrestrial > Soil > Riparian zone | place: USA: East River... | reverse complement strand
ACGCCACCGGCGGATCGTCAGGATGGCGGACGAACACGTGGTGGCCGTCGCCCTGGGCGCGTTCCGTGAGGTCGTCGATGAGCCGGGACGCTGCCTCGACAGGAGGCTCGTCGTCGCTGTCGGCAAGCCCCGCCTGGAGCGACGGCACATCGGTCCAACCGTCGCCGAGCTCGTCAGACGGAGGGTTCGCCGAGGGGCGCGGGGTGAACACACCGTAGACCGTGACACGGTCCGGGACCGGCTCGAACGGAAGCTCGGGGCGCTCAGCCATACCGCGATTCTAACACGTTGCCGCAGGTCAGCGTACGTTTGTGCGGATGCCGGTGCCGCCATCGGTCGGGCCAATCAACCCGGCGGCGGGGTGGCTTTGACTGGACCGGGCACCCAACGGGCCTCTGGCGGGGCGCTACCCCGCTACTGTCGAGGCTGGTCTGCCACTCCCAGGGCGCACCGACTGCCCTGCCAGCTCGGCGCTCCGCACGCCGTAGGGGTTCAAAAACCCGACGCACCAGGCGACGGGTGGGTAAGTACGAAAACGCCAGCCGGACATAGCTCCGTCCGAACGGCGCCAGTCTCATTGAGACGCGGACCAGTGTCAACTTGCCTCGGCTTCCGCGCGTCGCATCTCCTCGATGTGCGCGACCAGGGGTTCCTCCAGTCGGAACCACTCGCCATGCGTGCGAAGATCTTTGAACTGGTCATGTCGGGCTCGTTCAAGGCCTTGGTTGCCAGGCTCGGTCGTCATCAGCTCTTCAGGATTGATCGTGGCTAGTCGGCTCGGAAGGTTTGAACTCCAACCGATCTTCACTCGGTTGCCGATGCGCATGTAGTAGACGACTTCGCCGTCCAGCAGCGTGAACGGGTCGGCAGATTTGAGCTCGGCGGAGAGTCGCCGACTTGCCATTGCCCTGACCTGCCAGTCTCTTTCGTAAGCCTCGCGCCCTGCGGCGATCGCCCTCTCGGCCATGTCCGGGTCGTTCGGATCGAAGCCGAACGCGATGAGCTGCATGCCGGCGCGGCAGATGTGCCCGAACGCTGGATCCTCAGGATCAACCAGGTTCGCGCCAGTAGCACGGTCACCTAAGCCTGCTGGTGGCTTCGGGTCCCCGTTCACCCGAAATGACTTCCCGGGATCGTTCACATAGCGGCCACGGCGGTTAGTATTGGGCACGTCGGTAGCTCCTCATCCGGTTGCCGACATCGACCCCGGATGCCGTGCCATCGGCTCCGGGGTTTCTCCTATTATGCCAGATCACGCATAGTATGTATGCGTTCACCCTCACTGTTCTTGATGGTCCAGCCGCGGCGCAGAACGAGCAGGTCCACCTCGTAGAAGAACGGGTGATCGCGGTGGTCGACACCCACTGACCAGAGCCCAGTCTCAAGCTTCCGCTGGTGCCAGGTGGTGACCGTTGACGCGGGAATGCCTAGGAGATTCTGAGCGTCCTTGGCCGACAGATAACGCCCCAGTTCCCCGTAGGCAGGCGATCCCAGCGGGCCGCGTATCTGTCGTTTGCCGTCGCGTAGCCGAATCAGATCGGCCTCGCGGAACCGCGGTTTCCCAGTCCGATCGAAGTCGGCCGGGTACAGGTGCGTGCGGTCCTTGCGCTGGTGCCAGGTGCGCACCGTCGACGCCGGAATACCGAGGAGTTTCTCGGCGTCCCGGGCGGACAACAGCCTGTCAGTGCGGCTCACAGCCAGGCTCACCCGACGCGGCGGGGGCGCACGTCGTCAGCCACCTGACTCAGGTACTCGGGGCCGGTGCCGTGCCACTTGTCACGAGTCCACTCCCGCTTGCAGGCGTGGCATCGGATGGTGCCGTGCTTGTCGGGTTCGTACAGGTTGTTGCCGCAGACGCTGGTGTGTTCGCCGTCGTCGATCACGTTGGGGCAGTCCAGAATCTTGTGTTTCCGCCCTTCCCCCACGACCGGTTTGAGCTGGGCCTTCAGTGAGCGGAGTTCCTCGTCCACGTCGGCGACCCAGTCGAAACGCGTGACGTAGTCCATCGCCACGTCCAGCCAGTGGCACAGCTGGTCGACAGTGCCGGCCGGTGGAGTGACGTTCTGCTCTTCGGCGATCATCTGCCCGATCGAGGCGAGCGCTTTCGGGATGGACCGGGGAGGCCGGGACTGCTCGGAGTGGCCGCGTCCGTCGGAGCCGTACCAGACGTCGTGCTTCTCGATGTACGTCCCGGGCGCCTCCAGTGGGCCGTGCACGCCCGGTGGGAGCAGGGGCTGGTAGTCGGGGTCCCACACGTAGGCGACGCCGTCGCGGGATATCGCGTAGGTTTTCGAGCGCTTGTCCCGCATCACGATGATGTGCGGGTTCGCCGACGACTGGGAGCCGAACCCGGGGGCACCTCGGGACTCGTTGTCGACGACGGCGCCGGGGGTTGCGTCGAGCCGCCGGTAGTAGGCGCGGATATCGTTGATCACCGCACGGCTCTTTTTCAGACAGCGTTCGCACGTGGCGTAGCCGTCGTCTGGGAGTGCCCAGTCGTGGCCGTCAGTTGGGGGAGCGTGCAAGACGCAGGCGTGGTCGGGGCGGACGAGCGCGGTGTCGGACACGGTGATCCCTCCGGGGTTAGACTCCCTGGCGATCAGTGCGCCCCGCGTCGTGCTGATCAAACAAGTTGCTGGCCGGTGCCACCCCGCTCCCCACGAGAAGGGGTGGCGCCCAGCGGGCTAGCCGCCCAGGTCGACGAGCAGGCCTTCGAGCGCCACGTCCATGGTCGATCCGGAGATCACGGTGGCGCCCGCTTTCGCCGTCCAACGCTGGTCCGTCGTGTTGTAGGTGACCACCAACGGCAGGTCTCGGCGGTCGAGGGTGTTGACGAGCCGCTTGAGCGTGTCCTGCGAGACGGCTCCGTCGGTCTTCGTGGTCATGATTCCTCTTTCGGGGTTGTGAGTTCTTCGAGTTGCTCGCGGAGTGTCCTGTTCTGTCCGAGCAGCTGCATGAGAAGGCCGATCCAACTGCCGCCGGTGTGTTCCGGATCGGAGTACGGGACGGTGGCGAACTGGTGTTCGGCGACGATCTGACGGGCAATTTCGGGGGTTGCGACCGTGCCGATCGGCTCGTCGTCCCCGTCGGGGTTGACGGTGTACAAATGTATTCCGTAGTGGGATCCGACGCGCCATTCACGGGTGTCCTGCCGGTCGGTCGGGAAGCTCTCGGCTTTCCGCCGGAAATCGTCGGTCATCGCGCCTCCTGTCGTGCCGAACAATCCGTCTCTTCGTGCAACATCCGGGCCGCATTCCGCCCCGACGGATGGGTGTACCGGACGCGCCGGTAGCAGCGCCGGCACAGCAGCGTGAGCACCCCGGTCGGGCGTGGTGGTGCGGCGTGCGCCTCGTCGGCGTCGGTGGTCTGCCAGCGGTGTTCGGCGCGGAACATGAGGCAGGCAAGCCAGGCGAGCGCGGTAAGGCTGGCGCCGACGTAGGCGGCGAAGATGATCGCTTCGGGGTTCACCGTCGGCTCGCCGCCCAGAACAGCGCCACAAGGACCGCTGCCACGCTGGGTAGAGCAACCATCCAGACGGCGGCTTCGGGCCACGTCATGCCGCGTCCCATCCGTCGCGCACGATCTGCCCGAACGCCCGCCGTTCGTCGAGGCGGTCGGCGATGCGCCGCAACTCCTCCGCCACCCGGCGCAGCGACTCCCCGCCGTGTCCGTCGGGCAGGTCGACGGTTGCGACTTCGGCGGGTTCGTCGTCGTCGAGGCACAGCAGGACACGGACGGTGCGGCTCATCGCTGGCCGTTACTCGACCGCGGCGTGGCGAGCAGTGCTGTGCGTTGCTGGCGTAGCCGCTCCATCGCGTCCCGCACGTGGTGGGCCACCACCGGTTCGGTGAGCGACCCAAGGTCGAGCAGCGCGACATGCCCGAGGGACTCGCCCAGCACCGGAGACGGGATTTGCACCAACACCGCATAACCGGGCTGCACACCCTGCGGGGTGGGTAGCAGCTGCAGCGCGACCTCCCAGCTGGGCTGATCCGTGTCGGCACACGCACCGAGCGCGGTGGTGACCCAGTTGGCGACCTGGTCACCGATCCGGGGGCTGGACACGGTAGGCGTGGTGTGGAGGCGGCTGAGGTCGGGGATGTCGGTCATGAGGCCACCTCCGACTCAACCGGGACGGCGAGGTTCCGACCGGGAGGCATCCCAGCGGGGACTCGGCACAAGAACCACCGCCCCAGGTGTCGCACGAGCTCGCCCCGCTCGTCCCCCTCGTCCGTGGCGTAGCCCGGTTGATGGCAGGCTGGGCACTCGACCGGGTCGTGACCATCATCGAGGATCTGCTGGGTCGCCTGCTTCCACCCGGCGGGCAGATCGGCGGTCGGGGTGCGGTCTGGCGAGGTCAGGCTCATCGTGGCGCTCCGTTCGTCGTCGTTGAATGCCCCGTGCGTGCCCCTGAGCGCCCGCCTGAGCCGTTTCCAGCGCTCCTGGCGCCTCCTGGGCGAGAGGCGGGGGTTGAAGCGTCCTGGGCGCGCCCGTCCCACCACCGCGTGTACGCGACGTACGAGGCGACGACGGCGAGCCAGGCGCCAACGGCGAGCCACTCCACGACGCGGGCACTCACGACAGGCCCCCGGTGTCAGGCATCCGGTCGTGCAGGTCCCGGTGGGCTTCGATGCAGCGCTGGTGCAGCCCGAGGTGGCGCTGGTGTGCGTCGAGGGTCTGGCGGTTGCTGGCCAAGAGGTCCGAGTGCGTGTCGAGGCGACGGGTGTGCGCGGCCAGTTGCCGGTGCTGCTGCCAGACCCAGAACTCCAGGGCGAGGCACAGGGCGAGCAGGACGTAGATCACGCCAACCACCCCCAGCCGCCGTACAGCGGGTCGGAGGACGGTGCCCAACGCATCGCCCGGTCCGGGTCGGTACCTGGGTATCCCGGCCGGCACCAGCACGAGTCGTGCGACGGGTCGGGCGGATCGGCGGGGTTGCCCCGTACTGGCTCCCAGTTGGACGCTGGCGGCCACGGAGCTTCGCCACGGGTCGATGTGCCGTCGAGCAGGATGCGGGCGTTCACGAGGGCTCCTCCGCGCTGTCGTAGTCCACGGTCGCCGTCAGCACGGCCCGAGGTGCCGGCCGGCCCGGCTGCTTGGCGGCGTGCCGTTCGGTCTTGGACAGTTCACGGACGGAGAACTGGACGAACACCTGACGGCCCGGCTGTTCGACGATCATGTAGGCGGATGTGTCCGATGACATTTCAAAGTGAACTTGCGCGTTGTCCATGACCAACTCGTCGAGGGCGTCCAGGGCGTAGTCCGGGCCGGTCCAGTTGTCGCGGTCGTTGCACTGCAGCCGGGACCTGACCAGCGGCAGCTGGGGGGTCGGCTTGGGGGTGCACCAGCGGGGGATGCCGATCAGACTCATGAGGCCGCCTCCGGTGCGCAGCGGGCGGCGTCGGGCCAGTCCACGAACCGGTCGCCGAGCTCGAAGTCGAGACAAGCTGGCCACCAGGCGCGGACGTCGGATCCGGCGCCGTGCGACACCCTGGGCGGGCCGTTGCGGGCGTAGGCGTCGGCGGACATCGAGCCGGGCACGAAGGTGCACTTGGCGTAGGTGCGGTTGTGGTAGCGCAGGACGTCACGGAACCTGCAGTTCCCGCAGCGCGGACCGGGGCCGTCCCGGTCCGTCGAGGCGTCGGGGTGCAGACCGAGGCCGTCCGGAGCGCCGGGCGTCAACGACAACGGGTGCCGCCGCTCGGCGATGACCTCGGCCTGCCGCTCCGTGCGCCTGCGATCCGGAGAGAGCTTCTCGCGGGGCGGCGGGGGCGGCTGGTCGACGTGGAACAGCTCGAACGTGTCGATCACTGGGTCTCCTCCCGTGCTTCGGCGCGGAGCCGGGACTTCCGGGCGACGCGGCGTGCGTTCCGGCAGGGCTTGCACTCCCCGTCCTTCGCCAGGTTCGCCGGGATCCGGGGGTGCAGGGACTTCCAGCAGAGCGCGATTGCGGTGGCTGAGGCGTCGTCTACCGGCTCGACGGGTGCCGGCTCGACGCGCGGCGGGGCGAAGGTGTCCGCGAGGCTTAGATTTGATCTGAGGGCCTCCTCCGGGACGCCGATCGCAGCCAGCACCTCCCGCAACTCGGACAGGGTCCCGCCGGCCGCACGGCACCGGTCGGACAGGGCCAGAGCCGCGGCGAACATCTGGGCGTCGGTGACGTCCACGACCTGGCCACGGATGCGCAGTTCGGTGATGTCCACGTCAGGCGACCTCGGTTTTCGGGTAGGGCAGCAGTTCGACCAGGTCCCGCTCACCGTCGGCCGTCAAGACACCCGACCAGTCCGGGACGGGGACATCGGCCAGCGCGAGGCGTAGCCAGCCCGTCCAGGCGTTCCCGTCGTCGTAGACGTACAGGTCCCATCCGAGGGGTTGAGTCGGGTTGGGGCGCAAGGCGAGGCGGGGCATCGGGTCGGGCGTCATCAGGCCACCTCGGTTTCGTCATAAGGAGTTCCGTAGCCAGCTCGGCGGAGCAGGACCGTCATGTCCTCGAGCGTCATGACGGCGAGCCACTCGCTGGCGCGGGCCTCACCCACACCCGGCCGTTTCCACACGAGGAATCCGACCTGGGCGCCGGCGTTGGAGACCTGCTCGGCGAGCTGCGTCAACCACTCCGACCAGATCGGGGTGCGAACATTTTTCACCTGCGCGACGACGAGCCGACCGGGTACCAAATGCAAATCGCCGTGGTCGCGGGCGTAGCCGGCGCGAGTCTTCTCCGTCCAGGGGAACCCGAGTCGTTGTAGCGTTTTCTGTACGACGGCCTCGGCCCAGTCGCCCTTGCGCTTGTTGGTGTTGGTCACAACTTGCTCCCTGCTGATCGGCATCCGAGGCAGCGGCCGTTGACGACGGCGCGAGACTCCTCGCCGCACGAGGGGCACGGACGGGGCCGATGTAGAGCCGATTCCACCGGTCCCGTCGGCGGCGTCCAGGGTGTCGGTGGTGACGTCGGTGGTGTGCGGTCGAGCCGGCAGGACTCGCAGTGGTCCCGACCAGGCTTGCGGAGCAGCAGGGATTGGCCGCACTCACCGCAGTGGGTCGGGGTCTTCGTCGCGGTCATGCGGCACCACCGCCCACCGCGTTGTCGAGCCAGGTCACCAGCGCGGTCGCTTCCCTGTCACCCAGCGTCCGGGCGACACAGCGCATGCCGTCGTTGTCGGTCAGCACGACGTAGAGCGATTTGCGATCCGGGAGTTGCATCACCCGCAGTTCGGCGCCGTCGGGGGCGGTCCAGACCCAGTCCTTGGCTTGAGTGGTCATCGCCGGTGGCCCCACGGTGCGATGCGGCCGGCGCGGGGTGCGCGGACGAATGGGAAGGGGGCCGTCGCCGTGGGCGTACGGGTGGTGGGCGCTGCCCCAGCTTCCGCCGTGATAGACCTTGCCGCCCTTGCCGCATCGGCGGCAGGTCCATGCGCCGGTCTGGTCGAAGAACGATCGCTGGTCACAGGCGCTGCAGTTGATGATGAGTAGGTCGCGGGATCCGACGGCGTCCTCGAAAACCGTCTGCGAGCGCTGGGATGGGCGGCCGATGACCACGAGACGCCAGGGCCGGGACCAGTCGTAGTCACATCCATCTTCGTATTGGATGTGGCCACCAACCGTTCTCACGTCGGACAACTGGTCAAGCAATATGTGGGTGAGCGCTACCTGCCTCCTTGGCTTGTAAGTTTTGCAATCTATCCATCGGAAGATGCCGTTGTCCATTTCCGAACGTCGACTGTCGATAGTGATCTGACTGTCGCCCTTTGGTGCGCTGGTGATGATTTTCTCCACGGCGCTTTCGTCGTCAGGGTTGAACGTGACTAATTTCAATGGTCGCCCGACCATTGCCGACTCGCATGTCGGGTGGTGGGTTGTCGTCCGACCCAGTTCGCGGGTCTTGCCGATGCGTTCGTCGTGCGGGCCCTTGACCTCGAGCCAGGTTGTGGCTTGCGGCAGGTAGAAGTCGGGTCGGTAGAGGTCGCCGCTCGGGAGTCGGATGGCTTCGGGTTCGTACTCCCAGTCGATGGCGAGGTGGTCGAGGGTGGCGGCCCAGTCGGCTTCGAGGGTGGATCTGAAGTTCGTGCCGGCGTAGCGCTTGGGGACTGCCCTGAGAGTGGTTGGTGTGCTCATCGGGTCACCTGCTCCTTCTTGATCGGCCGGGCGGTTGGTCTCCACGCACGCCGCCGCCCCACCCCCTCTATGAGGGGGGGCGGCGTGCAAGACCGCGTGCATTGGCGTTTTTGCCGCGTGATTGGCTGACCTGCGGAAACGAAGATCGCGTGCATTAGCTTGAAGGTCGCGTGCATGATCCTGTTGATCTACCGTGATTGGCTGACCTGCGGAAACGGAAAAACCGTGCATTAGAACGATCATCCGTGCATTAGCCGGGCGCCTCGTCACGACGCTTCCCACCCTGTGTCAGGCGCCTGCTGATCCCACCGGTAGCGCGTCGCGGGCTTCCCCGTCGCGGCCCCAGCCTCGCCTGGCATTCGCAGCACGTGCCCCTCATCGGCGAGCCGCTCCAGCTTCCGGCGGACGCGCTCAACGTCCCCCCGCGACGGCTTCCCAGTGCTGTCTGACAACACGGCGGCGACGTCGATGGCGGTCCACACCTTCCACGGCTCGAGCCTCAACAGGTCCCCGGCGTCGGGCTGCTCTTCGACCCGGGTCCGGCCGACGTCGTGGTCGTGGACCAGGAACAGTGGACCCACCACGTCGGATGGTTGTTTGAGGTGACGAAATTCCACGACAGGGTCACCAGCCTGCCCCCAAATGAGGACAACGGACCCGGCGCCGGCGGTCAATTCCATTCCACCGTGCACGTCCGCCAACGTCTTGGGTGATGTGCCATTGGCGCCGCGCTTAACCTGGTGGGATATCTCCACCACTTGAATGTCACCGGCGAGTGCGCGTTGGCGGGCGCGGTTGTACATGCCGGCTCGTTCGGAGTCGCCGAGTCCGAGGGCGGCATCTTTGACGGAGTCGACGATGATGGTGTCGGCGTCGAAGTGCTGCGCCATGGCGAGCAGGATGTTGGGCTGTTTGGCGACGTCGGCGATCAGGGGGCCCTGCCACACGACGAGCCGTTCGGCGAGGAGGGCGCGGTCCCCGTCGTCGACCATGCGCCGCATCGAGCGGGCGATCTGGCGGGGTCGGTCCATCGCCAGGTACAGCACCTTGGAGGTCGTTTTCTCGACGGGGTAGCCGAGGAAGTCGTCGCGTAGGCCGAGGCGGGCGAGGACGAGTTGTTGGACGGTGGTGGTCTTCCCGACACCGGGTGGGCCGGTGACCATGAGTGCTTCTCCGGGGGACCAGAGGACGTGTGCGCCTTTGCCCCAGATGGCGGGTTCCTCGGCCTGGACGCGGAAGATGAACTGCTCTCCGTTGATCCCGTGGCTGAACGGGTGCGGCTCAGCCTCGACGGCCTCTGCGTTGTCCTGGGCGTCGTCTGTGCCCTCAATGACCGTGACGGGTGCGGGTGGGGTGAAGGTGGTGTTGTCGGCGTCCTCGACACGGGGCTGTAGTTGCACGGCGCGAGGTTTCTTCCCCCCGTCGCGGATGGCGTGCGGCACGGTGGCATTGATCTCGGCGGTACCGAGCCCGCAGACCGCGGCGGCGGCCGTCAACTGCTGGATGACTTCGCCACCCTCGAGGTAGCCGGCGGACACCAGTTGGCCGAGGTTGAACCCGGCGGTGTTGAGAGTGTCGTTGCGGACCCCTTCCGGGGCCTCGGACACCTTGCGGCATTCGGAGTCGAGCGCGGCCAGCGCGTAGCGGTATGCGTCAGGGTCACCCGGTGCGGCTTTCGGCACGTTGAGTACGCCGACCGGCTTGGGTGGCCGTTCGGGTTGGTAGAGCCCACGTCGAGTGAGCTCGTCGAGGAAGGAGTGGGCCACCGGGTTTACGCGACCTGACTCACCAACACGTCACCTCGGGTGAGGGTCGGCGATGGGTGGATGTGCCACTTGTAGCGGTGCTTGTCCAGTCGGATCGACGGGGGTGCGACGACGTAGCCGCCGATGCCCCGGTAGTCGAGGCCGGGTTTGAATCCGGTGAGGTTCCCACCGCCGGACGGGGTGAGGTAGATGTGCAGGCCGCCGCGGGGGGTGCCGGCGATGGCGTGGATGTCGAGGAAGTCCGGCGAGTCGCGCAGGTCGGCCCAGGACCAGATGCCTTTGGGGGTGTCGACGTCGAGGACGTCGAACCGGTGCCCGGCGGCGAGCCCAACGTTGCTGTTCGGCCGTTCCGTCCACCAGCGCCGGATGGTGGTGGGGTCGCTGGTGGCGTCCTTGAAGCCGTGGCACAGCTCGTGGCCGCACTGCTCCGGGCCTTCGCACTCGGACGTCTTGCAGTCCGCGCATTGCGGTAGCGGGATCTTGCTCATCGGGCCGAGGGGGAACACGGGCCAGCCCCATGCGGCGTAGGCGAGGGCGGCTTCGGGGAGGCGTGGTGGTGCGGCGTCGAGAAGGTCGAGTGCGTGTTCGAGCTGGTCGGCGAGGTCGTTCTGTTCGGCTTCGACCGCGGCGAGGTATTTGGTTGTGAGGTCGTCTTCGTGGTTGTAGCCGAGGATGCAGTCGGGGTGTGTGCGCTGCCCGCGTTGCAGGACGGTGACTTCTCCGGTGCAGGTCGTGCAGGTTGTGTAGGTGTGTGACACGGGAAGGACCTCCGGTGCGGGGGAGCGTGAAGGTGTGGAGGCCGAAGCCGGTCATCCGTTGTCGCGGATGACCGGCTGGGGCGGGCTAGAAGGGCGGGGACTGCTGCCCGGACACGTAGCTGCGGGCGACGGTCTTGTCGGCGTCGGTGGGCTCACCGAGCTGCCACGGCGCGGACTGGCCGGGCTTCTTGTTGCCCTGGCCGAGCCGCCCCAGGTTCATCCGTCCGGTGCCGGCGTTGGCACGGACCTGCCCCTGCAGGACCTTCGGGAAGATGAGCGTGTCTTTGTACTCCTCCGGGCTGCCGGGGCCGTCGAGGACGACCACGTCGGCGCGGATGGTGTCCGTGACCCCGTAGGAGGTGTTGAAGTCCTTGATGACCTCGTGTGGGGTGATGAGCAGCAGCCGGTCCTTCAAGGTCTCCCAGGAGATCCCGGTGGAGCTGGACGGCCCGTCGAACGGGTCGGTGGTGGTGGTCATTTCTGCTTCTCCTTGGTCTGTTGCTTGTTGTCGTCCAGCACTGCGCACTGGTGTTGAGCGCGCAGCGGTCGCCACGTGCGGGTGGCGGCGAATTGGGCGGCCCAACCGAGAGTGGGGCCGAGGTGTTGCCACAGCCGGCCGTGGATGGCCGGGTCGGCGATGTCGACGGTCACGGGCAGGTCGTGGTCCTCGAGCTGGATGAGGAATCCCTCCTTGATGCGGAAGGCGACGACCGGTTGGCCGCAGTCGCGGCAGTGACCGGGTTTGGCTGCGGTGGACTGTTCGATCACGCCGCACCCGCCAGGAGTTGCGACTTGCGGATCTTGCAGGCGTTGAGTACGTCGTCGTTCCAGGCGCCCGCGGCGGTGGCATCGACCCAGATCTTGTTGAGCTCGTCGACCGTGCCGGCCAGAGTGGCAGCCGCGACGAACCCGTCCTGCGGGGCGAAGTCGGTCGCGGTCGACGCCGGCTCGATGTCGAACGGCTCCGCGAGGTCCTTCCGCGCCCGCCAGTCCCGGACCTGCGCGGCGACCTGGACGGCGTCCCACCCGGCGGCGATGTTGACCCACTTCAACTCGCACAGCCCCTTGCCCGCGGGCAGGTGGATGACGATCGCCCGGTCCTGATCGAGCTCGAACGGGTCGACGGTGCGTACCCGGGTTTCGATGTCGTAGGGCGTCGACCGGGAGTACACGGCGAGCTGCATGCAGATCTTGAGGATGCCCCAGTCGATCGACCCGGTGTTGTGCGTCGGGATCATCCGCTCACCACACAGGTAGGTGTGATCGGGCGAGTCCACCCCGATGCACGCGGTCTCCACGTCCGGTCCGATTTCAACCGCGACGATCACACGTCGTCGAGCGTGTGTTGTCAGCTTCGTGGACGCGGCAGCCTGATCGGCCTTGCGGGGCAGGCGGAACGGGTTGATGTCGACCGGGGTGAATTCGACCAGGTAGGCGGTCACAGTCTTCCCGTACCCGGTCGCCTGGTGTTCGGCGAGGTGGGGGCGCTGACCTAGCGAGGCGAGCAGCTCCTCCACGGCGAGCGCGAGGCGCTTGTCGGTGGAGATGAACCCCGCTCTGCGCCGTGCGGTGTTCCATGTTCCGTCGGTGTCCATGAGTCCGGCCAGCAGCTGTAGACGCTGGTGGATCGACGCACGGAGATACCGGTCGGGCACGTGCTTGTTGTGGAGTAGGTCGGCCTCACGGAGTTGCACAGTGAGCCCGAGGACGGTGCGCGTGATGATCCCGTTGCGGGCGTCGACCTGCTCGACGCCCAGCTTGTGGCCGTCGGAGATGAGGATGTCGAACAGGTCTGCGGTCTTGGTGATGGTGCCGCCACGTGCCGCACCGTCGCCGAGCCAACACCCCAACAGGTACGGGTCGATCGGAAGATCGGCATCGGGCAGGTCCAGCGCCCCGGCGACCGGCACTCGGTGCGTGTTCTGACCTTGATAGGTCAGGGTCGCCGCGACCTCGCCGACGCTCTTCGCGGTCGGACGAGCTGTCCGGTTGCATCCGGCGGCGGTCCACCAGATGTGCTCGGTGTCGCAGGTGATCGCGCTGCCGTCGTCGAATCGGACGATGTACGTGCCGATCCGCTTGGTCTCCGACTTGATGACTACCCGGCAGGGGCGGCCGTCGGCGCCGAACACCTCGTCGCCGACCTCGACGGCCGCCATCGTCGTCCAACCATCGGGAGTAGGGAGCGGAGTGGTGAGCGCCAGTCCCTTGACGTCGGCGATGTAGTAGCGCCCCAGGTACTCGACAACCCGGTCGGTGGTCCCGCCGATCTTCAGGCTGTCCAGCACCCGGAACTGCTCGATCGCCTTCACCGTGAGAGGTGCGGTCGTCTCGCGGTACTGCTCGAGGTCGGCGATGTATGCCTCTGGGATGACACCCAGAGGCAGGTCACGGTCGACCTTCTCGGTGAGCGCATGCAGCGCGGTCCCGGTCGTGGCGGCGGCGCCGGCCTTGGCGGCGTCGAGGGCGCTACCGCAGATCTCGTTGAGCTTGTCCCGTTCGTCGCGGTGCGCGGCGACGGCGAGCATCAGGTCGGGTCGGTCGGCGAGGCCGAGCGCGACCATGCGCTGTTGCCAGCGGGACAGGTTGTAGGTGTCCTCGAGGACCCCGACGTACGTGGTGCAGCGCGTATATGGAACCGGCTTCTTGCCCCCCGGTGGGTACACCATGGGGCGTCCCCAGCGGTCGCGGGGGATGTCCCTGGCGGGTACGTCGAACGGGTCGGCTGTCACGCCGCCACCTCCGTGAGTGCCCAGTCGCCCGGCAGGTGCAGCACGACGTCGATCGCGGCCCGGCGGTTGACGTTCTTGCCGATGGCGAGGAGCTCCCGTAGGACGACGTCGGCGTCCATGGCGCCGCACACGTCGGTGATGTAGCGCTGCCCTCCGACGGCGTAGGAGTAGGTGATGCGCCACACGGCGGGAGAGATGTCGTCCTCGGGGCAGATCCCGCACTCGCCGAGCAGGTTCTCGTCCAGGTCGCAGGCCACCAGCACGCGGGGGTCGAACGCGGCGAGGGGCAGCTCGACGGGCCAGCGCACGGCGGGCGCGGGGTTGATGTGAATCGGCATCAGTGCAGGTACAGTCATCGGTGCGACCTTCCGTGCGACGGTTCGGTTGTCACAGGAGCCCACTGATGCTGTCCAGGCCTGGTGGGCTCTTGTGTTGTCTGATGCAAGGTCCACTGTAGCGGACCGGCCAAGATTATGCACTACAAATCCGGACGAATGATGTAGACTCGATGGCATGACGACCGTTGCCGCGTGGGAGTCCGGCCCGATAACCTCGGCGGCCGTGGCTGAAGACGATCCAGATACCTCGATGCCCCGGAACGTGCGGGTGACCAACCGACTCTGGTGGGCGTTTACCAACGCCGTTGGCGAGCGGCGGAAGTCTGAGTGGGTCGTGCCGTACATCGAGGCGATCGTGAGCGACCCGAAGCTGTTCCAAGAGTTCCGAGCCCTAGCGAAGATCCGTGGCGACTCGTTTTCAGAGGCGCTCGTCAAGGCGCTCTCGAAGTACAACGCAGAACGCTGACCCACTGCTCCGTCCAAGCGCTCTTCGCTTTGCGAGACTGACCAGCCCCCCAGCCGGACGTACTTCCGCCGGTACTCCTGCACCGTCATCACGCCACCCCACGCAACGCGACGGTCTCAATCTGGCCGGGCGGCTCCGGGTTCAGCTGCGCCGGGAACACCACCCGCACCCCCGGTGCGATGACCCCACCGTTGCGGGCGGCCCGCTCAGCCGCCTCGACGGTCAAGCCGGCCTCGACGAGGACGACCATCCGGCGGGCGACCTTGAGCTCGGTCGCCGTCCAGAGCCGACTCACTCCGGACCCTGGCGACGACCGCTCCGGGTGCAGCAGGCCGCGCCTCACCCAGTAATCGAGCATTCGGTACGTCGCCCCGGTGTAGGTGAGGATCTCGGTCACCGACCACTGATCGGCCACTACCCGGGCCTCACGCGGGCTGCTCAGCGCGGCGACCAGTTCCCGACCCCGCCCGGTCAGCGACCACACCAGCGCCGGCTTCCCACCACCACCGTGGCGGCCAAGCCCTGGCACCTCGTCGTCGAGGCGAACGAAACCCCGGTCACGCAGCTTCGGCAACCACGTCGCCGTGACATTGGCCTGGTCCTGCCCGGCAGCGCGGGCGATCGCCGACCCGTGCTCCGGGCCGACCTGGCGCAACGCCAGCAGAACCGCCGCGATACCAGCCGACGGGCGGCGACGGTCCCCCCCGCCACGCCCAGGCCCTCGCCGTGGACGAGCCGCCAACCAGATGCGCTCCACGTCATCAACGGGGGGGTCGGAGGCGCTCACGCCGCATCACCGCAGTCGCATCCGACGATCCGACAGCGGCGCCCGATCGGTTCCCAGTCGTCGTCGTAGTCGTCACAGTCGTGATCGGCCAGCATGTGCCCGCACCGGCAGCCCAGCGAGGATGCGACGAGTAGCTCCCGGAACCGGCGGCGGGCTTCGGCGGCGAGGACGCGGGGCGGGACGTTCTCGTCGCCGCTCACGCGGCACCGGCCGTGTCCCGCGCGAGGTAGCGGCGCCGTTCCCGTGGTGTCATCCCGCCTCGCACACCGAACTGCTCCCCCCGCGCCAACGCGTCACTCAAACAGCGGGCCCGGACATCACAGCCGGCGCAGATCTTGAGTGCGGCGGCGGCGTTCGCGCCCTTGATCGGAAAGAACAGGTCGATGTCGACCTCCGCGCAGGCCGCCAGCTCGTGCCATTCGGGTGTCGGGTCGAGTAGGTGCCCGGTGAGGCGCAGTAGGTCGGCTTCGCCGGCTGGCGGGTGGAAGTGGCGAACAGTCATGACACTCGCGTCCTCATGACAACGTGCGAATACCCGTCCACGATGTTGCCCTCGGCGTCGGTGGGCAACATCAACACCGCCCGGGAGGTGAAGTGCACCGCCGCCGCATCGGACTCGACCAGCTTCAACGCCGTCCGCAGGTACCCGGCGTTGACCGCCACGACGATCGGCTCGCCGAACAGTTCGTGCACCTGAGCGTTGGCCGTGGCGCGGCGTCCGTCCCCGACGGCGCTGACCTCGACCGAGTCAGCACCGAAGCTGAGCTTGACGGCCGGCTCCTTGTCGAGCATCACCATCGCCTCGTCCACCGCTCGGGACAGGTCCGCGACGTTGATGACGGCGGCGTGCTCGCCGGGTACCGGCATGAACTTGGACAGATCCGGGTAGCGGGTGGCGATCTGACGCCCCACAATCCGGTGAGTGTCGGTGGACAGCCCGAACGTCGAGTCGCCGCAGAACAGCGACACCGTGCCGGTCCCGGCGGCTCGAGCGGCGGCCTCGAGCAGATCCGACGGGACGAGGGCGTCGATCGGCTCGCCGGTCAGCTTCCAGTCGAGCTCGGCGACCGCGACCCGGTACCGGTCGGTGGCCACCAGCGTGAGCCCGTCGGCGGTGCCGTCCACCTTCACCCCGGCGAGGTTCTCCAAGGCCGCCTCGTTGCCGCTGTGCAGCGCCGGGAGCACCCGAGCCAGTGCGTGCCGCAGCTGCTCGGCGTCGACCTCACCGACCGGCTCGGCCAGCTTCGGCAGGGCCGGGAAGTCCTCGGCCGGCATCGTCGGCAGCGACCACTCCGACCGCCCGCACCGTGCTGTTGCGGTGGTGCCGTCGACCGTGATGGTGACGTCCACGTCCCGGGCGACGGTCTTGGCGATGGCCGCGAGCAGGCGGGCGGAGAGCAGCGCGGTGCCGTCCTCGGCGACAACGGCCGGGATGGTGACAGTGCCGGCGGTGTCGAAATCGAATGCGCTAAGACTGAGCTCGTCGCCGGTCGCCTCGATCAGCAGGCCGCCGAGCTGGGGGACGGCGGGCCGTGCCGGGACGATGCGCGTCGCCCAGTCGGCGGCGGCGTGGAGGTCGCTGCCGGTGACCGTGAAGGTGGCCATCAGGAGGCGACCTCTCCGGTGATCGAGGCCTTACTAGCGGCCTTGCTGGTCGCTTCCCGGCAGGCCCTGTAGGTGCTGACTGCGCGCTCGCGCTCGCCGTCGTGCGTGGCCTCGGCCCATTGTGTGATGCCACCCATGCCGGACTCCCGCGTGACGGTGCCGCGCTCGTCCAGGACGGTGTAGGGGCCGCCGTCGTGCCAGCGGACGTAGACTGTTCCGTCTGGGTTGGTGGAGATGTTCATGCGCTGACGCTCGATTCCTCGTCGAAGAGGCTGGGAGTGGACTCGTCCGGCGTGGCGGTGGCGACCTCAGCCAGGTTCTTCAGGGACTGCCGGAAGTAAGAGGGCTTGAGTTCCACACCCACGCCCACGCGGCCGTGGCGGACCGCTTCGAAAACTTCGGATCCGACGCCCATGAACGGCGTCAGGACCCGCTCGCCGGGGTTGGAGCGCAGCACCAGGGTCCGGGCGATGGCATCGAGCTGGAGCGGATGGACATGGCGTTCGTCCTCGCCGTCACGGGCCTCCCGGAACGGCAGCACGTTGTCCATCCGGATGTCGTCCCAGAAGGCCGACGCGTACTGGCGCCAGATCCAGTGCGAGAAGCGGTTCTCGATCTGGTTGCCCGTCCAGCCCCGATAGGGCAGCACCTCGGCTGGCGGGGTGCGCCAGCCGGCGTACTCGGTGAGTCCGACCGGGTGCGTGATGGGCACTGGGTTGTCCCCGTGACGTCGGAACGCCAGCAGGTAGTCAGCGGAGGCGACCTCGCACAGCGAGGAGTCGTCCACGATCGTCTTGTGCGCCAGTCCCTTGCGCATCGTGCGGTTACGGACCGCGAGGGGTTCTTTCCAGACGTGGTAGCGCGCGACGTATTCGAACCCGAGCTTGCGGTGCAGTCGGATGATGTCGCCAGGAAAGTCGGCGAGGCCGTCACGGCCCGTGTTTCCGGTCGGGACGTCGGCGCAATGTACGGCACTGATCCGACCCGGCATGGTGAGCCGGCTAATCTGTTCGACCACGTAGCCGTAGTGCTCCATGAACTCCGCATAGGTGCGGGCGTTCGACAGGTCGCGGTCGCTGGAGGTGTAGTGATACAAGGCTCCGCCTGACTCCATCCCGAATGGCGGGCTGTACACCGAGAGGTGGATCGACTCATCCGGGTAGTCCGGCAGCACCTCCATCGCGTCGCCATTGTATATTGCGTACAGGTCGTTGACCTGCTGGTCTAGGACGTCACCCATGTTGGAACCTCCGCTGTCTTGTCGTAGATGACGCCGGTTTGGATCGACAGCGCCGAGCGCATATGCGCGGTCAGAGAATCGAACATGACATCCGCCTTGGCGGCCTTCTTCTCTAGGCTGGCGAGGCTGCTTGCGCCGGCTTCGGTGGTTACGATGTCCACCTCTACGGGGCAAGTCTGCCCGAACCGCCAGCTACGCCGAATGGCCTGGTAGTACTGCTCATAAGAATAGCTGGGAAAGTAAGTCATCCGGTGCGAATGCTGCCAATTCAGACCCCACGCACCGAGTTTCGGCTTAGTAACGAGGACTCGGATCTCGCCCCGGCCGAATGCGACGAGCTTCTCCTCTTTCGCGTCCATGGGGTCTGACCCGGATACCTGGACGGCGCCGTCGATCAGCTTGGTGAGCAGATCACCCTCGTCGTTGAGTTGGCACCACGCGACACCGCGCTCAGCGTCGGAGATGATCTCGGCGGCAATCTCGCACCGCTCGGTGATGGTCCTCCGGGAGGCCTCTCGTTCCTCGTGCAACCCCTGCGCCGGGACGTCGAACAGCACGTCCTCGCGCGGAGTCCTGGCCTGGACCACGTGCTGGCGGGTTACCAGTGGCGGCAGGTCGAACCCGTCGTCACTGAACCCGAGGTCCGAGGGCTTGCGGATGGCTCGTGCCCATGACGCGACCCACCGCCAGAAGGCGTCTTCGGCGTGTCCCTTGAATCGCCACGCATCCGCGCCGCGCGGCCGCCACCGACCTCCGATCGCCGACGAGCTCCGCTCCCGGTTGGTGAAGAACCGCGAGAGCATGTCCATGTGTCCCAGGTAGCCCAGGGCCTCACTGGACGTGCCTAGCTCGACGTAGTCGTTGGGTGCGGCCGTTGCGGTGCACAGCAGCCGATACGGGCGGGTCCGCAGGAACTCGGTGACGATGGCCCGGCGGGCACCGTCATACGCCTTGATCACGCTGGAGTTGTGAACGAGCCGCCCGGCTACCGAGAAGGACGGATGCCGTGTTGCTCCAAGATCGTAGAAATAGAGTCGCCCGTCGGCATCTCGGAGTCCATCCAGGTGAGGATCTCCCGGTTCCAGAACCTCAACACGGTCCACCCGAGCGAAGCGAGTTTCGTGTCCTTCTTGACGTCCAGCGCTCGCCGACTGTGGTGCGAGTTGCCATCCAGTTCGATACCGATTCGCTGATCGGGAAGCGCTAAGTCGAGCTTGTAGTGCGTCGGATAGCCAGGTTCCAAGCGGCCCAGTGATATGGCGAACTCCGCCCGCCAGTTCGGTCCAAGTGCATCCAGCAGACGTTGCTGCGGCACCGTCAAGCCACGGCCATTTCCCCCACGCACGGAAGGTCCGTGGTTCATGGCTTTCAATGTGCGGGAGATCTTCTCCCGCACTTCCGGTCGACTGGTGGGATTGAGTGCCCGAATGCGCTCGATATGCGTTTGAGCCTCCGGTGACCCCGACGCTAGCCAAGCGCGGTGACCAGCGACGCGCTTGGCCAGGGCTCCCGGTGTGTGGACCTTCGCCTTGTGTTCCGGCTGATTCATCCGCCAGCTCGCTGAGCAGGATCGATCGCAGAATCGACTCAGCCGTTGCTGACTCGACGACTTCTTGAGGAAGTCCTTGCCGCACCATTCGCAGGGCTTCGGCTGTCGAGATGAGTGAATCTCCTGGTTGGAGATCCTGCGCCCCGATCCATCCGCGCTGAGTAAAATATGGATGGTTGGGACTGCTGAGGATTCCCCGTCCGGAGACGGTGACCTGGACGGCATATTGAACCTCTCGGCGATGTATGTCGGAGACCACGTCAACGCCGGACGCGTTGGATATCTCGTCTCCTATTCTAATGGACTCGATGCGCTTTTCGCCAACTGGAGTATCGACCAGAGTGCCGGCCGCGAAGCATTCGTCGCACACCACCCCGCCGAAGTCCTCGGGATTGAACAGTTCGAGCCGTTCATAGTTGGTGATCGTGATACCGGCTTTGGCTGAACCGTCGCGGGATGTCGCGGCGTCCACGTTGAACTTGCGTGCCTCACCCTCGGTCTGGAACGACACGGCCAGCGGAGTCACGAACAGCACCGGCTTGCCGGTCTTACGGCGGACGTTCTCCGCCCAGACCAGGGCCATCGGCGACTTCCCCAGACCGCAATCGGCAAACATTCCGGCGCGGCCCATGCGGATCGCCCAGTCGACCAGGTGAGCCTGGAATGGGAATAGGAAGTCGGGCATCCAGGTGGGAGTGAACCCGGCGGCTTCGCTGAGTTGTGCCTTGCGGGCCAGGAACATCTGATAATCGCTACCCATCACGCCGCCGCCCCCATCCCGTCGTCCCGTGCGTCGCGTCGTTGTTGCGCGGTCCGCCCGGCCGCTACCCCGTGGATCTGACTGGGGTGCAGGTGGGCTTCCACCTCGGTGATGTACCGGCGGCAGGGGGTGATCACCGTGCAGCGGCGGTGGACGGCGAGTGCGGCTTCCTGGGCTGCGGGTGCCCGGTCGTAGAAGATGCGGTCGTCGACGCGGCGGCACGTGGCGGAGGCCATCCAGGAGGTGCCGGTCATGACGGCACCTCGAACAATGCGAGCTCGGGAAGGTCAACCGTCTCAACGGGCCGGGCCGGTGGCACCTGGTCGCGGGTGCCGCAGTGCGAGCAGCCACGTACTCGGACAGCGGGGGCGCCGACCAGGCCAACCCACATATCGCGTCGGCAAGCCGAGCACGTCGGCCATTTGCCTGCGGCGTTCACCTCGCACCGACCAGCGCAGGCGGGACCCACACGGCGACGTCACGCACCCCGGCCATGGCCCGGACCCGTTCGAGCACGGACGCGGTACCGGCGACACAGTGCGCGACCACAACCATCCGCCACGGCTCCGGATCCAACGGTGACGGCAGCGACGACGGGACCAGCCCGGTGGTGGCCAACTCGGACAAGTGCGGCCACGACGGTGCGCAGCACGGCGCTTGGCACACCGGTCGGTGCCAGCCGGTGCAGTCCAGGTGGCGCAGTGGAATTGCCGGGTCGATGGCGTGCAGGGTGCGGCGCAGGTTGCGCAGGGTGAGACGGTCCAGGGCGAGGGCGGTCATGCCGCACCGCACCTGAGGATTAGGAACAGCTCCCTGGAGAGGCGACCCTCGATGGACTCGTGTCGGGTGTTGCGGTCGATGATGTTGCTCGCCGCGCGTTGCTCAAGCTCCGACGGCAACGCACGGGCCGGGGTTGGGTCGGCGCAGATCGGGCACAACCAGTCGACGACCGGTGTCCACTCCATGTCGCCGGTCTCAGGGTTGCGGGAGCGGATCGCGGTGCGGTTGCAGTTGTTG
>Ga0193751_1000849_pt1 | contig 21148 bp, 20 predicted proteins | sample L1c2metaG_FD_143050 | JGI IMG/M metagenome (GOLD analysis project Ga0193751, IMG submission 143050) | Soil microbial communities from a riparian zone of the East river system, Colorado, United States - L1c2 | ecosystem: Environmental > Terrestrial > Soil > Riparian zone | place: USA: East River... | reverse complement strand
GATGTCCTTCGCCCCGTCGTAGGCGAAGCGAAACACCCCTCCGGTGAATCGCGTATTACCGCCGCGAAGCTCACGCGAGGCCTTCTCAAGCAAGCAAACGGTCTTGCCCTGCTCGTAGGCCGAAACCGCAGCGGTGATGGCCGCGTTCCCGCCGCCGGCCACGACCACGTCGAACGTGTTCGGTTCGCTCATTTGAGCCCCATCCCCCAGCCCCTTCCCCCTGGGAAGGGGAGTTAGTTCTTCTCGGGGGCTTCGCCCCCGCGCCCTTGCTGGAGCCCCTGAGGCGGAGTCGAGCATTCTCGTGTGCGCCCGGCCTCACGGGAGAGGACGCCCGCGCCCCAGCGGCGCTATCGCGATGGCAAACCCGCGAGCTCCGCCTGCTCGCCGCCGAGGGTCTCGAGCACCTCAGCAAGCGGCATGGCAATGCAGGTGAAAATTGGAGTATCTCGAAGCGTAAAGAGCGATCCCTCAGACTCGCGCAGCTCCATGACGAGATCGACGAAATCACGCGGCTCATCGGTCTCGAAGGCAACCACGAACTCTTGATCGTCCATCCCAAACGAGTAGGTCGTGTTCAGCGTAACTGATGGGTACGTATGGCCAATGCGAATGTGCTCGTTCATCATCCGCTGGCGTTCCTCCAGCGATAGCCGGTACCAGGCGCGTGTCTTGACGAACGGGTACACGAAGAAATACTTGGCGCCTCGTGGCTGCAGCCGCAGGCGGTTTCCCTCTTGGCCCCCGTGCTGGTGGTTCCGCGTGTAGATCGAGCGCTTGGTGATCGCCAGGTACGAATAGGGAAGGCGAAGGTATTTGCCAAATGACGTGCTGAGGACAGCCGTCGCGAGCTGTTGGAAGCTGTCCAACTCGGAGCCGATGTTCCACAGAAGGAAGTCTGCATCGGCCCGCATGCCGACCATGCTGTAGCTCCGCGTGGCTACGCGGCCGGCGAAGCTGTCGACCGTCTCCAAAAACTCCTGCATTCCGGAAGCCTGCTCGCCGGCGGGAAGGAGCCGCCAGGCGGGATCGACCTTGTAGAAGACGTACTGGACGAACTGCCCCTGCTCGATCTCCTCCATGCCCTCACGGCTCAGGGAGCTCGCAGCCCGTCCGTTTCCCTGAGAGTCATCCGTCATTATTGAGCCCCATCCCCCGGCCCCTTCCCCTTGGGAAGGGGAGGTTTTTTTGATCTCGGGGGCTTCGCCCCCGAGCCCCCGTTCGGTCCCACGGTCGCATCACTCAAGCTCACGCAACTTTGCTACCAGCAGCAGAAGGATACCCTCTCCCGCCAGTGAGAGGGCGAAACCCGAGCACTGCACACTCCGTCTTCGCCGCGCACGTCACCTACGGCACCGCGGCTGCCTGCGGCAGGCCGAAGTTCCGGTCGTACAGCCGATCGACCCGCGCGACCTCGTCCGCGGTCAGGTCCGGCAGATCGCCGGCCGTCGCGAACTCCTCCAACTGGTCCAGCCCGTAGAGGTTGGGCAACACGGTTGTCACGCTCGGCTGCGCGAGGCAGTAGCGGAGGGCGATTTGCCCAATCGTCGCCGGCGCGCCGTCCGTGAGAAATCGAAGCTGCTCGAGCTTCTGCAGTCCTTCGACGAGCCAATCACGCTTCCGGAAGCTGCGGTGGTCCGTTGCGGCGAAGCTTGTCTCGAGCGTGTACTTGCCCTCCAGCAGCCCTGAGGAGTGTGGCACGCGGACGAGCAGGCCGACTCCCTGCTCCTCCGCGACCGGGAAAAAGGCGCGGCCGGGGTCCTGCTCCAGCATGTTGTAGATGATCTGCATGCTGTCGATCGGGCGCGCCGTCATCGCGCGCAGGCCCTCGTCCTGCCAGCCAATTGCCGGGCCGAGCGCGACCCCGTAATGACGCAGCTTTCCCGCGCGCTTCAGGTCGTCAAGTGTCTCCCAGATCCCGCAGTCATCAATGGCCGTCATTCGAGCGTTGTGGACGAGCCACAGATCGAGATAGTCAGTTCCGAGCCGGGTAAGGGTCTGCTCGAGGGCGAAGCGAATGAAGCTGGGCTCGAAGTTCTGCGGCATCTCTTTGTGCTCGCCACCCGAGGAAGGCGCGTTGTTGTAGAAGTCGTAACCGAACTTGCCGCCGATCACAACCTGGTCGCGGCGACCGTTGAATGCCTCGCCGACCAGCCGCTCGCTGCGCCCCTGGCCGTATTGGTCGGCCGTGTCGAAGTAGTTGATGCCAAGTTCGAGCGCGCGGTTGAGCATCGCGATCGCGCTCGCGTCATCGATGTGACCCCACCAGTCCGCGCCAATGGTCCAGGCGCCGAATCCGATTTCCGAGAGCTGCAGGTCCGTGTTGCCGAGTTTTCGATACCGCATGTGTCACGTCCAAAAGAGTGCTGTTTAAATCGCCTTGTGCCTGTCACGCCTTCTGATAATGAGTATACCGGCGATTGAGGCGACGGCAGGCCGTCGATCTTCAGTCACAGCTCCTCGGGCAGATCGGGGTAGTGGCGGCGCCTCAGCGCGACGATCGCTTGCCACACATATTTGGAGCGCTCGCTCTCCTCAACTGCTGCAAGACGCCGCCGTGTGGCGTCGAGCGCAGCATCGTCGCCGTAGTCCCCCGGGTCCGCAGCGATCACTGCGGCCTGTTCGGCCACGATGCCCGCCTGGGCGGGACTGAGCGACTGGAGAAAGTCGGCCGACCGCCGCAGGCGCCGGCACCAAGCCTCGATCTCGTTTCCGGAAGCGATAAGGAGCCGGCGCATCTCCTGCTGCTCCTCGAGCGTGTACGGACTGAGCTCCTGCATGGCCTACTCGAGCATCGGTGCGCCCATCGCGTGAGCCCCTCCGTCCACCGTCAGGACCGTTCCACCGATCCCAGCGGCGAGGTCGCTCAGGAGAAAGACGGCCGCACCCGCCGCATCCAGTCCGCTCTCGTTCAGGTCCCAGCCAAGTGGAGCGCGTGGAGGAAATACATGCGCGATCTCTGTAAACCCGGGTATGTGTGTCGAAGCGAGCGTCTCCTGGGGTCCGGCGGAGAGCGTGTTCACGCGGACTCCCTGCGGACCATAGTCACGTTGCAACCCGCGGACCAGCGCCTCCAGGGCGGCTTTCGCGACGCCCATCCAGTTGTACCCCGGCCATGAGTGCTGGCTGTCGAACGACAGCGCGACGATGCTTCCTCCCTCTGTCATCAACGGGACTGCGTGGCGACAGACGGTGGCCAGTGAGACTGCGCTGACATGCAGAGCCCGAAGCACGTCCTCGACCGGAGCCCGGTCCATCCGGCCGCCGAGGCAGGTCTCGGGAGACGCGAAGGCGATACTGAAGACGATCCCGTGGAGCGGCTCGTGCACCTGCCTCATCACCGCGTCAATCGTGTCCTCGTCGGTTACGTCCATCTCGAATAAGGGCGTCTCCGGAAGCGGTACGCCTTCCCGCCGAAAGAAACCGCGCACGATCCGCTCGCGCTGGCAGGTGTAAATCACCTCTGCACCCTGTGCGGCCACCGCTTGCCCAATCTTCCACCCGAAGCAGCGAGTATCCATCAGACCCAGAACCAACACCCGTTTTCCTGCCAGCAGCGCCATAGGTCCTGTCCTTCTACGCAGGCAGTTCCCTCTCCCTGGCGGGAGAGGGTTAGGGTGAGGGCGAATCCCGTGACCACGTTTGCCACTGGAACGATGCACTCACCCGAGTCTTAATCGACGGTAACACGCCGGCTGGGTCGCGTCACGGCGGGCAACGGCGAAACACAATCGTCACAAACGCGAAATCAGCGGGTCACGTCCGGCGATTACAGTCGAGATGCAGCACTCTAAGACCCGGGAACTCAGCGAGAGGGATCACCAACGATGGGTGGGAGCGATATCGAGGCAGGCCTGGGTAGCAACGCGACCAGCCAAGACCGCTTCTTGCGGGCGAGGCGGCCGACAGCCCGGCAGGTAGAGGCCGTCTACCTGGTGATGCGCCTGCTGCGCCGGGACCGGCCGGATGATGCCTCCGGCGAGGAGTTCAGGTGCGACGGCTGCGGGCGCGACCGCCCGCGGAGCGGCAGCGTCGCATACGGCGATCTCGTGCTTTGCAACGGCTGCGCGACCGACTACGAGCTCATGCGTCTGGCAGAGGGCACGCGCCTCCCCGTTGGCGGGTCTGGGATCAGCGGGTTCGGGGGTTGAGCACGTCGTTGAGGGCATCGCCGAGCAGGTTGAAGGACAAGAAGAGCAGCACGGCGATTATGCCGGGTATCAGAAGTAGATTCGGGTGCGCCGCCACCTGCCGCGGTCCGCTGGCCTCGTAGATCATCGCTCCCAAGCTCGGCGTTGGTGGCCGTACGCCCAGGCCCAGGAAGGTAAGGCCGATCTCCCCAAGCGCAATACCTCCCAGACTGCTGGTGATACTGATTACCACCAGCCAGGAGATGTTCGGGTAGACATGTCGGCGGAGAATTCTCCAGGTTGATGCGCCCATCCCTCTGGCGGCCTGTACGTACTCCGACTGCCGGACCGCCAGCACCTGCGCACGTACGAGCCGCTCACCCCCGACCCAACTGACGATCGAAAACACCAGGAACACCAACGCCAGATCGGCCCCACCAGCCTGAAGCGCGTGGCCAATGGCAGGCACCGGGTAGAAGCGCGCGATGAACTCATCGAAACGTGGCCGAAAGGTGCCCACGAGCAGGAACAGCAGCAAAAGCGGCGGCAGGCCCGACACTGCCTCTCCCACACGGTTGATGAGAGAGTCAACCCAGCCGCGGCGATAGCCAGCAAGAAGACCCAGCACGACTGGAATGACGAAGCCTCCGGTAATCGAGGCCGCTATCGTGACGATCATCGTGGTCTGGGTCGCCCAGATTACTCTGCTGAGAACATCGCGGCCGTTGACGTCGGTGCCGAAGGGGTGCTGGCGCGACGGCGACGCATACGAATTACGCAAGTCCTGGGCTGTATAGCTGTACGGCGCTAGCAGCGGGGCGAGCAGGGCGACCGTGTAGAAGAACAGTATGTAGACGACTGCCGCCATCGCGATCTTGCGGCGCAATAGGCTCCGCAATGCGATGAGCCAGGGCGAGCGCGCGGGGGAGACATCGGCGACCTGTTGCTGCCCGGGAACCTCGAGCGTGGTCACTACTGACTCCCATAGCTGATGCGCGGGTCGACCAGCGTGTAGACGATGTCTAGGATCAGGTTGGCAAGAATGAATGCCACCGAGCCAATTATCGTGATCGCCATGAACTCATCGTAGTCGCGACTGTTTATCGACGAGAGAATCTCCCGTCCTAACCCTGGCACTCCGAACAACAGCTCGACGAACAAATCACCTGTGAACAATCCTATCAGCGTGTAGACGATAAACGTCACGATCGGCAGCATGGCGTTGCGCGCGACGTGGCGCACAAGGACCACACGCTCGGCCAGTCCCTTAGCGCGAGCTGTGCGGATGAAGTCCTCGCCCATCACGGACAACATGCTCCCTCGCATCCACCGCGCGAGACCGCCCAAGGCAGGGACTGTGAGCACAATACCGGGCAGGATCATACGCGTGCTAAAAATGCCATCCCAACCGCCGACGGGAAGCCATTTGAGCTTGATAGCGAACACCACCTGCAGCACGGGAATCATCAACAGCTCAGGGATCGCGGCGACGAAAAGCAGGCTGGAGATCGTGAATGGATCCTGCCAGTGCCCCCGGCGAGTCGCGGTATAGATGCCAAGGGGCAATCCCAGCACGAAGATCAGTATGGACGGAATCAGCAAGAGCTGAGCGGAGACTGCCATTTTGGGAAAGATGAGCTCGGAGACCTTGACGCCGGGGTGGCGAAGGCTCGTGCCGAGGTCGCCATGGGCGAGGTTGACCATGTAGCGCGCGTACTGTGCCGGCACCGGGTCATTCAGGCCGAGTTGCTGCCGAATACGCTGGACCTGCTCGGGCGAGGCGTGGCCGCCGGTCCGAACGGTGATCGGATCGCCGGGGGCGTAGCGCCCGAGAAAGAACGTCCCGGCGGTTACGAACAGCATGACCGGAATCGCCACCAGGATGCGGCGGATGATGAAGGGGATCGGCCCAGTCATGCCCTCACCCTAACCCTCTCCCAGACGGAGAGGGAACAGGTTAGCGAACCCTCTCCCAGAGGAAGAGGAGAAGGGGATAGCGGGCGGCCACGATAACCTGCCCCCGGCCGCGGAATGCCTACTTCTGAACGGAGACGAAGCGCAGCAATGGAATCACCAGGCCGACCGGGTCGTACCCCTTGACGTAGGGCTTCACGAGATACTCATCCTTGTCCCAGGTCAAGGGAATCCAGGGGGCATCGTTGATGATCATCTGCTCCGCCTGGTGATACAGGTCCATTCGCTTGGAGTTGTCGAGGGTTGTGTCCGCCTGCCGCAACAGCGCATCCACCTGCGGGCTGCTGTACTTGGATTCGTTCTGCTGGCTATCGCTGAGGAAGTTCACCGACAGGAAGTCCTGCGGATCGGCGTAGTCAGCGCCCCAAGCCTCGGTGTACATCTGCAGCTTGCCCTGCTGGGCGTCCGAGAAGAAGGTGGCTGTCTCCTCTTGCTGGACGGTAACGTCCACGTCGAGGTTCGTTTTCCACATCTGGATGATCGCCTCGGTGAGCGGGTCGACAGTGGCTCCCTGCCCGGACAATGTGAGCTGGATCGGCGGCAGCTTGCCGGCGTACTTGGAGTCCTGAAGCAGTTGCTTCGCGGTGTTGACGTTATAGGGGAGGCCCTTGGTGTCCTTGCTGAAGCCGGGCATCGCCGGCGGTAGAATGCCCGTTGCGTTGTCAGCCTCGTTCTTGAGGATGACGTTGATGAGCTGCTCCTTGTCGATGGACTGGGAGAAGGCCTGCCGGACCTTCAGGTCGTCAAAGGGCGCCTTCTGGGTGTTGAAGGCGATGTAACCGACCGATAGCGCCGGCTTCTCGTGAAATTCCTTGTGCAGCGGGTCGTTCTGATCCCGCATCCGCTCGATGTCGTTGATTCCTACCCCAGTGACATCGACCTCATTGTTCTCGTACTCGGTAAGCGACGAACCACCGGCCAGGTTATAGTCAACCTCTTTCAAATCCGGCACCCCAAGGTGGTAGCGGGTATTCGGAACGAGGGTGACGTTCTGACCGATATTCCACTCCTTGAGGATGAACGGGCCGGTCCCATTCGGGTGCCGGGTCCAGTTTTTCGGATCGCTGTCGATCTGCTGCTTGTCGACAACGAACGCCGTCGTATAGGTCATCTTGGCGAGGAAATACGGCTTGGGCGCGTCGATCTGAATCTGGAGCGTACTATCGTCCACTACCTTGATACCTGAGATCGAGGTCGCCTTGCCGCGGATCATGTCCTTGGCGCCCACGATGTCCCCAAGGTATGTATCAGCCGTTGGTGAGTCCGTTTTCGGGTCGGCCGCCCGCTCGAGCGAATACTTGAAATCCTGCGCCGTGACCTTGCGATTGCTGCCCGTGAACACCACGTCATCGCGAAGGTGGAAGGTATAGGTCTTGCCGTCGGAGCTGACATCGGGCATCGATTTGGCGACGTCTGGGACCACCTTGAGGTCCTTGTCGAGCGTGACGAGGCCACCAAACAGTTCAACGACATAGTTGGCTGAGGTCGTATCGAATACCTGCGCCGGATCCAGTGTTAGCGGGTCATCGCCCGGAATTCGCAAAGCCTGTCCGGCCCCGCCCTTCGAGGATCCCCCTGAGGCCGCGTTGCGGGGGCCGCCGTTGCCGCCACGCGAAAGGATGAGGACCGCCACGACCACGACGGCGAGGATCAGGACCGCCACGATTCCGCCGAGAATCGCGAGGATACGGTTGCTGTTCATATCCAGAAGATCATATCAGATGCCCGCAGGCGTTCAGTCCGGTGTAAGAGCGATGTGCAGCTCACGAAGTTGCGCCGGCGGGACCGGGGAGGGGGCGCCGGTCATCACGTCTGCTGCGCTCTTCGTCTTGGGGAATGCGATCACTTCGCGGATATCAGTCTCTCCCAGCAGGATGGCGACGGTTCTGTCTATCCCTGGCGCAATACCCCCGTGCGGTGGCGCCCCGTAGCGAAACGCCTCCAACATGTGACCAAAGCGCTGCTCCTGTTCCTCGCCTATAATTCCCAGCATCGAGAAGATCCGAGCCTGCATCACCGTCTCGTGAATACGAATACTGCCGCTTCCCAGCTCCCAGCCGTTGCAGGCGAGGTCGTAGGCCTTGCTTCGCACCTCGCCGGGACTCGAATCCAACAGCGGAATATCCTCATCCCGCGGCGCTGTGAACGGATGATGCGAGCTATCCCAGCGTCGTTCGCCCTCGTTCCACTCGAACAGCGGGAAGTCGGTAATGAACGAGTAGGTAAGGACGCCGTGATCGACGAGGCCGGCTCGCTCGGCAAGCTCGCGCCGGAGAACATCCAGTACGGCGTTGGCCAACGGCGGCCGGTCGGCGACAAGGAGGATTATGTCGCCAGGGGCCGCGCCGGCACGTGCTGCGATGCCGCGGATCTCCTCCAGCCTCAGATAGCGGGCGGCGGGCGAGCGCACATCGTCGACGGTGAGCGCATCGATCTGCGCGCCGGAGTCGACTGCGATTGTCACGAGCCCACGGGCTCCACGTGACTTGGCGAGGTCGGTCAGCTCGTCGATCTGGCGGCGCGACATCGATGCGCCGCCCTTGAGACAGATGCCGCGCACCTGTCCGTGAGCCTCGAGCGCCCCGCGAAAGACGGCAAACTCCGACCCTGCCACGACGTCATCGACGGTGAACAGCTCCATGCCAAATCGGAGATCGGGCTTGTCAGTGCCGAAGCGTCGCATCGATTCCTCGTACGTCATACGCGCAAACGGCGACGGCACCGTGAGATCGGGACGCATCGTCGCCGTGAGCCCGGTGTAAAGCTCCTCGGTAAGGTCCAGAACATCGTTCTCGTCAACAAAGCTCATCTCCAGGTCGAGCTGGGTGAACTCGGGCTGACGGTCGGCGCGGAGATCCTCGTCACGGAAGCAGCGCGCGATCTGGAAATAGCGCTCCAGCCCGGCCACCATCAGCAGCTGCTTGAGCTGTTGCGGCGATTGCGGCAGGGCGTAGAACGAGCCGGGATGCACGCGTGACGGTACGAGGTAATCGCGGGCCCCCTCGGGCGTGCTGGCCAGCAGAATCGGCGTCTCGACCTCGACGAACCCGCGCTCGCTGAGAAAGTCACGGATGTACTTGACCACCCGACTCCGAAACACGAGGTTCCGCTGCATCGACGGCCGGCGTAGATCCAGGTAGCGATAGCGGAGGCGCAGGAGCTCCTCGACGTCCGCATCGTCGCTGATGTAGAAGGGCGGCGTTTGCGAAGTGTTGAGGATCCGCGCCTCGGTGGCGTGCACCTCGATGGCGCCGGTCGCCATGCGCGGATTGACCGTCTCAGGCGAGCGCGCGACCACCTCCCCGCGGGCCCAGACGACATATTCGCCGCGCATCTGGTCAGCGGTGGCGTGGGCGCCGGCGGACCACTCGGGGTTGAAGACAGCCTGAGCCACACCGTGACTGTCGCGAAGATCGACGAATATCAGGCCGCCATGATCCCGCCGCCGCTGTACCCAACCGGCCAGCTCGACCGTGGCGCCAACGTCGCTCGAACCGAGGTCACCACAAAACCTTGTTTTGAGCACGAATTCTCCTGATAGGCGTGGATAGCCCGGATGCTAGCATAGCTGGGTACCTGTGTTGGATGAGGTGTAGCTTGGGCACGGGGTGGAGTTCGGGCGCGCCCTCACCCTCGCCCTCTCCCCCAGGGAGAGGGAATGAGCTCTCTCTCTATCTCCATATCCCCTTCTGCGATGTAAAGTGCGCCTATTGCGACTTCAACTCCTACGCGGGCTTGGAGTCGCTCATCCCTTCGTACACACGGGCGCTCTGCCAGGAGCTTCGACTCTGGGCGCCGCGCTTCGCCTCCGACAGCATCCGCACCGTCTTCTTCGGCGGCGGCACGCCCAGTCTCACGCCGTTGCCGGAGGTGCGGAGCATTGTCGACGCGATCCGGCAGTTGTACGCGTTGGACATCGACGCCGAGCTGAGCCTCGAGGCGAATCCGGGGACGGTGGACACGGCCTACCTCCGCGGTCTAATACGCCTCGGGATCAACCGACTCAGCCTTGGCGTCCAGAGCTTCGACGACCAAGAGCTCAAGGCGCTGGACCGCATCCACACGGCCTCTGAGGCCGTCGAAGCCCTGGCAGCCGCCCGAACGGCGGGATTCCAGAACGTCAACCTCGACCTAATCTACGGGCTCGCCAGCCAGACTCTGACGGGCTGGCGAGCCAACGTCATCCGCGCGCTCAGTCTACGGCCCGAACATCTCTCCCTGTACGCCCTCACCGTCGAGGAGGGAACCGCGCTGTTCACGTCCGTCAGGCGCGGGACGGCGCCTGCGCCCGACGCAGACCTGCAGGCGGACATGTATGAGCTGGCGCAGGAGCTGCTGGAGAGCGCCGGCTACGTGCAATATGAGATCAGTAACTGGGCGCTGCCGGGCTACGCGTGCCGGCATAATCTGGCCTATTGGCACAACGCGCGCTGGCTCGGCGCCGGCGCGGGCGCCCACTCTTCCGTCGCCGGGTATCGCTTCTCGAACGCCCTGTCGCCGCAGGGCTACGTCCGGAGAGTCGAGGAAAGCGCGGGCGCGACCGGCGAAACGGCGCCTGCAACCGGCACCATCTTCACTGGCATGGTGCATGTCGTGTGGAGCGAGCGCGTCGACGAGCTGATGGCAATGTCAGATACGGCGATTCTGGGCCTCAGACTGCTTGACGGCGTGTCCCTGACAGAGTTCCGCCGGCGGCACGGCTGCAAGCTGCTGGACATCTATGGAGACGAGGTCCGCGAGTGCGTCGGCCTCAAGTTGCTGACACAGGAAGGCGATCGTCTGCGGCTCACGCGGCCGGGCCTGCTGCTTGCGAACGAGGTCTTCAGCCGCCTGCTGCCGAAGCCGACAGCGGTATGATGTCAACATGAATGGCTCGTTGACCGACCTATTGCGCGAACTCAAGACCGGGCTGCAAGGGCTCTACGGGCCCCGCCTCGACGGCGTATACCTCTACGGTTCCTACGCCCGCGGCGAGCAGACGGATGAATCGGACGTGGATGTGCTGGTGGTCCTGGATCAGATCAACAGCTATGGCGAAGAAGTACGCCGCAGGGGCGGGTTGATGTCGGAAGTGTCGCTGAATTTCGACGTCAGCGTCAGTCAGGTGCTCATATCGGCTGAGGACTGTGGCAAGGGCGCATCGCCCTTTCTTGACAATGCACGTGAAGACGCAGTTCCCGCATGAGGAGATACTGAACTGTGGCTTCAGAAGGCCGCGCGATCGATTCACGGCGCTGAGGTGCTTCTGCGTGACGACCCTGGCTTCGCCGTTGGGCGCGCGTATTACGCCATGTTCTACTGCGCCTCGGCGCTGCTAAACGAGCGCGATCTTCATTACCGCCGGCATAGCGCCGTCCACGCTGCCTTTGGACAGCAGTTTGCCAAAACCTCAGTGCTAAACACCGACCTGCACCGATGGCTGCTGGAAGCATTCTCGCAGCGGATTGGCGCAGACTATGGCGTAAATGACCTCCTCGGACGAGGACGCCCAAATAGCGATCGACCGGGCCGCGGAGTTTCTCGCCGAGTCGCGGCACTACCTGGAGGCGAATCCCGCCTAAGCGAGCCCGTGCAGCTCTCGGAGCTTGTCGAGATAGTGCTCGATGGCCGCACCGGCGGGCTCGGCGGGCGAGTATGACGGCGATGGCTCCTCAAGGGCCTCGATGCTGACTTCAACCGACGCCGCGAGATCAGCCAGGTCGTAGCCACCTTCGAGCGCCGCGACGAGACGCCCGCCGCAGAGCAACTCTGCGGCGACCCGAAGCCGGAGCATGATCTCCCGGTACCCGCCGGTCGAGACGGCCATGCCGGCCAGCGGATCGCCCTCATGGGCGTCGTAGCCGGCCGAGACCAGCAGCAACTGCGGATGGAACCGCTTCAGCACCGGCAGCAGCAGCCGATCGAAGACGCGCAGATACTCGATGTCGCCGCTTCCGGCGGGCAGAGGCACGTTTACGGTGCACCCGACCGCGCCAGGACCGCCTGTTTGGCTCCATTGGCCGGTGCCGGGGTAGAACGGGAATTGGTGGGTCGAGAGATAGAGGACGGCCGGATCGTCCCAGAAGATGTCCTGTGTGCCGTTGCCATGGTGAACGTCGAAGTCCACGATGGCGAGCCGCTCGAGACCGTACACTTGGCGGGCGTACTGTGCCGCGACGGCCACGCTGTTGAAGTAGCAGAACCCCATCGCGCGGTCTGCCGTCGCGTGGTGACCCGGCGGGCGGACCAGACAAAATGCGGAAGGCGTCAGACCCCCGAGCACTGCGTCGACGCCGGCGAGCACCCCGCCGGTCGCGTGCAGGGCGGCCGCATATGATCCGACGACCACGGCAGTGTCGGGATCGATCGAACCCCCGCCTGACGCATCGAGTCCGCGAATTCGATCGATGTGGCGGGTGGGATGGACCAACTCCAACTCGGACTCAGTTGCAGCCCGTGGCGCAAGCGGCTGCAAAGCAACCAGAGCGTCACGCGCGCGGAGATACTCCATGACTGACTCGACTCTCGCGGGACACTCGGGATGCGAGCGAACGTCATGCTGCTGGTGAAGTGCGTCGTAGTAGAAGCCGGCTGCAGGCACGGGCTCAGCCTACGGAAATCAGCTCAGTCTGGCAGGACCCGCGGAGCTCCGCATCGGGCACCGTAGGCCGTACGCAGGCGCTCAAAATCGTCTCTGAATTCGTCGCCTTGGATGGGGAAGGTGGTCATGATCAGGGCGTCCTCGTCGTTGTCGGTGTAATAGCGCTTCCGGAGGCCGACCTTGCGGAAGCCGTACTTCTCATAGAGGCTCTGTGCGACGAGGTTTCCGACCCGGCACTCGAGGGTCACCACCTCTTGGCTGCGACGCTGGGCAAGCTCAATCGCCGCGATCAGCAGCATCTCACCAAGTCCCTTGCGCCGCTCTCGCTCTTCGACGGCGATGGTTACAATGTGCGCCTCATCGACCATGAACCACAGCCCGACGAAGCCGAGGATGCGCTCGCCCGCATCGGCGGTGGCCGCGGGGGGGGCATCGGTGATCACCTCGGCGACGCGATGGAGCAGGCGCCTCAGTCCTCGCGCGGACGTGTGCTCTGGGGACACCGCGCCCGCTCCAGGTAACGAATCGGAGCAGCGATCGATCGGCTCCGCGTCGCCGGGCTCGATGGGTTCGCACACAACGAGGTAGGCCGCGAGGTTGTTCCGTTGTAGCTCGCGCTTGTAGGCGGTCTGCGGCCACATCGTAGGGAAGGATCCGCGCTCGATCTCAGAGACCCGTGGAATATCCGCGACGGTCATCGGGCGGAGGAGATAGCGAGAGGACGTAATCGTCATAGGCGTCAGGAGTCGTAGATGAAATAGACCGAGCAGGCCTTGTCCACGTAGTCGCGGGTCAGCGCCGCCTCTGCATGATCATAACGCGCATAGTCGAGAATCATCAGCCCCAGGTCGCGAGGGTGGGTGGCGCGGGGCTGAATCTTCGGGTCATTGAAGAGCTTGTCCGTCAGATAGCCGATGTCCTCTTCCTCGAATGCGATCTCCAAGCGGCGGCACCACATGCGGGCGATTTCAGAGAAGAGCTCCCGGTCAGGACCGGGAAGATTCATCTTGTACGGTAGCCGTCTCAGAAACGCCTCGTCGGCGAGATCCTTCGGTTTCAAGTTGGAGGCGAAGATCAGCGCCATCTCGAACGGGATCGAGAATGACTCGCCGGTTTGAAGCGTAAGCGTGTCTGTTCCGCTCTCAAGTGGCACGATCCAGCGATTGAGGATCTCCTCCGGGCGTGCGCGTTGCCGGCCGAAGTCGTCGATCATGAAGATCCCGTCCTGGGCCTTCATGTGAGCCGGAGCCTGGTACTGACGTGTTGTTGCGTCGTAGGTGAGGTTCAGATCGGCGACCTCGAGCTCGCCACCCACAAGCACAACAGGGCGACGGATCTTGATCCACCGTCGATCGAAGGCTGTCGGATGGCCGGCGCCGCGCAGCAGTGAGACCCCATCATCGATCTCGGAACTCTGCGATTCCAGGGGCAGCATCTGGTGGCGAACGGGATCGTAGATGCGGATAACCTGTCCCGCGACATACAGCGCGTGGGGGAAGAGTACCGCCCCCACAAAGGTCTTGGCGTACGACTCGACAATTGAAGTTTTGCCGTTGCCTGAGTCGCCGAAAATGAGCACCGTCCTGCCTGAGTAGAAGATTCTCGCCAGGCTATCCTTTATCACTGCACTAAGGACGAAAGGCGCGAACGCCTGCTCGAGCATCTTGGGAGTCGGCGGATTACGTCGCAGCGCCTGCTGCTGAGTCATTCGTGTGTACTCGGCCAGCATGACCGGCACGATGCCGACGTACCGCGATCGCTCGAGGGCGCTTTGTGCCAGCTCGGTCCCCCGACCCGTTAAGCGGTAGCGGATGCCCCAGTCCGAGTAACCGGTGGCGCTTGTGGCCTCGATGGACTGTTCGGTCTTTAGGTGCGTTGTCAGCTCGTCCGTGAGGCTGTAGCTGGTTCCCACGCGCTCACCGAGTTCCTCGAGCGTGGCGGGCCCGCCGACAAACAGGGACTTGAGAACCAGCTCCCCGAGGAACTCTGCGGGGAGCCCCGTCTGTAGGACGCTCTCCGGAGCGGACGGCCAGAAGGACTCGACCTGCGTCGAGGCGTCGACGGCCGGATCGTCGAGAACGGGCTGCTGGACCATCGTGCCGTACTCCTACCACCGGGACTGACCAACTCTATTACAATCATCGGCAGCACGAATCCTATCGCGAGGGCGCCGTGTGACCCATCGACACCCGCTACTGAAGGTCAAGAGACTGCGGCCCCAAGCGCTGCTGCCGCTGCAAGCGACACGTGGGTCAAGCGGCTTCGACCTCTTCGCCTGTATCGAGGAATCCGGCTCCCTCGACCTCTCGTGCGATCCGCAGCTGGTGCCGACGGGGATCGCGATCGAATTCCCCACGGGATTTGATGCCACTATCCGGCCGCGCTCGGGACTCGGGGCGCGCGGAGTGAATGTCGTCCTCGGGACGATCGACAGCGACTACCGAGGCGAGTTGCTCGTGAGTATGTACCTCTTTGGCAGCCGAGCAGAGTATCGGATCCACAATGGCGATCGAATCGCGCAGCTCGTGGTGTCGCGACTTGCCGAGGTCACACTCTGCGAGGTGGAGGAGCTTTCTGAGACCGCCCGTGGATCCGGGGGTCATGGGTCGACCGGCCCCCGTTGACCACCGGAATACCCCGACGGAGAAATTGACCGAGAGTAATAGAATAGCTATCGTATCTAAAAGTGGTTACAGCCGTGACAGTTGGGTTGCGGAGGCATATTGCTCATTCGCGCGCTTAAGCCGGCCACGCCAAGACACCTTGGTGCCTCCATCGGTATTTGCCTACTCATCGTGATACTGGCGGCGCTCACTGTCGCACCGGCCGCGGCGAGTCCATCCCCGTTGGTGGATCAGGCACCGCAGGTCATCGGCGGACCCGTGGCGGCATTCACTATTACCGCCCCCACGCAAACGAGTTCAAACCTTAGCGCGCGCGTTTTTGAGCCCGTGACCTTCGACGCCACTGCTTCGCAGGGTGCGGGCCTGGCCTATGGCTGGACATTCGGCGACGGCACGCCGGCGGTTTCCGGACAGAAGGCCACACACCTCTTCGACCTCGTCGACGACTATCAGGTGACGCTCGCCATCGCCAGCGCAAGCGGTGCCACGGTCGCGACAACGCAGTCGCTGCGTATTGTGCCGGCCGTCCCGGCGCTTGTGTCTGACCCGCCCATGCAGCAGGTCGCGATTGGCGCCGTGATTCCAGTGACGCTGTACATTCGGGCGCCCGGACCAGCAACGATCACAGCGAGCCTTACGGGCGACCTGATTACCGGAAAGCCGGTCGAGTTTTCGACAGGGGATGCACTGGCGTACGCCTCGCTCACGGGTCAGGTGGCCAACGAATCCAATCCGACCATCGACCAAAGCATCATCCAGACGCCGGGCAGCGTGCCCCTCAAAGGCAATGTCGGCGTCCAAATCGCGTACAAGACCAGCGCCGGCGCCAGCGTCGAAATGGTCTACCAGATGGACCTGCAGAAGAACGTCAGCCCCGCGCTGGGGGTATGGTCAATCACCTACCCCAATTTCAGCCTGATCACGGGCAAGACGGATCCGGCGCAGCCCGACCTCGATAGCTATTACCTCAAAGGCGATCCGGGCTTTCACCATCCAGACGATCCGCTGGTCCGCAGATACGCCATGATAGCGGCCCGGGCCGGTGGTGCATTGTCGGATGATCCAGCGCGGGTCATGGAGAACGTCTACAGCTACGTGACCGACTGCTCGGCTCCGATGACCCAGCCCAGATCGACTCGGACACCCTGGTCGCGCAAAAGATCAGCAGCGGCATCCTGGTCCCTGGGCAGCGCGCGCAGAAATACATCTGTATCGGGCAAACGTATTTCCTGTCCTCGCTCTCCCGTACCCTCGGTCTCCCCAGCCGCGAGCTCACAATTGCTCTGGCAAATCCGGTTTCCCAGAGCTCCTCGGGAGCATGGACTGTTGATTATGTCCAGGAGGGCGCCACGGAGGTCTGGTACGCTGGTTCCTGGCACCTTTACGACACCTGGCTGAAGATCCGCCAGCTCGACGACTACCTCGTGCAGAAATACGCCTATCAGGCCTGGTACTCGAACAGCGCCCAATCTACGCAGTTGACAGCCAAGAACGGCGACCCGTTGGGCCTCTACGGGCACGACTTCGCCATCGGCGAGTATGAGGGTATCCCTGCATCCTGGAACGAGTGGAACCTTCGCGCCAGTAAGGAACGATCGGGCGTGACGATCGTTGACTTCCCGACTTCCTAGAGGGCCTGCACAGCTCACATATGTGCCACCGCGCGCCGCCGCCCATGCGGTAGGGGAATAATTCCGCGCATCTCAGAGACAACGCTCTTACGACAGCCTTTTAGGACACTGTTAAGGCTCCGTTTCAACCCCTTGGCGTACGATGACCGCAGGACGTCCGCGGCAACGGGCCGTGGCTCGCATCCACCTATGAAAGAGAACGCCGGCAACGACATGAGATCTCGACTCTCTCTCGCCTTACTCGCGCTCATCCTTCTCCTGCCGGTAGCGGCCTGCGGGGTCGGCACCAACCGGCACGTCAGCCGCGCTACGCTCCCGGCCGCACCGTTGCTCCTCAATCGCGCGATCGCGCAGGCCGACCAGCCAGCCTGCGGTCCCACCGCGTCCAGCAAGCCGCTCGTCACAGGCTCGCATGCATCCACGATTGGGAACGCGTACCAACAAATCCTGCGGGTGTTCATCCGCCCGCTCGACAGCGCCGGCCTCCTCAACGCGGCCTGGCAAGGTGCCATCACCGAGGCCGCCAAGGAAGGGGTCGCGGACCCGGGCGTGACGGACCCGCAACTCTCGGACACCTCGGCTGATGCCGATTGGCAGACCTTCGCCGCCTCCTACGACAGCCTCAGCCAGTCGACGGACGGGCACGTGGATCAACTCAAGCTGGCGTTCTCGGCCATCACGAAGATGACCGACAGCGTCGATGAGGGACACACATATTTCGACCCGCCCGAGGACTACTCCCGAATGGCCAGCGGCCGCGAACAGGTGCTCTCCGGCGGAATCGGCGTCGTCCTCAACGGGAGTAAGGCGCCGTTTGTCGTCCAGGAGGTCGTGCCCGGGGCCCCGGCCGACCAAACGGGTGTACGCCCGGGCGACTCTATCGTCTCCGTCGACGGCTGCGACGTCGGCGATTGGGAAGCGATTCAACTGACATCACGCGTGCGAGGCGACGCCGGCACATCGGTTCACCTGACCTTCAACAGGCCATCGCGGGGAAACTTCGACGCGGACATTACCCGAGCCCGCGTAACGTTCCCAGACATCAGCTCGCAGATGCTGCCACAGGGTGTGGGCTACATCCACCTGCACGAGTTCCCGTCACCGACAACAGTTCTGGACGGCGGCAAGCCGCTCGGGCCTTCACTGACGGACATACTGAACGGCTTCCAGGCGCAGGGCGCTCGAGGCTGGATTCTCGACCTACGCGGGAATCCCGGCGGTGAGGTCTCTGGTGTGCAGGCGGTAGGCGGACTGCTGCTGCCGACCGGCGTGATGTTCTCGACTGCCGATCGCGCGGGCCACAAGTCCAACGTCCGCACGACCGGCAACCGCGTCTCCAGCCCTCCACTCCTTGCCGTCCTCGTGGACAAGGCGTCAGCGTCTGGTTCGGAGATCCTCTCGGCCGCAATTCAGGATCAGGGGGCGGCCCCAATCCTTGGCACTCCGACGGCCGGAGTAGCCAACGAGGCGGAGTTGTTGGGCATCGGCGACGGCGCCGGTGTTTCCGTCACTGTCGCACAGACCTACTCGCCTCACGGGCGTCCACTGAACGGGACCGGCCTGACGCCCGACATCCAGATCGAGCGTACGCCGGAAGACCTCGCTGCCGGTAACGACCCGCCGCTCGACCGTGCTGTGCAGCTCCCGAGCCCGCCGCAGGCGAGCCAGGGCAACGCCGGGCAGTAGGCAGGAGGAGTGTCGTTCCCCTCTCCCCGGGGGAGAGGGTCAGGGTGAGGGCGCGCCAAAACCGCAGGACCACCCCGAGAGCTCAGTCAGTTTCTGCGTGCTCATCGTTCGGGCGGGCGAGGTCGCCCGCGCTCCCAGGCACGAGGTATTCGGACTGGGCGCCATACTCAACGCGGTCCCGTCTACCCCGGTGTGAGCCCCTCAAGAGCTGGCAGCGTTCGGAGAAAGCCCTCGGGCGCATGATCGCCGCCCGACTCCGGAAAGATCTTGTGCGGGTTGAGCAGGCCATTGGGATCCAGAACCGACTTGATCCCGTGCATAATCTCAACGGCGTCGGCACCGAGATCCTCGACGAGGAACTCCCGCTTTAGTGTCCCGATACCGTGCTCGCCGGAGAGCGTCCCGCCCAGCTGCAGCGCGGCCCGAAAGATAGCCGCGGCGGCACGCTCAACACGCTCCAACTCATCCGGCTGCAGCCGGTCAAACAGAATGTTGGGGTGCAAATTCCCATCGCCGGCATGGCCGAAGACCGCGATCGGCAGCCCTACCTCCTTCGAGATAGCGCCGATCCGGCGGATCATCCCGGGAATCTCACTTCTCGGGACGACAATATCCTCGCCCAGCTTGCTGGGACGGACGCGGCCAAGCGCACCCGAAACTGCGCGCCGCGCCTGCCAGAGCCGGTCGCGGGCAGTAGTATCGGCGGCGACTTGTACGTCCATAGCACCGCAGCCGCGGCAAACCTCGCCCATGCGCTCTACCTCTGCCCTTGTCGCCGCGGCGTCGTTGCCATCCTGCTCCAGAATCAGCATCGCCTCGGCGCTGCGAGGAAGGCCAAGGTGCAGATAATCCTCGACGACATTAATAGTCGTCTGGTCCATCATCTCCAGGGTCGCCGGCAGAATCCCGGCCGCCATGACCGCGCTCACCGCCTCAGCGGCGCGGTCGAGGCTGGGGAAGTACGCTGCGGCGGTAGAGCGCTCATGGGGGAGCGGCAGCAGTCGCAGAATTAGCTCGGTGATGATCCCCAGGCTGCCCTCGGAGCCGATGAAGAGCTGGCCAAGCTGATACCCGGTCACGTTCTTCATCAGCTTTCCGCCCAACCGCAGGACGCGTCCGTCGACCAGCACCACCGTCATGCCGAGGACATAGTCCTTGGTGACGCCGTACTTGAGGCAGCGAGGGCCACCGGCGTTACAGGCGACGTTGCCCCCGAGTGTCGACTGATTAAGACTGGCCGGATCGGGAGGGTAGAACAAGCCGCGCTCCTCGACCGCGGCCTGAAACTCGCCGGTCACGACGCCCGCTTGCACGCGCGCAAGCGTGTTGACCTGATCGATCTCGAGGATCTGATTCATTCGGGCGAGGCCGATGACCAAACCGCCGCCAACCGGGATCGTCCCGCCCGATAGGCTGGTCCCGGCGCCACGAGGAATAACGGCCAGGGTCTCCCTGCTGGCGAGCCGGAGGAGCGCGGAAACCTCGTCTGTGGTTGCGGGCGTCACGACAAAGTCGGGTCGGGCCTGCTGAAAGGTGCCATCGTAGGAATATGCGAACAGCTCAGCCCGGCCAGCGTGCACCTGAGCCGCGCCGACGATGGACTCAAGCTCTTGCAGCAATTCCATTGCTGGAATCGACATAGAACATGCCCTCGCTTCCAACCCAGTGTATGGGGGGCGGGTCAGACGCAGCATCCCTGTGGCGTCGATCACCGCGGCGAAGGTCTCAAGGGGGCTTCGCCCGCGCGCCCTCTATTGGTCTTCGCAATTCCGACGACTGGTTTTCGCTGGCCGGATAGGCGGGGTGCGGGATGCGGGGTGCAAACCCAGGAAGAAACCTTAATCTTGGATGGGTGGGCGGGCGGGGCAATCCACGCCCGAGCGGTCTGCCACCTACGTCCGCTTTAGCGTTGCTTTTGCTCGAGTCGGAGCTGGGTGAGACGCGCGCGATCTGCGATCACCTCAACGCGAAAGGGATCGCCGCTCAGGCCGGGGAAGTAGCTCTCCAGCGTCTGATCCGGCGCCGCTCCCTCGCGCAGACCGTCGGCGTATTGACCCAGAAACTCGGCGAAGATCGCCAGAGTGGTAATGGCGAACAGCCACTGCTCACCCGTCAAATCGACGGCGTTCAGCGCGCCGGCCTCGCCGACGGCCTCCTGCAGCCGAGCTCGGACCTCATCAGCGAGCTCGACACGTCCAAGGTCAGGCGGCGGCGCCCCGATATCGGCAGCTGATGCGAGGTCATTCCCGGTGGTGCGAATCAGGCCTGTCGCGACGGCGAGCACGCTCACTTCCTGCGTGGTCAGGAGAACGCGGTAACTCTCCATAGAAGTCACCTTCGATCACTCGTTCCGCCGATTCCTGATAGCATACTATTTGCTTTCAAACCGTCCCCTTGAACTATGGTGGCGGCTACTGAAATTCTTGAGCGTGCGTATGGACGACAGTACCAACTGGTTACTCAATTATGCCGGCCGGCTGGCCGTGCGGCAGTTTGCCGCTCGCCTGCAGCCTTATGGACTCCCAC
>Ga0193751_1000848_pt1 | contig 21169 bp, 19 predicted proteins | sample L1c2metaG_FD_143050 | JGI IMG/M metagenome (GOLD analysis project Ga0193751, IMG submission 143050) | Soil microbial communities from a riparian zone of the East river system, Colorado, United States - L1c2 | ecosystem: Environmental > Terrestrial > Soil > Riparian zone | place: USA: East River... | reverse complement strand
GTCAATTTTTTCCGCGAAAAGGCTTCTGTGGGACCATCTTTAAGCCGGCACAATCCGCAGGCTCAGGTCCACTGCGGGTGCCGAGTGGGTCAGAGCCCCCACCGAGATGAAATCCACTCCAGTCTCCGCATATTCGCGAACGTTCTCGAGCCTGATGCCGCCCGAACTCTCCAGCGGAATCCGGCGGTCGGCTTTGGAACATCGCTCCACCGCAGCGCTTACCTCCGGCACCGGCATGTTGTCGAGCAGAATCGCTTCCGCGCCGCAGTTTAACGCTTCTTCCAACTCTGCCAGGGTGCGCACCTCGACTTCAATGGGCTGGGTACCCCGCCGGTTGCGGTGCGCTCTTTCCAGCGCAGCTCGCAGTCCCCCGGCCAGCGCAATGTGATTGTTCTTAATCAACACTCCATCTGATAGGTCGAGGCGGTGATTCTGTCCCCCGCCGCAACGCACCGCGTATTTATCCAAGACACGCAGGCCGGGCGCGGTCTTGCGGGTATCGAGAATTCTTGCCTTGGTTCCATGCACCGCTTCTACGAATTTCCTGGTCAGCGTCGCAATTCCGCTCAGCCGCTGCAACAGATTCAGCATTACCCGCTCACAGGAGAGAACCACGCGGGCATTGTGAAGAACAACGGCAATCTGCTGCCCTTTGTGCAAGCGCACTCCGTCGAAAACTTCAGGATGGCTGGTGACCTCGTAATGCGAAACCACCGCCCCATCGAGCGCCGCATAAACGTCGAGTATGCGCGGAACACAACCCAGCCCAGCTAGAATGCAATCCTGCTTGGCGAGGATGGTGCCCGCCCCGCGCTGGCTGGGATCGATGCAGGCGTAGCTAGTCGCATCCCGCGTCGCCCGGTCTTCGAGCAACGCGTTCTCCAGAATCGCGGTAATGCGCCGGCTATTCCAATCCATAAGATCCGTTTCAATGGGTAGTGGCCAACGCTTAGTTCTTGGCCGCCCCTGCAAAATGTGGGGATCGCAGACCCGCTGCCCTCCGCTTGCTGCTTATCAAATGCTCTACAGTCCCAACTCGCCCAGCTGTCCCCCGGCTTTCCCCCGCAAAATCTCCAACTCCCGCACACGCCGTCGCATGTTCTGGATCACTTGAGTCGGCGCCTTAGCCAGGAATTGTTCATTCTCCAATTGTTTCTGCAAGTTTGCAGTTTCCCGGTCCATCTTCTCAAGCTCTTTCTTCAGCCGTTCGCTCTCCGCGGCAACATCAATCTTCTTTTCGTAGATCACGTGAACGTCAAACCGCGCAGAATGCCGCGCGCCTGGCAGATTGCTGAGCGACCTTTCCGCAAACGTAACCTTCTCCACATTCCCCAACCGTTCCACCGCGCCAAGGTTCTGCTCAATCAAGACCCGGATTTCTGGCTCCGTCGCGTAGATCTCGACCGGCACTTTGACCTTGGTTTCCACCTTCAGCTCTGCTCGCAGATTTCTCACGCTAACGATCAGATCCTGCAGGATCGTCATTTGTGTTTCCGCATTCCGGTCGATCTGGGCCTCGTTCGCCTGCGGATACGCCGCTAGGGCCAGCGACTTCCGTGGTGGCTTGCCATCGTAGATGGCATGCCAAATCTCGTCTGTGATGAACGGCATCACCGGATGCAATAGCCGCAGCGAGGCCTCAAACAAGGCCACCAGATTCGCACACGCGCTCCGCGCATTTTGCTCAGCCTCCGGCGCCAGTCGCGGCTTGACCAGCTCGATGTACCAGTCGCAGAATTCGCCCCAAAAAAAATCGTAAATGGAATTCGCTGCCTCATCAAAGCGGTAACTTGCCAGGGATTCGTTCACACTCTTAGCAACACTGTTGAAGCGCGAAAGAATCCAGCGGTCTTCCAGAGTCGATGCGGCGAATCCAGAAAAGCCACGCGCCGAATCAGCTGCCTCGCGGACAAGAGTGTCCCCGCCACACGAGCCGATTCGGTCCACATTCATGAACATGAACCGCGCCGCATTCCAAATCTTGTTGGCAAAGGCCCGGTAGCCTTCCGTCCGGCTCTCGTTGAACGCGATGTCGGTTCCTGGCGACGACATCGCCGCCAACGTGAACCGCGTCGCGTCCGTTCCGTACTTTTCAATCACCTGAATCGGATCGAGCACATTGCCCTTGGTCTTCGACATCTTCTGCCGCTCCGCGTCCCGCACCAGGGCGTGAATATAAACTTCGCGGAAGGGCACTGAATCGCGCAGCTCTTCATCCGTGAGCGCAGACGGGCGAGACGCCCGTCCCCCCAAATTCTCATCGTCGGACGCGGAGGGACGGGCGTCTCGCCTGTCTGCCCCAGGCTTGTGCGGAGGCGCCATGAACCAACAGCCCAGCATAATCATCCGCGCCACCCAAAAGAAAAGGATGTCGAAACCGGTGATCAGCAAAGAAGTCGGATAGAAAACCTCCAGATCCCGAGTCGCCTCCGGCCAGCCCAGCGCAGTGAACGGCAGCAGCCCGGAAGAGAACCATGTATCGAGTACATCTGGGTCTTGCTTCAGCTCCGAGCTTCCACACTTCGCGCATGAACTCGGGGTCTCGCGCGCCACAACAATTTCGCCACACGCGCAATGCCACGCAGGAATCTGGTGCCCCCACCACAACTGTCGCGAGATGCACCAGTCGTGAATGTTGCGCATCCAATTCAAATAAATCTGCCGGTAGTTAGCCGGCGTGAAGCGGATGTAATCCTTCTCCACCACTTCAATCGCCCGCGCCGCCAGCGGTTGAATTTTGATGAACCATTGCGTCGAAAGCCTTGGCTCGACCACCGTCCCGCAACGGTCGCACTTGCCAATCGAAATCGTGTAAGCCTTCTCGCCGACAAGAAATCCTTGCGTTTGCAAATCTTCCAGCACTCGCTTGCGCGCCGCATAACGGTCCAGCCCCGCGTACGGCCCGGCATTTTCATTCATCCGCGCATGCTGGTCCATGACTTCAATCTGCGGCAGGTTGTGCCTCAGTCCCGCCTCAAAATCATTGGGGTCATGCGCCGGCGTCACCTTGACGGCCCCGGTGCCAAACTCCGGCTGGGCCAGTTCGTCAGTGATAATCGGGATCTCCCGGTTCATCAGCGGCAGCAGAACTTTCTTTCCGTGCAGATGCATGTACCGCTCGTCACGCTCGTTCACCGCAATCGCCGTATCGCCGAGCATGGTCTCGGGACGCGTTGTCGCCACCGTAATAAATTCGTCCGTACCAGTCGTTGTTCCGACGACCGGATACCGAATCTCGTACAGCTTGCCGGGAATCTCCTCGTGCTTCACCTCGAGATCAGAAATCGCCGTCTCGCACCGCGGACACCAGTTGACGATGTACTTGCCGCGATAAATCAGCCCTTCTTCATGCAACCGGACGAAGACTTCGCGTACTGCCCGCGAAAGCTTGTCGTCCATGGTGAAGTATTCGCGGCTCCAATCCACCGACGCGCCCAGCCGCCGCATCTGTTCCTGGATTGCGCTGCCGTACTGCTTTTTCCAGCACCACACCCGCTGGATGAATTGCTCGCGTCCGAGTTCCGAGCGCTTCTTGCCTTCCGTCGCCAGTTGCCGCTCGACCATCATCTGGGTGGCGATCCCGGCATGGTCTGTCCCTGGCAGCCACAACGTCACATCACCCCGCATGCGATGCCAGCGCATGATGATGTCCATCTGCGTCTGGTTCAGCATGTGCCCCATATGCAACCGTCCCGTCACATTCGGCGGTGGCAGCAGCAAACTGAACACCGGACGCGTTTCGCCTGCGCCCGGAGTGGGGACGGAGAAGAGTTTTTCCTTCACCCAGTATTCCGCCCAGCGCGCTTCAATCGCGCCCGGCTCATAGGATTTCGGCAGATCGTGGGGCATGGGAGAAAGCATTCAGCACTCGGCCGTCAGCCTTCAGCCGTCAGGATTCGGGCAGATTCCGACTCTTCCCTGACTGAATGCTGAGTGCTGAATGCTGAGTGCTGCCTTCGATCTTACAGGCGGAAGAAAAAAAGGGTCAAACGAGGCAGGGGATAGGAGATAGAGCAATAGAAGTGACACATCAATGTTAATCAATTAGTAATAGTGAGCTAGACTGCGCTGCTGCGCTATTGCTGAGCTGATTTTATGATGGAGTCGCGCTGATGATGATGCGCTGATTTTTTTGGGTTGATCGTGGCGGCGGCGCGGGCGCGGAGTGCGCTGCGAAAAGCGAAGGATTCAGTTACTATTTGCACGAAACTGCTGTGTACATTCCAAGAACACCAGACTTTTCCGAGCCACCGCAAATCCATAAGAGAGAATTCGATACCACAATGTGTTGTCGAAATTGCGTCCCATCTTACTTTCGCGGCTCAGCCGTGACCTGTTCACGAAAACTATCTTCTCGGTCTGGCGTATCGCAAGCGTTTTACGGAACATCCATTGGGGAACTGGTATGCTTGTGATATTCGGCCCAAGCCATAGGGAATGCAGGTGCTCCGAGTAAAGAGTTTGCGTAGGTAATTTTTTGAAATACCGCTATGTCCTCATCTGGAATACCAGAGATAATTTCGTGTACCAGCTCAGGAGAAATCTTGTCAGCAGCTTCAACACAGCTGCGCCATAATCTGCTCGAAGGCCAAGTTCCCTTGAAAGCTAAGTTCGGATTGTCCGGATCGTTATCCGCGGCGTAAACCTTCTCTGCAATTTTGGACAGAGACTTTATTGCGCTTCTTGCGCCTTGCTCGTCTCCGATCGTGAGGTAGAGCTGAGGCACATCGGCCAGATAAGAATCCTGATGAAGCGAGAGTTGATCTGTCAACTTTAATAATTCGTCAAGAGCTGATTTTGCGATTGTTGGGTGTTTTCTTAGGGTCTTGCGCGCAATCCCTTCTAAAGCCAACACTCTTGCACAACGAAAACCATAACAGCCGGCCGATATAGGCAAAGTCACTGCATCATTCAGTGCTTGTTTCGGGTCCTTTTCAGCGGACTCAATCACCTGCTCTGCTTGGTTGCGGATTCTTGCTTCCAACTCATCGTTGATCTCTGGCTTGCCCGACACAGAGTCTGCTGGCAAAAACCGCATGGAATCGACAGCCGCAACGCCTTTTGGAAACCGTTGCAAGTTGACGCGTGCGACTTCGTTATCACGGAGCAAGCTCTGCGCCCTGGATGCATCTAATTCCTGCAGAATGGGGAGCAGTTGGAACAAGCGGAGCTGGTACATTGAATTCAGGGTGACGCTGTCCCCCTTCGCTGAAAGGCTCACCTGCACGTCCGCTGTTCCCGTGTGAGATTTAGCCTCATTGAGCAACTCGTCGATGGCTTCTAAAACGGCATCTGGGGGCAACAGATCCCAAACCGCAGCGATGAGGCTCCCAAAATCGGCAGAGAAGATGGTGTCTGTGGATCCATAGTTCTTAAAATTGTTGAGTGCTTGTGTGAAAACTGCGAGCCGATCGGCGGACCTCCCCTTGCCCAAAGATTTGATAAGTTGCGCCGCAGCCCGGAAAGGATAGTCCTTATCATTACTGACGTGCAGCAGAAGGTCTTGGGCGCGCGTAAAGTCTCTTTTCCCCACATAATAATTAACTAATTGCGCAACAATATTGTCGCGGATGCTACCTTCGGCGGTTGGCAAGAGTGTCTCCGCTTCTGGGGCAGACTTCTTGATTATGTCCAAGAGAATTGACTCTTGCAGCCACGCTTTCGCGCAAAAACTCTGGTTTGTGCAATTAGGATTTTCGGCGGGGTTATCGATGGAAAGAGTAGTCTGAAATGCCTGCTTTCGTAAGTTGTCCGCTTTAGAATGATCAAAATTAGAGTAGGCACGCGCAGATTGCCATTGCACAAATGCGCGCATATCCATCTGCAGGCCAGCGGATTCCGATTCTACTGTCTTTAGCAGCTGCAATCCCAACTCCTGCCGAGATGTGAGCTTACGATCGGAATTCCTCAACGCTGGAGAAACAGAGTTTTTGGAAGGTAAACGCTTCTGTTCTGCATTCGCGGAGAGAACCAGAAGTGCCATCCCAAATCTCAAAACAAATGGCATTAAACAACGGTGGGGCATAAATCATCCCCTTTTTTCAGCCAGATCATGCTTTTTGCTGTTCGAACAGATTCAACGATGCTGGCTCTTTAAGGTCGCTTTCGGTGTATTCGAACATGAACCATGTCCTACTCCGTAATCCTTAATTCTAGCTCATTTTGTTAGGCCTTCTCTACCCCTTTGTGTGGCTTGTTCCGTTTTTGGAACAAAAAAGATCTCTCCTGAGCACATTGCAAAGGCTGTGTTAAGCTGGGCGGCAATTTACTGTCTAGAGTGTCGGTGGTACTCCATGGCTCGTGCTGCTCGGCGGAAGGACTTCCGAGTCCGGAACATTTTGAGCGTCCTCTCCAATAATCCACTTCAGACCGTGCGCAATCTTGCGAGATCTTTCGCTATCAGCGAGTCTAGACTGAGCCACGTGGTTAAAACTGATACGGGGAACAGTATCCACAAGCACGCAACGATGTTTCGTTTGCAAAAGGCAGCACAACTGCTTGCGGTGACTCACATGTCGATCAAAGAAATCACTTTCTCTGTCGGATATCGACATCAGTCAAGTTTTTCACGTGCTTTTAAGAATTACTTTGCCACAACGCCAAACCAATATCGCCAAACACACGACGAATTCCATCCGACGCGATCAGAAGTCGCATAGCAGATTCCGCTAATGAATAGCAGTTTTTGCTAATCGGAAGTAGTTGACGCGAGTGCACGGGGCTGTATCCTATAAAAGCTCGGGTGGTGTATTTAGCCGTACGAGCAAGTATTGAGCATTCGAACCGGGAAGTCTCCGAGTGCTGAGAAAGGGAGGCCAAAACATGCACTTTGCGGAAAACATTCTGAAAAGAAGTCTAACGCTTCTGTTCATGGTAATGATCACTATGCTCGCATTCGTTGTAGTCGCATCGATATCCAAGACACAGCAACGGGTTGAAGCCGACTGTTGTGGTTGCTCGTGTTTCTCGAACAGCTGCATTCTTAACCCTGGGCCCTGCAGGAACTGCTTCACGGACTCAGGGGGAGGAGGAGTTCAAACGTGTCATTAATTTCGGCGACGCTGCTTTTCATGTGAGAGATAATGAGGAGGTTCACTGGGATGGATCCCTCTGTCCCATAACGCGGTATGAAGCACGCGCAATTTCCCGGAGAGGAGTTGTAAATGCGTAAGCTTCATCTGATTTTGTTGATAATTGTGTTCGCACTATCGACAACTGTGTTCTTCCTAAACCTTAGGCTTAGAACGGAAAATCGTCAGCTAAAGCGACAGCTCGCAACCGGACTGCTGGATGCAAACAAGCGCCTCAATGCACCACCTGACGGCTTGGAGCTGCCGAGGATGTTGAAGGGGTATAATCTGGATGGACAGCAGATTCAACTAGACTTGTCCAAGTCAGCGCGAAAACTAGCCTTGCTTTTATTTGACCCGTCTTGTAAGGTCTGCGAGGAGAACTGGACCTATTGGAAGAAGTTAGATAATCTACGCGACGGTTCCCTTGATCTGATACCCGTTAGCACCGTCAGGTCCGTTTCTAGAGACTATATGGCACGACATTGGGCAACGGATCGGTGGCCACTAATTGGCTTGGATCCCGCGCTTCAGGAACAACTTAGGCTGCATGCCGTTCCCCAAACAATTGTTGTTCTGGACGGAAAGGTTCAGCAAAGTTGGTTTGGTTTGTTGTCTGACTCGGACGTTGATGAAATCGCAAAAGCACTGGAGTGATCGCCCGGTTTGCTTTGAGTTCACGACCGCGACGGTCGTATTGCCTACCAACGAGTTCGGTGAAACCGCAGGGACTTGTCCGAAATTACGAGGGCCGAAGGTCTAGGTTACGAGTTGAGCCAAGTTGGGTCATGTGGCGAGCAGGTTTCGTCTCCCTTTCAGCTCTGCGGTTTCGGCAAGAGAAAAGAAATTCTCCTGTTAGAGCTATGTCTGTTCGACTGCGGGAAATAGGCTCGCGCTTCTCATACGCGGCAGCTCTGTCCATGATGTCTGCCCTGCTATCCGCGAATGCGTCAGCTCAATCCGCTCCAGTTCAGATCAGACCGGATCCTTTTGGTCAAGTCAATCGACCCGGAGGGGCCCCGACCTACTCGACTCAGGATTCGGTGTTGGTGCTGACGATATACAGCGACACCGGGGTTTTGCTCGATCGTCAGGCGGTTGTTAAGCTGTACAACAAAAACGACCAGAGCGTCATTTGGCGAACTACGCAGGACAAGTCTGTTGCGACGTTCGAAGATGTTCCGTTTGGAACTTATGACATCGAGGTACGTGCGTTTGGATACCTTACTGCGCACCAGGAACTGAAGGCTGAGCGCGCATTAAGCAATTATCAGTTGGACGTGGTGGTAAGGAAGGATCCCTCCGCCGTTGAGTTGAAGGTCTCTGACACGCACATCCCTTCCAAGGCGCGCAAAGAAATTAGTCGCGGCATTGCAGATCTCCAGTCAGGAAATTTGAAGGGCGCAAGAAAAAGACTAGAGGCGACTTACAAACTGGCTCCTTCCAACACAGATGTAAATTTCCTATTGGGGTATCTTTCTTTCCAAGAAAAAAAGTGGCGACAGGCTCAAACCTACCTGGACAAGGCTAGAGCACTCGATCCGGGAAATTTACAGGCGCTCATGTTTTTGGGTCGGCTGAGCCTTCGAAGTGAAGACTTCGAGGGTGCTAGGAACGTGCTGGAGCAGGCAGTGATTGCCGATGCTGAGTACTGGATGCCACATTATCTGTTGGCCCAAGCCTGTCTGAAACTGACCGAGTTCGAGAAGGCTCGGGAACAGGCTCAAATCGCTGTAGAAAAAGCCAAGGGCGGTGGCAGCGCAGCCCAGATCGTTCTAGGAGAGGCATTGGCAAATCTGGGGCGCGACCAGGAGGCAATAAATGTGCTCAAAGCATTTCTGAAGGACTCGCCAGGAAGCCCGAACGTTCCGCAAGTACGCGATCTGGTTGCAACCATCGAGCGACGTGATTTGGATCGTTTTAGCGGTTCGGCAAGAGCGTTCACAGCGGCATCACACTTGGCTGAAGAGGACCCGGCTCTGGTCAGTCCGGCATTGCTGTTTTCCATGAGAACCTGGGAACCACCTGGAATTGATGAAGCAAAACCTCTTGTGGCTCCCGATGTTACGTGTCCCTCTAAGGATGTGGTCGACGGGGTGGGCGAACGCACTAAACAATTCGTAGATGATATTGTTCGATTCAGTGCCATTGAAGACATGCTGCACGAGGAACTCAACGAGCTGGGCAAACCGATCACCAAGGTGACGCGCAGGTTCGACTACGCTGCTTCAATGTCTAGCGTCCCGGGCTCTCTTGCCGTTGATGAGGATCGACGTGAGATGTCAGGCGCCGAAGGGTCACCCGACCACATCGCGACACGCGGTTTGCCGACTTTGGCCCTTATATTTCATCCCGACATGCGCTCCGACTTTCAGCTTACCTGCGAAGGTCTGGGCCAGTGGAATGGGCGAGCCACTTGGTTGGTTCACTTCCGACAGCGCGACGATCGCGTCAATCGATTTCACGAGTTCAAAGTCGGCGGACTTAGCTATCCCGCCAATTTGAAGGGACGCGCCTGGATTGCGGCCGATACGTTCCAAATAGTTCGTATCGAATCAGAACTTGTGAGTCCACTGCCCAAGCTTCAGATCGTCAACGAGCATCAGACAGTAGAATACGGTCCAGTCCCGTTCGAAAAGAAAAATATCGAACTTTGGCTGCCAAAGCTTGCCGAGATTTATCTCGATGTCAACAAGCGACACTACTTCCGTCGCCATAGTTTCGACCATTTTCTGTTGTTTTGGGTCGATTCGGAAGAAAAGGTTGGTGCGGTTAAACGCGAGCAAGCACAACCCGTTCCCACGTTTCGTGATGCGCAATCGCGTTGAAAGCTTCCAGCTGAGCACACGACGATTCCCGGTTCGTGGCGCATGGTGGCTCAGGTGAGGCACAACCGGAACAGCTTTCGTGGAATTCTTGACGTTCAAACGACAGTCACAGCGACCTTTTGGGAACAGTTGTAGAGGGATAGGACCACTCGGAAGGAACCTCCTTTGGCTTCACTGCGTCACGCGAACGAGCTTTGCCAACGCCAGCCAGTGTCGGGGATGCGGGCGGTAGCCCTGGCGAATCCGGCCTGCGTACCAACGGGAGACTCCTATTCGTGATCGAATGGCAGCGCTGGAAACACCCGCGAGCAACGGCTGGATTTGTTGTGAGAACAGTTCGCTGGTGAGCCAAGCCGGTTGGCTAGATGCATCCCAGGCTGCCCGCGCCTTTGCTTGCCGACGTTCAGATTCCGCATGTTTCGCCCGAGCTTCAAGACTGCGCGCTGCTACGCGTCCAATTCGCGCGGCATTCGCAAGGCGTTTGGTCGCGCCGTCAATAGCACAGTTCGCACAATTGCTTCGCGAAGGTCTGACGGGTTTCCCGCAACCGCCACAGACGTGGTCCGGTTTCGGCTGTTTTACCTCGGGTACGTCGCTGCCCTTGACTGCGCGCTTGTTCCGCTGAGTAAGGCGAGTCGCAATTAGTTGCCGGGCAAGCGGTGATGCTGGCCGGGAAATCGAGTTCCAAAGCTCTTGCGCAACATGTTCTGCTGTCGGAGCCACGAACTTGCGCCAGGTGTCCGAAGTTTCGCAAAGCTTAATTGCCAACGATGACGCAATGCGACAGTTCCCGTTACGATCTTCCCAAAAGTCTGACTTTCGGAGTGGCTCGGTTTGAATCCAATTCAAGATAAATGCATCCACGGATGGCCGGACGACCTCCATCAGGTCGCATGCGAGCGAATCCCTATTGGGCGTATCCACATGCAAGAATCCGATTGCTGGATCAAGGCCGGTGGCGACAGCAGCGAGGCGGGCCTCACTCTCGCAGAGGCAGTACAGCAGGTTGAGGCACGAGTTGACAGGCGTGGAAGCAAGACGCGGGCTGTGGGTTAAGGGTGAGACACGAGAGCCAAAATGCTTCCAATGTTCTTGTACGCTGTGCTGGTCCTTGCGTGGCCAGCGTACAGGGACATCAGCCCAGGCGCCCCAATAAAGTTTGGCTGCTAGGCTTTCCAATAGCCGCACTGATTCAATGCTCTCTGCGCCTGTAAGCTCATCTCTGAACTTTTCAATGAGGTCCGCCACAGCAGCATTTTGTAGCATGTCGCGCACGAGAGCAGATTGGCCGTGTAGCTTTTGCCGGATTAGATCCCTCGATATCCTGAGCGCACATCCATTAGTGAGTGCCACTGATTGCGCCCTGCGAATTCTCGCGTCCGATGGAGCGGTAGGCCCTGAAGCAAAAAGAAGTTTCCCCCGCCTGTCGATGAAAATCAGTGCAGCGCCAATATCAGCGATGCTACGCAACCCTTCGAATGTGCAATAACCGTCGGAGCCGACGACGATGATTCTTCGGAGATTGCGTGTCACTCGCGGCAGACAAATAAGACGGCGCGCCGCGCCGATACCATCCTCGATACGAATCTGACCCATTTGTCTGGAAATTTTGATCCCAAATCCAGTGATAACAAGTACGCCTGATTTGCGGGAAAAAGGCGAGTGCGTTAGCGTGTGGCAAGCCGTCATGGAGCTTCGTCCTCCTGTGCGGTCAGGGCCGCCGTCTGCTCGTAACAGGCGGCAGGCCCGTTTTAGATATTCAGATCAAATCCGTTTCCGTGTACCATTCCATTGCTTTGGCACTTTAGCTTTCGCGGCAAGCTCGATGAAACACCGCAAGCCGGCCTCATACCCCGTCTGGCTTACCTGTGTGACATTGTTCCAGTTCTTCGCTGTGCAACGCCAGCATCCACAATGCTGCTCGCTCTCAGGTAGCCCGTAATCTCCTTGACGCCTCACCCATAAAGGCCCCCTTGGTGCGTGCTTCATATTTCGCAGCCGTTCAATCCCCGTCAGCGGGCTTTTTCCCACCAGTACTCCTGCCATCCCGCGAGCGAGGTAGTCAATGCGAGCGTCATCACTATAGGTGGAACGTGGAAACCGCTTATTTCGCTTCATTGAGAGGAACTGTGCCGCATTTTGTACGACATGGTCCGGGAATGCAGTCATCCCGCGCCTCCAGACATCCGGCAACTGAGCCCAGCGCCCACAGACTCTGCGAAGAGCGGCGTAGGTGTCGGCCTTAATAAGATCATCCCAGACCTTGCGTCGACTTACCTGGGCTTTCGTCTCCGGAGGATGCGACTCCCGCTCCAGACAACGAATCTCATTATCCCGTTCTTGCTCAGCCCACCAGCGATCTACTTCCAATGGGGGCCGGGCTAGATTCACCGCATTACCCATTTCCGCCGAGAGATGTCGAGAAGTCAGCCAATAGTGCTCAGGCGTCATTCTCTTGAGCTGGGCAATAAAAGACCTCAACTCCTGTTTGGCGAATCCGCTCGGAGGGAGCGGTTTTGTACCGATGCCGTCACGCAACGAGCGGAACGCCTTGTGAAACTCGCAATCCCACAAGTCCAACAGACGCATATCTACCGGTTTGGGCCCGGGCTTTCTCATGTTTAGACTAATTCGTGCCAAAGTGTGCCACTCTAGCAATTTTAATCTGGGGACCCTGCTTATTCAATGGAAGACTTAGGCCAGAGCAGATGTGCCAATGCAGGCCGCCTGCTTGGAGGAAGACATGAAACGCCAAACCAGACGTAAGCAAACGAAGAAGAGGAAAAAAAGGCCGGCTTTGCAAGCGGCAAGAAAGCGGGTCAGCCCAGCAACCGTCGAAGAGTTTTTCGCGATGCCCGAGAGCATGCAGGACCTCTACATGGTTGTGGTGAACTTGGTTGCGCTGGTGCGACGAGGGTTTTCGCGTACGCGAGCCATGCGCGAACTAAGGCTCACACGCGCCCAAGTGGATCGTTTTGCCACCAGCGCCTTTCGGAAACTCAAGAATGGTCGGTATGTGGCCAAAGCGTATGACCGCCTCTTGCGTGTCGTAATGGTGGTATCAGAGGACGGTCTGCGGGAGGTTGCGACGCGGGATTCCCGGCAGGCGAGCAAAGCGGGTAAGCACTCGGCTGCCGTCCTCCGTTACCTTCAGACGGGCAGTTGGAGAACGAGTACCGCTCCTGACCGACCTCGAAGAATTGGACGAACTGGGTTCTGCTGGTGTGCTCTCGTTTGAGTCCCTCTACGCGAAGGGCTTGTGATGGCTCGGAAACGACCACCACGCGATCCAAGCAAGGCGCTCCGCCGGAAAGTTGTCGCCTCTCGCCGGGTCGGCCTCGATGCGTCTTGCTCATGCGGGGAGAAGAGACCGGGAGCCCTGATACCCGGCACGAAGCCAACCACGTGCGCAGCATGTCAACGGGCTAAGACCGGCCAGACACCTATGGACGATCATCATCCTTTTGGTCGAGCGAATAGCTCGATAACGATACCCGTTCCAGTGAATGATCACCGAGCCCGCCTGAGCATCGACCAAATGGACTGGCCGAGATCAACTCTGATGAATGCACACGGGAGCCCACTACTGGCCGCCGCTGCTTGTGTCAGGGGATTTATCGATACTGTTTTCTATTTGATCGAAGAAAGCTTGCTTTGGATACCGGACATGCTTGAACTGCTCGACGACTTTCAGGTGAAAAAGCTAGGGCAGCAATGGTGGGTCAAGACGGAACTTAAACGGTTTGCTCCGAAAAGGAAACCCAATGACAAATCATGAAATCAAATCGCTCCCAATCGGAGTTCGTGTCTTTCCTGCTCCCACTGACGTGGATGGAAATACCCGTTCGAAGAAAGAATGGCGTCAACCTGCAGGCATGCTCGTCATTCACACCGAGGGAAGCGACGACGCAGCGCAGAAATTACTGCTCGGCAGCGCCCGTCTGATAATTGCCGGTCAGTGCGTGGAAGAATGTTTGTTCCATAGTGTTTTGGCGAAGGCCGCTCTCCGCACAGTGAAAAAATACGCGGAACACCATGCTGCGGAAACGGGGGCTGGAGGTTTTAAGCAGCTACGGCTTCTAAACCTACGTGAATTTGTCAAAGTATTTTACGATCTCGCCTACAAGGCGCGGTGTTTGGTAGTCGGGTCTAATCTTCCAGTTCATCTGTCGCGGCTAGCGTTCGACTCGGCACCGGCCCGCGGCTTTTTTGCGGGAGGCTTCTCCCTTGGCCTGTGGACGTACACAGACAGAAACGGGCGAGAACGCCTCGACGGATTTCGGCCACGGATTTGCATCAAGTACATCGATAACAAACGTGCGTTTATCGGCTTTACGGCTCGCTATTCTCCCGACAAGGAAGACCTTATACCAGAGGGCTCCGCAACTGGAGAGCCACAAGCAGGGTACATTTTTCCCGGTCATTTTCTTGATCTGCGGACGCTCGCATTTGCGTTAACGGACGAGGTCTATTCATTGGAGGGAGCATGCGAGGCATTCGGCGTGGAATATGAGGTAGAGCCCGCCCTGTCCCGTAGCTTTATCACGAAAGAATACATTGACGCTACCCGCCGCACGGTATCGGCGAGTTCTGAATTAGCACGGAAACTGCTTGATGAGTTAGCTAAGCATCCGATAGCGCTCCCGCCGACACAGGCATTTTCTCCCGCTTCGCTTGGAAAAGCGTATCTGCGAGCGATGGGGATTGAGACCACTTTATGAAACAGCTGGCCGGTTTCCCGAACGAGTACATCGGCTACGCACAAACCGCATTTTTCGGCGGCAGGACTAGCGTGCATATTCGGAAAGTGATCTGTCCGGTTGTGTACACGGATTTTCTATCGATGTATTCAACCATCAACTGTCTGATGTCGCTGTGGCGCTTCGTAATCGCCGGTGCAATCCGCGTGATGGAGCACTGCAAGGCCCCAGTGGAAGCATTCCTTCAGTGACTGACTCCTGATGCGCTCTTCGATCCGGCAACATGGCCGCGCATGACTGGCTTTGTAAAAATAGTTCCAAACGGGGACATCCTACCAATTCGAAGTAAATACAGCGCGGCAACCAACGATTGGCAGATAGGCATAAATCATCTTTACGCCCAACGAGAAGACGCCTTATGGTATTCGATTCCCGATGTTGCCTTTTCCGCGATGGAGACTGGCCGGGTTCCCGAGATCATCGATGCTTTCCTCATCGAGCCCTGCGGGATGCTGCCTAATCTCACTTTGACAAAGCTGCGGGGGACGGTTGAGATTGACCCCACGCGTGAGGACTTCTTTCGAGTCATCGTCGAGGAGCGACTAAGGTTGTCGTCACGTGGCGATCTTTCTGTGGTTGAAACCAAGAGACTTGAAAAGGCACTTAAGGTCCTGGCAAGCGCAACAAGCTATGGAATCTACGCGCAGATGGATCGTCAGGAAGAAGACGACCGCATCGAGATCACATGCCATGGCATCGATCCTGAACCTTACGCTTGCAAAGTCGCGAATCCGGACATGCCTGGTGAATTCTGTTTTCCGCCTCTGGCCTCGTTGATCACCGGAGGTGCGCGCCTGATGTTGGGATTACTTGAACGTTGCGTATCTGAATTAGGCGGCACTTACGTTATGGAGGACACCGACAGCATGGCCATCGTCGCCACGGAGCATGGTGGGTTGGTCCCATGTTTGGGTGGTCCGTTCGAAATTAGAGATGGCCGCAGGGCGGTAAAGGCTTTGTCATGGCACCAACTGGATGAGCTTGCAGAGCGGTTCCGAAAGCTCAGTCCATACGGCGACAAGTCACGATCTATCCTCAAAGTCGAGCGCGACAACTATGATCCAGTCACCGGAAAACAACGGCAGATTTACTGCTTGGCGGTTTCGGCGAAGAGGAGTGCATTATTCTTGCGCGATGAGGACGGAAATCCTGTCCTGCTCCAAAAAGGCATAAACAATCACGAAGACGGATGGTCGGAGCATGGGCTTGGCCATCTCAGAAACCCGACTGATCTCGCAAGCGAAGATCGCGACTGGATTAGGCAAGCATGGCTCAGTATTCTTCGAATAACTCTACGGCTGCCGACCGAACCGCTAAGTTTTGAGGATCTCCCTGCTGTTGGACGCGTACCGATCACTAGTCCCAAGGCGATGCGCTCATTGGCGAAACTCAATGTTGGGAAAAAATATGGAGCCCGACTCAAGCCTTTCAACTTTTTGCTGTCATGCCATGTGAAGCAATTCGGGCATCCGCCGGGGGTTGACCCGGAAAAGTTTCATCTGGTCGCGCCATATGAATTGAATTCGAGCCGCTGGCTGGAGATGCCCTGGATCGATCAACACGCTGGACAGCATTACCGAATTACGACGGAGGGCTTCCACGGGAGTCGGGGCGTTGCACGCGTCAAGACCTACGGCGATGTTCTGCGTGAATATGCGTTTCATCCGGGGTCGAAGAGCGCCGATGCGCGAGGAAAACCCAGTGGAAAACAGACTATCGGCCTGCTGCAGCGACGGCACATTCGAGTGAGTCAAATCATCTATATCGGCAAAGAATCGAACAAGCTCGAAGAAATAGAATCGGGCCTGATTCATTCCGCGCAGAGCGTCTACACCGAATATCCGGATCCTCGCCGAGAGGAATGGGAAACCAAAATACTTCCAGCATTGCGAAAATTGCCAGTCAGAGTCTTAATAAGGTTGACCAACAAATCCCGTTCAATGTTGACACGAACCCTAGCTGGCCGCAGCCGACCGCGGCGAAGAAATCAGATGCTGCTGAAGGCGGTTCTCCGCAAGGTCGGCATGATTTGAAGGCCACCGCGCCGCATCCACGGCACTGGCAGATACTGGCGGAGCTAGTCGGCGTTTCGCCGTTGGGTAGAGCAGCCGATTCGTAATTATCCAACCTGAATCGGAACCACGCAAAATCAAGAGTTTAGCTAGAACCCAGTGGCCTGTTTTCGGGCTGATTCGGGCTTGGTGGGCAGCAAAATGGGCAGCAGTTTGGGCAGCTAGGATTTCTTGCCGGTTCCGTGACATGCAAGGCAAAAGGCCGGTGACAGGTTCGCGCTGAGGCCCGCCCGGAAACTGGTTCCCTTGCACATTGGACAACGTTCGTGCTCCGGGATAATACGTGCCGATTCCGAGACCACCCCAACCTGATTACTACCGGCGATAGACGGAACGTGCAGGTCCAACATTTCTGGTTTCCTGTCCATGCCATCATTCTACTCTGGTGGCGTGGTTTGATTGGGGCGGGTTCCCCGGACTTTTCAGTTATCCTAAGCGGGTGCGGTGCGCTCACCGGAGGTGGAAAGCCGATGCGAACAAGCAAAAAGAAGCCAGTCGCCAGCTACGCAAAGATGTGGCCTAGGGAATTGTTCGACTGCAAGAAAGGAAAACGGCTGCTTGTTAAAGAACTTCCAATCCTATCCCAGCCGGGAGTGTACGTGCTATATCGCGACGACGTGCCTTACTATGTCGGGAAAGCAAAAAGGCTCCGAAGCCGACTGTGGTCACACGCAAATCAGCCCGGCAGCAAGTATTACAACTTCTGGAATTACTTCTCCGTATTCGCCGTTGAGGACCTTACCATCCGAGGGCAAATAGAAGGCTACTTAATCGCCGCCATGCCAACGGCGAACGGGGCGGAGCCAAGGATTCGCAAAGCACAGTTACCCGTTGATATCAGGAAGAATCTGCATGGCCGTGTGCATCCGTCGTGGCAGTTGAAAACGAAAGCTGCGAAATAGAGAACTACTTCCCTGCTTTCGATTCCGAACGGGGCCTCCATTCACTTACCGGCCATCATCGCCGCGTGGCGCTGGCGGCAGGGCGGGCGCGGCCTGTGGACGTGCCGGTAGTTGAATCTCCTGCACCAATTCCATCGGCCTTTCCACTTGCACAGAGCCAAGAACAGTCATGGCAAGTGGGCGCTGACCATTCAGAACTTGCAACCACGCCGCGCGAATCTGACGCCATTCCTCTTCTACATCAGCGTAGCCCTTTGGCACATACAGGTTGTCGCGCAGGAGGGCTTTATCCAGATGCTCGTAATCGAGGGTTTGCCCGATTTCATACACAAGCTCAACCAGCAAATCGAATTTCCTTTCGAGCCATCTTTTTGCGTCAGCATCGTCGGCGCTTGGGGCGCGCTGCGGCATATTCAGATGTGAACTGTAAAGCCGCCAAGCGTCCAACACTTTTTTGTCTGAATGAAATTCCAGCGGAATGCTGTTGATGGCATCAACATGGTTCGGATTCAGCGGCACTTTCAGCGTGAGAATTAGCTTGCGGCAGATTTCCATTTTGCGGTTCCGCCGTTCGCGCCGATTGTCGCGCCCATGTTGCACGGCGAAGGCTAGCAGTGGCCCAACGATGATGGCCAGTATTGTCAGCCATCCTTCAAGTTTGATTCCGAGGAACATAAAAAGTGAGTAGTTGCCCAGATACTACTACAATTACAGGCGGAAAAAGGAGCGAAGGATGATTGAGGGATTTTGGATTCTCCAGATTGAAATGCCCCAATTCACAAGCGGCGGCGTGGCGGTTTTCACGAATGGGAAGATCTTCGGCGGGGATAACGGGTTCACTTGGGTTGGAACCTACGCTGGGAATGATCGGCTAATCAAAGGCCGCGTTCATGTTCACAACTTTGACCCTGCGGTTCCAAGCGTGCTGGGAATCCCCGGCGATTACGATATGGACTTTTCAGGCAATGTGCAGGGGAACATGATCATAGGCACAGCCGTCATGGCGGGCCAGCCCCAGCATAGCCTGCCGGTTCGCCTGACAAAGAGGGCTGAATTGTAGGCTTTTCACTTTCTGGCACCCACGCCGGGTGGTACGATTGCCTCATGGAAACCGCACAGCAGTCCAAATGGAAATTCGGGCAACAGCCTACCGGGCACAATGATGTCTTCTGGTGCCACGCATCGAACAGCCCCTCAGTTTTTCTGAAAGGCGGGAACGTGTGCAGCCTTTGCGGGCAAACGATGGTGGATATGCCCAACGTGCATTCGTTCGTGGTTCACATCGAAGGCAAAGGCTAACATCATGGCAACAGCTCCCGTCCAGATGCAGTTCAGGTACAAACTCAGAAGCATGGGCAACAAGTTTGGCGACGTGCATTTCATTGCCTATAACCATCCAATCGTGATGTTGCGATGGGGTGCCGCACATCGGAATCAGATTCCGCTTTTCAGGCAACACGCCGCAGCCGGAACCATCTTGCCTTTCCAGTTGGCTTGGGAAGGAAATGTACTGTGGGATTCCCCAGTCTTCCGGGCGCAGATCACTCACGCGCCGGATGAGCAGGGTCAGTTTGAACTCACAGTTTTGGACAACGTGGATTTGTCTGGCCTAAATACAGCGCGCAGGTAGAGCTACCACGGTTCAAAGCAAACGCATTCCGAAGCCTTCACTGAGCCGATCCGCCGAAACCAGATTTTGCTGAAATCAGTCCTTCGCAAGCTCGGCAAAATTCAGATAGATTCGTAAGCGTCTCGACCGCAGAGGTGTGGCCTTTGTTCTTCATCGACGATTCTTGGAAGAGTGGCGGGTCGGACGAGCATTGGCCGACGTGCCTTTCAGGATGTCTTTAGCAGCAATTTTCGCTAGACCCAGGATAATTCCAGAATTGCTAACGATTGCGTCCGGCCACAAGGTGCTGGCTGCTTGTTGAAGGATTGAAAAATCCTCAGCACTCATTTTCACATTAACTTGTACGGTCCGTTTCCCAGGGCTTTGCATCCCTTATCGTTACGTCGGTACTCTTTCCCCGCAACGATACTGTTAGTACTCTTAGTACCGCTATCGAAAGAGGCGCAAGAAATGAATAAAACACTGCTTGCAACAATCTTGCTAAGCGGCATGGCAGTCGCGCAACAGCCCTGCCCAACGGGTTATCATCACGAAGGAGATAGTACCGCGTGCTGGCCCGATGTTTCCCGCCATCAGGAATCCAACGCCAGTGTACCGCAGACAATGCAGCCGACATCGCAACCGCAGCCAACACAACCAACGACAACGACAACGCAATCAATGCCGCCAGCGCAAACGCAGACGAAGCCAACACAACCAGTAAAATCAGCCTCACTAGTCATATTCCGCGAAAAATCAAAATGGGTAAGAAACGAAGCGGAAGTTCACATTTTTATTGATAACGTTGAGGTTGCTAAAATTGAAGGCGGCAGCTACTTTAGTACGCCAATCGAACCCGGAAAACATACTCTCAGCGCAAGCGGACCAATGCTCGGTGATCGTATCGCTAAACCGAAATTTGCAACACTAATCGAAATCACCCAAGTGACAAAATACGTACGTATGGAAGTCGAGTTCCGTCTATACCGTACCCCAAGTTGCCATTTCGTTCCGACTACTACTGATGACGGAAAAACGGCGGTCGCAAAACTACATATTCTCGATTGAATTAGCTAGCAATAGACTATTGCGAGGATAGATTTGGGTACCGCGGTGCGGCTTCACTCCTTTTTTTAGATGAGCCCTCTGTAGAAGACTAGCTCCGCTGGAGCTCCAAACCCTTTCATGATCGGAACAGCCGCCACAGCGTCCAGCGCCAGCTCCACCATAAATTCAGCCCAACAATAGCGCATAGAGCGCACTCTAGCTCACTATTACTAATTGATTAACATTGATGCGTCACTTCTATTGCTCTATCTCCTATCCCGTCAAACGAGGCAGGGGGAAGAGGGAACTGACGCCCCTTAGAGCGCCCCCCCAAGAAAAAGCAAAAGCTCTGAGCTGCTGCTGTGCTTGCGCTGCTGCTGAGCTGATTTTATGGTGGAGCTGGTGTTGTTGATGCGACGCGGGGTAGCCGAGGTTATGGTGAAACGGGGTCGGCTAGTGACTGATGAAATGGGGCTCAGGTCAATGTAATCGGGATGTTACAACAACAACCCGCTGGGATAGTTTCCGAGTGGCCGACACCATCAGGGCCAGAGCCGATCATTCGCTGTCCGAGTGCGTCCCACGAATGATAAGCGTAGCCGCTCAATTCCCACAATTTCTTATCACGTAATTCTTGGGTCTGGTTGCCCAGAACGGGTTTTGCCGGAATTAACCACTTAGGTACTGTGTGCAATTGTGTATGACCTATATTGACCAGCCAAGTCAGATTCCAGAGCCGTATGATTTAGCCTCTTTTTTGGAAATGGAGAATGGGCATTCCGGCGTGAATTGATCGTGTTCAAGGAGACAGATGGGGAAACGTACTCTCGGTTTCAGTTCCACAGTTTTCCGCAAGAGGTTCCGTTCTGGGATGACTGTGC
>Ga0193751_1000847_pt1 | contig 21226 bp, 23 predicted proteins | sample L1c2metaG_FD_143050 | JGI IMG/M metagenome (GOLD analysis project Ga0193751, IMG submission 143050) | Soil microbial communities from a riparian zone of the East river system, Colorado, United States - L1c2 | ecosystem: Environmental > Terrestrial > Soil > Riparian zone | place: USA: East River... | reverse complement strand
GCTTAATCAAATCGCTGCTGCTTTGCAGGGGCCGGGTCACATAACGTATGGACAGTTACGTTTGCACCCGTGGTGGGACGCAATTCGGGACGATCCGCGGTTTAATGAACTCGTCGAGGAGGCGAAAAAACCGGTTAAGGTAAAGTAAAGCCGCAGTATATCAATACCGTGGCGGGATGGTGCGCGGTGTGAGGGAAAGTTCGGAAGTGTTATGAGTTTCGACTTCAAGGCGAATGGCTCAATCCTTCGGCCGCGTCCCGCATTCGAATGTGCTCGTAATCAGGCGTGCTCCCTGTATTAACATCGAGTGCCTTATAAAGTGCGCATTCCAGGCCTATCGAGTTCGCAGTTCAACTTTCGACGCCTTTGCGCGGTGACAGTCGCACTGCTGATCACAGCGGTTGAGGCCCGAGGCCAGGATCTCTACGCGCATCATTCGCCCGAAGAGCTGAAAAGACTCAGTGTCGAAGAATTGCGCGGACCAGAATATCAGGTCAAAGCCGTGTTCCTGTTCAATTTCGCTCAATTCGTCAGTTGGCCGTCCCCCCAACCTTCCGACACTCCTTTTGTGATCGGAATTGTGGGCGACGACCCGTTCGACTCTTATTTGGATGAAACAGTGCGGGGCGAGAAAGTGAGCAATCGTTCGTTAACTACCCAGCGTTTCCGTCGAGGGCGCGACCCGCGTAACTGCAATATTCTTTTCATCAGTCAGTCCGAGAGCGATCGAGCTGCTCAGATTGTTTCGAACTTGAAAGGCCGCAGCGTGCTAACAGTCAGCGACATCGACGGCTTTGCCAATTTGGGCGGAATGATCGAACTTTTCACAGAGAAAAATAAGATCCGTATGCGAATTAACCTGGAAGCAGTGAGAGCTGCCAACCTGAAAGTGAGCTCAAAACTGCTTCGTGTCGCCGAAGTCAAGGACTGATATGGCGTTCTCGCTGCGCAACATTCCCATCAAGCGCAAACTGATGCTGGTCATTCTGATGACCAGCGGATTTGCCATTGTCCTGATGGGCACTGCGCTTATCACCTACGAGCTAGTCACATTTCGAAGCGCGCTGACAAACAACATCGAAGTCTTGGCGCAAATCATCGGCTCCAACAGTACGGCCACGCTTGCTTTCGACGACCGGGAAAACGCCAAGGAAATTCTGAGGGCGCTCGCCGCCGAAAACCAGATCACTGCAGCCGCGATCTATGATCGAAACGGCCGATTGTTCGCCAGCTTTCCGGAATCGATCACGCCAACGCAATTACCGCCGGTGCCCGGCCCGGACGGTCATCGGTTTAACCGATTTCAGTTCGTCATGGTACAGCCGATCTTCCAGGAAGGTGCACGACTCGGGACGATTTATCTCCGGGCCGATCTCGGCCAGATGTATCGGCGCCTCACGGTCTATGGCATTCTCCTGTTCGTTGTCGGCGTCTGTTCGTTTCTTGGCGCCATGGCATTGTCCGCCGCACTTCAACACAGAATTTCTTTGCCAATTCTTGAACTGGCCAAAGTAGCGACCGCGGTGTCGGATCGTAATGACTATTCGGTGCGGGCCGCCAAACACGGCGCGGACGAGATCGGGTACCTCACTGACTCGTTCAACCAAATGCTCGCGCGAATCGGCGAAAGCAGCGCGGCGCTGGCCGCGAGCGAAGAGCGGCTGAGATTGGCACTGGAAGGATCTCGAACCGGCACCTGGGATTGGAATCTTCTAACCAATCGTGCCACTTGGGACGATTACATGTATCCGCTCTTCGCGCGGACCAAGGACCAATTCGACGGAACCATTGAATCCGTTTTGCCGGTCGTTCACCCCGATGATCGCGCGAAACTCAAGCAAGCGTTACGCAATGCCGCCAAAACCAAGCAGGACTTGAACATTGATTTTCGAGTGATCGATCCTGACGGCGCGATTCGTTATATGGCATCCAGAGGCCATGTGTTTTGCGACGATGCCGGGCGGTCTGTGCGAATGACCGGCGTCAGCATGGATGTCACTGCGAGCAAGCAGATTGAGGAAGAGCTGAGTCGAGCAAAGGAAGCAGCCGAAGCGGCCAACAAAGAGAAAGATCAATTCCTTGCGATTGTCAGTCATGAGCTTCGCACTCCGCTGACGCCAGCGCTGGCCGCGGCGGCGATGCTCGAAAGCGACGGAACGCTTTCGCCGCAAATTCGGCAGGACTTATCCGTGATCCGACGCAACATCGAGGTGGAGGCCCGATTAATCGACGACCTTCTCGACATAACCCGGATTGTCCGCGGCAAGTTGGAACTGCGCCGTCAGGTTGTCGATGTTCGCTCTCTCCTCGAGCACGCGATGCAGAACTATTGTCTCGACGCCGCCGCGAAGAAACAAATTCGTGTCTCGATGAAAATGACGGCGGCCCAATCCCACGTTCTGGTCGACAGCTCGCGAATGACTCAGGTGTTCTGGAACCTTCTCCAAAACGCCTGCAAGTTTACTTCGACAGGGGGATCGATCCATGTCTGCGTTTACAACGAATATCGCCAGCGTCGGTCGCCCAATGTCATATCACCCAACGGTGACAAGGATCGATTGTGCCAGCTCGTTGTTGAAGTCTCAGACACCGGGATGGGAATCAGTCCGGAAACTTTGCCGAAGATTTTCAACGCTTTCGAACAAGGCGAGCGGTCGCGAGGTCAGGGTTTTGGTGGACTCGGTCTCGGACTCGCCATCAGTCGGGCGATTATCGAACTTCATGATGGATCGATCAGCGCGGCTAGTGAAGGGAAAGGCAAAGGCGCGACGTTTACCGTACGCTTGCATTGCGTAAAACCGGTGCTGACGGCGGAGACAGATCGGCCGGTAGCCGCGGTGTCTGATGCAGTCGCGAGACGATCAATGCGCGTTCTTGTTGTAGAAGATCATCACGACACGGCGGAACAATTTGCCAGACTGCTGAGACACGCGGGACACGAAGTCGTCTGCGCTGGAAGCATCAAGGAAGCGCAAACCTACGCGTTGGTCACGCCGGACCAAAATCGCGCCTGCGGATTCGACATTCTAATTAGCGATTTGGATTTGCCGGATGGTAGCGGCCGCGAACTCATGCGAAACCTGGCTCAACGGTATCCGATTCACGGAATCGCTATTAGCGGCCATGGCATGAAAGAAGATGTCGATGGAAGCATGCAAGCGGGCTTCTCGTATCACATCACGAAACCAATGAACTGGGCTGAATTGAAAGCGGTAATCGACAAGATCAGCGACGAAATCTCTCACGAAGCCGCGTCGCCGCTGTCAAAGCTCGTTTGATCTTCGCCTGCTCGTGGCGCGCCACTTTGTGTTCGCCTGCGAGAAAAGTGCTGAGTGGAAGTTTTTGTCCACCGACTTTGTCCACCGGGCAGTTGTCTCATCGCCGGCTTTGCAGGACTATCCGGGCCGCGGAGTGAAAGTCCGCCGGAGCACCGATAACTCAGTGCACAAATTCGCGCTGAGGTTCGCGACTTTACTTGGGCGTCTTAACGACGGCCTGCGATTTCGCGTCATCCCCGATCACGATGAAATTACCGTGATACGGCGGCATCGGCTTCGCCGGGTAGGGCGGGCGGATGATCGCGAATCCTTGCGCTCCGAGCGCAAGACTGAGCAGGACGCCGAGGGCGAACGTTTTCATATTGCTGTTCTCCTCTGCATCATTCGTGCCATAGAAATCTGTAATTCGTACAGAGACGGCTCAGTGGATAAACCACCACCGGCCGATGGAATAAGTGAGAAACGCGTGAGCGCTACCGAGGATCGCCAGATCCGATTGAGATATCGAGACAACACGCGCGATGCGCCCAGGAACAACAACAATCCGCAGCATGTTCAAACCGCCGCGGACATTACCGGGCAAAAATTCGGTTGTCCAATGTTTTGTTAACCGTCGACCGACTTTCGCATTTTGGATTTCGAATTAGTTTCCCCTCCGATGCCACAGTTTACTTACCGAGCCCGCGACGCGCAGGGCGCACTTGTGGAAGGTGTGCTGGATTGCGCCGATCGCGCTGTTGCCATTCGCCAGATCGAACAGAAACGTTGCATCCCTATTCGGATCGAAGCAGTCGGCGCACCGCCCGAAAGCACGGCCAAGAAAGAATCAGCAGCTCCAACCCCGGCGCCGACGCACTCCCTGAAAATTCCGCACAACCAGCTGCTCATTTTCACGGAGCAGCTCGCGCATTTGCTTCAGGCCGGCATGACACTGGACGAGGGATTGTCGATCTTGGAAAAGCGATTCAAGCAACCACGCGTGCAACAAATGACGCGCAGTTTGCATCAAGCGCTGGTTGACGGCCGAAGTTTTTCGCAGGCCCTGCGCGAGATGCCGCGAATTTTTCCACCGCTCTTCGTCAATCTGGTCGCGGCCGGCGAAGCCAGCGGGGCGCTGCCGGAGATTTTGCACCGGCTCGTAAAACATTTGATGCAGGCGAAGGACCTGCGCGATCGCGTCCAACAGGCGCTGATCTATCCGGCGTTTCTCGCCGCGGCCGGCGCAGCCCTAATCACCATTTTCATCACATACATGGTGCCGCAGTTGACCGGGTTCATGGCGCAAATCGGCGGTGCGCTTCCGTTGCCAACCCGCATCCTGATGCAGCTTCATCACGGGATCATCACGTACTGGTGGTTAGCGATCCTGATTGTGGTTGGGGCAAGCGTCGGCTTTCGCGCATTCGTGCGCACGGAAGAGGGGCGACTGACCTGGGACCGGTTTCGATTGTCGATCCCGGGTTATGGGCGTGTGATTCGTCATCGCTACTACGCGCAATTCTCGCGGACATTGGGCACGCTCATCCAAAACGGAATTCCCCTGCTCCGCGCGCTCGACCTGGTGAGCGAAATTGCCGGCAATCGATATCTGGAATTAAAAGTGACGGAGGCGCGGCGCGCCGTGATTGATGGAGCGACGCTGTCGACGGCGTTGGGCTCGCAGCACATCTTTCCGGACTTGTTTACCGACATGATGGGGGTGGGCGAACAAACCGGGCGCTTCGGGGAAACGATGCAAACCATCGCTGATGTTTATGAACGCGAACTGGACCGCAATGTTGCAATCATTTCACAATTGATCCCCCCAGTGATCATCGTCTTGATTGCGACGGTTGTGGGATTGGTCGTTTACAGCATTCTTTCGGCGGTGTTTGAGGCGACACATAGCTTGCAGTTTCGGCCGCACTAAGATAATCTTCGCAGCGAAATGCTCGTTCGCATCGTTGTGCTCTGGTTGATTGGCGCAACATCTTTTGCACTGGCTCAGGAGGCTTTGAACAACGGTTTGCCGCGGAAAGCGAGCACCGGAACGGCGGAGAGCGTCACGGAAAATGCCTGGATCGATTTGCGCCAGCATCCGGGAGCAAACTCGCGGCCGCAAAGCGCGCCGAGCTGGGTTGAAGCCGTCAGCATGGCTCCGACTGTGGAAATAAACGGCGCCTCTACGAAAACCGTCTTTCGTATTCGCATCGCGCACCCGCCAGGAGACTACCAGGTCCTCTTTTTCCGATTATTTTTCGATGATAAACCCGACGCCCGCCCGCAGTTGGTCGCCTGGGACGAATTGGGTGCGCAGCTATTACGATCGGGCGAGCTCGGTTCGGGTGTCGATTTGCCAACCTCGGATTCAGTTATCATTCGGATGAGCGGAATTTCGACGCTCGACATCGAAGTGCCCGGTGATGGGAAAACGGTCCGCGGTGCGTATCTCGATTGGATGACGAGCAGCGAGGTTGTCCATCCGGTCAATGTCGAGCATCGAGATATTATCCCCGAGCCGTTTTCGTCGCTGCCGCCATTGCACTCGCCGAAACAGGATCTGGAACATTTCGGAACGGTAACGGCAACATTGGCCAGCGAGATGATCGCGATCGGGCCGGACCCGCAACAGAGCGCGACGTTTCAATTCGGAATTGAGGAGCAACCGCTCCTCGCCCTTTTAACTTTTGAGGTCGCGAACCCTCGGGTCGATTCGCCCCCGGAAGTTTATGTAAACGGCGAGGACGTCGGACCAGCCACCCTCACGCTCCCAGAATTGGCCGATCCCGGTTATCGCGGCAAAGCGGAACCGCTGCTGAAGATGCATTTTGAATACACTGGTTGGCTGCGCGCTCATATACTCATTCCAGTCAGCAACTTGAAAGTCGGCACCAACGATGTGATTATCCTGAACGGCGCCGGTGCATCGACATCGGCGATTCGCGGAACGCAGGTCCAATTAAAATACCGTTGGGAAAAATTCGATTATTTGCTGCAGGCCGACCATTGATTGAACCGCAACCGGCCGTTGCGTGTCTTTGTTAGATCAGAAAATGAGAAAACGAACGAACCAATCCGCTTTCACGCTGCTCGAGATCATGATTGTGGTCAGCATCATCGTGATCCTGCTCGGCCTCGCGATTTCGAGAATCGGTAACCCAACCGGTTTCGCCAAGCAGACCGCGGTTCGAGCGGACGTCCAGGCGATTGGGACTCAGTTGATGCAATACGAGGCGATGAATGGTTTTTATCCGACCACTGAGCAAGGTTTGCAGGCGCTGGTAACGCAACCCGAAGGCGAACCACGACCTACGAGATGGTATCCGTTTTTCAAAGACCTTCCTAGAGATCCCTGGGGCACGGTTTACATTTATCGCTGTCCCGGAATTAAACATCCGGACAAATACGATCTGTATTCAGCCGGACCGGATCGCATACCGGACACGGCGGACGACGACTGGGGCGAATAAGCCCTGTCCGGATCGCTGATCGACTTATTGCTCAGCCGCTGGCGGTGGAGTTGGAGGCGGCTGCGGATTTCGTTGAATGGTGCCGCGGACGCGCGGTGTTGGCGCTACCACTCCGGGATTTTGACCCGGCCTCTGGAACCCAGGTTGAGACGGCTGCATAACGCCTGGCGCCGGCGGAACCGGCTTATTGGGGAGTGGCTGAATCAGTACCGCCTGATTGAATGTGAGGGTGGCAAATTGGCCGTCTTTGCTAATCGTCACTTTGGTTTCGCCAATTTTGTCAGACCATTCGATGCTCGCGATCGCGTAACCATCGGCCGGATTTTTCGTGGTCAGATACTTCTTGAATTCTTTGTCGCTGCTGGACGCGATGGTGACCATGTCGCCATCGGACGATCTCGCGGCATTGGCGACGTAAAGATCTTTCGCGAAGTTCGGCGTCGCCGCCGGCGCAACCACTGCGCTGGCAATGGCGAACGGCGAATGATCGAGCATCCCTTTGTAGCGGTCGAAGTTTAATCGCTTCGGCAAATCGTCATCGCCCTGCGCCGAAATGATCGCAACCAGCGAGAAGATCGAGATGAATATTGAAGCGGCTCTCATCATTCAGTCTTTCTTGCGCTGTGGCGGTGCAAACCAGCGCGCGATCTTGAATTTGCCGCGCATCATTGTCGCGTCGTTCCCATCAATAGCGAGGTTCACACTTTCAAAGACAACAAACGCGTCCGGTTGTTGAACATCATAAAGAAAATGAACCAGCTCCAGCCAATGGCTATTGGTCTCGATGGAGGCGAAAACGGCTTGATGGGTCGGAGTCGTTTCGCCGGAACCGATCGCCGGGTTCTCAATCAAAATGTTGTATTTACCGGCGATTTGTTTGAGTTGATCGAGCAAAGTGGAAGCTTCCTCGGCGCCCTTGAGCACGGGCTGAGTTTTCTGTAACCATTGGTCGCGTTTCGCCCACAGCTCGCGTTCTTTTATGTAAACAGTTTGCTCGGCCCGCGTGGCTTTGCGCGTGGCGAGCTCGCGTCCCGAGTTGCCAATTGTTCCCAAGACCCATTTCCAAATGAAGATATTGATGAGCGCGAATAAAATCCCAGCTACGGCGAGCGTCATCACGCGCTCGCGCTGGTTCATTCGCTGATACGCAGCTCTCAATTTCTCCATCATCGCGGTTTTCCTTCCAAACGAAATTGTGCGTGATTGTTCGCCAGAATTCGGGGTGCAGCCATATCGAACCGGAAAATTTGCAAGCCGGCGTTCTTTTTCACTTTCTCCGCGAATTGATAGGCCAGCGCCGCCGTGTTGGCCTCGCCATCGATTGAAAGCTGACGAGCAGATTGATTGTAAGCCGTGATGCGCACATCCGCCGACGGCAAACTTTCGTAAAGGTGCAACAGGATTTCGACGGGATAGAAACGCGAGTCGATCGCCGGTGCGAGGGCCTTCCAGTTGGCTTCGGTCTCGCGAACGAACTGCGTTTGCGGCGCATCGTGCGCAATCAGGCGATCAAGTCGCACGATGGCGGAACGTGTGTAACCGAGGTAAAGCAGAAAGAGCAGGAAGATCGTCGCGTAGGCGCCGCCGGCTAAAATGAGTCGCTTCTGCCATTCGCCGCGCTTGGCGAGGTGCGCCCGCCGTTGCCGCCAACTCTCCGGCAAGAGATTGAGTTTAACGGATGCAGGAGGTGTCTCGATTCCCACCAGTTCAGTTGGGCTCGCCAGAATTCCCTGGACGGTCTCGCGCAGCTCATAACAGGTTTCATCGAGCAACACATTTGGAAAGGAAACGTTGATGCCTTGCAACTCCGCGCTCATAGCCAGTTGCGGTAGCTCCATTCGCAATTGCTCCGGCGCCATGCCGTCGAGTGTGCGCGCGAAACTGACCTTCCCGTTTTCGGTAATGGCTGAAACAAGCGCCTCGCCTTCAGGATAAATGAAGAGAGCCCTGCCTTCTGGCGCATGTGTCGTCGCGCGTTGCGCAGCGTAGACCGTGACCTGACGCGGGATGATGCCTTTATTGAGGAGCGGCGCGGCGATCTCCGCCAATCGCTCATTTCTCACCGCAACCGCGGAGATGACGCTCTCGGTTTCATTTTGCTCGATCAATTCGAAATCGGTCGTGACTTCCTCCGCCGAAAATGGAAGCGCTTTCTCGATTTGAATCCGGACCATCTCCGGAAACTCCGCGGGATCGACAGTCGGCAAACGGAATCGCTGCGCCAGCACCGCCGCCACCGGCAAGCTCAGAACGACATTATCTTCTACCGACAGGAGCGGCACCGCTTCATCGAGCGTTTGCAGCAAACGCACATTCCAGGAGTCCTCGCCATCACGCGCCCGCAAAAGATTCCAGCCGTGCGCAGTCGGCGTGATAAAGACAAGGTGCGATGGCGTGTCGATGACTAAAACTCCTTCCAAGTAATTACCGAAGGTACGAGGCCAACCCGGCGAAAGACCATTTGCACCGTCCGCTTGGCTTTGCCAGCCGTTCCCACGCTGACGACGCGAAAGATTGGGTCCTTAAATGAAATGAGTCCATTCAGTTGCTTGAATTGCTCCTCGGTCAATCCAAGCACAGCGCGGACTTCTTCTATTGTTTGGAATTGCGTGTCGTCTTCGGTTCCATCAATTCCATCCGGCCCTTGCCGTAACTGCAAGAACCGGTCGACCATTTCGGGGGTTAATCCCGGTAGAGAGAGCAAGACATCGCGCGACGCCCAGGCCAAATCCACCGGGCCGCCGCTGTTAAGAGTAAACTCATCGTCCCAGCCAGGTGTGGACGTAAAGTCAGCCCAGCCTGCTACTTTTTTCAATTCGTCGATACGTGTCAACAAAGTATGCGGCGGATGATAATCATCACTTTCAGGCGGTGCGTTCAAATGATGCAAGCCTGTGTTCGGTTCAACCCAGTCAAGAAGCGAGTCTACCATGCTCTCGCGCTCATTGAGATCGATCCCTTTATTTTCGAGATATCGCCGCAAAATCTCCAACCGATCCGGGCTTTCGCCAGCCACCAGCCAGTTCAAATTCAAACGGCCGCCCTCTCCCGTAAGTCGCGCCTGGTAGGCGGCGTTATCCAATTCGCCACTGAGATTTGGTGAACCGGGAGCTACCGCTGGATGCAATGCCACTTCCGCGCCGGAACAAGCTACCGCCTCCGCTTTCAGCATCCGATTGCTTTCACCGGAAATAGACAGACGAGAATCAATATCCAGAGCCCACGAAATCACCAGCGCGCTCAATAGAAACAACGCCCACAGCGCAAGCATGATCGCCGCGCCAGATTTTGTCTTCTGACTTCTGACTTCTGACCTCTGAACTCTGGTTAAGATCGACATCATCACATCGGCGTCCGGGCGAGAGGAATGATCGCCTCCCATGGCACGGCGGCATCAGATCGATTGACCGTTACTTTCACAAGCCGCGGCAGCGTGCCGGCGTCGGTCCAGCGTTCCACCCACACATTCAAGCGCGCATCAAAATACCGGACCTGCAAACTGCGCACATCTTCAATCAGCGCAATCCAGCTTTCATTCGCATTAGTGAGCGATGAATCGTCTTTGGGCTTGCGCAGAAAACCGAGATCGAGCCGATCGCTGTCTTTCTTTTCCGATTGCAGCCGCAAGGCGACGACGAAATCGCCGGCTGCATAACGCGTCATCAAACCCGGCCCGGCGCTGCAAATCCACCGAACTTCGTCCCGCTCGCGATCGTTCAACTTGAAGGCGTCACCGAGCAACGCTCCATTTCCGGCAGATAAGCTTTGCCATTGCTGAGCCAGCACTTCGCGCAAGCCGTCGTAGCGCGCATCCGCGGCCAACGTTTCGGAAGAAAGACGAATCGCAATCATGTTGGATTGAACGAAGCGATAGATCGCCACCGCCATCGTGGCCAAAATCGCCACCGCCATGATGATTTCCAACAGGGTGAAGCCGCGTCGGCGGTTAACCGGGACGATAAACATAAAATTCGATTCGCTGCGATTGCTCTGCGCCGGCGCGTGTCCACTTCGCCGTGAGCGTCACGAGGTTTACACCTGCGAGCTGCACCCCATTGTTTTCTTCCAGGTCAGCCGGCGTACTTTTCTGGATCAGCTTCACCATCCCGTAACCGGTGTCTACGCTGAATTCTTTTGCCGAATCGGGAAATCCGGGAGTGGCCTGCACTTCCGCCATTCGATTGGACAAAATTTGCCGAACGCGATTTTCCTCCGCGTTGAGCGTGCTGGCGTTCATGCAATTCTGCACCGCGCGGCCAAGCGCGAGCACGCCGAGGGCGAAAATTGCCAGGCCCATCAGCACTTCATAAAGGGCAAAGGCAATCTGACCTCTGATCTTTGGTCTCTCGTCTCTGATCTTACTTCGCCGCATAGTTTGCCAACTCGGCGTGACCGGTCAGCGGTGAATAATTTGCCGTCCATGTGCCGGCTCTTCCCGCAAAACGAACGCTCGCAGGCTCGCACGTGCCGGTTGGCCAGAAAATCCATTGGCCCGCCGGCTTGGAGGTGAGCGCGGCCGGCAAAGTGAGCGTCAACACCGTCCCGCGTTCTAGCGAAAACGTTGCCACCACTTTTTTTTCTTCGTCTTTGGCAAACGTCTCTGGTTGTACAACCACGTCTTTGTCGCCCCAAACAATCAAATAAGCGCGGTGCTCGGCCACGCTCCGTTCCTGCGCCTGTCGAACGAGGTTGTTAAAGCTATCCAAGGATGCGCGGAGTCGCCGATCCGCCAGAACGCCGCTTAAACTGGGCACGGCCATCAAAAGCACAACCGTCAAAATCGCAACCGCGATGATGATCTCGATTAATGTAAATGCCCGGCAACGTTGCACCGGCGAAGTTACGCTCGCCGCGCGAAATCACAAGACACCGGGAGCGGAGAAACCTCCGGCTGGGCGGCGCTTCCCAAATTACCTTGCAACTTAGGCCAACGGGTCTGAATGTTCCCACTTAGATATGAGCGTCTTCGCCAGCTTCATGAACTTGGGCGGCCCCGACTTGATCGTCATTCTGCTGATCATTCTCGTTCTTTTCGGGGCCAAGAAACTGCCGGAATTGGCGCGCGGCCTCGGCCAGGCCATTAAGGAGTTCCAAAAGGCCAAGGATGAATTCAGTGACGAATTGCACAAGGCTGGCCAAACTGACACCGCTGCCAAGGGAAATTTGCCACCGTCTTCGACCGTCCCACGGACTGACGCTCCAGCAAGTGGCGCAACGCGGCCCGATCCAGATCAAGGCGTTACTCCCGGTGATCAGGCAGGCCGGGTCTAAATGGTGGAGGGACATGCGCTGTCGTGTCCTAAACTGAGGCGTCGACGGCACGGCGCCCTCCATGTCGATCTTCCGTTTCCTCGTTGACCCGCGGCGCCGATTAAGACAATTTCGCCGCCGCTGACTATGGCCGACGCAGACCTACGCGCACGCATCAAGGAGATGCTGGTCAAGAATTTGATGCTGCAAACCCCCCCCGACCAAATCGGGGACGATCTGCCGCTTTTTGGGCCCAGCGGCCTCGGATTGGACTCGATCGACGCTCTCGAGCTGGTGGTCAGCATGGAGAAGACCTTCGGAGTAGGCGTGCCGAACTCCGAGGTGGCCGGTAAGGCCCTCCGGACGGTTAATACGATTCATGATTATATTCTCGAAAAACGCGAAGAAGTCAGTCAAACTGGCGAAAAGGTTGATAAACCCGCGTGAATTTACTTCATCTTGAGAGCAGTGGCAGTTGGGGCGGACAGGAATACCGCACCTGTCTCGAAATCAATTGGCTGAATGCAAATGGCCACCGCGCCTGGCTGATTTGCGACCCAACCAGTGAAGTGCTCACCAAAGCACGCGAGCTCGGCACGCCGGTAATTCCGATGTCGCTCAAGCATCGGATCAATCCGCTCGTTTCATTCCGGATCTGGCTTTTCTGCCGCCGCAATCGCGTCGACCTGATCAAGAGCTACAGTTCCAAGGACCACTGGCTCTGTCTGCCGCTTTTTCTTTGCGGTTGGCCGGTGACACGCGCCCGTTGCATCACCGACCCGCTCGGCCAAAAGAACCGCGCCTTCATTTACCGGCACGGCTGCGCAAAAATTGTCGCGGACGCCCAGGTGATTAAAAAGGAATTCATCGAGCAATACGGGATCGCGCCCGAAAAAATCGAAGTAATTGGATCGGCGGTCGATCTCGAGAAATTCTCGCCGAAACGCGATCCGATGAAATTCCGGCGCGAGGTCGGCCTTTCGGCGGAAACACCGATCATCGCGAATATCGGCATGATTCGGCCGGACAAGGGACAGTTCAATTTAGTGGAAGCCGCGCGAATCGTGCGTCATCAGCGACCGGATGCGCATTTTGTTTTTGTCGGCGAAGCAACTGGCGGCCGGAGCCGGGAAAAATGGGTGCGAAAGGCAATCGACCGCGCCGGCCTGAACGGCAACGTGTTGATGATGGGATATCGCTGGGACATCCCGGACATTCTTGCGGCCGCGAACATGGTCGTAATCGCGTCGCGCCATACTGAAGCGTCGCCCATCGTTTTGCGCGAAGCGTTTGCCAGCGGCCGGCCGGTCGTTGCTACGCGGGTCGGGGACGTGCCCGAAATCATCGTTCACGGCGAAAACGGATTGATCGTTCAACCGAACGACAGCAACGCTCTCGCTACCGCCATTCTGCTGTTTCTCTCCGACGCAAATCTGGCCGCGCGCTGCGCCGACAACGGTCTCCGCTACGCCCGCGAACATTTCTGTTTCGATCGCATGATGCGGGCGAAGCTCGATGTCGATCTTGCATTGGTCGAAGCGAATAAGAGTCGCCCTGATCGGGCCACCGACCGCGCCGAAGCTGCACCGCTTGCGCCCATGGCAAGTCCCGAGCCGATTTTACCCGACTGACGCGAGATTGATCGCGTCGATCAACTGACGAAGCCGGCCGAAGTTGTTTCGATGCGGCGTCAAAATGAGCCGCGGCAGGTTCCAGATTTCGGGTTCATTCTTTTCTTGCCGCAACGCGCTGCCCTGAACAATTGAGCCTTTGCGAATAAGGTCTGAGAAATTCTTGTTCAACTCCGCAACGGCATTCTTCGATAACGGCTGGCAAATTCGCACGACGAGCTGTTCCCCGACCCAGCGGGCGGAGTGATAAATTTTGTAAAACTGAAGGATCTCCCGCACCGCTTCATCGACATCGTGCGCAATCTTAAAGAAAGAAAAATCTTCGGACGAAATCAGGCCGAGTTTGAAGAGGTGGTCGGTCAAAAATTTTATCCACGTCTGCCAATACGTGCCGTTGGGCCGATCGAGTAGCACGACTGGAATAATGCGGGCCTTTCCGGTTTGCATCAGGGTCAGCACTTCAAACGCTTCATCCATCGTTCCGAAGCCACCCGGGAAAAGCGCAAACGCGTGCGATTCTTTCACGAAGTTGAGTTTGCGATCAAAAAAGTAGTTAAAATTGATCAGCTTGGGATCGCCTTCGATGATTTCGTTCGCCTGTTGTTCGAACGGCAATCGAATGTTTAAACCAAAGCTGCGCTCTCGACCCGCGCCACGCTGGGCCGCGCCCATGATCCCCTCTCCGCCGCCGGTGATGAGCATGTAATCGTGCGAAACCATCGCTCGCGCGAAATCTTCAGCGACTTTCGATTCGGGCGCATCTGGCGTGGTCCGAGCCGATCCAAACACGACCACTTTGCGAAACTGCGAGTAGCGCGCGAAAACTTTCGCGGCATAACGCATTTCTTTGAGAGAACGATTGATGAGCTTGAGATCGGCCACGCCCATCTCGTCCCGCGCCATTTTCAGCGCGGTCACGATCATCTCCTCGGTCAGTTCGGGATTCTTGTTCGCGCCCCAATCGCGGACGAGATCTTTTACCCGCGCATCAAATGGCGGATCGACAGTCCACAGTCGTCGCGCCGGCTGATCGTGAATCGCTCCCCCAGTAAAATCTTCCACGGAGAACTGTAACTGGAGGGACACGCGCTGTCGTGTCCCAAAATTAATGGGTGACAGTCGCGGGGCACCTTCCATTGACGGCAATCAAATCAGCCACAATTTCGCGCACGTGCCGAATCGGAAGCGAATAATGTCCTTCATCTTCAACATAGCGCGCTCTGCAATTCGAAAGTCGTCGCGCCACTGCCTTGGCGATTTGAACGGAAAAGGCGCGATCTTTGGTCCCGTGCCAGAGTCGCACTGGAACATCGATATCTTCCAATCTAAATCCCCACGACGCGGCAAAGATTTCCGCGTCGGTCGTCAGCCCCTTAATCGATGCTCGCCAGGCGCGGCGTTGACTTTCGAAACAGGCCTCAAATGCGACCGAATCTTCCAAAGATGCCGCGTCGCACGGTTGTAGTTGCAAAAGCTTCAAAACGAGGGGACGAAAGCGCACGGGTGGACGAATCCTCGCAATTGCGCCCGCCAGGAAAAAAAGAACCCGCAGCGCTTGCGGCGAGCGCCCATAGAGCCAGAGCAGCCGGCGATAGAGCGAAAGCAATCCGGAATGATCGCTAAGATCGACAATCGGAGGAGCGCCGCTGGCGATCGCGACTGAAAGCACGCGATCGGGAATTTTCCACGCGGTCGCGTAGGCATAAGGCGCGCCGCCCGAGATCGCGAAAATTCGAAACTGATCAATCCCCACATGATCAGCCAGCTGTTCAACCACCTCCGGCCAATCGGTCAATTTGCGATTCGGTTGAAAAGTGGAATCGCGAATTCCAGGACGATCAGGTGAAATGATTCTCACTCCCAGCTCCTTCGCCGCCGCGTCGGCCAGCTGGGCCATTGTCCGCGAGCTTGGCCAGCCATGGAAAAACAGAACCGGTGTTCCCGCGCCGCTGCCGTACTCGGAAAAAGCGAGGTCTCTTCCGCCTTTCAGCCGGAGCAGTTTGTATTCGTCCATAAAATCCCTAATTATTTCCGATTCGCGCCGGGAACAAAATCCTCTTTCCCGACCGACCTTCGCGCTGTAACTTTTTGCACGTAGATCTGATTCGGTTTTCGTAATTCAAGTATATGAAAGAAAAGAATCCGAGTAGCGGCAAAATCGAGCTTCACGGCAACGGGATGGGAGTGCCCGGGCCCGATGATATTGAACGACGTGCCCGCGAGATTGCGATGATCGATGAACGCAATCCCGACGAATTTACCGACGCCGATTGGAGCCAGGCGCGCGAGGAATTGATGGGCTCGGAAAATAATGAGCCGCCCGAAGAAACGCCGGACAACTCGGAGATGACCGAAGAATGGGAAGTCGTTGCCGGTTCCAAGGGCCGCCGCGTTCCACGTCCCGGTGTTGAGGAGAATGAAGAGACGCTCGGCGAACATCTGGTCAGTGACGGAAGAGAAGAAGCGGCACGTGATCAAATGCTCGAGGCACGCCGAGAAGAACTCGAGCAGGAGGGCGGAATTACTTGATTCAATCCGCGGTCGCGACAGCAAATCGAACGGCGACCGCGCAAAAGCGTTCGCAGGCGGAGTCGTCTCCAGCCGAAAACCTTCTCGCGCGTTTTCACGAGGTGCGAGATTTCACCGCCGGATTATCCGATAATCTCGCTCCGGAAGATTGCGTCGTGCAATCAATGCCGGAGGTCAGTCCAACAAAATGGCATCTCGCGCATACCACCTGGTTTTTCGAAACGTTCATTTTAAAAAAATGGGTACCCGGTTATCGCGACGCAGTTCCCGAATACGCCTATCTCTTTAATTCGTACTACAATGCTGCAGGGGCAATGCACCGGCGCGATCTGCGTGGCCTGATTTCGCGGCCCACCGTGGAAGAAACGAAAGGATATCGCAAATCCATTGATCGAGACATCGATAATCTGATTTCCGGCGCGGACGAGAGATTATTTGGCGAGATCGAACCGATCCTCACCCTCGGAATTTATCACGAGCAACAACATCAGGAACTGCTCATCACCGACATCAAACATGTTTTCGCGCAAAATCCGCTCTATCCGGTTTTCCGGGAAGGTAGGGCGCGACCGCCGGGCGCGCCGAAACTTTCGACCGACGGCTCGGCGATCCGTCCCTACCAATTCGTTGAGTTCGATGAAGCGACAGTCGAGATCGGTCACGACGGCAATGGTTTCTCCTACGACAACGAAGGCCCGCGGCATCGCGCGCTGGTTCCGCCATTTTCACTCGCCGATCGACTCATCACCAACGGCGAATATCTCGCGTTCATGGCTGAGAACGGTTACTCGCGTCCGGAATTTTGGCTGTCGCTCGGCTGGACCACCGTCAACGAACAGAATTGGCGCGCCCCGCTTTATTGGATCGAGCGCGACGGTCAGTGGTGGAATTTTACTTTGTCTGGTTTGCGCCCGGTCGATCCGAACGAACCGGTCACGCATCTTAGTTATTTCGAAGCCGATGCCTACGCGAACTGGGCCGGCGCGCGGCTGCCGACTGAATTTGAATGGGAGCGCGCGGCCGCCAAGATCGACATCGATGGCAATTTCGTTGAGAACGAGCGGTTTCATCCCGCCCCGCCAGACACATCACCGCAGGATCGGCAGCTCGCGCAAATGTTTGGCGACGTTTGGGAGTGGACCCGCAGTTCCTACTCGCCTTATCCCGGCTATCGGGCCGGGCCGGGCGCCCTCGGCGAATACAACGGCAAGTTCATGTGCAATCAATACGTTCTCCGGGGCGGCTCTTGCGCGACCTCGCGCACCCACATTCGAAAGACTTACCGCAACTTCTTTCCGCCCGATAAACGGTGGCAATTCACCGGGCTCCGTTTGGCGCGCGATCTCTCGTGAGTGAGAAAAACACTTCCGTTATTGCCGCCGTCGCGATCGAAAACTTTCGCGATGAAGTCCTGGCCGGTCTTTCGAAATCGCCCCGACAACTGCCCTACAAGTTTTTCTACGACGAGCGCGGCGCCGAGTTGTTTCAACAAATTTGCGACCTGCCCGAATACTATGTCACTCGAACAGAGATCGAGATTCTGCGTTTGCACGGCGCGGACATGGCAAAGGCGCTCGGTCCTGAGATTGAATTGATCGGCCTCGGCACCGGTGCCGGAACCAAAACACGGATCCTCCTCGAAGAATTGCACAATCCGGCTGTTTACGTGCCGATCGACATTTCGAAGGAGCAACTGGAGAAATCCTCCGCCCGGTTTCGAAAAATGTTTCCCGCTCTGCAAGTCCTGCCCGTTTGCACTGATTATCTTGAGCCGTTCGAACTGCCGTTACCGCGTCAACTTTCCTCCCGCAGTGTCGTCTATTTTCCGGGATCAACCATTGGCAACTTCAAACCTGACGCGGCCAGCGAGTTCCTGGCCCGCCTGGTCGAGCTCGCCGGCGACGGGGGTGGTTTGCTGATCGGCGTTGATCTTCAGAAAGATCGACATGTTCTGGAGTCCGCTTACAACGACAGCGCCGGGGTGACAGCACAGTTCAACAAAAACCTTCTCGCCCGCATCAACCGCGAGCTCGCGGCCAATTTCGATTTAAAGCACTGGAGCCATCATGCGATTTACAACTCAACCGAGGGTCGAATCGAAATTTATCTGATCAGCGACAACGAACAGGCGGTTCACATCGGCGGGCGCGAATTTCAATTTCGTGCCGGCGAGGAAATTCTAACCGAGTACTCCTACAAACACACCATCGCTGGATTTATCGAGCTCGCGCGTGACGCCGGATTCCAATTTTCGCAGGTGTGGACGGATGAGGCGCGCTGGTTTGGCGTTTTTTATTTCACCGTTCTATAGTCGTTGCCCTCCGGGTGACGTGAGGCACGTTATGAATGGCACATCCGCGTCTGCGTTTCGCAGAGCGAAACGGCTACAGTTGTGAGCGCGTTAGTTCAACTGGTCGGCGTTTCAAAAACGTTCGGCGACGCTCCCGCCGTTCACTCAGTCGATCTTTCAGTTGAGCGTGGCAAAACGACGGTTCTGATTGGCCCGAGCGGTTGCGGCAAATCGACCCTGCTCCGTTTGATCATCGGTTTGATCCAGCCTGACAGCGGGGAAATCATTTTCGACGGCGCGAAGATCGCCATCGACAAGCCTGCCCGCCGGAGCCTCGGCGAAGGCGGGATCGACATCGTCCGACGGCGCGTCGGTTACGTGATTCAGGAAGGCGGGCTTTTTCCACATCTCAGCGCGAGGCGAAATATTTTGCTGATGGCGCGTCATCTTGGCCGCGCTGAAAATGAAATGCGCGCGCGCCTTAACCAACTCTGCGCCCTGACTCGGCTCCCCGAGAATCTGCTCGATCGATATCCCCTCGAGCTTTCCGGCGGCCAGCGTCAACGCGTGAGTTTGATGCGCGCGCTGATGCTCTCGCCGGAATTGCTTCTGCTCGACGAGCCGCTGGGCGCGCTCGACCCTCTGGTGCGCGCGGCTTTACAGAAGGATTTGAAGGAAATCTTTGCCCGCTTGCGCCAAACCGCGCTCCTGGTCACGCACGATCTCGCTGAGGCCGCTTATCTCGGGGATGAAATCGTGCTCATGCACGAAGGTCGAATCGTTCAACAAGGTTCGCTGAAGGACCTTCGCCAAAGACCCGCGACCAATTTCGTTTCCGAGTTTATCAACGCGCAGAGGAGCCTCGCTCTCACATGAAGAGCGTCTTCTTTTGTAGGGGAAGCCGTTGGCTTCCTTGGGACGCTAACAGCGTCCCCTACAGAATTACTATCGTTGCCATGCTCACGTTATGCGGTGCCGCCCTAATCGATGCGCAGGTCGTTATCGGCTCCAAGAAATTCACCGAATCCTACGTGCTCGGCGAAATTGCGAAGCGAACTTTGAGCGATGCCGGAATTCCCACCGAGCACCGGCAAGGCATGGGCGGCACGATCATTCTTTGGGAAGCGCTGCGCAGCGGACAAATCGACCTTTACTCCGAATACACTGGCACGATCACACAGGAGATTTTGAAACGGACCGATCAACTAACTTTCGAACAAATTGCAAGCGAACTCGGCAAAGCTGGGGTGGGCATGACCGAACCGCTCGGGTTCAATAATACCTACGCGCTCGTCATGGTGCGAAGCCGCGCGGAGAAGCTCGGTGTTCGCACCGTCAGCGACCTCCGAAATCATCCTGAATTAAAGTTTGGTCTCACTCACGAATTTTTGGATCGCCAAGATGGGTGGCGGCCGTTGGCTCAACATTACCAATTGAATCCGCAAAGCGTCATTGGGATCGATCACGCGCTCGGTTACGCCGCGCTCGCGAGCGGCTCGACCGACGTCAAAGATGCCTATTCAACCGACGCAAAAATTTCGGAATACGATCTGGTGGTTCTTGAAGACGACCAGAAATTTTTTCCGCAATACAAAGCGGTGTTCCTGTTCCGGTTGGCGCTTGCCCAACCGGCGCTCTCCGCCCTGCGCAAACTCGAAGGAACGATTGATGAAGCGAAAATGATTCGTCTGAATGCGGAAGCGGAACGCACGAGAAATTACACGCTCGCAGCCAGTTTGTATTTCGAGTCAGACACAACATCGACCCGCCTTCGCCAGGGCTACGACGCGGCAAGCAATGCATTTGGTGAAACCTTTTCGCACAAACTCACGCGCTGGACCGCGCGTCATCTCGAACTCGCCGGATTCTCGCTGCTTCTTTCAGTGCTGATTGGAATTCCACTTGGCATTTGGGCGAGTCGCGGCGGCGCAATTGGTCACGTGATTCTGGGTTTTGCCGGAATTGTGCAAACCATTCCGTCGCTGGCGTTGTTGGCGCTGCTAGTTCCGCTGCCGTTTTTCGGGATCAGCGTGCGGACCGCGATCACAGCGCTTTTTCTTTATGGATTGCTGCCGATTGTCCGTAACACTGCCACCGGCCTGCAGGACATTCCGCGCGCATTGCGCGAATCCGCCGTTGCGCTTGGCCTGAGTCCGGCTGCGCGGCTTTGGCAGATTCATTTGCCGATGGCATCGCGCTCGATCCTCGCCGGAATCAAGACGAGCGCGGTAATTAATATCGGCACCGCGACTTTGGCGGCCTTAATCGGTGCCGGCGGTCTGGGCGAGCCAATTTTGAGTGGCCTTAATTTGAACGATCACGCAACGATTTTAGAAGGCGCAGTGCCGGCCGCGGTCCTGGCGTTGCTCGTGCAATCGCTGTTCGATCGGCTCGATCGCGTTTTGATTCCAAAAGGACTTCGCCTGTGACGGTGGATCGATGCTAAAAATTATGCGGCTTCGCCGCCAAGTCTTAACATCGAGCAAGGGACTGCTCGATCCACTTTTTTCAAGTTCGCCTCAGCCGCGATGCGCGTTTAGTTAATTGCATGGCCATCGCATCGATCAATCCGGCCACGGGCGAGAAACTGAAGGAATTCACGGCGCATAACGACGCCGAGATTGAGAAGCAGCTGAAGCGCGCAGAACATGCCTTTCAGCAACATCGCCGCGAATCTTTTCCGAAGCGCGCGCATTTGATGATCGAGGTTGCGGCATTACTCGAGCGCGAAAAACAGGAGCTCGCCCGCACGATGACGCTCGAAATGGGGAAATTGCTTCGCGACAGTGTCGCCGAGAT
>Ga0193751_1000846_pt1 | contig 21265 bp, 20 predicted proteins | sample L1c2metaG_FD_143050 | JGI IMG/M metagenome (GOLD analysis project Ga0193751, IMG submission 143050) | Soil microbial communities from a riparian zone of the East river system, Colorado, United States - L1c2 | ecosystem: Environmental > Terrestrial > Soil > Riparian zone | place: USA: East River... | reverse complement strand
CGAGCAGCACCCCCGGCGAGACCGGCTCGTACACCTCCCCTCGCTGCCGCAGGCCGAGCAGGCGCCTGTGCACCGCCTCACCCTCGCCGTTGACGACTGCCGCCTCCAACAGCCACAGCAGGTACGGCTCTCGGGCCCGCTTGTCCATGAACACGGTTCCGCGGGTGAGGGCGGGCCGGCCCGCCTCCAGAACTCGGTCGAGGACGGCGTCGAACAGCGGGTGGTCCGGAGCCACGAACTCGGCCTGTGGATCCTTCCTCAAGCGCTCCTTGATGAAGGTGATCAGGCGGTTCTCAGCGCCGAACTCGCCCGTGTTGCTCGCGGTCACAGCGCGGCGGATGTCGACAGGGATGAAGTCAAGACGCCAGTCGCGATCTATGCCAGGGGACAGGCGCCCGCCGAGATGATGCAGCGCATCGACGAAGAATCGCTCCACGTACTCAGGCGTCAGCCGCCGCTCCTTCGAATCGCGCTGTTCCCCGCCGATGAAGGCCGTGTCGATGAACGCCGTCGCCAGCGCCTCGCCCAGCGCATCCCGCGCCGCCGCCTGCGACGACTCGCTGTCGACGAAGTCGAGCTCCGACAGCACATCGTCGAGTGAGCGCCGGTGCAGGATCGCCTCGCGGATCAGGACATCGAGCCTCACCTGGCCGCTGTCGAGAACGCCGGAGATGACGTCGTAGACCTGGTCGTGGCCGAGCACCTCGCGCATCCGTTCCAGCTTGTCCATCAGCCGAATAAGAACGGCCCCTTCGCGGGTGGTCGAGGCGACCAGGTTGAAGATGTAGACCTCGTAGTCCTGGCCGTAGCGGTGGATCCGTCCCAGCCGCTGCTCCAACCGGTTCGGGTTCCAGGGCATATCCCAATTGACCATGATGCGGCAGAACTGCAGATTGATGCCCTCGCCGGCCGCGTCAGTGGCGACCATGAACTGCACCGGCCTGCGAAAGTCCTTCTCCGCCGCTATCCGGTCCTGCAGCCGCATGCCGCCGTGGATGTTGCAGACGCTGTATCCCAGATCCTTCAGCCTCTGGGTCAGGTACAGCAGCGTGTCCCGATGCTCTGTGAAAACCAGGATCTTCTCGGTGTCCTTCGCCACCGTCTGCTCTTGAACCACCTCGAGGAACTCGCGCAGCTTCTTCTCCGGTCCCTGCTGCATGGCTGCGCGGGCGATCTCGACCAGGCGGTCGAGCAGCGCGATCTCGGTCGCCAGCTCGGCCGGGTTCCGCGCCATCGAGGCGCCGGAAAGGGCCTCCTCCTGCTCCTCCGAGAGCTCGCCCGTCTCGTCGTCGTCGTCGAGCTCAAGGTCAATTGGACCCTCTCCCAGGTGGGAGAGGGCGAAGGTGAGGGACGAACCCCGGCTCTGCGCCACTCCTGAGCCGAGCCCCCTCGCCAGCTCCAGCTCGTCGGCCAAGCGCTTGCGCCGGCGCTCGAGGCTGCGCAGGATCGCGAACAGTGATGAGGCCAGCCGGCGCTGCAGCACGGTCAGCGCCAGGCCGACGTTTCTATTTCTGGCCGACTCCGCCTGCTGCAGACCCGTCGACACGTACTCGGTCACGGCGTCGTACAGGGCCTGCTCGTGTGGTTCCAGCTCATAGGGGATTGTGTCGACGTGCCTGGGTAGAAAGATCGGCCGGCCGTCGAAGAAGCGCATGGACTCCTTCATACGGCGCAGGAAGAAAGGAGAGTCCTGCTTGTCGAGCGCGCTGCGCATGCCGGAAAGTGACGCGAAGACGCGGTCGTCGAGCAGCGCCAGCAGCAGCCGGAAGTTCTCGTCGTCGCCCTTGTGCGGCGTGGCCGTCATCAGCAGCAGGTGTTTCGTTTTCTTCTGGAGCCGCTCCGCCAGTTGGTAGCGCCGCGTCTTGTCGATCTTGCCTGCGATCCCATAGCGATAAGCGGACAGCTTATGCGCCTCATCGAAGATGATCAGGTCCCATCGGCCTGCTCAAGCCCCGGCAGGATGTGCTCCTGTAAGGCGAGGTCGATGGACGCCACCACACAGTCGTTCTCGAGCCAGGCGTTTTGCCCAAACGCCCCCGCGATCGAATCGCCGGAGAGCAGGGCGAACCGCTGCCGGAACCGCTCCCACATCTCGCGGCGCCATTGATCCGTCAGGGCTTTCGGGCACAGCACGAGCACGCGGCGCACCTGCTGCCGCTGCATCAGCTCGCGCATCAGCAGCCCGGCCATAATTGTCTTGCCGGCGCCGGGATCGTCGGCCAGCAGAAACCGAATTCTCGGCAGGGGCAGCATGTGCCGGTACACGGCGTCAAGCTGGTGCGGGAGCGGATCGACCTGCGAGACGGAGACGGCAAACTGCGGGTCGAAGGAGTGGGCGAGATGAATCCGCAGCGCCTCAGTGGCCAGGCGGAACAGCTTGGGCTCGGCATCGAACTGATAGATGCCGCCCTGCACCTCATGGACGAGCGTCCGGAACTGGTCGAGCGGAAACGTGAGGTCGTGGTACACGTGGTCCGACAGCCCGACGGCCTGGATCTGAACCGACGCGCCGCTCATCTGGGCGCCAATCACCTTCACCGGTCCCGGCCAAAACGGGCCATCGAGAATAGCGTTCACGGGCGGCAGCAGGGGCTCAGTCATGGCACGTCCGGTTGCCCACTAATTCGTTTCCATCCGCTATAGGGTAAGGGACCTGCAAGAAAGGTATTGTGGCCCCCCCGGCGGCTCACCGCATTAGCCGGAATTCGTTTCTGGTTCCTATAGGATCGAGGTCGCACAAGAAACGAATTTCCGGCTCTGCCGTCCGCGATACAGTGGAACTGTGAACACCCTCCTGATCTCCACCTACGAGCTCGGCCACCAGCCGCTGGGGCTGGCGCAACCGCTGGCACATCTGCGCGAAGACGGCATCGAATCGCGCGGCCTGGACCTGTCCGTCGAACCGCTGGACGAAGCGGCCGTCGCGGAGGCCGGATTCGCCGGCATTTCGACGCCGATGCACACCGCCCTACGGCTTGGCGTGCAGGCGGCCGAGCGCGTTCGAGCCCTGAACCCGCGTGCGCATATCTGCTTCTACGGTCTGTATGCGGCGCTTAATGCGGACTATCTGCTGCGGACCTGCGCCGATAGCATCATCGGCGGCGAGGTCGAGGAGCCGCTCGTGCGAGCGGCTGCCGCTGTCGCCGCCGGGCGGCAGCCCGAGCGTGCGGAGACGTACCTCGGCCGACAGCGCTTCCTCCTACCGGACCGCACTTCGCTACCGCCGCTCGACCGCTACGCGCGCCTGGTTAGAGACGGCAACCAACGCCCGGCCGGCGCCGTAGAGGCGAGCCGCGGCTGCGCGCATCACTGCCTCCACTGCCCGATCCCGCCCGTCTACGGCGGCCGGTTGCGCATCGTTCCAGCGGACATCGTCCTCGCCGACATCGGGCAGCTCGTCGCGATGGGGGCGGAGCACATCACGTTCGCCGATCCCGACTTCTTCAACGGTGTCAGACATTCGATGGCCGTCGTCCGCGCGCTGCACGCGGAGTTTCCATGGCTGACCTTCGACGCGACCATCAAGATCGAGCATCTCCTGGAGCACCAGGACCTTCTGACCGAACTCGGAGAGCTTGGCTGCCTGTTCATTACGTCTGCCGTAGAGTCGCTGTCGGAGACCGTCCTCGCCAATCTCGACAAGGGCCACACGGCCGCCGATGTTTCGGAGGCGCTCGCGCTGACCCGCGCGGCGGGCATCGCTCTGCGCCCGACGTTCCTGCCCTTCACTCCCTGGACTGCTATCGACGACTATCTTTCCCTGCTCGACTTCGTCGCCGAGACCGACCTGATCTATTCGATCGACCCCGTCCAGTACGCGATCCGCCTTCTCGTACCTCCCGGATCTAGCCTGCTTCAGAGCGACGCCATGCGGCCGTTTCTGGGGCCCTTGAACGAACCCGACTTCGCATATGAGTGGCAGCACCCCGACCCTCGCATGGACCGCTTCGCACGCGATGTGTCGGCCCTCGCCGCCCGCCGCGGCTGCGGCGGCGACCCAGTGGAGACGTTCGCGGACATACGCCAGCTGGCGCGCCAGGCGGCCGGGCTTCCCGCCGGGGCGCCCTGGTGTCCCATGGCGTCCCCCTTTGCTCGCCCGCCGGGCCTCAGCGAGTCCTGGTTCTGCTGCGCCGAACCCACCGCGGAGCAGTTCGCGGCCCTGACCGCCCAGCCGGCGGGAGTCTGAGCGAGTCACGAACCTTCCACGCAACGGCAATGAGTCACGTTCCTTCTCCCCTTGAGGGAGAAGATGAGGGGTGTCACACTGGCATCGTGAGCCTGACGGGAGACTAGGAGATGCACTCATGACCTGGCAATCAGACGCACTCGAGCTGGCCCAATTGCTCGAGCTCGAACACACCCCCATCGGGATCTCACGAATGGCGGCGGAGCCTGCGGGCGTCGCACGCGCCGGCCGCGACCTCCCGTCGGCCTGCACCTATTGGCGTGAGGGAGAAAAGCGGATGGTCTACGCGACGGCGGCCGACCACCGCAACTGCCCGATCGGCATGATGGTCATGGGCTTTGAGCCGCCGCCGGAGGTGGCGAACGAGGCGCAGATCCTCGTCGGCAACATGGCGGAGCTCGGCTACCTCGATCCGTCCGAGGTCGCGCATCTGCCGATGCTGCCCGGCGGTCACGACGGCATACTCTATGGTCCCGCCGATCAGTTCGTCGATCGGCCCGAAGCCGTACTGCTGATTTGCAGCCCGCTCCAGGCGATGGTCCTGGGTGAGAGTCTCGGCCAGGCCTCACTCGCCCCCGATTCCGCCCGGCCCGTCTTCGGCCGGCCCGCCTGCTCGGTCATCCCGCGAGCGCTGCAGAACGCAGCCGCCGAGATGAGCCTCGCATGTAAGGGCGCGCGCGTACTGGCGGAGCTGCAGCCGGGCGAGATGTTGGTCGCGATTCCGGGCGTGGAACTGGAGCGAACCGTCGCAGCGCTGCGGAAGACAGCCGGCGCCAATTCAGCGATGGAGGACTACTACACCACCAAGAAGCAGTCGTTTGCCGGGGCATGAGTGGGGGTCCTCCGTCATCTCAACAGTACTTAGCGCATCGTGTTGATCGGAGACGGATCCATCACCCTGAGAAGGAGGCCTTTCAGGATTGCGTGTAACCTACGCGCTGCTGGCCGATTCTGCGACCGTTGATCCCGCTACCGCGAAGCTGAACATAATCGGCGGCGGCTTCGACACAATCTGGGGGCCGGCATTTCCAGCCCGCCACCCGAGTTTGACGCTAATCGCCAGGCTGGAGATCGCTCCAACGGAGTGCGACTACGAACACATTCTTCGCATCGAAGGGCTGGGACCGGACGGCCAGGCGATCATGGAGCCACAAGTGATCCAATTCACCCCGCAGCGGAATCTCGCTGAGCCTGGGAGGCCAGGCACTATTCCGATAGTCGCCACATTTCAGAATCTGGTCTTCCTTGTGCCGGGAGACTATGGGCTCCACATCCTCGCGGACAATAACCTGCTCGTTGACGTCCCGCTGTTTCTGCGGCAGCAGGCCGAGGCACCGGAGCTTAATGTATAATCAGTTCGCTTAGGAGGGGAGCTAACATGAACGAGGAGAAGATAGCCACGACCGCTGGAACCGTGCGCACTGAAGGCCAGCCGACGGTGGCGCCTACCCTGGTCATCGTCGGTAATGCCACTGAGATCTCACAGGTTGCTATGGTGCACGTCCATGGCGCACGTGAACGGGGCGGAAAGCCGATTACGAGCACGAGCCGCCGTGGCTGAGCCAGCTCTGCCGACTAATCGTCCAACCCATGAACAAGCCGAAGGGGTCGCCCACGGGTGGCCCCTTCAGCTTGTTGACAGCCATATAGCTGCCCTCGTACGAATTAGAGCGTAATCTCCTCTGACGGCTTGGGTAGGAGCGCCTGGATCATTAGGAACAGATGGCGTCGGCCAGCCTCCCCGCTAAATGCTCCGGCGACGCCCCTGGATCCTGCCTGCCAGAAATCCGCGCCTGAGACCTCTAGGCTCTGTCGGCTTAATGGGTCGGTCACTTCCCCCTTCAACTCACGCAGCCCAGCCAAGGCCTCTGCGTACGCCTCCGAATCGCCCAGGCGCTTACCGCGAGCACGAACAACTTCGACCACCATGGGCATAGCCCGATGCAGCGTATAGGCGCCGGGCCCCTTCTGAATTACCCAATCCTTGGGTGAGGTGTCGTCCTTAAACGGCTCCGGAAGCACCAAAGCCACTCCACGCCAATAGGCGTTGATGACCTGAGCTATGGTCTGCGGGTCAGCGCGCTCGAACAACGCCATGTCAAGTATGGGCTTCAGGGACTGCACGAACTGGGCTTGGGCCATCGTAAGCCTGTCAGCCTTGCGCTTCTTTTCGTTTGGCGCTTGAATCCGATCAGCCCACGGACCGTCCATCGAGTCCAGCGCTCGAGCGACCTCCAAGCCGCGCGTTAGCCAGTCCTTGCCTTGCAGGTTCAGCTTGGCTGCGATCTCCGGATCCTGCAGCGCCATCTGGCGGAGCAGCTCCCACGCCAGATCGGTCTTCACGCTCTTCGCATTCGTGTTGACCTCGTAGAATTCTTCCATCTCCTTGAGGGAGCTCAGGCCAAGTGTCACGCTGACCGGCACCGGAAAGTCGCGGAAGGCGTCATTGCGGTCAACGAGCTGGGCAAGCCCGCCCTCCCGGTGTTGACCGTCATACGTCCAGACCGTTAAGTCTGTCGGCATCTCGACATAGCCAGCGCCGAGCCAGTTTCCCTCCGACTCGACGGCGTCTTCGTATTGACCTCCCTCGCCAGAGGTGATGACCACGCGAATCTTGGCGAAGTCCTCCTCCCGCACATTGACGAGCAGCGGGTTCGGCATGAGCCCGCCCTCCTCGTAGTAGCGCGCTACGTCACGCATACGGCTTGTGACGCCTGCGCGTTGGTAGCCCCTCTCAGTCGAGGGGTCATACACGTCGACCTCTGCCTGGCGCACCATATCGGAGGCGCGCATAGCTGCTAGGAGGAGCGGCTGCCCGCGCTGCACCATAAGCGCACCGCGCAGGCGAACAGTCCCAACCGTGGGGATCTCGCGGATTAGGTTGCCAGTAGCACTTGCCGTCATCGGGCCCTCCAGTCTTTCTGGCGGAGACCTGTACCCCCGCGCTCTGCTGGTACTATAGCTCAACGTAATCAGATCCACAATATTGGATCCACTGTTCTGGAGCTTTTGTGTCATGTTCCCCCGAAAAGGATCTTTAGCACTGGTCCGATCAGCGAACGAGGGGCGGGGCCGCATCAATACGGACCCGCCCCTCGTTTTAGACTCCATATCGCTGCCCACTCACCGGCGGGGAGTGGGCCCGTGGGGACTTACACCTCGCGGAACTCGCCCTCGACGGTGCCTTCCTCCTGCGGCTTGGGCTCGCCGGAGGCGCCGTTGGCGCCGTCTGGGCCGGGCGTGCCCTGGGCTGCGTACACGGCCTCACCGATCTTCTGCAGCGAGGCGCTCAGCGCCTCGGTTGCCGACTTGATCGCCGCCGTGTCCTGACCCTGCAGCGCCGTCTTCACGGCCTCCACTTTGCCGTCAACCTCGGCCTTGAGGTCAGCCGGGACCTTATCACCGTTCTCGCGCAGGACCTTATCGGCCTGGTAGGCGAGATTGTCGGCGAGGTTGCGCGCCTCAATCTCCTCTCGCTTCGCCTGATCCTCTGTGGCGTGCATCTCGGCTTCACGCTGGAGCTTATCGACCTCATCCTTACTCAATCCTGAGCTGGCGGTGATCGTGATCTTCTGCTCCTTGCCCGTCGCCTTGTCCTTGGCCGAGACGTTGACGATGCCGTTGGCATCGATGTCGAAGCTCACCTCAACCTGGGGCACGCCGCGCTGGGCCGGCAGAATGCCATCGAGGATGAAGCGCCCCAGCGATCGGTTGTCGTTCGCCATCGGCCGCTCGCCCTGCAGCACGTTGATCTCGACGCTCGTTTGATTGTCAGCCGCGGTGCTGAAGACCTGACTCTTGCTCGTCGGGATTGTCGTGTTGCGCGTGATCAAGGGCGTTGCCACACCGCCCAACGTTTCGATACCCAGCGTCAGCGGGGTCACGTCGAGCAGCAGCACGTCCTTGACGTCGCCCTTCAGCACGCCGGCTTGAATGGCGGCGCCGATGCCGACTACTTCGTCAGGGTTGACGCCCTTGTGGGGCTCCTTGCCAAAGAACTTGGTTACGGTCTGCTGAACCAGCGGCATGCGCGTCTGTCCGCCAACCAGGACGACCTCGTTAATCTGCGATGCGGCGATGCCTGCGTCTTCGAGCGCCTGCCGGCAGGGGCCGAGCGTCTTCTCGACCAGGTCGCCGACCAGTTGCTCCAGCTTGGCGCGCGTCAGCGTGATGTCCATGTGCTTTGGGCCGTTCTGGTCCGCCGTGATAAACGGTAGATTGACCGATGTCTGCATGACGGTCGAAAGCTCGATCTTCGCCTTCTCAGCGGCTTCCTTGAGGCGCTGCAGCGCCGGCCGGTCTTTCGAGAGGTCGATGCCCTGATCCTTCTTGAACTCCTCGATCAGGAAGTTGATGATGCGCTGGTCGAAGTCGTCGCCGCCCAGAAGTGTGTCGCCGTTGGTCGACTTCACCTGGAAGGTTCCCTCGCCGATCTCGAGCACCGAGACGTCGAAGGTGCCGCCTCCGAGGTCGTAGACCGCGATAGTCTCGTCGCCCTTTTTGTCGAGGCCGTAGGCCAGCGACGCCGCCGTGGGCTCGTTGACGATTCGCAGAACGTCGAGCCCTGCGATCTTGCCGGCGTCGGTCGTCGCCTGACGCTGGCTATCGTTGAAGTACGCCGGCACGGTGATGACCGCCTCGGTGACCTTCTCGCCCAGGTAGGCTTCGGCGTCCGTCTTCAGCTTTTGCAGAATCATCGCCGAGATCTCGGGGGGCGAATACGTGCGGTCCGCCATCTGGACCCCGGCGTCGCCGTTGGACCCCTGAACCACCTTGTAGGGGACCATCTCCTGCGTCTTCTTGACCTCGGCGTCGGTGAACTTCCGGCCCATCAGCCGCTTGATCGAGTAGATCGTGTTGTCCGGGTTCGTGATCGCCTGCCGCTTCGCGACCTGGCCGACCATTCGCTCGCCCGATTTGCTGACCGCGACTACTGATGGTGTCGTGCGCCCGCCCTCCGCGTTCGCGATAACGGTGGGCTCACCACCCTCCATGACGGCGACGACGCTATTGGTTGTCCCCAGGTCGATTCCAATTACTCTTGCCATTGTGTTAGTGCCTCCTCGTAGGGAATAGGGGACAGGTTACCTGTCACCATGACTGCCGCGACCGACCACGACCATCGACGGACGGATGACGCGATTGCCGAGGCGGTAGCCGCGCTGGGCCTCGGAAACAACTTTGCCTTCCTCGCCTTCGTCCTCGGCGATCGCCTCATGTAGGTTCGGGTCGAACGGCTCACCTACCGCGGCGATCTCCGTGACTCCGGCTGCTGCCAGCGCGCCCTTGAGCTTGCGCAGGATCTGCCGAATACCCTCCATCCAAACGCTGTCATCCAGGGCGGGGTCGACGTGCTGGAGCGCCCGCTCGAGGTCGTCAACCGCGGGCAGGACGTTGAGGACAAGCGCCGTGTTCGCGAAACGCGCATTCTCCTCACGGTCCTGTTCGGTGCGGCGCTTGAAGTTGATGAAGTCCGCGGTGGCTCGCTGCCAGTTCGCGTAGTTCGCCTCGGCCTTCGCCCGTTCTTGTTCGAGTTGCTCGCGTGCCGCCGCGATCTCTTCGCGTAAAGAGGCGATCTCCTCCGCATCTGCCGCCGGCAGACCGGCGTCCGCGGCAGCGCCGTTTCCGTCCGGCTCATAGCCGTCGGCCGGGTGCTCGCCCGCACCCTGACGCCTTCGCTGCTCTGCCATGGTTAGCTCCTCAGCTATCAGCCTTCAGCCATCAGCGATCAGGTCCTTGCGGCTGACGGCTGATGGCTGAACGCCGGCTGCTTCTATCCGTAAAGCTTGATCATCAGGTCGGACATCAACCCGCCGAGGTAACGGACGCTCGCGATGGCACGCGGGTAGTACATCCGCGTTGGACCGACAACCGCGATCGCGCCGGTCGGCCCGCCCTCGCCCGCGCTGTAGCGGGCGATCACCACGCTGCAGTCACGCATGGCGTCCTGACGGTTCTCAGCGCCAATGATGACCGTGACGCCCTCATCGGCGATCGTCTCAAACGGGATCACCTTGGCGAGATTCCGCTCCTCCAACGCCTCGACCACGTCCAGCATTCGGTCGCTGCGCGAGAACTCGGGCTGACGCAGGACGTTGGCAATGCCCTCGAGGTGCGGTTCCGCGTATTGGGAGTTGTCCTCTAGCGCCAGCATCTCGGCTGCATGGTCCGACAGCAATTCCTCGAGCGGGCTGACGCCATCGCGCGCCTCGCGAATGGCGTCCGCCCCCTTGCCCGACAGGCGTTGATTCAACCGAGCCGCGATCTCATTCAACTCATCTTGGTTAACCGGTTCCGGTAACTGGATGACCTGCTGATGCACCTTGATGTCCTCAGTGACGAGCACCATCAGCGTCGCCTGCTCACTTAGCCCAACCAGTTGCAGGTGCTTGAGCTTGGCCGAGAGGTTGCGAGGCGCCGTGACGACAGCGAGGTTCTGCGCCGCCTGCGCCAGCACTGACGCGGCAAGCTGCAGCCACTCGGGAATCTCCATCGATGCCTGGTGGAACTGATGCAGAATTCGCAGCTTCTCGTCGTTGGCGATGTCGGTATCCTGCATCAGGGTCTCGACGTAGTAGCGATAGCCCTTGTCTGACGGCACCCTGCCCGCCGAGGTATGCGGATGACTGATGTAGCCGTCATCCTCCAGTCGCGCCATCTCATTCCGCAGCGTGGCCGACGACAGGCCCAACCCGTGCGTCCGGACGATGTTCTCCGAACCCACCGGCGTGGCGCTACGAACGTAGTCGTCGATGATCAATTGTAGAATCGCGGCACGGCGCTCGTTTAACACCTGCCTCAACCCCCTCCGCGCCCGCCTTCGTTGGACGGCGGCGCTGCATCGATATTAGCACTCTCACTGGGAGAGTGCTAACTCGGGTACTGTAGCACTCCTCAAAAACAATTGTCAAATTGATTGAAGCCGATCTATTGCAATAATGCTTGTGCGCGTTGGTGTTTTAGGAAGGGGACCCATGCCCGTCATCGCGGCCCGATCGCCGCGCATCTCGCAGCCGGTCGCTACGATGGGTACGCAGCGCCAGGCAGGCGTCGTAAGGATTCAAGATGGAGATTACCTGGCTCGGTCATTCGTGCTTCCGTCTCCGCAGTCGCGAGACGACGGTCGTAACCGACCCGCCCAGCGCCGAGAAGGGATATTCCCTACCCAACCTCACTGCCACGATCGTCACCGTCAGCCACGGACATCCCGGACACAATGCGTCGGCATTGTGCGGCGGCTCCCCGCGCGTGATTGAAGGTCCGGGCGAATACGAGGTCGGCGGAGTGCTCATTGCGGGTGTCCGCACCTACCACGACGATAAGCATGGGCAGGACCGAGGACCCAACACTGCTTTTGTGATCGAGCTCGAGGAGCTGCGGCTTTGCCATCTTGGGGATCTGGGCCACATCCCGACGGCCGAGCAGCGAGAGGCAATGAGCGACATCGACGTGCTGATGATCCCGGTGGGCGGCCACAGCACGATCGACGGGGCAGGCGCCGCCGAGGTAGCGAGCCTGCTGGAGCCGAAGATCGTCATCCCGATGCACTATCGCACCGACCTATTCGCGGGCGAGCTCGAACCGTTGGAGCCCTTTCTGAAGCAGATGGGCGTAGCCGAGCTCGCTCCCCAGCCGCGCCTCAACGTCACGCCGTCGGGCCTGCCGTCCCAAACACAAGTCGTCGTGCTCGAGCTGCGACGCTAGGCCGTTCACTCCTGCCTCGCGCCACCACAATCAAGCCTTTGGGGGCGCGCAGATGATTGCGACCATCCGCCCGCGCAGGCGGGTGACGAACACCAGCCGGAATCCCGCTCCCTCCTGCCGGAGTTGTCGCTCCAACTCCGCGGGCTCAATCGGCGCCCCGCGGCGGTGGACCTCGACCCGGCCTACGCCAAGCATCCGCAGATACTTCTTCAGCCGCTTGAGGTTGAACGGCATCCACGATTCGACGGCATAGGGCTTCGCAAGTGACGACTCAACCAGCTCTGGCCCCGTCAGATAGGCGAGTCGCGGATCGACCTGGCGTGCTCCCAGCAGCGACGCCAGCTCCCAGATGATTCCCGCACGAGTGACCGCGGGCGACGGGTCGTAGAGCCACGCCACCGGCTCGCCAACCGCCGGCTCCGGCGCAGCGCCGTCGACCAGTGTGACGCCATCAGGCAGCACTGTTGCGCGTCTGGAGGCGCTCGACAGCAGACCGAACCAGAGCAGGCCCTCCTTGAGGTCCGGACCCTCAGCAACGAACTCCTGCTCGCAGTCCCAGGTAACCTCCTCGTGAAGCACGCCGGGCGCCACTTTGACGCCGATCGCCGGCACGCTGGGCAGCCACCGCTCAACGAGGGAGACCGGTGGTTGGTAACTGTCGAGGGAGAAGATTCTGCGACGGTCCGAGCGCCGGCTGGGGTCAAAGAAGATCGCCTCCACATACTCCGCATTCCCGGCTCCGGACGAGCGCCAAGGGGCTCGATCGCTCGTCAGTACACCGGCCGTCCGCACGTCAGCGAGATGGCAGTTGACGCGGTCGCTGAGCCCGTGGATGGCAACATTGTGCACGGCGCAGGCGAGCCGCACTGGATCGAGATCGCAGGCCTCCACGCGCGCCTCTCGCGCCAGAGCGAGCGTGTCGCCGCCGATGCCGCAGCAGAGGTCCGCGACGCGCGTCAGCCCTCGATAGCGCGCTGCCGAGTGCGCCGCAACCACTTCTCCCGATGCCTGCTCGAGCCCCTCAGGTGTAAGGAGCATCTCGCCGGCGCTGCTGAACTTCGCCATGGCCCGCCGGCGCAGCGCCGTCTGTTCGATGACTGCGCCGGCGCGCTCGGCGCCGAGCATTCCACCGAGCCGCGTCAGCTCCCGAAGCAGGGCCTGTCCCGCCAGGTCGAGGCCGGCAGCGGCCCGTAGCTGCTCGGCTCCATCGGGAGACTCGAGGTATTCGATTGCTGGGAGTGTCATCACATCGCTGCCCGAGGTTTCTTGCGTCGAAGCCTTGCTGCCGAACGTTGCGCGGCCAGCACGTACAATGGCGGCGTGCTTACCGTTAGGAACCGCCCGCGGCGGGCCCCCGCTGAACGGGACTTGTCTCAGCCTATCGCTGGTAAGCATGGCCTCCGAGGCTGGCTGCTGCGCGTCTCCGATGCACGGCGGAAAATCGTCTTCGCGGCCCTGCCCGCTGCCGTACTTCTGCCTGCCGTAACGGTCAGCAGCCGCCTTCCCGATGTCCGTCTCGAGCAGGTGCTGCTGCCCTACGCACTTCTGGTGCTCTGGATCGAGTGGCGGCGCGGGAGCACTCTTACGGTTGGACTGCTCGACTGGGTGTTCGCTGCGCTCGCGGTGTCGACGCTCACTTCGATAGTTTTGTCGCCGCTCATCCTGCATACGCACCTCAGCCCGCATGACTTTTACGAGCTGCTGAAACTGGGCCTTTACTACGGGCTCTACCGCCTTGCCCTTAGCGCCCTCGCAACCGCCCGTGACCGGCGCCGCTTTCTCGGACTTTTCCTGGTCGCAGGTTCGCTGAGCGCAGCTTTTGGCGTTGCACAGTACTTCGACTGGTTCCACGTCAACTCCTGGCTCACGCCTCACTATGCCCCAGACCCCCATCTCAACGTGCTGCGGACGAGCGGAAGAGTCGTAGGCACGATCGCCAATCCGAACTACTTCGGCATCCTCTGCGCAATCGTTGCCATCGGGAGTCTGCTGTATTTCTGGCTCTCGGCTCCCGCGGCACCGGCCGCTGCTACGGAGCGGGGACCGGTGCGTGGCAGACTCTCCGCAGTCCTGCCGGCGGTAGCTGCGTCACTTGCCAGCCTCGGGATCGTGATGAGCGGTTCCCGAACCGCCATTCTGGCATTGGGCGCGACCCTGGCGGCGCTGCTTGCGTTTGCCGTTGGGCGTCGCATGACCCGGCAGCTTCCGCGCCTGGCTGGGGGCATGGTCGCACTTGCCGTGCTCTTGGCCTTCGCGGTTGCGGTCGTCGAAGTCTTCCCGCGCGGTCAGGTCGATTATCTCGCGAGGGTAGGCGGCGGCCTCAACGCCGGCGACGATGCCAGTTTCGGGCTCCGCCTTGCACGCTGGCGGAGCGTGCTCGACTCTTGGCTCCCCGGGCGGAGCGGGGGATTCGCCTCCGGCCATTACTTGCGCACCTCCGTGCACGCTACAGGTGTTCCTCCTGCCGGCGCCGGCGCAATCGCCCGCGACGGCCAGCGCAAGGCGGACCTCCTCCGCATCGCCGACGCGATGGACGCCTTCCACAGCGCCACGCAACGCTGGCCTGTCCCCCAAGGTCTCGCGGCCGACCTGGTCCCGCGGTTCTTGCCGGCGTTGCCCGCCGACCCCTCCACAGCCCAGCCGTATACCGTCATGTCCGCTGTGACCGGCTATAGTCTCGTGGCGCAGCTCGAGAATCCGGCCGACCCAGACTACCCGACGTACGCCATCGGCTCGTCGCCGAACTATCTCATCAACGGCGACCTGGAGCGCGGTGGCGACCGACCCTCAAACTGGGAGACGATCTCCGGAACATCCGTCACTGATGAACACGGAGAGGCTCTCTACGGCGATCGTTCGCTGCTGTTTCAGGGCGGCGCTGACCGTGCCGGACAGCGAACCGGCGTCTATCAACAGCGCTTCTTTGGCTGGCCGACAGGCACGCCGCTCGTCGCCACGGTGTGGGTCAAGCTGCTCACCGTTACAAGCGGCCAGCTTGAGGTATACGCAAACGTCGTCTACGCCGACGGCGAACGGGCCGACCCGCTGTCGCGAATTTCCGCAGACATGACCAAAACCGATGTGTGGCAGCGGGTCAGCCTCGGCATGGTGCCGCCGGCGGGCAAGACGCTCGCCTTCATGGGGGTGTACGTGATCTCCGACGGTTTCCGCGGACAGGCCCTGCTCGACGGCTTCCAACTCGTGGACGGTCCGGTGCCGCTCGCGTTCGCGATGACGGGCGAGGCTCCGCCGGCCAACTCCGCCGGCTTTAATCCGGAGGCGATGCTGCGCCTCTCGCCTCTGATTGGGGTGGGCCCAGAGAAGGGCGAACAGGGAAGCTCGCTCGACGATGAGTATCTCCTCTACGCCGCCCGCTATGGCGTCGTCGGGATCGTCTTGTACATGGCGCTCTACCTCGGGACACTCGCCCTGGCGGTTCGCGCCTTCATTCGGGGCGCACCGTCCGCGCGGCCACTCAGCGGGCTCATCGCGCTCACGGTTGTCGCCTTCCTCATCTTCAACATCACCGCCGGCAGCTTCTACGAGCTGCAGCTCATGGCCATCTTTTGGCTGCTCGCCGGGGCTGCGCTCAGCAGCGTGGACGAGGCCCACTTGGACGAAGGCGAGCAACGCTCCCCGGCTCAGACTCCGGTAGGATAATCGCGATAGTAGAAGATTCATCTCCAGGATCTACTTAGACGTGAAACGAGCGACGGTTTATCTGAGCGAGGAGGAGGCAGAACGCCTTCGCAGACTCGCCGACAGCACAGGCCAGCCACAATCCGAGCTGATTCGACGGGGTATACACCACATACTCAGCCAAGGCCAAGAACGGCATTTCCGGAGTGCGGGTGTCGGGAGCGGTGACCCAGGTGAGCGGCATTGGACCGCGGAGGAGCTCTACCGCAAGGTCTTTGGCGAGCGCTGAGCGAGTCACATGGCGATGGTCGTGGATGCGAGCGCACTCTTTGCGCTGGTTAACCGGGACGATCCCGAGCAGGAGAGGGTGCGCCGCCTTCTTGAGGGCGAGCGACCACCACTCGTCACCTCCGAATTAGCGCTGGCGGAGGCCGATTACCTAGTCCTTAACCGGCTGGGCATCGGTGCGGAGCTTGAGTTTCTGCAGGATCTCGCAGGTGGACTCATTTCCGCTGACTGTCTGACACTCGAAGAGATTGGCCTGGCACACACGGCTGCGCGCCGCTATCGGGACCTTCGCCTTGGGCTGGCAGATTGCTCACTCGTGGTTCTCGCTTATCGGCATCAGACACGCAGAATCGCGACCCTCAATCTACGCCACTTCCGAGCCATTACCCCTCTACAAGGCGGAGCATTCACGCTGCTGCCAGCCGATGCCTGAGGGAGACGCAACTCCCGTCCCGCTGTTGCGCCGCGCCGGCCGCCGCGTTGGCATTCTGACCTCCGTCCACCCTGCCCTCGACACCCGCGTCTTCCACAAGCAGGCGCGGATACTGGCCGCGGCCGGCTACCACGTCACGCTGATAGCGCAGCACGATCGCGATGCTTGCGCGGACGGCGTCCGCATCCGCGCCCTGCCTGCCGCAACGCCGCGCTGGCGGCGGCCTCTCTTGTGGTGGCGAATCCTGCTCGATGCGCTGCGCCTGCGAGCCGATGTCTATCACATCCACGACCCAGAGCTTCTGCCGCTCGCGCTCCTCCTCCAGCGGCTCACACAACGCCCGGTGGTCTACGACGTCCACGAGTACTACGCGGACGAGGTTAGGACGCGACAGTGGATCCCCGCACCCCTCGGTGGCCCCGCAGCCTGGCTGACCGGCCGCATGGAGCAGGCGGCAGCCCGCCGGCTCGGAGCCGTCGTCACGGTCAACGAGCACATGAACCGGCGCTTTCTGCGCGTACAGCCGCGTTCGATCGCAATTTATAACTATCCGCCGGCAGAGTACTTCCCGCCGCCGCTCGACGGCGCCCGCGATCAGTCGATCATCTACGCGGGTGTGATGACGCGTGACCGCGGTCTCGAGACAATCTTTCGGGCAGGGCAGCTTCTGAAGCAGCGGTTCCCGGCGATGCGCATCGATGTCGCCGGCATCGTCGACTGGTCCGGCGTCGCCACCGGAATCCCGAGAGACACGGAGGTGTGGTCGCGGGAGGCGGGAGTGCACTTCCTCGGCCTGATCCCTCAACCGGAGCTGCCGGCGTTGCTGAGCCGCGCCACGGCCGGCTGGATCCCCTTCCTGCCCACACCCAACAACGTGCGCTCGACGCCCAACAAGCTGCTCGAGTACATGGCCGCGGCGCTGCCGGTCGTCGCGTCGGATTTTGGCTACATGCGGTCGATCGTCTCTGATGCAGGCTGCGGGCGGCTCGCCACCGCGGGCGACCCAGCCTCGCACGCCGAAAAGCTTGGCTTGCTGCTCGAGCGACCAGACGAAGCGCGGGCGATGGGGGAGCGCGGCCGCGCCGCCGTCCTCCGCCGCTACACCTGGGCGGGCGAGGGCGAGAAGCTGGTGCGGCTCTACGACGAGCTGACGGGCGTCTCGGGTTCGTTGGGTCGAGCGTAGGGCAGGGTCCTGTGCCCTTCCACCCCTGCGTTCTCCTACCTCAACCGATGGACCGGCGCGCCTACGCGCCTGCAGAGGCGCGAGATTCGTCCACGAGTTCCAGCAGATCGCGGTGAAGCTCGGGCGTTGCTGCTGCCAAGAGCGCGCCACTTGCCAGCGTCATCGGCTCGCCGGCGAGGTCCGTGACCGTGGCGCCGGCCTCACTGGCCAGCAGGCAGCCGGCGGCCGTGTGCAGAGGTCCGCTCCCGATGAATTGCATGTAGGCGGCGATGCGTCCGGCTGCCACGTACGCGAGTGCCAGAGTAGTGCCAACCATCCAGACGACCCAGCGATCGGCGAGAAGCGCGGCGCCAACGAAGCCGGCCTCGCAATACTTCCAATCGCCAGATTTGGTGCTGCCCGTAGCGACCCACAGGATCGGCTCGCTATCGGTCGCCCGAATCGGGACGCGCCCGTCGTCCGTGACCGCCCACGCCCCCATTCCGCGCTCCGTCACGTAGATCTTGCCGTTCGATCCGTCGCCCACGGCGGAGGCCACGGCTTGGCCGCCCTCGACGAGTGTCACATTGATGGCGTAGAGCGGAATTCCCGACGCGAACAGACGCGTGCCGCAGATGGGGTCGACGAGCCAGTACGGCCCGCCACCGGCCGGCGGCTCGCCGCCTCGTTCCTCGCCCACGACGGGGTACTCGGGATAGCACTGCAATAGCTTCCGGCGGATAGCATCCTCCGCCGCGACGTCGGCGGCGGTGACGAGGTCGCGGCCGCCCTTGGAGGTGATTTGGTCACTGCCGCCCCGCGCGATCGCGGTTTGCGCAGCCGCGACCGCCGCCAGAGCGGCGTCCAGCTCCGGCCTCACCGCCTCGGTTATGTCTGCGAGTGCGGGGGACGCACAAACAGCACGGGCAGCCTCGTATGGTGCATCACGTGGTCCGCCACGCTTCCATGCAGGACGCGGCCAAAGCCACCCCTTCCGTGGGTGGCCATGGCGATCAACTGAAAGCCCTCTTTATCGGCGAATTCGAGAATCTCGACCCCAGGCGAGCCCGAGAGGACAGCCCAGCCGGCTTCGGCGCCCTCCGTCTTGAACCTCGCCGCGACTCCAGTGAGATACTCCTCTGCGGCCTTCTGCTCGGCCTCAACGCCCTCGACGATCTGCTCCGTCGTCTCGGGCGTGACAAGCACCGGCTCGATCGGGGTCATGGTCGCGATTGCCTGACCAAGCGATTCGACGGCCTGCAGTAGTGTAACCTTCGAGCCGCAGCACTTCGCGAGCTCGATCGCGTACGGAATAGCCAGTTCCGAGATCTCCGAGCCGTCGAGTGGCACGAGCACCTTGTCGAACACGCCTCATTACCTCCTGCGCTTCACCCTCTCCCTATGGGAGAGGGCTGGGGTGAGGGAACGCGCACCAGGTACAGCGTACAGGCACGACTACCCAGCCGGAACCGGCCCGAGCTCACGGGAACGGAGACGGTCTGGGCTCCTCGGCAGGCGCGCCTACAGCCCCTGCAGGACCTCCACTTCGTACTCGAGTAGCTCCAAGTCCGGTCGCGTCGCCCCGATGTAGCGCACCACGTTCCGCAGCACCTCGTCGGCGTGTGCTCTGCTGCTGGAGACACAGGCGATGCCCAACGACGCGATCTGCCAGACGTCGTTATTGTCGACCTCGGCGATCGCAACGCCGAACTTGGCCTGAACGCGCGCGACGATTGATTTCAGTACCTGCCGTTTGCCCTTGAGCGATTCGTTCTCGGGCAGCCGCAGCTCGACGCGGCAGACGCCGACCATCATGCGTCTATTGCCTCCGCGGACGCCTCCGGCAGCGGGGGCAGCCCGCCGAGGCTCTCGAGCCCGAAGTGCTCGAGAAATTGCATCGTCGTGCCGTAGAGCAACGGCCGGCCAACCGACTCACTGCGCCCAACCTCGTCCACAAGGCTGCGCGACCGCAGCGTCGAGAGCGCTCGCTCCGCGTTCACTCCGCGGATGCTCTCGATCGTGGTGCGCGTCACCGGTTGACGGTAGGCGACGATTGCCAGCGTCTCCAGGGCCGCCGGCGACAACGGCTGCTCGGCCGCCACACCGAGGAAGCGCTCCACGTGGCGCGACCACTCCGGCGCCGTCACGAGCTGCATGCACGTCTGCGTGCGCTGCAGACGCAGCCCGCCCAGCTTGAGCCGATCGCCGAGCTCTCGCGCCGCCCGCTCCAGCATCGTTGGACGGACGCCCAGGGACCGCGCCAGCGTCGCTATCTCGACCGGCTCGGTCGCGACGAACAGCAGGCTCTCCAGCACCGATGACAGCTCGACCGCATCCGGCGGCGGCAGCAGTTCGAGCTGCGCCGGTTCGTGTCTGTCCCGCGCGTGACGTCCCCCGTCGAGCCCTGCACCCGCCCAGCGTTGGCGCTCGCGGTGGTGATGACCGTTCGTAGTTACGTTCACTACCACCTATTGTTACCCGATTACACGTCGCGATGCACGCTCGGCCTGCTCATGCCATATGATTCCGGCATGACGCCGGATTGTTAGGGTAACTGAGTGAAAGTGTTCGTCTTCGATCTGCTTCCCTACGGTGAGAACCTGGAGCATCTCAAGAACGGCGCCCGCGAGCTTCCCTGGCCGCTTCCCAAGCGGCACTTCGATCCCGCCGTAGCGGTGCGTACGTACGAGGAACACCTGGCGGCTTGGGAGGAACTGGACCGGCTTGGCTTCGATGGTGTCGGCTTCAACGAGCACCACACCTCGCCCTACGGCCTGATGAACTCCCCCAATCTGCTCGCCTCAGCCGCCTCCCAGCGGACCAAGAATCTCAAGCTGCTCATCTACGGGAATTTGCTGCCGCTCCACCAGCCACTGCGGCTGGCCGAGGAGCTCTCCATGATTGACTGCCTATCGGGCGGGCGCCTCATCTCCGGCTTCGCGCGCGGTATCCCACGCGAGCACAACGTCTACGAAGTGCCGCTTCCCGACTCGAGGGCCCGCTTTGAAGAGGCCTGGGAGATCATCCGAAGGGCGTGGACTGAAGAAGTCTTCTCGTACGAGGGCAAGTTCTGGTCCTGTCGGGACGTCGCAATCTGGCCGCGCCCCGTCCAGCAGCCATATCCGCCCGTCTGGGCGCCCGTAACCGGCAGTAAGGAGACGATCGAGTGGGCGGCCCGCTATGACATCCCGATCACGCCCGGCGGGGGCCATCCTGGCGTCCGCGAGGACATCACCCGCTACTACGCCCAGTGCCTCGAGCGAAACGGCTTCCATCTCACGTCGGACCACCTCATCATCCAGGCGAGCGCGTACGTCGCGGATAGCAAGGCGCAGGCGGTCCGAGAGGCCGGCCCATATACCCTGTACTTCAATCGAACGTTGTTCAGTCATGGAAACATCACGGAGACGGATCTCCAGCGCGAGGCCGGTTACCTCAGCTCCGCTTCGTTCGACTACCTCCGCCCCGAGAACCTCCCCGGCGTCTCGGGCGCCCGTGAACGCTACCGCGACATGACACTTGACGCCCTCGAGCGTCAGGCCGAGGAGATGCCCTGGGGTGCGGCTGGCGAGGTGCGCCAGCGCCTCATCGACGAAGCCGACCACGCCGGAGCCGGCACCATCCTCGTCAACATGAATCGTGGAGCGATGCCCCAGGAAATGTTCCTGGAGCAGATCCGCCGCTTCGGCCGCGAGGTGCTCCCCGCCCTCCAGGCGCACGAGGTTCGCGGCGTCGCAGTCAGTTAGGAAGCTGGTGGGGCGCCCGCTCGTCCTTCGACAAGCTCAGGCTGAGCGGGGTTGCTCATAGTTCGACAGGCTCACCACGAGCGGTAGGAGCACAAACGACTAGGTCC
>Ga0193751_1000844_pt1 | contig 21347 bp, 14 predicted proteins | sample L1c2metaG_FD_143050 | JGI IMG/M metagenome (GOLD analysis project Ga0193751, IMG submission 143050) | Soil microbial communities from a riparian zone of the East river system, Colorado, United States - L1c2 | ecosystem: Environmental > Terrestrial > Soil > Riparian zone | place: USA: East River... | reverse complement strand
GACTTCCTCATGTGGGTCCTGCACCGGCTGGTCCGGAAGGAAAATTTGCCGGATCACCGGGTCGTCGTTTTCTTCCAATTTCGGGAGAAGCCGAAACGGCGTTACTGGCTCATCCTCAAGCAGCCTGAGGTCGATGTGTGCCTCTTCGACCCGGGATTCGAGATCGACCTTGAAGTTGTCGCCAATCTCAGGGCTCTTGCGGATATTTGTCTTGGCCACCTCACCGTCCGCGATGCCGCCAGTCGAGGCGCCATCACCCTCTTCGGCGCCAGACAGTTTTGTAGGCAATTCCCGACTTGGCTCGGCACGGCTCACTACGCTTCCGCCGCAGCATCTTGAGCAGGCTACCGCGCCTACCGCACACTGCCTACCGCACACTGGAAAAAGCCTGGGTGGAAAACCCTGGGTGAAAACCCAGGGGACGACGGCATGACAAACCAAAAAGTACTAGCAGCATCGCCGCCCGCCCTTGCAACCTCGCAAGAACAGGGCACCCATTGCTCCGGAACGGAAGGGGCAAACAAGGAAGGAAGGCTGGGCCACCCCGCCCTTCTTCATGTGCGCCATGACGAAGCGCCCCAAGGAGCTTGGGGAAGGAAACGGGCGTCATCCCTACGATCAGTCAGACCTGCTGTTCGCCTGAGACTGTTAAGTCCCAAGTTGCGTGCCACGCGCTCACATTGGTCGCTCTTCAGCGACCAAAGAAAAAAATCTCACAAACTTTTGTCATTTACCCCGTCGCCGATGTAACACACCGTAGCGGAGAAATTCTGCCGATACTCAAGGGGACCTTTATGGATCAATGCCGCATGACGAAAGAGATCGTGGATTGGATCAGAGAACATCCTTGGAAAAGCGGTAACAGAGTCCGGTATGACGGAAGTTGCAGCAACCCAAACACGCCGGATGCTGAACATTGTTCTTTGTACGTCGGGGAGAAGCCAAGGAGCACAGGTCGCACTGCGCAAATAGCACAGGTGGACATCTTGAATGAAGATCCAACCGTTATGACAGTGGACTTGCTCATTGAACTTGAACCAGAACACACTCCAAAAAAGATTCTCGGCGAAGTCCTTCCAGTCTTGTTGGCAGACAATTACACGCCATCTCGCCTTGTCGGTGCGGCACACCAGCGACAAATCAAAGATGCCGTGTTCATTTTTGTCACCGTCGTTCCTGACAAGCAGGGTTCACAGAAGCGGTCGCAACTGCTCCGACTTGAGGACACCATTATACGGAAATTGGATTTTCACAAATTGGCCGTCCATACCGTCAAATTCTGCATAGGGAATTCTGAAGCGGATGCTGTGCAGCAGTGCAAAAACACCATCGAGGAACTGCTCATAAGCCCTCCCCGTGAAAACTTGCATCGAACCGACATATCTCTCTCTAATGCCGAACATACTCAGTAAAATCGAACTCCGCACCGCCTAGACGCACGAAAGTTGCGCCGTAGGGTGTCAATCCGAGGCGATCTCGCCCACGAACATGAGGCCCGCTTTGGGCGGGTGGCCCAGGCTTTTGATCTTCCTGCCATCACCAACAAAGTGGGTGCCCCATCCTTGCGTACTTTGCAAGGGTGGGAGGCGATGCTGCCGGTGCCACTTGATTTGTGATATACCGCGGCGTGATCAACAAACTTGCGCCAGCATCCCCGACTCCCGCCCTTCGCAAAGAACGCGAAGGACGGGGCACCCAGTGCGGGGCGATGCCAAAGAGATCAAAAGCCTGGGCCACCCGCCCGTTCCCACAGTTTCCCTTATTGTTCCTGATTCCACGAAAACCGTATCGCTGGTATCTACGGTTCGCGATCACCTGTCGTGCCGATACCCGTTGTAAAGAACTTCTCAAGTGTTTCAATTTCGTCCTTGCCTACCAGCCCACGTCTCCTGATTTCCTTGTCCCACTCGAATAGTGCTCTCTCACTGTCGGCATCTGAAGTCTTCCAGTATGGCTGAAGGTATTGAACCCAGAGATCGATCTCTTCGGTAGTGATGTCGCGGTTGTGTGCGAGCACATCGGCGACCATGAGCAAATCCTGCACGTGTTCCTTGGTAATGATTTGTTCTGGAATCGACCAGTGACCTTTCTTGAAGCAGTCTGTGTAGATGCTGATCTGTTTCATTTTGTCCAAGACATAAGGGTGCTCTGCATTTGGCTCTACAAGCGGACGAAAATCCTGTGCACGGCGTGCACCCTTAAGAAATGTTTCAATGATCGGCCACAGAACGTTCTTTTTTGTGTGTGACCTGTAGTCTCGCCAGCAGTCTCTCAGTTCTTTCTCATTGCGAGCCAACGCAAGCTCTCGCAAAATGTGGTTCTTCCCTGACTCTTCAATCGACAGTATGGCTAGGGAGAGCGCGCTGGCGTACCTATCATTCTCGAACAAGAGTCGGGCATCCTTAGCTAGCCGCTCAGCATTTTGCGTTGCTGCATTCATGCCCGCCGCGATTTCCGAGGAGGTTAGCGGCCCGATGTATGGTTGAACTTTGGAAGTCATCACCACGTCCAGCTTTTCAGAGGCGGGTGGCCCAGGCTTGTGATCTTCCTGCCATTCACCAACAAAGTGGGTGCCCCATCCTTGCGTACTTTGCAAGGGTGGGAGGCGATGCTGCCGGTGCCACTTGATTTGTGATATACCGCGGCCTGATCAACAAACTTGCGCCAGCATCCCCGACTCCCGCCCTTCGCACAGTGCGCGAAGGACGGGGCACCCAGTGTGGTGGTGATGCCAAGGAGATCACAAGCCTGGGCCACCCACCATAGCGTTCGGGCCGACGTACAATTCAGAATGGAGTGCGAGGTGGGGTATGTACAGGCTTTACGGGTGCCGCGCTGTGTTTACGGCCTGTGTCGAGTCGGTTCTTTTTGGTTTGCTCTTCTGCAGCTTTGCCTACGGACAGAATCTGAGTCAGGACCAAGAACTTGAGGTTCACCATCTGCCATCCTTGATGGCCCGATCGCAGGACCCGTTCGAGGTGCTGCTGACATCTCTCGACACCATAATCCATGACCGGGCAGTTTGCTGTGGAAAGAACTCCGCGCTCGAAGATAACGCCCTCGCGGCAGATCCCAAATCATTGAAGGACGTTGCCAGCAAGCTCGAAGGAAGGCATTTGCTGAGTGATGGCCGACCGATCATGGTGACGACGGAATATCTGCCGGCAGCGCAAGCCAGTTCCGGTCACCTGATCACGATGATCCTGAATCAGCATGCAGCCCTTATGGAATGGAATTCCCGCGTGTATGTGGTGCACGGCGTGACTTATGTGTGGGAAGGATACTCTATTCCGGACGGGGGCGGGGGCACGATGGCGGTGATGCGTAGGCTCCTGCTTTGGGATACACGGTTCTCTGATTCGCGGCGCGAAGTAGTCTTCAGTCCCTACACGGATGACGTAAGCAAAGTGCAAGGATTCCTGTTCGTGGAAGCGAAGCTGCAATAAGCACGTGTGCGTAAACACACCCCGCGTCAGGCGACATATGAATCAAACATGTGGCAGTTGGCGAATATCGCCATTACACTCACAACCCGGTTCTGAGGGTGATTGCCTGTTCTTAACAGTCGGGGCTGTCTGCGACCCATAATCTAGTACAAACCATCGCACTGACAGAACATGGTGGCGCATGAAAACCGTTTTTCAGTATTGGCATTACGTCTGGCTGCTGCCGCCAGGTATCTGTGTGCTCTTCCTGGGTGTCGAGGCGCTGGTAATCACACTTCTGCCGCCGAACACCCTGCAAAAATTGAGCGTGAAGATCCCTGCGATTGCATTGTGCTTTTTACTTGCCTTTGGAGAAATTTCCGTACTGAGACATGATCGGCAGGAAACCTTCCTCCAGCACAAGAGAGACATGCAAGAGATCTTTGAGCGATTTGGCGGCCTTCATCAGGACGTTCTCGCTCTACAAAGCAATGTATCTGCTACTCAACAGGCCAGATCTCTTCCGGCCGACAGCCTGAAAAGGCGTGCTCTTGATTTATCAAACGAGATATTGCAGTTTCTAATTGGGCGGGAAGTTCCGCCGGGTTACGGACAAGGAGGGTTTGGAGAAGGACCTTACGGAGGGAAGCCGTCGGATACCAAAGCTTATGATCAGGAGACGCTAAATATGTTCTATAACGTCTTCCAGCCTCGCGTTCTTGCGATCCATGGCGACTTCAAACGCAAGGGAATTTCTGACAAGCAACTGGACGCTGAATATGCTCAACCCGTTAACACATATTCAATTAGAGCAATTGCAGAACGAATTGCTGCGCTAGCGGAAAGGCTCCCCACGCGCTGAGTGCTTTTGAACCGAGCTGAAACGGGGCCGGTCCCGAGACATGAGGAAAAGTGCGGACCTGACGGGACGTTCACCAGGTTCTTACTTGAGAGGCGCCTCTCCCCCGTTTTTCTTCCGCAAGCCTTTTCCACAACCTTCCACAGAAAAAAATCCACTGCTTGTGACGAACAACCTTGACCGAGAATACAGGGAGCGCACAATGGAACGGTGCGCAGTGGCAAAAGCGGCGACGTAGCACCAATGGCGAAATCCAAGCGGCCAGCTAACTCTTTATTCTGGAAGATTTTGCAGGTAAGTCATTTATCCGCAATATTTTGCCGGGCCTAGGGGGATATCGAAGTCGGACAAGTCCAGCAGAATCAAGAATCTGGCCGTCTCAGCCCAAAAAAAATAATCGTCGAGCGGGCGGATCTCGGTCAGGCCGAGGCCGGTTAACAGCCTGTTCCTAGTTTCTTAGAGGGTTTAGGTTTGGGCGTAAACGGAACCAACCCGCATAAGCGGGATGCGGTTGATCACTTTACTGCTGAGTCTCGACGCCAGGCAAGGTCGAAGCTGGCTCGGGAGATTCGTCAAGTTCGTTGTCGCGGGCCGCGAGGGGATCTTCCGGAACTTGAACTTTTTTTGGCGCCAGAAATTTCTCGGTGTTCAGCAGTGGCCGGCCCAGGGATGCGTTGTAGCTCGTCCAAGGGCTGTCGAAAGCCGCTTCGCGCTCGAAGTGGGCGCGCATGGCCTCCATTTTTGAGTCGAGGTCGTCGAGATAATGCAGCATGAGAGCTTCCGGAAACATCGGCAGTTTGGGGGAACCGAAGTCGTATTGGCCGTGGTGACTGATGATGAGGTGCTCGATCATCGTTTTGAGTTCGTCGGGGAAGCCCGGCTGAAGAATAAGCTTGGCCTGCAACATTTCCAGTTCGATGATCATGTGGCCCAGAAGCTGGCCCTTGGTGCTGTAGGAAAATGAGCGGTTATAGGTCAGTTCGTGAATCTTGCCGATGTCGTGGAGAAAAGCGCCGGTGAGTAGGAGATCGCGGTTGATCTGTGGGTAGTTGCTGCACATCAGGTCGCAAGATCGACACAAAGAGACGACGTGATCGAGTAGGCCGCCAATGTAGGCGTGATGCAGGGTTTTAGCTGCAGGGGCGTTGCGGTATGCGGCAGCGATTTCCGGGTCGGCCATGAAGGACTGGACCAGAGACTTGAGATGAGGATTCTGGAACGAGGAGATGAACGTCGCCAGAGTTTCCCAGAGTTCGTCCACGTTCTTGGTGGTCTTGGGAAGGTAGTCGGCGAAGTCGATCTCGGATTCACCCAGCTTGCGCAGCTTGTGAACCGTGAGCTGAAATCGGTTCTTGTACTTGTTAACGAGACCTTTAATTTTGAGGAAGTCATCCTGCTCGAAGGCTTCCAGGACCTCCTCGACGTTGTCCCACATTTTGGCTTCGAGTTGGCCGCTGCGGTCGCCCAGGGTGAGAGCGAGGTAAGGCTCGCCGGTCTTCTTGGGCTTGATCTGCTTGCCCACGACGACGAAAGTCGAGGTGATGACCTTGTTTTCTTGCCGCGAACAATCGCAGATGTAGAAGTCTTTCATCGGTTGTCTGAGTATAAAGGACGCGGCGTGAGCAAAGATCAAAAGATCAGAGGATGCCCAACTTCTTATGTCTCTTTTTCCCCAGTTTCTTGGCATCCGATTCCTTGGCGGCGGCGGTTTCAACCGGGAGAGTCTGGTTTGCGCTTTTCCCGGTGTCAACATAGCCATCCGCGTACTTGATGTAGGCCTCTTCCCGCAGCTTGGTCAGGAAAGCGCGAAGAGCCGGCTGCATCTTTTCGTAGAAGAGGGCGTCCTGGATTTTGGGAAGTGCATCCTTCAGGGGAGGAATGCCGGCCTGTTGGTGATCGATGACCTTGAGGATTACGTAGCCCTGTTTCGTGCGAATCACATCCGTGACGTCGCCTGCCTTCATGGCGAATGTCTTGTCTTCCAGTTCTTTTGCCAATTGGCCGCGCTTAAACATACCAAGCGCTCCGCCGTCGGCAGCCGAAGGCCCATCAGAATATTTTTTCGCGATGTCCTCAAAGCTGGCGCCGTCGTGAATCTGTTTCAAGAGATCATTGGCCTTGGATTCGGCGGCGCTCAGTGATGCCGCGTCGGCAGCCTGTTTTGCGGCTTCATCGACGGGGGCTTGAGCGGGAGGTACTGAACTCGCTGCGCTCGGATCGGGCGCGAGAGTAATCGATGGCGTGCCTGCTTTGGGAGCAACCAGAATTTCGCTGAGGCGAATGTACTCCGGTTGTTCCATCTCGCTCTTGTGCTCGTCGTAGAACTTCTGAATTTCCTCTTTGCTGACAGAGAGCTTAGAGCTGACTTCCTCGCCAATTACCTTCTGGGTGATGATCTGATTGCGCATGTTCTGCTTGAAGTCTTCCCAGGAGACGCCTTGCTTTGTGGCCTCCTTTTCAAGGGCTTCGAGAGAATCCAGCTTCATGTCCTTGCGCATCTGGTCGAGTTTCTTGATCAACTCGGTATCGCCGGTGATGCCCAGATCTTTGCCTTTGTCGAGTAGAAGTTGCTGGTCGATGAGATCGCGGAGAATATCTTTCTCGCGTTGGGCGTAGGCTTTATCGGGATCTTTGGAATCCTGCTGCTTCACTTCGTCCTTGAGCTGGTCCTTGCTGCGCTCAAACTCGGAACGCGTGATGATCTGGTTGTTGACACGGGCAATGATCTCTTCGACGACCTGTCCGGCGGCGAGAGCGGGCAGACAGGCCAAAACAATAGGAACCAGGGAAAGTCTCTTCATAGAATTGATTAGGCCCCCACGTTTCCTGGGATTCGAAGAAAAGGCGGTCTAGGGCCGATTCCAACTATTTTACTCCTTCGGAGCGAGAGCCGCGGGAACTCTGAATCGGACGCCTCGAGGCCTACCAGACAGGCCCCAAAAAGCAATAGGAAAAATCACGCGCTCCGAACCAATGCGAGAGCCGTTCGGTCGTCGCACTGAAAAGATTCACGACTGTTGGCTCCAACGGAATCCAGAATGAAGGCGCAGAGCGACCTAGCGCCCGAGGGCGCGGTTGGAAGGAAGCGCTTGACACGTTCCAAGCCCGGGTCTTCGTTCGACTGCCCCGGCCGTCCTTCGCATTCGATCACTCCGCGAGAAATTAGTAGCAGCGCAGACCCTTTTTCTAGGCCTATTGTCGGGGATTCAGTGGTCACATGGGAAAAGAGTCCCAAGGGCAGGCCGGTCGCACCGAGCTCCGCGATGCCGGTGTGGTCGCGCAGAAGAGCCGGTGTGTGTCCGGCATTGCTGTAGCAAAGCGTGCCAATCTTTTCGTTATAGCAACCGATGAAAGCCGGACAGGGATGGACATTAGGAGAAGTTTCGATGAGACCGCGGTTGATGTGACGGCTTAACTCCGTCATGGCCTCGGATTCGTTCATGTCGGGGTGCGAGAAAAGTTCGGCTCCAAAGGTGCGAAAGATGTGTTGCGCCGCGGTGAGAATGCTGCGATTCTCCTCCCTGCGTCCGCCGACGTCGAGCAAACCAAACAGAACGCGCTCCGGGCCGACGCGAATGGAGTCATAAAAGTCCCCGCCCACTCGTTCGCCGACAAAAACAGCCGCAATCTCGGCTCCTTCAATGTCAGCGAATACAGTGGGCTCGGCCGTTTGTGCCGGCTCCGGCACGCTGGAGTGAAAAAGAGAGCGCATAGGTATTCCAAGCCGAAATTAGCACAGGAGTGGTTGCGGCGCAAACCGCGACAGGAGCACTTTAGGTGGTTACTCGCCGTATTTGTCGGCGAGATATCTGGCCAAGTCTGTGTCGAACTGACCGTAGTCGGAATGAAGAGTGGCTCGCATGGCCGCTTCGGTTGAGCTGCCTTGGCTCATCCGCTCCAGCATGCGCTGAATATCGCTAAGACCATAGGAATCATTGATGTACTGCACGGCAGCCAACGATTCCGCGTAGGCGATATAAGCTTGGGGACCGGAGAATCGGAGGAAGCCCCCTTCCAATCCATTCATTGGGATATTGCGGTGCGATTTGAAAAGAAGAGACAGCTGGTGGCCGTCGCCGCTGAGGCTTTTGGGCTCCAAGAACTGAGCGATGCCTTCGTGAAGCCAGGCGGGGCAGCGGCCTGCCGAAAGCGATGTAATAAACGAGTGAGCGAGTTCATGTTTCAGAACGCGCGCCAGTTCCGGAGTCATGGAACTCAGTCCGCTGATTGGAATTCGGAGTTTGCCGTCATTCAGCGCGCCGGTCCAGCCTGGAGCATGCGTGATATCGAAGAAGGCTTGCTCGGTATAGAGAGTCACAACAATATTGTCCCGGGGGGGATTGCCGAGATTGCGGACCAGATCGTCATAGTCGGATTCGAGTGCGGCCAGGACCTGTGTCCGGAAAGCCTCGGACGTTTGCTTGCCTTCGTAATGCAAAGTGAAATGGCTACTCTCGCCCTGCGCGAAGTCGGACTCCACAGTCTGCTCGCGTTGGGCTTTGGCCAATAACTGCTCGACCTTGGCATCGGGACGCAACTGGAGAGAACGCTTCCATGCGGTGATGGCTTCGCGGGTATGATCGGAGGCGAAGCGGGCGTAGCCGAGCATGGTATAGGCATCAGGCGAATTGGGAGCAGCTCGCGCCGCGCGCTCGGAGTAGTTCAGAGCCTGGGATGCCTTACCAGTGCGGACCAGCAACGCCGCGTAATAGATGAGAATGGTGGAGTTTTCCGGCTGGAAGCGAAGAGCATTCTCGAAATATTGCTGCGACCGGGCAATGTTGCCATGCTCGAACTCAAATTTTCCGGCGATGAAGTCAGCCGTGGCGCTCAATTCGGGATCGCCTTTAGCTTCCAAGGTAGCGACTACGTCGGAATTAACTTTGCCTTCCCTGATTATCTTGGTGACGAGATCGACCTCGTGCGCCAGGCTGTCGGCGGGAGTGAAGGACGGAAGATCGCTGACCTTGGCGACCGCTGATGCAGTGAGCGCTGGCATTCCTCCAGCCTCCACGTGATCGACCGTTGATTTGGGGATTGCGTAGGAGTCGTCGCCAATGTCGTACTGGTAATGATTGCCGTTTTCGCGGACGTGATCAGCCACAATAGTGCGCCCGTTTTTCAGATGGATGGTGTCAGCCGATGCGCCAGTCAGGGCAAACAACCCTACGAAAGCGAGCTGCCTTATAAGGAGGATAGTGACACGTGGACGCATTCAGGCGCATTCTAGCAATGGGGCAACGACTAACCACGTGACGAAGGTACTACTAAAAGCGCGAGGCGTAAGTGTCGCGGCGGCCATCTGGCTTGCGTTCTGCGCGTGGCCGGAGGCGTGCGCGGCGGCCGAGAATCCTCCCGAAAAGCCAGCCGAGGCTCTCTATCTGCAATTGGGACAGGTGGGCCTCGATCCCGCGCGGGTCTATCACGTAAGGGGGGCGGAGATCGATCGCTCGGCGGTCCATATCACTTTGGAGGACGGTACCATCGGCTTCACAAACGATGTGATGGGTCGCATCACTGGGGCGTTCTTCGAGGGCTACGGAGAAGTGCTGCTTACGCCTCCGAACGAAGTCGAACGAAGATCGATGAGTTTGTTCACCGGGATGGCGATTCTGGAAGAGCATTTTGCTACGGCGTACTTTCGCTTCAACGATGATGCAGAGAGCGAGTTGCGCCCTGATTTGCGTGCAGCCGAAAATAAGCAGGAGTTTGTTGAGCGCTGGGGAGCGACGGCTCGGAATCTGGCCAACGTGGATGCCACTCGGTTGTTGATGAGCTTCAGCCGGATGTTGCCGGTGAAGGACAATACAAACGTTTCCGAGCGAACGGCATTTTCGGCCCCGGGTAGTGAGGCCGACCGGTTCCTACATGCGCGGCTGCAGGGAACCAAGTTCGGGGTTTTTGACGTGTACTTCGATTCAGCCGCTGGGGAACAGGTTCAGGCTGGACAGCCGAGAGCGGCTGAGAACGGAGATCTTTTTTACGACGTTTGGACGTCGTTCTCACCCAGAGATGCGATGGCATCAAACAAGAGCCTCGAATTGGCGACGGCTCGCGAAAACTCGGGACGGGTCGAAGTCCGGCATTACTCGATCACGACTGACGTCCAGCCTCCAAAACAAATTCATACGCGCGCCCTCGTGCAATTGGAGGTCAGAGAAGCCGGGCCACGCACGCTGTTGTTTGAGTTGTCGCGATTTCTGCAGGTGGAAAGCGTCAAACTCGACGGCCAACCGGTGGAATTCATTCATAATCCAGCCGTGGAGGGGACTCAGCTTTCGCGGCGCGGGAATGACATGGTCGCGGTGGTACTTCCAGAGCCGGCGCGGTCCGGGCAAAAGATCGAGTTGGAGTTTGTTTATGGGGGCGAGGTTCTGGCCGAGGCCGGTAACGGATTGCTTTATGTGGGTGCGCGCGGAACCTGGTATCCGAATCGTGGGATGGCGATGGCGAATTTCGACCTGGAGTTCCATTATCCCCCAGGTTGGACGCTAGTGGCCACCGGGAAACCCACGACGACTTCGCCGGAAAGTGGCCCGAAGGTGGATGGTCTGCAGACCTCGCGCTGGATTTCGGAACGGCCGATTCCGTTGGCTGGATTCAATCTCGGCAAGTACAAATTAGCCACGGTCCAGGCAGGAAATGTATTGGTCGAGACTTACGCTGCAACAGGAGTGGAGCGCGATTTCCCGAATGCCAAAATCCAAGTGATCGAACCGAGTCCCAACGATCCGGCCTACCGGAGGCGCCAGTTCGTGGTACCAAGCCGGCCCTCGCCGGCAAGAAATGAAGCGACGGTCGGCGATGCCGCCGCCCATGCCATCGAGTATTATGCGGAGCGTTTTGGGCCCTATCCTTATAGTCGCCTGGCTTTGACCCAAATGCCGGGCCGCGACAGTCAGGGGTGGCCTGGGCTGGTTTTCCTTTCGTCGTACGCCTTCCTCACTCAGGAGCAGCGCGAGCAACTTCATTATGCTCCCTATCGGATTCTCCTTCAGCAATCGATACCAGCGCATGAGACCGCGCATCAATGGTGGGGAGATTTGGTGACCTGGAATAGCTACCGTGATCAATGGTTTTCAGAGGGGTTAGCCAACTACTGCGCCCTCATGATGCTGCAAGAGAAGGATCCCGCCGGTTTTCGGCAAGTGATGGAGAAGTACCGGCTTGATTTGATCGCCAAGAATAAAGACGGAGTGTCTCCCATGGAAGCTGGTCCGGTGACTCTGGGAGTGAGGCTTCTGTCGTCGCGTTTTCCGGAAGGCTACGAAGAGATTCTCTATGGGCGTGGGACATGGTTATTTCACATGCTGAGAACGATGCTCAACGACACCCAGGAAGGAAGGCACAAGAACCAGAGCACCGCCAGCAAAGAGGAGCCCTTCTTCCGCTCGCTGCGAAAAGTGCGGGAGCGTTACCAGGGCAGATCAATCAGCACAGGCCAACTGCTGGATGTTTTTGCGGAAGATCTTCCTCCAGCGCTGCGTTATGAAGGCAAGGGTTCGCTGGATTGGTTCCTGCAAGGTTGGGTCAATGGCACGTCGTTGCCGAAGTTGGAACTCAAGGGAGTTAAGTTCACACCTAAGGGAGGGGACTCCGTGGTAAGCGGGACGATCTTACAGAAAGATGCGCCGCAAGATTTAGTGACGTCGGTTCCCGTATATGCCGTGATTGCAGGGAAGCAGCAGGTGCTGCTGGGAAGAGTGTTCGCCGACGGCGAGGAGTCGTCGTTCCGTCTGCCGGCTCCTGCCGGTACGCATAAGATCGTACTTGACCCGAATGAAACGGTCCTCACCAGCCCTAAATAATCCAGTGTTGCCCGGATCGGCAATGCTCCGAAGCGCAAGAAAATGCTTAAGGAGAATGGTTCAGGCGCTTCTGCGATACCGCGTCGCCCGCAGAATTTCAGCCGGTATCTGTAAGAGTGGAACCAGGCAAGAGAGCACTCCCAGCTCGGCGCATGCCCCCGGCATGCTGTAAACCGTGCAACTCGCTTCATCTTGCCCGATGGTCATGCCGCCCATTTGGCGGATGGCCGTCATCCCTTCCGCGCCGTCGGAACCCATTCCAGTCATGATCACACCCAATGCTCGGTTTCCGAAAGCTTTGGCCACGGATTTCATGAGGACATCGATCGACGGGACATGCGACTCTACTGAATAGGTATCGAGCGAAGGAGTATCGAGACAGATGACAGCTCGTGAATCGGAGGGCCGTTCAACGGTCATGTGCATCCCAGCGGGAGCAATATAAACTCCCGGCTGAATGGACTCGCCCTCGATTGCTTCGCGGACTGTGATGGAGCACAAAGCGTTCATCCGTTGTGCGAAGGCTTTCGTAAAACCGGGTGGCATGTGCTGCACAATAAGAATTGGCACGAAAAAATCCCCGGGGAATAGTGGAAGAATTTCCTGAAGAGCTCTAGGCCCGCCGGTTGAGATTCCCAAGGCTATGATTTCAGGAGGAACCGTGGAAACCGGTTCGAATACTTCTAACAGAGACGATCGGGGAGGTTTTCTTCCCCTGAAATCGGCCGCAGGCAATTCTCGTAATTGCGCCGCCGCCCTGATTTTTGCGATCAGATCTTGCCGAATGTGGGGAATGTCGAGCGAACTGGACGACATCCGTTTAGGCACATAATCAAATGCTCCGCCAGCCAGAGCACTGAGGGTGAGTTCCGCGCCTTCATCGGTGCTTGCACTGACCATGATGACCGGTCGGGGAAACTGTTTCATGATGCAACGCAAAGTGTCCAGCCCGTTCAGGCCGGGCATTGCGACGTCGAGTGTAACCACGTCGGGATCAAGCGAGGCGATTTTTTCCAGTCCCTCCGCTCCGCTACATGCGGTCGCAACCACTTCCAATCCAGATTCCGAGGCGATCATGAGAGAGAGCGCGGCTCGCATAAAAGCGCTGTCGTCAACCACGAGCACACGGATTGGCGGTCGGATTGTAAGATCCTGGTTCATGTCCAGTAAATCGCGCCTTCAGAGTCCAGACCCGGAGGCGGCGCGGGCCCTCGTGCCCCTCGAGTTCATCATTTCTTCCAGGCGTGTGTGCAACCGCAACACCGCCAACGAATGAATTTGCGACACGCGAGACTCTCCGATGCCGAGCACAACGCCCACCTCTTTCATTGTGAGTTCCTCGGAGTAATAGAGTGCCAAGACCTGCTGTTCCTTATCCGGCAGCTCGGCTATGACACGGGCCAGAAGCTGTTTCATCTCAGAGCGTTGACAGCGAAAAAATGGTGTGTCCTCGGGTGCGCTGGGCAGGTAATCGCATAAGTCTTCTTCCTTGCCATCCCACGGCGATTCGATCCGCAAGCTGCCGATTTCCAGGCTGTCCAGTTCGCCCAGCAAGTGCTGCAATTCCTGCAGTGTCATGCCGATTTCGGCTGCCACCTCGTTCTCCGTAGGAGCGCGGCTCAACTCCATGCTGAGCTTGCGATGGGCCTCCTCAACCTTGCGAGCCTTACGCCGCAATTCCCGCGGCCCCCAATCCATTTCGCGAAGGCTGTCAAGGATGGCGCCGCGGATTCGGAACTTCGCATAGGAGCCGAACTGCACATGTTTGGAGCTGTCAAATTTGTTAAGTGCGTCGATCAGTCCCAGTACGCCCGCGTGCACCAGGTCTTCGAGCGGCACGTGGCGGGGCAGCCGCTCATGGATGCGGCGAGCCAGGTAGCGAACCTGGGGCAACTGCTCAAGCAAGATGCTGTCTCGCTTTTCTCTTTCCTGCCCAGTGGTGTCCGCTCGCGCGTTATTGTTGCTCATACCATTCGTCTCTTTTCCTGGAATTCAGGATCGAACGCCTGTATCCGGTGGGCCGTCGCAATCGGCAGATTCCGATGAAGTTTTCATCCATCCAAACGATGAAGCACCTCGTGGCGCGTGGCTAGGGCTGGCGATCAAGGCTCCGCCGAGTGAGCAAAGACCGGCGTGATGGGCAGCGCTCTCATTCCATATCTCCAGACCTGCACGCTTGCAAAGCGCCGAAAGCGGACGTCGGAGGGAGGCGGACAGTACAGATGTGCACCGTCTTTTCCCAGGTGTGGGTCCATTGCCAGCCGGCCCGTTCAAATCCATCCTGGGCGACTAGGAGAGCCAATTCCTGCCGCGAAAAGGGCGAGTGCTGGGGCGGAGGGCCTGGGGTCCAAGAGACCGCGAAGCATACTTGTTCTGGTTCAGGCGTAAGCACAACCTGCAGATCGCTTCCCTTCTGAGTCAAAGCCAAAGCTGACTCGAGCAGGCGAAAGATGAGCGCTGCTAAACAGCGCCGATCGGCTTTGACCGAGAGCGGCATAGAACTCACCGGCAAGAGGTGCACGCCCATTGCCTCGCCCACCGGACGCAAGTCATCGGCTGTGTCGCGCAATAGTCCATCGAACCGGAAGATTTCGACTGCCCCCGCCTCCGGCTGGGTGTCAGTCAGTTCGCGAATGGCCTCCACTAGAACTCGCATGCGGGCAGTAAGGTCCAGGCCCTCACGCAAGGTGCGCACGTATTCTTCCGGGCGCCGCCGGCCAGCAGCAGCCAGTTCCAGGGAACACTGCAATCCGGTCAACGGTTGGTTCAGCGCGTGCAGCAGGTGCGCAAGCGGGCTGCGGCCCTTAGGAAGTGCCCCGTTGGCGAGCTGCGGCGCGACTTGCTGACCCGTGGCGTTCATGCTCGGAGCTCCGATGCCGGCAATTCGGACAGGCCGCTCAGCTCGTATCCCACGCCGCGCACGGTATGAATCAGCTTCGCGCTGTGGCCGTCGTCGACTTTGCGCCGCAGGTAGTTGATGTAAACGTCCACTACGTTGGTCGTGGTATCGAACGTTAGGTTCCAGACATGCTCAATGATCATTGAACGGGTGACTCTGCGTCCGGCATTCAGCAGTAGATACTCCAGCAGGGAAAACTCTTTCGTGGTTAGATCGATCCTGGTGCCTGCGCGTTCGACCCGTCGTTGCACCCGGTCGAGCTTGAGATCGCCAGCAATGAGCACGGACTCTGAAGGCAAGTGGCTGCGGCGCACCAGCGCGCGAATGCGAGCGGAAAGTTCGCTGAACGAAAACGGCTTGGCCAGGTAATCGTCAGCGCCGGTGTCCAAGCATTGAACGCGATCTTCCACCCGCGTTCGTTGAGTCAGCACAAGCACGGGCAAACTAGGTTTTTTCGCGCGCAAGTGCCGCAACACGCTTACTCCGTCCAGCTTCGGCAGGTTCAGGTCGAGAATTACTACGTCATAGTCGGCCTCAGTTGCCGCGGCACGAGCCTGTTCGCCATCGGGCAAGACATCCACCGTGTAGTGTTCCGCTTCGAGCCCCTGGCGAATAAGTCTGGCCAGCGCTTCATCATCTTCTGCGATAAGAATTCGCATGCCGTGAATCACCTTCAATCCAACAAGGCGAGTCTAATTAGAAATCGCTCAACTGCAGCCGAAACTAGGCCCATCCAAAGGGCTATAGGTGCAGGAATGGTCGTCGGTTTCAAATCGGAACGTTAGGAATAAATCGGCGCGGACTGAATCGCTCTCTTGCTGCGAACCTCAGCGGCTAATTCCTCCCCATCGGATCACCTGAGACAATTTCGAAGCGAGTGTTTCGAACCGGAGTGATTGGTTTGCGGATGTGGAGCAAAACGACATTGAAGTCTTTAGTCCTGCCCGGCGGAATTCTGCTTTTCGGTGTTGCTCTGCTTCTATATTCCGGCTGGCTCACGCTGCCGCCGCCCGCCCTCAGCTTTCTCTACTACTGCGCGCTAGTGGGAGGAATGCTGTTGGCTTGGCGGTTTCATTCCAGCCGCACCTTCTTCGCCCTGGTGGTGCTGTTTTTGGCTCAAGAGGCAATCGCGCTTTTCGGTGCAGGACACGCAGCGCCCGGAAGTGCGGGATCGGTCGCGCTAAGGGCCACCGCTATTCTGGTACCGCTGGATTTCGTCCTCATCGCGCTGATGCAGGAGCGCGGACTTACTGTTTCTGCCGCAGCCCCCGTGGGACTGATGCTGTTTGTGCAATCCATGATCGTAGCTGTGCTTTGCCGTGCGGCCGAGTCATCCTCTCCTGCTCCGGCGCATTTGCATCACGGGCCGGCAGCGGTTTCCTTGCCCGACAATGCCCTGCTGGCGTTCGCGGCGGCGGGTATTTTTTTACTGGCGCGATTCCTGTTCACTCGTAAACCCGTGGACAGCGCCCTGCTGTGGTCGCTCTCCGCCTGCTTTCTATCGCTGCGCTTCGCCGGGACACCGCGCCCGTCCACCGTGTACGCGGTCACGGCAGCTTGCATTCTCGCGCTTTCGATTATCGAAAACTCCTATCTTCTTGCCTATCACGACGAACTCACGGCGCTGCCATCGCGCCGCGCCTTTAACGATGCACTCCTCCGGCTCCAGGTTCCTTATTCGATCGCTGTGGTGGATATCGATCACTTCAAGCGCTTCAATGACACCTATGGGCACGATACCGGCGATGAAGTCTTACGTTTGGTCGCCGCCTGCCTGGGGCGGGTGAGCGGCGGGGGACAGGCCTACCGCTGCGGCGGCGAGGAGTTCAATATTCTTTTTTCGGGAAAAACCACCGCCCAGGCGGTGGATCATCTCGAGCAGTTGCGCGCAACCATCGAATCCTCCGAGTTCCGCATGCGAAGTGGGGACCGGCGCCAGGCTCCCCGCGGACCAGACCGCCGCAATGAGCGGACTCGTAATCGCACGCGTAAGGGCGACGTAATTCGCCAACTCACGCAGGAATCGGTTGCAAGCCCGCTTTCCGTGACCGTCAGTATTGGGGTTGCGAGTTCAGCCAAGGAAGGATCGGATCCCGAGGGGGTGCTGCAAGCAGCAGACAAAGCCCTGTACCGCGCCAAGGCGAGTGGGCGGAATCGCGTGGAGGCAGGCTCTTCTACCCGACGAAGACCTCGCATCAAGACCGCCGGAATTGCCTGAACGCTCGAGGGCCGCGAGTCCAACCAATCAAATTCAGAATAGACAAGGCGAAAGGGTAGTTCCTCGGCGTGCGGACCGGACCGTCAATCAGTAGGGACGGGAAGTGTGACGATCCGGTTCCGTACGTTTCGCAAGCACCGCAGGCCGTGCGGTCAGCCGGCGGCCGGGGGTTGGATGGTGTGCTTCCGGCCAGTGCCGCCGCAGACAGGACAGATTGATCGGATAAACGCGACGCCTTCGGACTTACCGTTCAAGTCCACTGGCTGAGCAACATATCCCGTACCGCCACAACTCGGGCAGTCTTCCGGAGCCACTCCGTTCCCCCCTCAGGATTGAGGGCATTGTCACCGACCCGAACACAAAATTCGTCGGCGATCGTTTTGCGTTACGAATCCCGAACAAAATTCCAGCCTTTGTTTGTGGGAAGGTGGCTCTTCTAGAGGAATCCAACTTGCCAGGAGATCGCGATTTTCGACTGCGCCATGCACCACCGTGACAAGCTGAGGTAGTTAGTTCTACATCGTGTTAAACTGTAAATCCGCCGGAGAGGTGGCAGAGTGGCCGAATGCGGCGGTTTGCTAAACCGTTGTACGGGCTAACACCTGTACCGAGGGTTCGAATCCCTCCCTCTCCGCCATATTTTCAATCACTTGCAGTGGATCAAATCAGCTCACAAATCAGTTAGGGATGGCAGGTTCTCGCGGATCTTCGGGTGAGCCCGGCCAATGCACCAGCAGCCAAGAATAGGAACTCTTTCAAAGTTCGGATTTTCTGCCGACTACCCAACCGTCAGGCAATAGGCAGTAGTGCCAGCGGCGTATTGGCGCAGAGTCGAACGGTTCGCTTCGAACCGTATTGATTGTGTGTGTAGCACGGAAGCTTGTTTTATTAACTACAGCCACGTCGATCATAAAACGTATTGATCCATGGACAGGATAGAAATTCGGGACTTTGGCCAGATGCTTTTACATTAGTCCGTGTAACCTGAGTATGATTTCGGACGAAAGAAAGCGGAAGCGGGTATGTCGAAGTAAGCGTAATCAAGACCAGTCCTCAAGTCGCCTTTTTGCTTCCGCAGGGCTCAGTGGCACTCTCGATTCTGGGACTTGGAACTTAATGTTAGCCTCGTCCCCATTCTCTGTAATCGCTTCCAGATCGAGATGAAATCCACGTCCGCTATGCCGTCCCGGTAGTATTTTAGGAAAAAGTGGTACGCGTAATCGAGATCGTTCCTTGTCATCACCACTTGGCTGGACTGCGCACTCAGACTGCCACTAGCGTCTTTCATTGACGCATCTCTCGAAGGTCGGTCATAGCCACTTGGCAACGCCGCAACTGGCCACCAGACCTGTGCCTAGCCGTGGCTAGCCGCGTCTAACTTATCCTGGGAGAGTTTTCCCTAGTAAGCTCCCTTCCCCAGTTTCTTCTGGGCATTCGGCGTGCCGAAAAAGTTTCTCTGTACTATTGATGCCCCTGGTCGTGTGGCACTGTTACGGTTGCCGAACACTTTGCCGTATTGTCGGCTTTGTCTTGTCCCGAATACAAAAAGCTATAGACCCGACCGGTGCCGCTTCCCAAACGGGTTGCTCTCAGTTGCCCCGATGTGCTCGCGGCTCCAATTTGCCAGCCGACGATGTCCCCCGATCCGCTGTCCGGTTCATTGCTTCTGACTGCGAGCAACTGGAAACCCGCCGCTCCAGAAAGTGAATCGTTGAGCGTAACTGATGTCTTCGCCGGAACTAGCTTGTTGTTCGGAGGCCAAATCACATTTGGACTGGCACTGCAGGCGAGCGTTGGCGGAGTTTTATCGATGTTGATGTTGGAGACTGTCGCGCTTGCGGTGTTTCCGGCGATATCCGTTGCTACACCTGTGCGGGTCTGCCCCGCGCCTTCCGTTGTAATCACTTGCGCTGCTGTGCAGGAGTCAATTCCGGAAAGCGAATCGAAGCACTGGAAGCTGACGGTTATATCGCTGTTGTTCCAGCCATAGGAATTCGGTGCCGGAATGCGCGTCGCGCTGATCAATGGAGGCGTCTTGTCGATGTTGATGCCGCCGACCGTAAACGACGCAGAATTTCCTGCCACATCAGCACAAGTACCCGAAGCACTCTGCCCGACACCTTCTGTGGTCAGCGAGACAGGAGCAGGCGGACTTCCCGCCGTTAACCCGGAGAGCGCGTCGGAACACAGGAACGCGACGGCCACATCGGTGTTGTTCCAGCCATGCGCGTTGGCCTGAGGACTGCGGCTGGCCGTAATAGTAGGCGGAGTCTTGTCTATGCGCACTACAAGCGTGTGCGCCGTTTCCGCGTTGCCGGTGTTGTCGCGCGAGAAATAGGTGATCGTCGTAGTGCCTTCTGCGCTGATCACCAGCGATGCCGTCGCTCCGCCTACGGATAGATTACTGTTGAGTGCGCCGGCTGCGGCATAGACGATCTCTTTTTGCCCGGAACCGCCGGAGTTATCGGAAGCCGTGAACGCGATTGTGACATCACTGTTGTTCCAGCCGGCAGCATTGGCTTGCGGTATCAGAGAAACAGTGGTGCTTGGCGGCGTAGTGTCATTCGATTCTGTGGGTCGGCATGCGTCACCAATACCATCGCCGACCGAATCCTTTTGGTCTGGGTTGTAAGTCCCTGGACAGTTGTCATCGGCATTGGGAATGCCATCGCCGTCGAAATCCACGGATTGCGCCCCAGCCAACACCTGTTCGGAGGTAATCTCCGGCGTCTGTTCAAGCGTCTGCCGTGGGGACCCATCCGCGTAGTCGGGACTGAGACGAAAGTTGAAAACCAGATTTGGCCAGTCGTCGTATCCGGTCAGCACCGAAATTTGCGGAGTATCAGCAATCGTGCCCGGTTCGCAGTGGTTTTTGATCCAGTTCAGGTCTGTGAGAGCGCCAAAGCCGTAGCTTCCATCTCCGTCCCAATCAATGGAGCCGCCACCGAAGGCGAAAACGGCGCGTCCATTTCTCCCCCACAAAACTGCATGGTCGGGGTGATTACCCGCAGCATCCACAACCCCGGCGACCTCGTCGGGAGCATTTTCATCGATCGGAAGATATTCGTCCCGGGAGTAGTCAAGCGGCCTGAATGGAAGGAGATTTGGCATTTGCCGCGAGTAACTCATAACGCTGAGGTAATTCGGTTTGCAGTTTAAATCTTCAAAACCACCGTGGTGCAGACCGAGTGAATGCCCAAGCTCGTGCATCAGAGTTCCTGCTTCGCCATTTCGTTCTCCGCAGACGTGCCGGGTCTCTCCCGGCAAACAACTCACCGCTAGCGCATCTATACCTGGTGCTGACCACTTCCCTAGAGAAACCAGCGTGTCGTTGCCCGGCAACTCCGACTTTCCCGAAAAGCTACCGAGCGGTTGGCCATGACCGAAAATCACATAATGGAAGACCTTGCGTCTGGCCTCAAGGCGATCAGCACAGTTGGGTGCAGAGCGATCGGAGGGTGTTCCGAAATGGCCGTCGCACTGCGCCAACGAGAATTCAGGCCCCAATTTCAAGAGATCAAACAGACTGGTGTTCGCGGCCTGGCCTGCAACTGCCGCGCTCAAATCGATTTCGTCAATATGTGGGATTGCCTCTTCCTGGGTTTCATCAATGTGCAGATTGATTCCTGATCGGCCATCGAGATTTTGAACCGGCGCAGCCGCAAAGGCCGCGGTGACCATAGCTAATCCGTTGTGGTCCGGTTTATGGTTGTGTGTCGCCTGGCAACTTCCATCGCCGCTGACCGCGCAATCCATGTAGTCGATTTCGACAAAGATGTCTTTGTGAAAAGGACTGGCGCCCATGGCGGGCAGGTCGAGCAGCATGTTGCCGTTTGCGTCCTTGATGCCATCGATCTCCCAGTCGTCGCATAAACCGTCGCCATCGGCGTCGCCGGTACCGTTGTGCAGAATGTCGGGGCATTCACCTTGCTTTTGCACAACGAGGTGGAAGATCGGATTTCCATCAGCCGCGCTGCCGCCTTCCACACGCGCGACCAGCGGCATGCCGAATTGATCCGCGGCAACTGCCTCTCTCGCGAGCTGTGCCCGCAGGCCGGTTTCTTCTGGGAGCAAAGTCCGGGAAAGCGGCGTACTGCTGTGCGGCAGCGTAGGAGTAAAGAACTCCACTGAGTTTTTG